>Ga0065721_10004022_pt1 | contig 46778 bp, 44 predicted proteins | sample Mesricmetagenome_FD_59108 | JGI IMG/M metagenome (GOLD analysis project Ga0065721, IMG submission 59108) | Mesophilic microbial community from rice straw/compost enrichment Sample: eDNA_1 v2 (version 2) | ecosystem: Engineered > Solid waste > Grass > Composting > Bioreactor | place: USA: Davis...
CGGTGAATATCACAGCTGGATGAATGCCGCTGGTCTGGCGGCATTGGTGGCGATTTTATTTTGGTATCTGCCGGCGGGTTGGCTGGCAGTGGGTGTGGTTTTGGTCCCCATCGCGGTAGGCTTGGGCCTGTATTGGTTTGCAGACGTAGACGTGTATCGAGGATTCTCCGGCGCCAATTACGGGTTGTTGGCGATGGGGCTGTTGCTGGCTCTGCCGCAGCAGTACAAGTTGTACGCGCTGGGGTATTGTGTGCTGCTCGGCAAAATTATTTATGAGCAATTACCCGGATATAACGTGGATTATCTGCAAGCGGAGATCGGGGTTCCGGTTGCTATAGAGGCGCATTTGGCGGGATTTTGCAGCGGTACTGTGATTGGGGCTTTGGGGCTGTTGAGGCAGCGTCGCAGCCGGCGCGCCTCAGATCATCAATAAATTTTATTGCCGGAACTTTTGTTACCAGAAAACTGTTATTGCCAGAATTTGCACAGGTAAGCGGTATCCCGCACGGCTTTGACTTTAAAAGCAGAATTTCCTTCCACTTCAAACGTCTGGCCATCGACATAGGATTGCCAGTTGCTCTCACCCGGAAGTTGCACCGAGAGTTCACCGCTGATCACCACCATGGTTTCTTTGGCGCCGGTGGAAAATTCGTATTCACCTTGCTTCATAACACCCACGGTTGCAGGTTGAGTGGCGGTTTGGAAGCCGATGGATTTGACGTTGCCGGAAAAATATTCGTTGACTTTCAGCATGGGGCTAGCCTCGGGGATGGAAAAGCCGCGCATTATAGCGGCTGAGCTGCTAAAGCCATAGATCCGTCTATTTCAGCAAACTGCTACGGAGCTGTTATGACTCAAAAACATCCGCCAGAGGACCGCAATTTTGACGGCCTGGCGACGCGCTTTCAGAACAAAATTTACGATTCCATGAAAGGCCGCTTGCGTCTCGCTGTTTTGCGCCGGGATTTCAGCGAATACGTGGCGCTGGACGGAATGCGGACCTTGGATTTGGGCGCGGGGCAGGGGCAGTGGGCGTTGGAAATGCTGCGGCGGAATGCTTCGGTTCATCTCACGGACGTATCAGCGGAAATGCTCGCCCAGGCGCAAACCAACGTGGCGCAAGCGGACTTGACGGAAGAGCAGCGCAGTCGCGCGAGTTTTCAGCAGATTTCCTTGCAGGAAGTTGCCAGGCTTAATTTGCCGCCGTTTGATCTGTTCGCCTGCCACGCTGTGCTGGAATGGTTGGATCAACCCGAAGGATTTTTTGCAGCGGTGGATTCCCTGCTGGTGCCGCGCGGTTGGTGTTCGTTGATTTTTTACAACGTCAACGGACTGATTTTTAAAAATCTGCTGCGCACCAATTACGCAAAAGTGACTAAGGGAGATTTTCGTGGCATGCGCGGCGGGCTGACGCCGTTAAATCCGTTGCAACCGGAACAAGTCCGCGCGTGGGCGGAGGAATGGAATTACGAAATTGTGTGTCACAGTGGTATCCGCGTTTTTCACGATTATGTCCTCGATAAACGACTTTATGAAAAACAACCGGATGTGGTGGAACAATTGGAGCTGCAGTTTTCCCGTCAGCAGCCTTATCGCGACCTCGGGCGTTATATCCACTTGTTGTTGCGCAAAAAGAGCTGAGCGAATTTATTCTTTCAGCAAAATATCCCGTGCTTGATTGACCCGCGCCGCGAGAAAATCGCTGCCGCCGCGGTCCGGGTGTAATTTATTGATCAGGCGGCGATGCGCGGCAATGATTTCTTCCCGCGATGGATTGTCGGAAAGTCCTAAAATCTGCAGCGCTTCATCGCGCCCGGGATTGCCGAAAGATGGCGGTGGAGGTGGCGGTTGTTGGTTGGCACCAAAAGTCTGACCCTTACGAGCAAAACGAATGAGGTAATAGGATTTCATATCGCAGTCGCGATAATAATTTTCCAATTCCTGCAGATCGTCTTCGGTCAGTTCGCCAATGGCTTTGCCAGCGCAGGGGCCTTTAATAACAGAGCCATTGAGCTGGCCGGTGCGTATCACAATGGTGACGTCGAGGTGTTCGGTTTTAAATGAGGCGACGCCGCCGGTGCGTTGCAACCACAGCGGCATTACCCGCATTACCGTGTGCAGACCAAATTTTAAGATCGGTAAAAGCGCGGCTATAACAGCGCCGAACCAATGCATACGACCGGTCGCTACTCCCACCAATAAAATTCCCGCAAGGCCAAAAACGGCGATTTTGATCAGCAGCGCACGCTGGCGCTCTGGCGGCAATTTTTTGTATTTGCGAAGGCCGCCGAACAGAAGCAGCAGGACGGCGATAACAAGAAGGAGTTTCAGAATCATAGATCGGCGAAGGCGTCACGCCTCCAAAATTTTCAGTTCGATGCCAGCATCGTGGAAATAACCCGCCTCTTTTTCCAGTCCCGCCGTGGTCAGTGGATTTTCTTCGAGCCAGCCTTTGGGAAATATCAACGAGTAGGTATTCCCCCCCTGCTGAATCTCCGGTAATAGCGGCAGGTCTTCCCGGCGACGGTGAAGCACTACGGCCAGGCGCAGGCACACAAGCATGGGTAAGAGCGCGAGGCGCACTTTTTTCTCCATGCCATCGAAACGATCTTCGTGAATTTTTTTGCGATGGGCGCGCACGAGGCAGGCGAGCAGGTGTTGTTCATAACGGCCAAAACCGGCCAGATCGCTGTGGCGCAATATGTAATAGCCGTGATTGTGATGGCCGGAATGGGAGATGCCCATTCCCACTTCATGCAACTGCGCGGCCCAGGTGAGAATTTTGGTGCGCGACACGCCAGGCAGATCGGGCGAGCGGATTTGTCGCCAAAAGTTTATAGCGGCTTTAGCGACCCGCTCGGCCTGAGCCTGATCGATGTTGTATTGGCCTTGCAATTTGGCGACAGCGGCGTAACGGGCGTCCACATTGTGGAAGCGGCCGATGGTGTCGTAGATCAAGCCTTCCTTCAGCGACGCGTCCGCTACATGGATTTTGTCGAGCTTCAGCTCATCGAAAATCGCCCGGAGTACCGCTATGCCCGCAGGCAATACATCCCTGCGGAGTTTCGGCATNGAGTGCAGCACTTTTTCACTGTCATCGATCACATCNGNGCTCAANTCCCGCAGCGATGCGGCNCGGATAACGGCGCCGCCATCAAGGGGGGCGACCAGGTCGGCGATGGCGCGCATGGTGCCGGAGGTGCCGTACACCATATCCCAGCCTTTTTTCAGATAGGTAGGGCGGATGGTTTCGATCTCAGCGCAAGCGGCGAGATAAGCGGCACGTATGCCGCGGGCGGTCACTTGGTGTTTCAGATCGTGCTTTTCCGCGTATACCACGCAGCCGAAATTGAGGCTTTCCAGCAGCTCCGGCTCAGTATCGCGGCCGATAATAAATTCGGTGCTGGCGCCGCCGATATCGATCACCAAGCGGCGGTTGTTGTCGTTGGTGACGCAGTGGGCCAGGCCTTTGTACACCAGACGGGCTTCTTCGAAACCGGAAATGATGGTGATGGGGTGACCGAGCGCTTCTTCCGCGTCCCGCAGAAACGCTTCAGAGTTTTTGGCAGCACGCAAACTTTTGGTGCCGACCGCGCGAACCTGGGAACTGGGGATATCGCGCAGCCGTTCGGCGAAGCGCCTTAGACACTGCAGAGCCCGCTCCTGGGCGTCCGGCGCGATTATGCCGGACTGCATCCCCCGGGCGATCTGCACCATGTCTTTTTCCCGGTCCACGGTTTCCACCGTATCCTGGTTGACCCGGCAGATGATCATATGGAAGCTGTTGGAGCCCAGGTCGACCGCGGCGAAGTAGGGGGATTCAAAACTCTGCATGCAAGCTGGTCGCGACTGAAAAGGGCTTAGAGAATAACAACAATTTGCTGTGGTCGTAACCGCAGAGGCGGTAAAAAGTCTAATCCTTGAACAAGTCTTGTGAGGAGGCGGTATGTGGGGTTTTGATACCAGAAAAATGGTGATGCCGAGAGCGGAGGACGCGCTGTCCGGGCGCGCCGAGCCGATGCAGGTGCCGAGTCGGCATTTTGTCCTGGGCTCTTCTCTCGATCAGTATCCGCCGGGCACGGCGAAAGCCTTGTTCGGAATGGGATGCTTCTGGGGATGCGAGCGGCTGTTCTGGCAAACCGATGGGGTGTACACCACCGCAGTTGGCTACAGCGCTGGCTTTACGCCCAATCCGACCTATGAGGAAGTCTGCTCCGGTCTGACCGGGCACAACGAAGTGGTGCTGGTGGTGTTTTGGCCGGAGAAGATTCGCTACCAGGATCTGCTCAAACTGTTCTGGGAAAACCACAATCCGACCCAGGGTATGCGCCAGGCGAACGATCGGGGCACGCAATACCGATCCGGCATCTACTACTTCGATGACCAGCAGAAAGCGGAGGCAGAGGCTTCCCGCGAGCAATATCAACAGCAACTGCAAGCGGCGGGGGCGGGGACCGTCACCACGGAGATTCTGGCGGCCCAGGAGTTTTACTTCGCCGAGCCCTATCACCAGCAATATCTGGCGAAGAATCCCAACGGCTACTGCAACCTGCAGACACTGGCGAAAACCGGCCTGCCGGAGTTGGAGGCTTAAATTAGATTCGCGGTCCAGGCATGGGGGCTAGGGGATCGGCAGGCTGGGCCTGCGGATCGCGCAGGCGGTAGGCGAAGGCGATGATATGAGCCACGGTGATGTAGAGTGCCTCCGGAATCTGCTCGCCAATTTCGATCTGCGCCAGCAGTTCCACCAGCGCCGGGTTGTCGCACAGCGGTACACCGTGTTCCTGGGCCAGCGCCATAATGGCTTCGGCTTCGGCGCCTACACCTTTGGCCGTCACCTGCGGAGCGCCGCGGCCGTCGTAGAAGAGGGCCACCGCTTTCTGCAGTTCGGGGCGGAGAGGAGGTGTGCTCATGTCTTCACATCGATAAGGGCGTAGTCGAGGCGGATTTTTTGGTCCGGTGGAGGATTGTCGGAGCAGCGCAGATCCGTCACCACCATTCCCTGTTGTTCCAGATCCTGGCGCAGCTGCGTCAGTTGGGCGTTAGCGCGCTCCCGCAGGTCGTCGTCCTCGGCCCACAGGGTCGCTTCCACGTTTTTGTCCTGTACGGCAATTTCCGCCGCCAGAGCGCCCATATGGTCGAGTTCCAATTCCAAAAACACCCGCCAACGGCCTTTGCCTTCCTTCTTGGTGCGCTTTTGTTTTCCTGATGCCTTTTCTTCAACGGGTGGACGGGGTTCAAACAGATGCATATAGAGATTGCCGTAACCGTCCGGCAGTTTTAGGGGGGTATCCAGGTGCCATTGCGCCGGGGCGGTTGGGTCCTGCACCTGGGAGCTCAGCGTCCGGTATTGCTGCAGTTGCACCTGGGCCAGGGACTTTTCCACCAGCTCTTGCACCGCCCGGTCTAAACCTCGGGTTGGCGCGCCTTTGGGTGATTCCGAGCGCGGGGCAAACAATCGGGTCAGGCTCATCATCAATTGCGCCAGGGTATCCGAGGTGGTTTGCACTGCGGGTGCCGGGGTAAAGGTTTGACCTACCACCCATTGGCTCAGCTGAATCAATGCTCCTTTGATATCCCGTTCAACCAGTGGCTGCGCTGGCGGCTCTCCCGCACGACGCACCACATTCTCCGCGACCAGCCGGCGTTCATAAAACAGTCCGCTGGCATTCATGGCCTGTCGCAGGGAATCCGGGTTTACCTTGGTCGGATCGACTCCTAGTTGGGCGATCTTGGTCAGCGCTTCCCCGAGTTTTACTAATGACGGAGGGACCGACTCAGGAGGCGATCGCGTAACCAATCCCCGTAGCGCCACTTCCGAGCGCAACAGCGCTTTGAGCGGTTGTGCCGCCGGCAGCGTTTGCGAAACGGCGGCGGCTAGCAATTTTTCCTTTCCGGACACAGCTACAGGGAGTGGCGTGGATGGGGTTTTGGCTACCGGGATATCCGTTACAGGGGCTGGAACAGCTGGCTGCACGGTTGGTTGGGAACTTATAGCCGCCGTCGGCGCGGGACCAGCAGGTGGCGTGTTTACTTGAACGGGTAGGGGCGTAGTGGCGCTTGGCGTAGGTTGAACCGGGAGAGGTGCCGCTTGAACCAGGGGCAGTCCCGCCGGTGCCGGTTTCGGTGAAAGCACTGGCGGTGTCTCCGTTGGTATGACCGAAGGTAGCACCAAGAGCCCTCGATGCGTTACCAGCACCTGAACTTTGGCATTTTGTTGCAGCGGTAGATTGGTCAGCGTGGCGATGCTGCGATCACGGATGGTCAGCTCCGCCAGTTTGACTTCCGGGTCCTGGAGCACCGCTATCAGAGTGCGCTGTCCCGCTACCGGTTTATCTGTTGCCCGGGCCGCCAGCAACTGCTGTTTCTCGGCTTCTGTCAGCGCCGTCACCTGCGTCACACTTGCGTCCAGTTTCTGGCCGAGCTGGACTTTTAATTCCGTCAGCAGCTGTTCCAGCTCCGGCGTCAGGCTGGCCGAAGTACTGGCTTGGGCTCTGCTGATGGCGTTGGTGTCGATTTGCATGGCAAGTGAAGTCGCGGTTAATTCAAATAAAAATAGCAGTTGGCGGTGGCTCTGCCGGGATGGACACCGCTTTGAATTTGCGGCAGAAGTTCAATTTGTGGTCTTAAACACTTGAATGTATTGAGGTTTGCATGGATTATGCCGCCTTCGTCCGCGGTCGGTGGCGATACGTTGATGGACTACACCGACTCGGGTAGTGGCATAATCCGCCGCTTCTTCCAGCGGATCTTTCACTGACGTCATCGATCGGGAATCTGTGTGCCGAGTTTAGAATTTCGACAGTTCACTTGCCTGCGCGATGGCCACCCCCTGTTCAATCCCTTGAATTTCTCCCTGCACAGCGGTGAAGTGGTGCAGGTTGCCGGTCCTAATGGCGCCGGCAAAACCACATTTTTGCGCTCCTTGTGTGGCCTGTTCGACGAATGGACCGGCGAGATGCTGTGGCAGGGGCAATCGCTGCGAGTGCCGGATTTTTCCATGTGCAGCGAAATGTTGTATCTGGGACATCAGCCGGGAGTGAAAAAATCGCTGACGGCGCAGGAGAACCTGCACTGGTTTTTCGGTGTCCAGGGCGTGCCTTTTCCGGGATCGGTATCCTCCGCGCTCGCCCATGTGGGGTTGGAGGGCTACGAAGAGACTCCCTGCCATCAGATGTCCGCAGGTCAACTTCGCCGTGTTGCACTGGCGCGTCTCTATATCACCAAGGCAACAATTTGGATTCTTGACGAACCGTTCACAGCAATTGACCGGTTTGGGGTACAAAACCTGGAAACTTTGATTCAGCGCCATGCCTCTAACGGGGGTTTGGTCATACTCACGACGCACCAGCCCCTCGCTCTGCCCAATGTGCGGATTGTTGAACTGGTTCGGCCGACGGCTCGGCCGGCTGAGGTGGCGCTCGATGGTTGAAACGCCCAGCCTGCGCCGCGCCATTTGGCAGAGTCTGCGCCGGGAGCTGTTGCTCTCCTACCGGCATAAAGGAGATCTTGCCAATCCGCTGATCTTTTTCCTGATGGTGGTGGTCTTTACCCCCCTCGGCATCAGTGAAGAACCGGCCATGTTGGCGCGCATCGCGCCGGGAATGTTGTGGGTGATCGCCCTATTGGCGACGCTCCTTTCCCTGGACGGGCTGTTCCGCAGTGACTTTGATGATGGCTCACTCGAACAAATGGTGCTCAGCCCACAGCCGCTGGCGTGTCTGGTGCTGACCAAGGTTTTTGCCCACTGGCTGCTGACCGGCGTTCCTCTGACACTGCTGGCGCCGCTGCTGGGTGTGATGTTGCAATTACCTGCGGGCGGTTATGGGGTGTTGGTTATGACACTGTTGATCGGCACCGGCAGTTTGAGTCTGATCGGTGCTATAGGGGCGGCGCTGACCGTCGGTCTGCGCAAGGGCGGTTTGCTGTTGTCCCTAATCATCATGCCGTTTTATGTGCCGGTGCTGATATTCGGTTCCGGCGCGGTCAAGAACGCGATAGGTGGTTTTCCGGTAAATGCGGAGCTGGCAATTCTCTGCGCGATGCTGTTGGGCTGGTCGGTGTTGGCGCCTTTTGCCATAGCCGGAGCCCTGAAAATAAGCGTGCGCGCCTGAGTGATTGCCGCCGTAAAGAATTCCAATAAATGAAGGTTGAACAACGTGGCGTGGCAATGGTTTCACCGTTTAGGTTCTCCAAAGTGGTTTTACGAAAAAACAGCGGCCTGGTTGCCGTGGCTAGGGTTTATCTCCGTAACGCTGATCCTGGCGGGGTCCATTTGGGGTCTGGCGTTCGGACCTGCGGAAGCTAAGCAGGGCAATAGCGCGCGCATCATTTATATCCACGTCCCCACAGCGGTTTTGGCGATGGCCGGCTATTACGTTATGGCCATCAGCGGCGCCATCGGCCTGATCTGGCGGATGAAACTCTCCTTTATGGTGATGAAGGCGGCGGCTCCCATCGGAGCTGTGCTGACCTTTCTGGCGCTGTTTACCGGCGCGGTCTGGGGCAAACCGACCTGGGGAGCCTGGTGGGTGTGGGACGGGCGCATCACCTCCATGGTGGTTCTGTTTCTCCTTTATCTGGGCATAGTGGCGCTGCAGGGGGCCTACCATAACCAGGACACCGCCGACAAAGTCAGCTCCGTACTGGCGTTGGTGGGCATGGTGAATATCCCGATCATCTATAAGTCGGTGGACTGGTGGTACACCCTGCATCAACCGGCCACTCTCAAGTTGACCCAGAAATCCAGCATCGATCCCAGCATGGGCTATCCACTGTTGCTGATGATTCTGGCGTTTTACCTGTTTTACGCCTGGGTGCTGTTGCTGCGCACCCGCGTGGAGATTCTGCGGCGTGAACAGAAGACCAACTGGGTTCAAGACATAGTGGCTAAGGGGTAGACCTATGAAGGTTGCATTTCAATTTGCAGATCTGCAGGCATTTCTCTGGATGGATGGCCACGGACCCTATGTATGGGCCTGTTATGCGATCACCTTGGCCGGGCTGGCGCTGTTGGTTCTGGAGCCGCGATTTCAACGCAAACGTTTTATTAAGCAGCAGAACCTGGCCCGTCGCAGGGCGCAGGGTTCCAATGAGAGGTAAGCAGTAAATGCATCCAGTCAGAAAACAGAGACTGTTGCTGGTTCTCGTCCTGGTGGTAGTCAGTTCCGCAGTCGTAGGTCTCGGCGCGTATTCCATGCGGAATTACGCCGACTTCTTTTATCCAGTATCAAAAATCGTCGCTGGTGAAGCCCCCTTGCATAAATCCATTCGCGCCGGCGGCTGCGTGGTTCCCGGCTCTATAGTGTCGGCCAGTGATCGTCTGCATACAGAATTTGTCATCACCGACGGTATGGCCCGCCTCAAAGTCGAATACACCGGTTTGCTGCCGGATATCTTCGGCGACGGTGAAGCGGCAGTGGTCACCGGTAAGCTCAATGACGACGGCGTGATGGTCGCGTCTCAGGTATTGGCCAAGCACGACGAAAACTACGTACCGCCGGAAGTCGCGCAGTCCATGTCCGACACCGAGCGCCACAACGAAGCCTGTAAGGGGATGAATTATGGTTCCTGAGTACGGACACCTGGCGCTGATCATTGCGTTTATTCTGTCGATTATTCTGACCGTGGTGCCGATGCTCGGGACCTTCACCGGGCGGGTGATTTGGATGAATGCCGGCCGGCCCCTGGCCAGCGGCGTTTTTGTGTTTACCCTCGCGGCATTTCTGGTGCTGGTGTATGCGTTTTTGCAGGATGACTTTACGGTCAAATACGTCGCCAGCCACTCCAACACACTGCTGCCTGACTTTTATAAAGTCACCGCCGTTTGGGGCGGCCATGAGGGCTCGGTACTGCTCTGGGCTTTGGTGCTGGCGGGTTGGACCATTGCGGTCGCCATGTTTTCCAGCGAATTGCCCTTGCCGGTGATCTCCCGGGTGCTGTCCGTCATGGGTGGCATTAGCACCGGTTTTCTCGCTTTTATTTTGTTCACCTCCAACCCGTTTGATCGCCTGCTGCCGAACCCTGTGAAAGAGGGCAACGACCTCAACCCGTTGCTGCAGGATATCGGCATGATCATTCACCCGCCGACCTTGTATATGGGGTATGTGGGTTTTTCCGTTTGTTTCGCGTTTGCCATTGCGGCCTTGATTGGTGGCCGACTCGACAGCTCCTGGGCGCGCTGGTCGCGGCCTTGGACCAATATGGCCTGGGTGTTTCAAACCCTCGGTATCATGCTGGGCAGCTGGTGGGCCTACTACGAACTCGGTTGGGGTGGCTGGTGGTTTTGGGACCCGGTGGAAAACGCGTCCTTTATGCCTTGGTTGGTAGGCACTGCGCTGGTTCACTCCCTTGCGGTAACCGAAAAACGCGGTGTGTTTAAAAGCTGGACTATCTTACTGGCGATACTGGCGTTTTCCCTCAGTCTGCTTGGAACCTTTATCGTCCGTTCCGGGGTGTTGACCTCGGTACACGCATTCGCCACCGACCCGGCCCGCGGTATGTTCATCCTGACGTTCCTGGGAATTGTGGTGGGCGGCTCCCTGTTGCTGTACGCATTTCGTATCCCGGAAATCCGCAGTGTTCAAGGATTCGGGCTTTTCTCCCGCGAGAGTTTCCTGCTGGTCAACAACGTTCTCTTTGTCGTCGCCATGGCCGGGGTGTTGTTTGGAACCCTGTATCCCCTGCTGGTGGATGCCATATGGGGCGCCAAGCTTTCTGTAGGTCCTCCGTATTTCAACGCGATTTTTGCCCCGCTGATGATTCTGGTGGCGATCTTCCTCGGCTTTGGCGTGATGATGAATTGGAAAAAGACCCGCATGGACGGATTGCGCATCTGGCTCGGCGTGCCGCTTTTGACCGCTGTGATTATGGGGCTGTTGTTTCCTTACTTGGCCAACGCGTTCCACTGGGGCACGGTCCTCGCGGTGGCCCTCGGAAGTTGGGTGATTCTGGCATCAATCAGCGATCTGCTGCGCAAACTGCGCAACAGCCGCCCCATGTGGCGCGGCTTGCCCAAGTTGAGCGTCAGCTACTGGGGCATGTTCGTCGCTCACTTCGGCTTTGCTGTGGCACTCATTGGTGTGGCCGTCAACAGCATTGAAAGCGATCACCGCGATGTGCGCATGGTGTTCGGCGAGCGCCAGGAAATCGGTGGTTACGAGTTTGAGCTGGTGGATGTCTATTCGAAACGCGGGCCGAACTATGACGCACAAGTGGGTGAGGTCAATGTCTATCGCGACGGTCAACTGGTGGTCGCGCTGCTGCCGGAGAAGCGGCATTACCTGTCGGATCGCGGCAACGTAATGACCGAGGCGGGTATAGACGCGGGCTTTTCCCGGGATCTGTTTGTCGCCTTGGGCGACAGGCTCGACAACCGCGCCTGGTCCATGCGGATTCACCATTACCCGCTGGTGCGCTGGATTTGGGCGGGTGCCATCTTTATGGCTTTGGGCGGCGGGCTTGCCGTCTTTGACCGGCGCTACCGGATGAAACGCACTCAAACTGAGCGTGAACTTGAAAAGTCTGGGGCCTCTGCGGCGATCTAACGCCGCAGCGATTCCCGCTGCATGGAAATATCTGATTCATGAAACGTTTTAAGCTTTTTATCCCTTTTGCGATATTTCTGATTCTGTCCGGCTTACTCTATATGGGGCTCAGCCTGGACCCCAATGAATTGCCATCCGTGCTGATTGGCAAACCCGTGCCGGAATTCAGCCTGCCGGATTTGCACAACCCGGACAACAACATCACGCCCGCAACCATGAAGGGTAAGCCCTATTTGCTGAATATTTGGGCGACCTGGTGTCCGTCCTGCAAATATGAGCATCCGTATTTGATCAAGCTGGCGGAAATGGGGGTGCCGATTTACGGCGTGAACTACAAGGACGATACCGACAAAGCGCGCAGGTTATTGCAGGACTCCGGCGATCCCTACATGGCCAATATTGTCGACGAAGAGGGGTCGTTGATTATGGCGCTCGGCGTTTACGGCGCGCCGGAGACTTTTATTGTCGATGCGGAAGGCATTATTCGTTACCGACTGGTCGGAGTCGTGAACGAGGAAATCTGGAAATCCACCATGGCGCCGATATTTTTCAATGACTAAATTCGCGCTTTGCTTGGTGTTCGTCGGGTTAAGTGCTGCAGCCGGTGCTCAGACACTGGCGTCACCAGGACCGACGCTCGAAGTGATGCGGCAGATTCAAGGGTCGTGGCGCAGCGAGTGTCATCCGCAGCCCGCTGATCTGGGATCCGGTTTTCAGCAGATTCGCCTGCAGGTGCAATTCACGCATTTCACTTTCATCACGGAGGAATATGACGAGCCGGATTGCCGTATTAAACGCGCCAGCAGCAAATCTCGTTACCGGTTTGTCTTGCGCGAGCCTTTTCTGAATAAAGCGCAGGAACCGGTATCCGCCATAGATTTGCAGGCGGAGGAAATTCCGCCGGGAGTCGCCCCTGTTCATCCGCAGAATATTCTCAGCTACAAAAGCGGGACCTTGCGTTTAGGTGACCCCGCGTCGGCAGGTCCTGATGAAAGGTTGCAGAAACTCGACCGCTCCTTGTTGTTTTCCCGCTGATATTTCCTACGCTTTACATTCTTTTTCCGCGATTAATTCCCCATGGGCAGTGGCGGGCTTCGCCAGTATACTGCCGCTTTTTTTGAGCGCTCCCGCTCACATGCGCAAGGTGTCACCATGAAAGTTGCAGGCCAATTGTTGCCCGAATGGGCCCCGGTTCAGTCAGTGCTGCTCGTCTGGCCTTATCCCCATGGCGACTGGCAGATTAATTACGCGGAAGTGGCGGAATGTTACTGGGGAATTTTGTCCGCCCTGAGCCAGGAAATTACCATCGGCCTGTTATTGCACCCGTCTTTGAATCGCGCGCAATTCGAAGAGGAAGTCCAGCGCCGCTCCGTCAATGCCGCCAACGTCAACATTCGCGTTACCCACTATGACGACACCTGGGTGCGCGATTATGGTCCGCTGTCCACCAGCGCCGGTTATATCGCCTACACCTTTAATGGTTGGGGTGGAAAATACTCCGCGCTCAACGACAACGCGGTACCGGCAGGTCTTGCTGATTTTCTCTCCGCGCCAGTAAAAAAATATGATTTCGTCTGCGAAGGCGGGGGGTTGGAAACCGATGGCGAAACACTGCTCGTCAACGCCAACTGTATTGTCGATGAAAATCGCAACCCCGGCTGGGACAGAGCCGCCATCGAACACTATTTCCGCGAAACCCTGGGGCTGCAAAAATTTGCGTGGCTGGACGATATCTGTCTGACCGGTGACGACACCGACGGCCATATTGATACCATCGCGCGCTTTGCTTCCCCCGGTCGGGTGGTTTATGCGGGGCCGAACTTGGAGCACGTGGACGCGGAGATTCTCGCCAGTCTGCATCAACAAATTTCCGCATTGGCGGAGGCTAATGGCTGGGAGCTTTTCGCACTGCCGAGCCCCATGTACCGCAGCTTGGTGGACGAGCGATTTCTGCCGTGCACCTACGCCAATTTTTTAATCGTGAATGATTGTGTATTTGCGCCGATTTATGGTCTGAGGGAGGACTCTGCGGCCATCGATGTACTGACCAAGGCATTTCCCCGCAGCCGGGTAATCCCGGTGCGCTGTGAGGCGCTGCTTGAACAGCATGGCAGTTTGCATTGCGCAACCATGCAAATCGCTCGTCTGCCCTGACGATTCACCATCAGCCAACCTAAAGGTGACTTATGAGTAAATCCATTACTGCCGCTGTGATCCAACAAGCGATCGACGGCAATGATAAAGAACAGAACCTGGATCGGACCGAGGCACTAGTGCGCGAGGCGGTGGAGCAGGGGGCTGAGCTGGTGGTGCTGCAAGAACTTCACGCCACGCAATATTTTTGTCAGGTGGAAGACACCAACTGCTTTGATTTGGCCGAACCGCTGGATGGCTATACCTATCAGCGCTGCGCGGACATTGCGGAAGCTCACGATATTGTGATCGTGCTGTCGCAATTCGAAAAACGCGCCACCGGCCTTTACCACAACACCGCTCAGGTGATTGACGGTGATAAAGGCAGGGTAGGGGTGTTCCGCAAAATGCATATCCCGGACGATCCGGGCTTTTACGAAAAATTCTATTTCACTCCCGGTGACGCAGAAGGTGCTTTGCGCGGCTTTCAGCCCGTGCAGACCCGTGTGGGCAAGCTCGGCGTGCTGGTGTGCTGGGATCAGTGGTATCCGGAAGCCGCGCGTCTGATGGCGTTGGCCGGAGCCGATATGCTGATTTACCCCACGGCAATCGGCTGGAATCCCGAAGATGATACGGAAGAGCAAAACCGCCAGCGCGACGCCTGGGTCACCATCCAGCGTTCCCACGCTGTGGCCAACGGTATTCCGGTGCTGGTGGCGAATCGAACCGGGTTTGAATTGTCGCCCGGCGGCTCCGGCGAAGGTATCGAATTCTGGGGCACCAGCTTTATAGCCGGGCCGCAGGGTGAATTTATTCTGATGGCGGACTCCGAAAGCGAAGGCGCCTTCTGCGCGGAAATCGATTTGGAACGGTCGGAAAATGTGCGCCGCATTTGGCCCTATCTGCGCGATCGCCGCGTCGACGCTTATGAAAATCTGACTAAACGCTGGCTTGCTGACCGACAGTTTCCTTAGATGTGTGGGTGGTCTCTCTTAGCTGCACTGCAGCATAAATGTGCTATGATCGGTTGAGACTTATACAAAAAGCGCCTCATTTTGGGGCGTTCCGGTAAGCACATTGGGAGAAGCCTATGCTGTACCACGCTTATGAGCTCAGCCATGCAGCCGTGGCGCCCTGGCGCCAAGCTGCGGACTACCAAAAACGCTTGTATCAGTCCCCCTACAATCCGCTCACCTACACCTGGGCGGGGCGCTCCATAGTCGCCGCCTGTGACCTTTTTGAATCCCTCACCCGGCGCTACGCCAAACCCGAATGGAATCTGCATAAAACCTTGATCAACGGCTATCCGGTTTCCGTGACGCCAGAGGTTGTCTGGCGCAAGCCGTTTTGCGAATTGATGTATTTCCGCCGCAATGCGGAAGAATTGAATCTGGCGCGCTCCTCGATGCGAGCCGATCCGAGAGTGCTGTTGGTGGCACCGCTGTCGGGGCACTACGCCACCTTATTGCGCCGCACAGTCGAGGCATTTTTGCCGGATCATGAAGTGTTCGTTACTTGTTGGGAGGATGCCCGCGAGGTGCCCGCTGCTGACGGCCTTTTTGATCTCAACGATTACATCGATTATGTGATCGAAATGATCCAAGTCGTGGGGCCGCAGGCTCATGTAGTGGGTATTTGTCAGCCCGGTCCGCCGGTGCTCGCCGCGATCGCATTGATGTCGGAGCAGGACGACCCGGCGCTGCCGGCGACTATGACATATATGGGATCACCGATAGATCCGCGCGAATCTCCCACGGTGCCCAATAAACTGGCGCTGGAGCGCTCCTACGGCTGGTTCAAAGACAATGTTATTTATTCGGTGCCCTGGCCGAACAAGGGATTTATGCGCCGCGTCTACCCGGGATTTTTACAACTGGGGGGCTTTATCAGTATGAACCGTGAGCGTCATTTTCTTGCGCACAAAGAATATTTTGAGCATCTGGTGCAGGGTGATTGCGACAGCGTGCATAAACACCGGGAATTTTACGATGAATATCTCGCGGTGCTGGATTTGACCGAAGAGTTTTATCTGCAGACCATTCGCGATGTATTTCAGGAATTCAAACTACCGCGTGGTGAATTTTTTCATCACGGTCAGCGGGTGCGGCCGCAGGCGATCACCAAGGTAGCGCTGATGACGGTGGAGGGTGAAAAAGACGATATATCTGGGATCGGTCAGACGCAGGCTGCACATGGTTTATGCAGCGGCTTGGCCGATGAGATGAAAGTCGATTACATCCAGCCCGGCGTCGGTCACTACGGCGTATTCAGCGGCACGCGTTTCCGCACTGAAATTCAACCGCGCATGCGCCAGTTTATGCGCAGCTATTGCGATCCCGGTCTGGAGCTGGCATATCAGCGGTCAGCAAAACTTTTTAATGCGAATTGAACCAATCCCATGGTTTAGAAAACAAAAAGCCCCGCAGAGCGGGGCTTTTTGTTTGAAGAGTGGCGGACCGGACGGGGCTCGAACCCGCGACCTCCGGCGTGACAGGCCGGCATTCTAACCGACTGAACTACCGGTCCGCGAAAGCCAAAAAACATCCTTGAGGCACATTCCATAAATGGTGGGTGGTACAGGGATCGAACCTGTGACCTACGGCTTGTAAGGCCGTCGCTCTCCCAACTGAGCTAACCACCCAGCGAGCGGCGTATTGTAATGAAATTGCCTTTGCCGTCAATAGCGAAGGGTAAAAATAATTTCCGTTGGTTTACCGGTTTGTCCCGCTGCTATAATCCGCCGCTTTCCCTTGAGTCGCCGGGAGACCCAAAAAAATGCGCAAATTGCTGCTGATTCTCTGGCTTATTCTGATGTTGCCTCTCCAGGCAATGGCGGCCATTGATGTCTATGACTTTCCCTCCGATGACCAGCGCAAACGCTATCAGAAGTTTTTGGAAGAGCTGCGTTGCCCCAAGTGCAAGAACAACAATCTTGCCGGAACTAATTCCGAAATTGCCGATGATTTGCGTAGAGAACTTCACAAAATGGTTCTCGAAGGCAAATCCGATGCAGAAATTATTGATTTTATGGTGTCTCGCTACGGCGACTTCGTGCTTTACCGTCCGCCGGTGCAGAAAAATACCATCGCCTTATGGGCCGGTCCGGTGGTGTTTCTGGTCATTGGCCTTGGCACCGTAGGCTGGATTGTCCTGCGCCGCAGAAAATTTGTGGCATCGCGGGCGGAACTGACGGAAGACGAACAACGACAACTGGCTGCGCTCCTGGAAGCGGAAAAAGCCGGTTCACAAAAATCCAAAAATTAGTGGTGAATTTCGCGCATGGCGTTTTGGCAGATTATCGTAATTTTTAGTATCGCGGCCGGTTTATTCGTCGCGTGGCCGCTTATCAAAGCTCCTTTTTTGCGCAAATCCGCCGTGCAAAAAGTCGGTCGTGATGAAACTCAAATCGAGCTTTATCGCGAGCATCTCGCCGACCTGGAAAAATCCCTGGAGCGCGGTGAAATGGAGCCCGCGCAATTTGAAGAATTAAAACTCGAATTGCAGAAAACTCTTGTCACCGAGGGTGTTGCGGAGTCGGATAAAAAATTTCATTCCGGCGGCAAAAAATTAATGTTGGCCACTGCCGTGCTGGTGCCAGTGTTGAGTTTGGCGTTTTACATGCAGTGGGGCCAGAAAAAAGACTGGGATATTTATCAGTTGCTGGAGACTCTGCCCAAGGTGGAGACCCGCGAAGAATACGATAAAAAATTACGCGAGCTGATCGTGCTGGTGCAGGCGCGCCTCAATCAGACGCCGGACAATATCCAGCTGGTGAATTTGCTCGCGCAAACCGCGATGACACTGCAGGATTACGATCAGGCAGTCGACGCCTACCGCCGCATTTTGAAAGCCTTTCCCGATTCGCCGCGCATTATCGCTAATCTGGCGCAGGCGATGTTTTATCGCGCCGGCAACGTGGTCACTCCGGAAGTGCGCGAGTACACCCACAAGGCTCTGGCGCTGGCGCCGATGATGCCTGAGATGCTGGGCCTTGCCGGTATAGATGCAAAAAATCAGGGCGACTACCGCTCCGCCATTCGCTATTGGAAAACAGCGGTGCAGCACATGGACCCGAATTCCCGCGTCGCCCAGGGTTATCTCAACGGCATCACCAAAGCCGAACAGGCGCTGGTTGCGGCAGGTGAAAAACTAGACGCTGAGGAAAAGCCGGCTGCCGATGCCAACGGCGAGAAAATCCAACTGCAGATCTCCCTTGCGGATTCCGTACAGATCAGCGGTGGGGAAACTCTTTTCGTCTATGCTCGCGCCTGGCAGGGGCCAAAGATGCCGCTTGCCATTCAAAAACTCTCCGCCTCGCAATTGCCTCTGTCCGTTACCCTGGATGAAAGCATGGCAATGGCGCCGGGCATGACCATCAAAAGCTTTCCGGAACTCGAACTGGTTGCGCGAATTTCCAGAACCGGCAGTCCCACGGCACAATCGGGGGACTGGCAGGGCACCATAGGGCCGGTGAAATTGGACTCTCTGGACGGCGTGCAGCAGATCGTTATTTCCGAACAGTTGCCCTAAACTGCTCGACTCCGCCAAAATCGCGGAATTTCTTTGGATGTGGGTCGGGGTGGTTGATAGGCACTGGGGTGTCACCAGCAGGTGGCCGCATAAATCCCAGCAGATGGGTGCTATTCGTTAACCGTCAGTGTGGAGCTCTGCTCCGACCCAATAACAATAAGCGAACAGAACATGCGGTTGAAAAGCATCAAGTTGGCGGGTTTCAAGTCGTTTGTTGATCCCACGACTGTGAACTTTCCCAGTAACCTCAGCGCCGTGGTCGGTCCCAACGGCTGTGGTAAATCCAACATCATCGACGCTGTGCGCTGGGTGATGGGGGAGTCGTCAGCCAAAAATTTGCGCGGCGAAGCCATGACCGACGTTATCTTCAACGGCTCCAACACCCGCAAGCCGGTGGGCCAGGCATCGATCGAACTCGTCTTCGATAACAGCGACGGCAAAATCACCGGCGAATATGCCCGCTACGCGGAAATCTCCGTCAAGCGCAAAGTCACCCGCGATGGCCAAAACCTCTATTACCTGAACGGCAATAAGTGCCGGCGTCGCGACATCACCGATATCTTCCTGGGCACCGGTCTCGGACCGCGCAGCTACGCCATCATCGAACAGGGGATGATCTCCCGCCTTATCGAAGCCAAACCGGAAGACCTGCGGGTCTATGTGGAAGAGGCTGCGGGCATTTCCAAGTACAAGGAGCGCCGTCGCGATACGGAAAACCGTATGCAGCGCACCAAGGAGAACCTGGAGCGCTTGACCGATATCCGTGAAGAGCTCGAACGCCAGATTTCGCGCCTCGAACGCCAGGCGCAGGCGGCGGAAAAATATAAGGAATTCAAACAGTCAGAACGCGAACTTAAAGCTCGTCTGCAAGCGATGCGCTATCGCACTCTGCGCACCGAAGCCGATCAAAAACAACTGCTGATCCGCGACCTCGAACTGAAAGTCGAGGCGGTGGTGACGCAACAGGTGCACCAGGATTCCACCATCGAAATCCAACGCACCCGCCATCTGGAACTCGGCGATACCTTTAATGAGGTGCAGGGCCGGTTCTATGCCGTCGGCGCCGATATCGCCCGCGTCGAACAAACCATCCAGCATATTCAGGAGCGCGAGCGCCAGCTGAAAACCGACCTGGAGCAGACCCAACGCGATTGCGCCGAGGCGGAGGAACATCTGGCTCAGGACCTTCATAAAGCCGAGGGTTGGCAGGCCGAATTGTTGGAGATCGAACCGGAATTAGAGCTGCTCAACGAGGCGGAAGGGGCTTCCTCGGATACCTTGCAGGCCGCGGAAGATGCCATGCAGGCCTGGCAGCAGGACTGGGATACCTTCAATCAGCGCGCCGCCCAGCCGCGCCAGCAGGCGGAAGTCCAGCAATCGCGCATCCAATATCTCGAGCAGGTGCAGCAGCGCCTGCTGGAGCGCACGCGCAAATTGGAGGACGAGAAGCAAGGGCTGGTCGTCGGGGATGTGGAAGACCAGATCAACGAATTGGAGCAGGAGCTGGCTGAGCTCGTTCTGTCTTTAGAAGCCAAGCAAGAGCAATCTCAGGCTGCTGCGGAACAAGTGCAGACGTTGCGCGAACGCGAGCGTGAGTTGGCAGCGGAGCTGGATGATTGGCGCGGTCGCCACCAGTTGGCGCGCGGCCGCCAAGCCTCCCTCGAGGCTTTGCAACAGGCGGCGCTGGGCCGCGGCAAAAATCAAAGCAATCAGTGGTTGGAGAGTGCCGGCCTCGCCGGCAATCCCCGCCTTGCTGACAGAATCAAAGTAATGGCGGGCTGGGAAAAAGCCGTTGAAACCATTCTGGCGCAGACGCTTCAGGCGGTGGTGCTGGAGGAAGATTTCAACCAATCCGCCAGCAGTCTAACTGGGCTCGAAACCGGCAGCCTTACCTTGCTCGACGGCACCTTTGCCGCGCAGGCTGCACCCGAGTCTCTCGCGGAAGTGGTGTCAGGCGCGCCGGAAGCGACGGCTTTGCTGGCGGGAATTTATCGCGCGGAAACCCTTGACGAAGCCTTGCAGCGGCGCGGCAACCTTCAAGCCCATGAATCCATCGTCACCCGAGACGGCATCTGGGTGGGACCCAACTGGGTTCGCGTCACTCGCGATCAGGATGCCAGCGCCGGCGTGATCGAACGACGCCAGCAGCTCGAGCAGCTGGAAACAGAAATCGCTGAGCAGCAGGAGCGCATCGAATCTCTTACCGTTGCTTTGCAAGAGTGCAAACAAAATCTGGCAGAGACCGAGAAAACCCGCGAGCAGGCGCGCAGCGAGGCCGATAGTTTGGTGCGCCGCCAGGGCGATTTGCGCAGCCGTTTGAGTGCCATGACGGCCAAGGTGGAGCAGGTGCTCGAAAGCCGTCGCCGCGCCACTGCGGAGATCGCCGAGGCGCGCGAGCAGATTCAACTGGAAGCGGAAAACCTGGCGGAAGCTCGGGCGCAGTTGCAGGAGGCGATTGACGCCATGGAGCAAGACACCCAGGCGCGCGAACAATTGCTCTCCCGCCGCGACGAACTGCGTAGCCAGCTCGATCGGGCGCGCCAGAAAGCCCGTCACGACAAAGACCGCGCTCACGAATTGGCGATGCGGTTTCAATCTGTCAGAACCCAGCTGCAAGCCGTCAACCAGGGTATTCAACGTTTGCGCGAGCAGATGCAGCGCATGACCGACCGCCGGGCCAAGCTGGAAGAGAGCCTGCAGGAAAGCCGCGAGCCGGTGGAAAACTACAAGCTGGAGCTGGAAGACAAGCTGGCCCAGCGTATTCGTGTTGAAGAGGAATTGCTGCAGGCGCGGCGCAACCTCGAAGAAGTCGAGAGCGTGCTGCGCGACGCCGAGAAGCAGCGCCAGCAGGTGGAGCACAGTCTGCAGGATATTCGCGGCAAGCTGGAACGCGAGCGCCTCAGCGCCCAAACACTCGAAGTGCAAGCTCAGGGTCTGCACGAGCAGCTGAAGGAAGAGGATTTTGACCTCGATACGGTTCTGGCAACCATTCCGGAAGATTTAACCGAGGCTGCCGCCAACGAGGAGCTGACAGCGATCAGCGCCCGCATCAGTCGTCTCGGGCCGATCAACCTCGCGGCCATTGACGAATACAAAACTGAATCAGAGCGTAAACAGTACCTGGATGCCCAGAACCAGGATTTGCAGGAAGCGCTGGAAACTCTGGAGAACGCGATCCGCAAAATCGATCGCGAAACCCGCACCCGCTTCAAGGAGACCTTCGATCAGATCAACTCCGGTCTGCAGGAGCTGTTTCCCAAGGTCTTCGGCGGTGGCCATGCCTATCTGGAGTTGACCGGCGAGGATATGCTCGACACCGGTATCGCCATCATGGCGCGCCCGCCGGGCAAGAAAAACAGCACCATTCACCTTTTGTCCGGTGGCGAAAAAGCTTTAACAGCGATCGCCCTTGTATTTTCGATCTTCCGCCTCAATCCCGCTCCTTTTTGTATGTTGGACGAGGTGGACGCACCCCTGGACGACGCCAACGTGGGCCGCTACGCCCGCATGGTTGAGGAAATGTCCAGCCAAGTGCAGTTTATCTATATCACCCATAACAAAATCGCCATGGAGATGGCCCATCAATTGATGGGGGTCACCATGCATGAGCCTGGTGTTTCCCGAATCGTTACCGTCGATGTCGAAGAAGCCGCCGAGCTCGCCGCAGTCTAGGAACAAGGTCTTATGAAAGAGTGGTTAACGGTCATCATTGTCTTACTCATTCTCGGCGTGCTGCTGGATGGAATGAGGCGCATGCGCGCGCATAGGCGGGACCATTTACGCATGAAGCATCGCGTGGTTGCCCGCGCTGATTCGGATTCCGGTGAAGTGGACGTCGGCGGCAGTGAGTTCCCCTCCGGTGGCGCCCGCGTTGCCGCCACCCGTGATCCCGACCACGCCTTGAACGTCAACAAAGCCGTGCGCGAAAGCCACACCGCCTCGCGCTGGACCCGCGGCGCCCCCAGCCGCCTGCCCGAGCAGGTCAGCCTGAATCTCGACACCCCGGTGCCTATGCTGATGGATTCCGTGGATGAACAGGCCGAGGACTCCGTCGCCCAGGAACGGGAGCCTGTGATCGGCGATTTGACGAATTTGGAAGACGATGATCTGCAACCGGGAATCGATAACACCGGCTTCGAACATCATGAAGAAGCTGAACCCGAGCAGGAACTGGAGTTCGAGCAGGAAGAGCCAGTGGCCGAGGCAGAGCCACCCCGAGCAGAACCGACCCAGAAAAGACGCGAGCCGGAGCGCGCTCAGGAAGATGCGCCCAAGGCGCCGGACGAAGTGTTGATCATCAATGTGATGGCGCGTCGCGGCGAGATGTTCGCCGGTCCGGAATTGCTCGAAGCCATGGTGTCGCAAGGGCTGCGCTATGGCGATATGGATATTTTCCACCGCCACGAGTCCGAAGACGGGCGCGGCAAAATCCTGTTCAGCGCTGCCAATATGGTGGTGCCGGGCACCTTCGATCTGTCGGCGATGGAAGACTTCTTCACGCCGGGCATCAGCATGTTCCTGTCTTTGCCCATCGCCAGCGACAGCTTGGCCGCTTATAACCTGATGGCCAACACCGCGCAGCATATCGCCGAGGTTCTCGGCGGCGAGCTGAAAGACGAAAACCGCAGCGTCATGACGCGGCAGACCATCGAACACGGTCGCCAGCGCGTGATTGAATACGAGCGCAAACGCCGCCTCGCCAAATCCTGATTCCCATGCCAGCCAATTCCCCCGATTTTCAGCGTCTGCAACAGCTTCGCGAGGAGCTGTTGCGCCACAATCACCGCTATTACGTACTCGACGATCCGGAAATTCCGGATGCCGAATACGACCGGCTGATGCGCGAGCTGCAGGAGTTGGAGAGCCGCCACCCTGAGTGGATAACCCCAGATTCCCCGACCCAGCGCGTGGGCGGTGCAGCCCTCAGCGCTTTTACGCAGGTGACCCACTTGCGTCCCATGCTCTCCCTCGACAACGCCTTGAACGCGGAAGAGTTCATTGCCTTCGATAAGCGCGTGCGCGAGCGTCTGCGCACCCTGGAGCCGATTGAATATTCCTGCGAGCCAAAATACGACGGCATTGCCATTAGCCTGCTGTATCGCAATGGCGTATTGGAACGGGCGGCTACTCGCGGCGACGGCAGCGTCGGCGAAGACATCACCGCCAACGTGCGCACCATCAAATCAGTGCCTTTGCGACTGCTCGGCGACAATTATCCAGAATTGCTGGAAGTGCGCGGCGAGATTTATATGCCGAAGGACGGCTTCGAGAAAATGAACCAGGAGGCGCTGGCGGCGGGCAGTAAAACCTTTATCAACCCGCGCAATGCGGCGGCGGGCAGTCTGCGCCAATTGGACCCCAGATTGACCGCCAAACGTCCCTTGAAACTCTGCGCCTACGGCCTGGGTGAAGTGGAGGGTGGCGAGCTACCCAAATATCACACCGCCGTGCTCCAGCAACTCAGGGATTGGGGCTTTGTCATCAGCGCCGATGTAGGTTCTGCGCGTGGCGTGGAAGAGTGCTTGGAGTTTCACCGCAAGCTGGGTGAGAAGCGTCCATCTCTGCCTTACGACATCGACGGCGTGGTCTACAAAGTCAACTCGCTGGAACTGCAAGCCACCTTGGGATTTGTCGCCAAAGCGCCGCGCTGGGCGGTGGCGTTCAAATTCCCTGCGCAGGAGGAAATGACGGTACTGCGCGCGGTGGAGTTTCAGGTCGGCCGCACTGGCACTATCACCCCGGTTGCCCGGCTGGAGCCGGTATTTGTCGGCGGTGTGACCGTATCCAATGCCACGCTGCATAACAGCGATGAAGTGGCGCGCCTGGGGGTAAAAATCGGCGATACGGTTATCGTCCGCCGCGCCGGCGATGTGATTCCCCAACTGGTGTCTGTGGTGCAGAGCAAGCGCCCGGCGCATGCCAGCGATATCCATTTCCCCGCGACCTGTCCTATCTGCGGCTCGCCAGTGGCGCGAGTGGAGGGCGAGGCGGCGGTCCGCTGCACCGGCGGTTTGATCTGCCCCGCTCAGCGCAAAGAGGCCATCAAACACTACGCCAGCCGCCAGGCCATGGATATTGAAGGTCTGGGCGACAAGTTGGTGGAGGCGCTGGTGGAGAAGGGCATGATCACCAGCATGGAAGACCTCTACGAACTCACGGAGGAGCAGCTGGCCGGCTTGGAGCGTATGGGCAAAAAGTCTGCGCAGAATCTGCTCAACGCTCTGGCGCGCAGTAAGTCCACCACTCTGCCCAAGTTTTTGTTTGCGCTGGGTATCCGCGATGTCGGCCAAGCCACGGCGGCAACTCTGGCGAAGCATTTCGGCAGTCTCGAAAACCTGATGGCGGCCGACGAGGTACGTCTGCAGGAAGTGCAGGATGTCGGTCCGGTGGTGGCGCGGAGGGTCGCCAGCTTTTTCGCGGATCAGCGCAATCTTGAGGTGATTCAGGGATTGCGCAACCACGGTGTGCATTGGCCGGATATCGCATTGGTGCCTCAGGAGGCTTTGCCCTTGGCTGGCAAAACCTATGTCCTGACCGGCAATCTCGAGAGCATGACCCGGGACGAGGCTAAAGCGCGACTGGAGACACTGGGCGCCAAAGTCGCCGGCAGCGTCTCGGGCAAAACCGATTATGTGGTGGCCGGACCCGGCGCCGGGTCCAAATTGGCCAAAGCCGAGTCCCTCGGTATACCCGTAATTGATGAGGCGGAATTTCTGCAGTCGTTGGAGCGCTTGGGGTGAGATTGCTCTTGCTGGGGCTTTGTTGCCTGCTGATGTCCAGTTGTGTCACCTCACCGCCAAAACGCGCGGACGATGTCTGCGCGATCTTTAAGGAAAAACGCAGCTGGTATAAGCAGGCGCGCAAAGCCGCGAAGCGCTGGGATTCCCCCATTCCCACCATTATGGCGATCATCCACCAGGAATCTGGCTTTGTCGGCAATGCCAAGCCGCCGCGGCGCAAGATTCTGTGGGTCATTCCCGGACCTCGGATCAGTGACGCCTACGGTTATCCGCAGGCCAAAGACGCCACCTGGGACTGGTATCAGCGCTCCACCGGTCGCTGGGGCGCGGACCGCAGGGACTTCGGTGACGCTGCGGATTTCGTCGCTTGGTATAACAACCAAAGCAGGGTGCGCAACGGGATTCCGGCGCACGATGTCTATAGTCTCTACTTGGCTTATCACGAAGGCCACGGCGGATTTGTCCGCCGTACCTACGACAAAAAGCCCTGGTTGAAAAATGTCGCGCGCAAGGTCCAGCAACGGTCGGCGCGCTATCAGCAACAACTCCTCACTTGTGAGGCCGAGCTGCAAAAAAGCCGCTGGTGGCCTTTCTGAGCAATTGTTCCGAATCTATGCCGCAACTACTTACCGATCTCGACGCTGGCTCCCTGGGAGCGGATATTCGCGTCGCCTTTTTTGATATCGATGGCACCTTGCTGGATCGTGAGGGCCGCTATAGCGATGAACTGGGCCGCCAGCTCAAGCGTATTCGCGCTCTCGGCGTGCACACGGCCATAGCCTCCGGGCGTCCGCATTTTGCCGCGCGCTTCTTGCTGGATGAGCTTGAACTGATCGATCCGGGCGTGTTCTGCTCTGGCGCGCAGGTATATGCGCCGGCGCGGGGAGAGACGCTCTCCTGCGCACCTATGTCCAGCGCAGCCTGCCGTCGTTTGCTAAAGCGTCTGCGCGAAATCCAGGTCTATTACGAACTCTACGGTCTGAATGACTTCTATATCGAGACCGACTATGCGGCGGAGGTGAGCGCAACTCACGCCCGGCACCTGCGACTTCAGCCTCGACGGGGTCCGTTGGATCATATGGTTGACGGCGAGCCAGTGCTGAAATGGGTGTTGGGCGCGCGCAAGGATGAACCGCGGGATATGCTGGGTCAGCTCGAGGGTGAGTTTCCTGAGTTCACCTTTTCCTACGCCGCTTTTCCCGCCTGTCCCGATTGGCGTTTCGTCAATGTGATCGCGCGGGAGGCCAATAAAGAACAGGCCTTTGCCTGGTTGCTGAATCACTACCAGGTCAAGCCCGAGCAGGTGGCGAGCTTTGGCGATTCTCATTCGGACGAGACATTTTTGAGTCTGGCCGGTTATGGCGTCGCCATGGGCAATGCGTCAGATGAGGTGAAAGCGGTGGCGAAGTTTGTCACCCGTAATTCCTGGGATGACGGTGTGGCATACGCTTTAGCGAGGTTGATTTGATTAGATTCCGTTTTCGTAATCGTTCGCGTCTCTGGCTGAATATCGTCGCCAGTGGCGCTTTTATCGCGCTGGCCATCTATGGTTGGGATCTCCCGGTGGAGACCGCTGTGGCGTTTCTGGTGATTTGTATCGGTTTTCTGGTGGCAATCATCGGTCTTGGGCTGGTGGCGGGTTGGTTGCTGCGCCTGTGGCGGCGGCGCTCGGATCCGAACCCTTAGCGCAGGGCGCGACTATACTCAAACAGGCTGGGGCGGCCTTATACGTTTTCGGCCAGGGACACATTTCCAATTTTCTTAATTGAGAGGACAAAGCTTATGGCAGACATCAAACTTCCGGTCCGGGACATGCAGTTCGTATTGTTCGATCTGTTTGATTTTGAAGCGCACTGCCGCGCGATTCCCGAATTTGCCGAAACCAGTGCCGATGTCGTCAATGCCATCCTGGAAGAACTGGCCAAATTCTGCGAAAACGTGCTGGCTCCTCTCAATGCTGTCGGCGACCGCGAGGGCTGTCAGCTCAATGGTCACGAAGTCAAAACCCCGTCCGGCTTTCGCGAGGCCTATCAGCAATTTGTCGCCGCCGGCTGGCCCTCCATGTGTAATGACACCGCCTTTGGCGGCCAGGGTCTGCCCGAATCGTTAGGCTCGCTGATGAATGAAAGCGTCGGCACCGCCAACTGGGCCTGGGGCATGTATCCCGGCCTTTCCCACGGCGCCATGCGCACGATCGCTCAGCACGGTACCGAGGAGCAGCGCCAGACCTATCTCAGCAAACTGGTGGAAGGGGTGTGGACCGGCACCATGTGTCTGACCGAAGCTCATTGCGGTACGGATTTGGGCATGCTGAAGACGAAAGCAGAACCGCAAGCCGACGGCAGCCACACCATCACCGGCACCAAAATTTTTATTTCCGCCGGCGAACACGACCTCTCGGAAAATATCGTGCATATCGTATTGGCGCGCCTGCCGGATGCGCCGGAAGGCACCAAGGGAATTTCCCTTTTTATCGTTCCAAAATTTTTGCCGGACGGCACGCGCAACAAAGTATTTTGCGGCTCTTTGGAGCACAAAATGGGCATCCACGGCAACGCTACCTGCGTGCTGAATTTTGACGGTGCCAAAGGCTTTTTGATCGGTCAGCCCAACCGCGGCCTCAACGCCATGTTCACCTTTATGAACCGCGCGCGTCTGGGTACGGCGGTGCAGGGGCTTTGCCATGCGGAGTTCGGCTATCAAAAGGCACTCGCCTACGCGAAGGACCGTTTGCAGATGCGCGCCTTATCCGGTCCTAAAAATCCCGACGGTCCCGCGGATCCGATCATCGTGCATCCCGATGTGCGCCGCATGTTGTTGACCCAGAAAGCCTTTACCGAAGGCAGCCGTATGCTGGCGTATTTCACGGCGATGCAGCTGGACATCGAAGACCACGCCACGGACGAAGAAGCGAAAAAAGAGGCGGCGGATCTGCTCGCATTTTTGACGCCGATTGCCAAAGCCTTTATGACCGAATTCGGTTTTGAATGCGCCAACCACGCCATGCAGTGTTTCGGCGGTCACGGTTATATCCGCGAGTGGGGCGTGGAGCAGAACGTGCGCGACGCGCGCATCGCCATGTTGTACGAAGGCACCACCGGTATCCAGGCGCTCGACCTGTTGGGACGCAAAGTGCTGATGACCCAGGGCGAAACCCTGCGCCGCTTCACTAAACTGATTCACAAGTTCTGTAAAACGAATGCGGAAAATGCCGACTTAAAGCCGCTCATTGACAGCCTGGCGCAACACAACAAAGAGTGGGGCGACTTGACCATGCACATCGGTCTCAAGGCGATGGAAAATCCGGAAGAGGTCGGCGCCGCGGCGGTGGACTATCTGATGTACTCGGGGTATGTCTCCCTGGCTTATTTCTGGGCGCGCGCGGCGGTCACAGCGCAGGAAAAACTGGCAGAGGGCACCGCGGAAAAGAGCTTTTTTGAAGCCAAAATCAAAACCGCAGAATTCTATTTCGCCCGCATCCTGCCGCGCACCCGCACTCACTTCGCCGCTATCCACTCCGGGGTTGGCAATTTGCTGGCCTTGGACGCTAATCAGTTTTGATCCTTACGCGCCGGGAGTAATCCCGGCTTTTTTCTCGCATTAAACCGCCGTCAGATAATGCACGCTGAAGAGGTTTTCCTCGTCAGTCCACACCTGCTCGCGCGCAAAACCGGCGTCCTGGCCGAGGCGGGCGATGCTGTCGATGGAGTATTTATAGGAGTTTTCGGTATGAATGGTTTCGCCCGCGCGGAATGAAAATTGGTGGCGGCCGATTTTCACCACCTGATCCGTCAAGCTCACCAAATGCATTTCGATACGAGAATAACGCGGATTAAAAAACGCGTAGTGTTCGAACTGGTGAATTTTGAAATTGCCGTCCAATTCGCGATTGATTCGTCGCAGCAGATTGAGATTGAACTCCGCTGTCACCCCGTCGTAATCGTTGTAAGCATGGTGCAGGCGGTTGGGAGATTTGATCAGATCCACGCCGAGAAGAAAGCCGTCGCCGGGCTGGAGGAATTGGCGAATATTGCGCAGAAAACGCGCCGCTTCCGGCGGGGTGAAATTGGAAATGGTGGAGCCCGGGAAAAATACCACGCGCTTGCCATTGCGATTGGCTGCAATTTCATCCGGTAAGGTAATTTGCGCTGTGTAATCCGCCACCATTGGGTGAATCGCCAAGGAGGGAAATTCCCGCTTCAACCGCCGCGCCGCATCGAAGAGTATTTCAGCGGAGATATCGATGGGCATGTAGGCGCTCGGTTCCTGCAGTGCACGCAATAAATCGCGGATTTTTCGCCCCTCGCCGGAGCCGTATTCAATCACCGTCGCCTGCGGGCCTATATGGGTAGAAATATCCGGCAGCACTTTATTGAGCAGCTGCAATTCCGTGCGGGTGATGTAGTACTCGGCGGTTTGACAGATTTCCGTAAACAGCATGGAACCGCGTTCGTCATAAAAATATTTGCACGGAATTTCCTTTTGGCTTTTACCCAAACCTTCAATCACATCCATAAGGAATGCGGGATATTGTTCAAAAGGAACGGACTGCTGCGAGGTGGAATTAATTAAGATCATCGGCGAGCCTCACTCCACTGAATTGCCAACTGGCGGTGACAGGAAAGAAATTGCGATAACTTGCGCGCATATGTCCGCGGGGCGTCGCGCAAGAGCCGCCCCGCAGCACCCATTGATTCACCATAAATTTGCCGTTGTATTCACCCACGGCGCCCGGCGGCGTCACGTAGCCGGGGTAGGGTAGATAGGCGCTGCGGGTCCACTCCCACACATCGCCAAACATTTGGTGCAGCTCGGTTGGATCGCCGGCGGCGCAGCGCGGATGCATGACGCGGCCGTCGAGAAAATGTCCGCGTGAATCGCCGAATTGCGCGGCGAGTTCCCATTCGTACTCCGTGGGCAGGCGCTTGCCTGCCCAACTGGCAAAGGCGCTCGCCTCGAAATAGTTCAGGTGGCACACCGGCTCGCAGGGCGCCACCGGCAGCAGGCCGGCGAGGGTATAGGTAAACCACTGGCGGTCCTGTTTGTGCCAGTACAAAGGTGCTTCCGCATTGTTGCTTTGTACCCAGGCCCAGCCTTCGGACAGCCAGTGGCGCGGGTCGCGGTAGCCGCCGTCTTCGATAAAAGCGAGGTATTCCGCGTTGGTCGCCGGCCGATTGGCGATGCGGAATCCTGGGATATAAGCGCGATGCAGGGGCGTTTCGTTGTCGAAGCAGAATTCACCGTCATCATCGCAGCCAAACCAGGATTCGCCCGGCGTAAAGGTCAGCCAACGCAAAGGCATAACTTCGCTGGTGGATTCGATCAGCGGCTTGACCAGCGCCGGGAATTGGGGATTCAAGGACAGGGCGTGTTTGATGTCGGTGACGATCAGCTCCTGATGCTGCTGCTCGTGATGAATGCCTAGCTCGACCAGCTGCAATTCCTCGGTCGACAGAGTCTCCCAGATATCCAACAGGCGCGATTCCACTATCTCCCTATAACGCCACACATCTGCGAGGGAGGGGCGGGATATCAGCCCCCGCTGGGCGCGGCGATACTGCGGCCCCACTTGGTTGTAGTAGGAGTTGAACAGATAGTCGAAATGGTCGTTCTTGGTGGCGGCATCTGCGCCGCGGGGTTTCAGGATGAAGGTGTCGAAAAACCAGCTGGTGTGGGCGAGATGCCACTTGGTGGGGCTGGCATCCGGCATGGATTGGAGGAGTTGGTCCTCGACACTCAGATTGCGCGTCAGCAAGCCGGTTGTTTCGCGGGTGCGACGGAAGCGTTCCTGCTGTTGCTTGCGATCGGGTAGTTCGTGCTTGCGGTCGGGCAGTTCGCCCGTCAGATACTGATCGACGGCGTCCAGGCGCTCGCTGACAAAGCTGGACAATGAGGTTGCTGTTTCGCTCACGTTCTACCCCGCATCAAGTGGTGAGAGGCGGGCGTTCTGGTGCGTTGCAAGTGCCCGCATAGGCTCCTTCCCGGCGAGTGTACGGGTGCATTTGGGTGATGAATGTACGCAGTCTCACACTGGTTTTACGCCGGGAATAGTGCGTCGGCGGCCATATGTGGTGCGTCGCTGCGCCAGTTTGCGATTTACCCATCTGGCGAGAGGGCCTATAATTCCCCGTTTTTCTCGCTCCCCATACAGCTCCGAGGTGGCCACCCCATGCTGAGAATTGCTCAAGAGGCACTCACTTTCGATGACGTTTTACTGGTGCCTGGGTTTTCCACGGTTACCGCCAAAGATGTCTCTCTCAAAACCCAGCTCACCCGCGCAATCACTCTGAACATTCCGTTGATGTCCGCCGCCATGGATACGGTCACCGAATCGCGTCTCGCCATTGCTTTGGCGCAAGAGGGTGGCATCGGCATCATTCACAAAAGCATGTCCATTGAGCAGCAGGCCAGCGAAGTTCGGGCAGTGAAAAAATTTGAAGCGGGCGTGGTGAAAGATCCGATCACCATTGACGCCAGCGCCACCATCAAAGAACTGATTGCACTGACTCGGCAGAACAAGATCTCCGGTGTGCCGGTACTGCAAAACGGCGATCTGGTAGGCATAGTCACCGGTCGCGATGTGCGCTTTGAGCCGAACCTGGATGCCACGGTTGCCAGCATCATGACGCCCAAGGCTCAACTGGTGACAGTGAGAGAAGGCGCGAGCGCGGCGGAAATCCGCTCTCTGCTGCACAAGCACCGCATCGAGAAAGTATTGGTGGTCAACGATAAATTCGATCTGCGCGGCCTGATCACCGTGAAAGATATCAACAAGGCTGAGATGTTTCCCAACGCAGCCAAAGACAGCGACGGCAGTCTGCGCGTGGGCGCGTCCGTAGGCACCAGCCCGGACACCGACGACCGCGTGGAAGCGCTGGTTGCCGCTGGCGTCGACGTGTTGGTGGTGGATACCGCCCACGGCCACTCCAAAAACGTGTTGGAGCGGGTCAAGCGCATCAAGAAGCTCTACCCCCAGGTGCAGGTCATTGGCGGCAATATCGCTACGGGAGAAGCTGCTCTCGCTCTGGTTGAAGCGGGCGCGGATGGTGTCAAAGTGGGTATCGGCCCCGGCTCCATCTGCACCACCCGAATCGTCACCGGCGTGGGCGTACCACAAATCTCCGCTATTGCCAATGTCGCCGCCGCCCTCAAAGGCAGCGATGTTCCGGTGATCGCGGACGGCGGTGTGCGCTTCTCCGGCGATATTTCCAAAGCCATAGTCGCCGGTGCGCATGTGGTGATGATGGGCTCCATGTTTGCGGGTACTGAAGAAGCGCCGGGCGAAGTGGAGTTGTATCAGGGTCGTACCTATAAGTCCTACCGCGGCATGGGCTCCCTCGGCGCCATGAGCAAAACCCAGGGCTCATCCGACCGCTACTTCCAGGATTCCAGCCAAGGCATGGAAAAACTGGTGCCGGAAGGCATTGAAGGGCGTGTTCCCTACAAAGGCCCGGTGAGCGCCATAGTGCATCAGCTGATGGGTGGCCTGCGCGCTGCCATGGGTTATACCGGATGTGTCGATATCGAAACCATGCGCAACAAGCCGGAATTTGTCCGGGTGACCAGCGCCGGTATGGGTGAGAGCCACGTACACGATGTCAGCATCACCAAAGAAGCACCCAACTACCCAGTGGGCGGCCGTTAAGCGGCGACCCCGTTATTCCCTTTGTTTCAGTGAAAGCCCGCCTGCGCGGGTTTTCTTGTTTTTTATCCCGTTAACGACGTATGAACATGGCCATTGATATTCACGCCCAGCGTATTTTGATTCTCGATTTCGGCTCCCAATACACCCAACTGATTGCGCGCCGCGTGCGCGAAATCGGCGTTTATTGCGAGATCCGCGCCTTCGATATGACAGCGGAAGAAATACGCGCATTCGCACCCAAGGGCATCATCCTCGCTGGCGGCCCGGAATCCGTTACTGAACTCGGCTCGCCCCGTGCACCGCAAGTGGTGTTCGAGCTGGGCCTGCCCGTGCTCGGCGTGTGCTACGGCATGCAGACCATGGCCGAGCAACTCGGCGGTGAGGTGTCCGGCTCGCATGTGCGCGAATTCGGCTATGCCCAGATCAAAGTGGAGCAGCAGAACGAACTTTTCAAAAACGTTCAGGATCACGTGGCGCCGGACGGCAAAGGCCTGCTGGACGTGTGGATGAGCCACGGCGATAAAGTGACCCAGATGCCGGAAGGTTTTGTCTGCATCGCCTCTACGCCATCCTGCCCCATCGCCGCCATGGCCGATCCCGCGCGCCACCTCTACGGTGTGCAGTTCCACCCGGAAGTCACTCATACCCTGCAGGGCAAACGCATCTTCGAACACTTCCTCTTTGACCTGTGTCATTGCGAGCCGCTGTGGACTCCGGCGAACATAGTCGAAGACGCCATTGCGCGGGTGCGCGAGCTGGTGGGGGGCGACAAAGTTCTGTTGGGACTTTCCGGCGGCGTGGATTCTTCTGTAGTGGCTGCACTCTTGCACCGCGCCATCGGCGATCAGTTAACTTGTGTATTTGTCGACAACGGCTTGCTGCGTAAAAACGAGGGCGATCAGGTGATGGCCATGTTCGCCAAGAATATGGGCGTCAAAGTGATTCGCGCCGACGCGGAAGCGCTTTTCCTGGGCAAGTTGGCCGGCGTCGCCGACCCGGAGCAAAAACGCAAAATTATTGGCAACACCTTTATCGAAGTTTTCGATGCGGAAGCCGCTAAATTGCAAGATGTGAAATGGCTGGCACAGGGGACTATTTATCCCGACGTGATCGAATCCGCTGCAGCCAAAACCGGCAAAGCACATGTGATCAAATCCCACCACAATGTGGGCGGTTTGCCGGAAGATATGCAATTCAAATTGGTGGAGCCACTGCGCGAACTCTTCAAAGATGAAGTGCGCAAAATCGGTCTGGAATTGGGGCTGCCTTACGACATGGTTTACCGCCACCCGTTTCCCGGTCCGGGACTGGGTGTGCGCATCCTCGGGCAAGTTACCAAGGAATATGCCGATCTATTACGCGAAGCTGATGCAATTTTTATTGAAGAATTGCACAAGGCGGATTGGTACCACAAAACCAGTCAGGCATTCGCCGTGTTTATTCCGGTGAAATCCGTGGGCGTGGTGGGCGACGCTCGCCGTTATGCGTGGGTGATCGGTTTGCGCGCAGTGGAAACCGTGGATTTTATGACCGCGCGTTGGGCGCATCTGCCTTACGAATTGTTGGAAAAAGTTTCCAACCGCATCATCAACGAAATTTCAGGTGTATCGCGGGTGGTGTACGACGTTTCCAGCAAGCCGCCGGCGACCATTGAGTGGGAATAGCAGAAGCATCAAAAACAACTTATCTGGGTATTTTTGCGACAGTTTCCCGGGTAAAAAATCACAGAATCCGCACTTGCAAAGCGTTACGCTCTCCGTCGAAATATCGGGGGGCGCCGTTATTGAAACAGCGTCTAGCGCAAGTTTTGAATAGGATGACTTTACAGGCTACCGTTAATGACGGAATGGTTAGCGTGTTAATTGGAATGGTTGCCGCGAGGAAAACAACATGAACTTCGAAACCTGGACCGTTGATCTCTCATCATCATCTGCGATTCATCCCAGCGGATTCAAAGTGGTAGTGGAAGGCGACCCGGCCAACCCTATGGGGGTGCATCCGGGTAAATTTCCGGAAGGACTCACTGCAGTGGAACAGGCGCGGTTGCTGCGCTGTGGTCTGGAGGCCATTATCAAATTGGCGCAAAGTCAGGGATGGAAACAGGACAAGAGCCGTTTTGCCGAGCGCGCTAAACCGGCGCCCGCTGTAACTCACAAACCCTCTCGCCCCATTCTGTCACTGAAGAAATAATCGCCGACTAGCTGAGTGCTTTGCCGACCAGATTTTTCATGGCGTCGCTCAGCGGAATCTGCAACGCGGCCGCGTGGCCTTTTTCCGACATCTTTGCCCAGGTTTTGCGGATGATATCGATGAGTTTGTCCTCGTCGTGCTTGCTCGCAAAGTCGTCGAGGTAGTGGCGGATAAATACCAGACAGACCACGTCTTCCAGACACTGAGTTTCAGGGTCTCTGCCCAACCCGCGTTTTTGCACTAAATATTGCGCACGCTTCACGTCCTCTTCACCGTAACCTGCCTCTCGCATCAGTTCGCCGACGCGCTTGGCGTGGAATAGACCCAGCTCCGCGCGCCATTGTTTATAGCCGGTGCGGCCTTCCGGATAAGCACTGCGCGGGCTGGTCCAGCGCTCTATATGTTGGCCGCGCACTGCAATGCGCAGATGTTCGGAAGCATCCGGGGCGAATTCTGCAAGACACTGGCTCATCCGCTGTGAATACAGCAGCTCTTTTGGGCGCAGTTCAGCGCCATCAGATTCGAGGTTGGGGTCCTGACTGTTGGCAGCGTCAATCAACGCCAGGGTTTTGGCAAAAGGGGTGGTCATGGGCAGATCCGTGCGGAAAAAGGTCAGTGTTTTTCAGATGATGAGAACGCCAAATTGCGCAGCGCCGCCATATCGATAATTTTCACGTGTTTTTTATCGAGATGGATAATCTGGGTTTTATGCAGCCTGCCAACCACGCGGCTGACGGTTTCGATGGTAAGGCCCAGGTAGTTGCCTATGTCGGAGCGGGACATGGGCAGATAAAACTCTTCAGCCGACAAGCCACGGCTGTGGTTGCGCGCGGAAATGCTCAGTAGGAGAGAGGCGATGCGCTGGTCCGCGTTGTTTTTGCTGAGCAGGGTGATCAACTGCTGATCGTTGGTGATTTCCTTGCTCATCAACTGAAAAAAGCGCCGTTGCAAACTGGGAATCTGCGCACTCAATTCTTCGAGTCGTGCGAAAGGAATTTCACACACTGCCGAGGTTTCGAGGGCGATGGCGGTATTGGAATGACTGTTGGTGGCCAATCCGTCCATCCCAATAATTTCACCCGGTAAATAAAAGCCGGTGATCTGCTCCTGGCCATCTTGGGTGTTGCTGATGGTTTTAATGGCCCCGGAGCGCACCGCGTAAACCGCGCGGAACTTGTCGCCGGCGTGATACACCCGGTCGCCTTTTTGAATCGGTCTGCCGCGCTGGATGATCTCGTCTAGCTTGTTGATTTCTTTCAGTTCCAGGCTGATGGGCAGGCACAGGGTGTTCAGACGGCAACTGGAACAGTTGATCTGAGGCATAGAGTGGCACTGATGAGAATTTGCTTGGGTAGCCATGCGAGCTTGCCTGAATATGTGACGCCGGAGGGGGCGAATGGGTTGCCGGATGCACGATCTTTGGGCAACGGAGTGGACTCACGAAGGATAGTAAAAGCCTGATCCGCTTGTCAAAAGACGCAGATGAAAGCGCATCGGGAGGAGAAAATCAACGACAGGTGGCGACGGGCAGCCCGCTGGTCTGTACCCGGTTGTGGTAGCCGGCAGGGGTGGCGAAGTTGAGCGTGCGCAGCTGGCCGAAGCGACTTGCGGCGCCGGGTCCGAGACGGACGCAATCAGCGGGGCGCGCATGCAGGGGGCTGTAGAACTTGAGAATGGTCGCCGGCTCCTGCAGGAAATACCCGAACTGCATCAGCATTGCGGTCAGACCCTCACCGCTGACGCCTTTGAGCGGGTCCTGCAGCTTGTGGTGGAAGCTCACCGTGGCCGGCTCCAAAAACGACAACAACTCCATCAACTGCAAGGTAAAGTCCGGCTGCGCGGAGCCAAAATCCAGTTGCAGGCTGATATAAGGGAATTTGAATTCCGCCAGCATTTGCTTCACACGCTGTAACTCGGGCAGCTCAAATCCCCCCGGTACGCGCATCTGCACATGGTTGAAATCGAGGCCTTTGAGCAGCGCGATATTCTGGCGGGTGAAATCCGCCAGGCTCAAAGTCGCGATGTGCTCAACGTGACGGCCTTTAATCAATTTCAGATTCTGCGCAATGGCGTGCACCAGCTCGGTGAGGCTTGGCGCGTCCATCAGACAGAAAGGTTCGTTAACCCAAACCCGGCTCACCGGCCGGCGCCCCAGATATTTGTTCCAGGCGCGCAGCTCGCGCACCAGGTTCTGGTAGCGGAAGCGTTCCTGCACCTGCTCTTCACTCCAGGCGCGCATGGCGGCGCAGTCGATCTCCAGGGCGAGCGGGGCGATGTTGTTGCGCAACTGACAGTTGAGCAGTTCCAGCACCACTTCCTGGGGAATGTGCGGTTCGTCGCGAGCAGCGTTGAGCATGTGGGGGTCGTCTGTTTGCATACCTCAAAAGTGTAGGACGGCCCCGGAAGTTTGTCTTGAGATAGGTCAAGTACTGCGGATGAGCTGCACCAGGAGCGGCATCAACTGCATCAATAAAGCAGCGAATGGAAAAACTGCGGCACAGTGACGCTGGCCGGTCCGTAATAGCCTTTGGTGAACAGGTTACGGCCGAGAGAAGGTTGCAGATTCAATTCGACGGTATGCGCGCCGTAAGCGTCGGCCAACTGTACAAAACCTGCGGCGGGGTAAACTTGGCCAGATGTGCCTATGGCGACAAACAAGTCGCACTGCGCCAGGGCGGCTTCGATTTCTTCCATCTGCAGCGGAATTTCACCAAACCACACAATATGCGGACGCAGCGCTCCGACTTTGTCGCAGCAGGGGCAGACACTGGTCGTGTCTATATCTTCCGTCCAGGGAAAAATAGTGCCGCTGACGGCGCAGCGCGCTTTCAGCAGTTCGCCGTGCATATGGATTGGATTGCGGCTGCCGGCGCGTTCGTGCAGGTTGTCGACGTTCTGAGTCACCAGGGTGAAAGTGCCCGGAAATACCTTTTCAAAATCCGCGAGTGCTGCGTGGGCCGGGTTGGGATGGGCTTCCTGCACCAGTTGGCGTCGGCGGGCGTTGTAGAACTGTTGCACCAGGGCGGGATTGCGCGCGAACGCCTCCGGTGTGCACACGTCTTCGATGCGATGGTTTTCCCACAAGCCGTTATTGTCGCGAAAGGTTTTGATGCCGGATTCGGCGGAAACGCCCGCTCCGGTCAACACCACGATGGATTGATAACGGCTCATAAGACGGCCTCACATATAACGCATTAACAATGCATAACCGCCGTCTTCCGCCAAAGGCAAATCCGGCACGGGAATGCGCACCATATGACCCGACCCTGGAGCGGCGTCCAAACGTTTGCCGCCAGCGGATTCCAGTGCGCTCAATTGAAATACTTGATTGCCGCGTGGGGTAATCAGTTCCAATTGATCCTGCAGTTCGAAACGGTTTTTTACATCTAAAGTCAGCCAGCCGCTGTTGCGGTCGTAGGCTACGGCTTCGGCGACAAATTGCTGATTGGCGTTGTCGGACACGCCTTTTTCGTAATTCTGATATTCGCTGGGCACATGGCGGCGATAAAAGCCTTCGGTATAGCCGCGATTGGCGAGATGTTCCAGTTCGCGCATCAAATTCATATCGAATTTTTCTCCCGCTTTAGCGGCATCGATCGCACGGCGATAAACCTGCGCGGTGCGTGCCACGTAATAGTGGGATTTAGTGCGGCCTTCGATCTTGAGTGAATGAATGCCCATATTCACCAGACGCTCCACATGCTGAACTGCGCGCAGATCTTTGGAGTTCATGATGTAGGTGCCGTGTTCGTCTTCGTAGGCGGGCATATATTCGCCCGGACGACTTTTTTCTTGCAGCAACACCGGCTGGATTTCGCCATTGACTTCGGGGTTCCAGGTTCTTGGCTGCGCCGGTTCCACGGCAATCAGGTCGCCGGTTTCGGTTTCCTTGGCAGCGTGGGTGTTGTATTCCCAGCGGCAGGAGTTGGTGCAGGCGCCCTGGTTGGAGTCCCGGTGGGTCATATAGCCGGAGAGCAGACAGCGGCCGGAATAGGCGATGCAGAGCGCCCCGTGGACAAAGACTTCCAGTTCCGTGTCCGGGCATTCATTGCGAATTTCTGCGATTTCCTCGATGGAGAGTTCGCGAGACAAAATCACCCGCTCTATTCCTTGTTTGGCCCAGAACTTCACCGTGGCGTAGTTGACGGCGTTGGCCTGTACCGACAGATGCACCGGCTGATCCGGCCAGGTTTCCCGCACCATCATGATCAGGCCGGGGTCGGCCATGATCAGCGCGTCCGGTTTCATGGCGATCACAGGTTCGAGATCGCGGATATAGGTGCGCACTTTGTCGTTGTGCGGCGACAGGTTGCTCGCCAGATAAAACAATTTGCCCTGGCTGTGGGCTTCATCAATGGCCTGGGCCAGATTTTCCAGTTTGTTGAATTCGTTGTTGCGCACTCGCAGGCTGTAGCGCGGTTGGCCGGCGTAAACCGCATCGGCGCCATAGGCGAAGGCGTAGCGCATGCTTTTTAGGGTGCCGGCGGGGGAGAGTAGTTCTGTCATAACAAAAACCGAAAATAGCGTCGTGGCGCGGAAGGCGGGCTATTTTACTGGAGCGGGGGGCAAATTACAGGTGAAGTGCCTGTTTCCCGATGTGATCAATGGAATGTTCAGTTTGCTCGTGGGCCTCTTGCCTCTACATAGCTCAGCGCGTCATTTACAGCTTTAGCCACTTTATCGAGGATTTCTTCGTGTTCCACTGGGGACAAAAAGAAGGTCATATCGACGTCGTGGCGGACGTAGCGGGGTGGCAGGTGGTTGAGCGCGACGCAGGCGACATCGGCCATAAAATTGGCGTCGCGAGCGGCGCGATCGCTGGCGCGGCGCAGTTGTTCGAACACCAGGCGCTCGTAGTAGTTGTGAACGGAGCCGTGGGTGGCTTCGGCATCGGTTTCGTGCGGATGGGTAGTGACTAGCATTTTGGGGCGCTCCGTAAGCTGAGCCGCGCCGGCCCGGATGGCTATCTGAAATCGCGGTGAATACATCCGTGTAGCTGCCTCGCTTCTTCCTTGAAGCGAGGCTTTCAGATACCCATCCGCACCGGCGCTGGTGCAATGCGGCAGGGTTTGATTCTTTTCAGTCTAGTCGTCTAGATGCGATTGCGTCCGAGATCGCGGATCAGAAAGCGCGCCGGGTGCAGCGCCTGGATCAGATCACGAGGCAAAGGAAGGGGGTGATTGGCGATAAGGCTGGCGAGCAATTCGGCACACAGCGGGGTATACGCCAAACCGCGGGAGCCGTGGCCGACATTAACGAATAAGCTGGGGTGATAGCTGCCGGGGCTGTCGATCGTGGTTTTGGCGTCCCGGCGCAGAGGGGCGAATTGTTCCTTCATTGCTTCGGCATCCGCCACAGGCCCGACAATCGGCAGATAGTCCGGGGTGGTGCAGCGGAAGCTGGTGCGGCCGTGGTTGATCTCCGTCACCGACAAATCTGCGAGGGCGGGGGAGAGGGCTGCTGCATTGGCGAGGTTTTCCTGATGTTCATTCCAAGAGGGCGCGGTTTCTTCGCTGTGCAGCACAAAAGATGCGCCCGCGCAGTGCTGGCCGTTTATGGCCGGTGCTATATAGCCGTCGCCGCAGAGGACGGTTTTGAGTTGTGCGGATTGAGCGTTCGCCTCCGCGAGACTGATCTGCCCGCGAATTTTTTTCAGCGGCAGATAACTCGTCTGTTCGATTTCCTTGGCGCTAAACGCGCAGGCGATGACTACGGCATCTGCGCTGGCAATAGGCTGTTCAGCGTCGCTCCATAAATCCCAACCGGATTCTGTTTGTGCGAGGCGATTCACTCGCGCGCCGGAAATCACGCGGATATTCGGGTGTCGAGTGAGTGCGTGGCAGAGTTGTTGTGGCTGCAGCCAGCCTGATTGCGGTAGCAACAAAGCGCCACTGTTGAGAGGCACTCCGGCGAATGCGCTGGCCTCGTCCTTATCCAACCAACGTGCGAGTTCTGGCGAGCGGGCGAAGATTTCCGCAATCTGTTTGAGCTGTGTTTCGTGTTCGCCGTGTTCCGGCAATTGCAGCACGCCGCAGGCGTCGCCTATGGCTGGGAACAATCCCTGTGCATGATAGAAGCGGCAGGCGTAGAGATAAGCGCGCAGATTGAAATCCGCGAGTGTGCCGGCGGTGTGGGACAGTTTGGCGTAGACGATGCCGAGAGGATTGCCGGAGGCGCCCGCGCCGGGCTCGAATTGTTCGATCAAGGCTACGCGCACACCTTTTTGCGCCAGCGCCCAGGCGGTGTGGCAACCGGCCATACCAGCGCCGATTACCGCGACTTCTTTTACCGATCCTTCGGATGCTTCCACCAAGTGCCAGCTGGGATCGTATTTCCCTTTAGCGGTTTCAACCGCCGGCGCGGCGGAAAAAATTCCGCGCAACATTTCCCGTTTGCTGCCGTAGCCCGGCACTTTTTCCACGGTAAAACCGACGGCGGCAAGACCGCGGCGAACAATGCCGGCGGCGGTAAAGGTGGCGAAGGTGGTATCGGTGTGGCTCAGTTTGGCGAAAAGTTGAAATAAATCGTCGGTCCATAAATCCGGATTTTTTGCCGGCGCAAAACCATCCAAAAACCACGCATCGACACAATTCGCGCGCGCATATTGGCTAAAACCGCAGCTGCGGCGTTGCACTTCTGGTCCGGGGTTTTCGATGGCGAGTAATTGTGAAAATCCGGCAATGGCGTCGGCGTAAATCAGGGTGAGTTGCACAGATCCAAAATTCAGCCGGTGGAATCCGCGCGCGTCCACGGGCGGATATTGCGCGAGCAGCAACTGTGCAATTTCTTTTAATTCCGGCCAGAGGCTGAGTGTGCGTTCCAGATCATCGCGATTCAAAGGAAATTTTTCTACGCTGATAAAGTGCAACGTGGCATTCGCCGGGGCGTGGTCGCGCCACATCTGCCAAGCGGCGAGAAAATTCAGGCCGGTGCCGAAGCCGGTTTCCGCAATGGTAAATACGGAACCGGCGCTGAGATGTTGCCAGCGCTCAGGCAAATGGTTGTGATGCAAAAAAACAAAGCGCGTTTCGTCGATGCCGCTGTTTTTGGAAAAATACACATCGTCAAATTGGCTGGAGATCGGCTGGCCGTTTTCGTCCCAGGTAATGCTGGCTGTGGGTTTGGGCTGGTCCATCAAGTGAGGCCGAATTCCGCGAGAATCTGCTCGCACCAGAGCGCAATACGCTCGGCGGATTTATCGAATTCATTTTCTTCGTCGAGAGCCAAGCCGACAAAATATTCGCCGTCGTCGGTCAGCGCTTTGGAGCTTTCAAATTCGTAACCCGCGCTGGGCCAATAACCGCAGGTTTGCGCACCACGCTCGGCGAGTTTGTCATGCAGGTAACCGAGGGCGTCGAGAAACCATTCGGGATAGCCGACTTGATCGCCGAGGCCGTAAAGCGCGACTTTTTTGCCATGCAGATCCAGATCATCCAACTCCGCCCAGATTTCTTCCCAGTCCTCCTGCAATTCACCGTAGTCCCAAGTGGGGATACCGAAAATCAGGTAGTCGTAAAGCTGTGCGGTAATAACCGGCGTGTCAGAAATATTGAAAATGTCCACCCGCCCCTCACCGATGCGGGAGCGGATTTTTTCCCCGGTCATTTCCGTATAGCAGGTGGAGCTGCCGTAAAACAAACCGATGAGCGCGCGTTCACTCATAACTGCTGGCTCCAGTCTTCCGCCCATATGCGCGCTTCGGCGATGGGGTCGTCGCTGTAAATGGCGTCGAGCACTAAGGGTTCGCCGACGCGCTGCGCACCGAGGTCCGCCGTGGCTTCGTCCAGGGTTTTGCCAGCCTGGGCAAAATTCGGGTAGGAGCTGTCGCCGAGATTGATCACGCCGTAACGGCGCCCGGCGATCTTGGGGAAGTCGTTTTTCAGGTGCTCGTAGAAGGGCACTATATTCAGCGGCAGATCGCCCATGCCGGTATTGGAAGTGCAGATCAAAATCACTTCAGCGGGACTTTCGTCCAGCTGCCCTTTGCGGAAATCGGCGTTCAGACGCACCTGATGGCCGGCGGCGGTGAAGATCTGCTGTACTGCCTGTGCGACTTCGATGGCGGTTCCCATAACGGAACCGACGATGATATGTATAGCGGCCATAAACTGCGGTGTTGTGAAAATGGACCGCAATGGTAGAGCGGTGGGGGCAGTAGATCAAATCGGCTCTTTCCGCGCAGGTGACGGATTGCGCACAGAAGGCCCATTTGGAAATCGCTTAAATATGCTCGAAGTTGCTGTTACAGATGATGTAGCCATGCATAAGACGTCGCTTTTTTGGTTCAACAATGACTTGCGCGTCAGCGACAATCTTGCGCTGCAGCAGGCGGCGCTGCGGTCACGCCACCTTGTGTGCGTCTATTGCGTGGAGCCCCATTGGTTCACCCCGAACCGCTACGTGGGCCATGGCATAGGGCAAGCGCGCTGGCGGTTTCTGCGCGAATCTCTGGAGGGGCTGCAGCGCTCGCTGGCGGAGCTCGGCCAGTCATTGCACATTATTTATGGCGATTCGCTATCCAGCCTTGTGCATCTGATCCGCCAATATTCAGTTGATGCGGTATTTCGCTCCAATCACTCCGGCTTTTACGAAAATCAGTACTGGCTGCTGTTGCAGCAGCGTTTTCCCGCCGTTGAATTCCAGCAGTTCCACACCCACACCATGTTTCGCCCGGACGAGCTGCCGTTCCGTCTTTATGAATTGCCGACGGTGTTCAGCCAATTTCGCCTGCAGGTGGAAGATATGCCGGTGCGCCCGCCGTTGGGTGCAGTGATCAGCCTGCCGCCGCCACCGGACCAATTCGACCACAATCTGCAAGCGCTACCTGCGGTTAATCATACGGGCGCAACACCATTTACCGGCGGTGAGAAAAGCGGTTTTCTGCAGTTGGAAGAATATTTTTCCAGCGACTCGCCGGCGCAATACAAAGCGACTCGCGATCAGTTGGATGGTTGGCAAAATTCCTCAAAATTATCTCCCTGGTTGGCAAATGGCTGCATTTCTGTACGGCAGATGTGCGCGGCAATAAAAGAATACGAAAAGCGCAATATCGCCAATCAATCTACTTATTGGCTGCATTACCAATTGTTGTGGCGCGAGTATTTTCACTGGTATGCCTATAAAAACCAGCAGAAATTATTTGTTTTCCGCGGCATAAAAATGCACAAGCCGTTAGCCAGTTTTTATCCCGAGCGCTTTCAAAAATGGTGTAAGGGCGAAACACCTTACCCGTTGGTAAATGCCTGCATGAAACAGCTCAATCAAACCGGTTATATGAGCAATCGCGGCCGCCAGATAGTCGCCAGTTGCCTGGTGAATGAACTCGGCCTCGACTGGCGTTACGGCGCCGCTTATTTTGAACAGCATTTGTTGGATTACGATGTGGCGGTCAATTGGGGCAATTGGCAATACATCGCCGGAGTAGGGGCGGACCCGCGCGGCAAACGTCATTTTGATATTTATAAACAAACCGAGAGTTGCGATCCGGAAGAAAAATTTATTCAGAAGTGGCAGGGTGACGTGGCTGTTACCGAGCTGGATTCGATTGATTACAACGGCTGGCCGCGCGCATGAATATTCATGAGGTTATAAGGGTAAAGTTCTTTTATTTCTTCCTTCGTCTAAATCCCTTATAACCAAAATTTGCCTGAGACCTGGATCTCATATCCGCTTGTTGATGCTTTTTTGACTGGCCCCGTGTGTATAAGATTTCGCCAATTCGTAGTAGTCGATTAGGATAAAATTGTGCGAATTCCTTCATTGCCGAGCTTTTGTCTCGCCCTCTGCTTGAGCTCNTCTGTCTACGCCGAANTCTCACCCAACGATCTGCCGTATCTTCAAGGCACTCCCATNGCCGANGGCTCCTGGGAAATTCAGGATTATTCCCACGACNATGATCGAATCCAGTGGATCTGGTTACAACAGGGCGCACAGTCCGCCTACATTATTTATCCCTCTGACGACGATGTGGTGCTGCCGGATCATTCCCTGATTCCCGCCAGCATCGATCAAATGACATTACGTTTTGTCGGCGACGCAGAGCAGGAGCTGCAATTTACCCGCTTTGGCAACGCGCATATCACCCTGGTGGGTGACAGTGTGCTGGTGCGCTATACCGCCGTTGCCGCCAATGATGCTGCCGGTGCCTATCCGGGCGACTTGAGCATGGATGCCAATGAAATTCATATGGAAGGAGAGTTGTTGCTCGACGGCAGCATGAACCTGGACGCGCAAGAGACGCTGGGGCTTTATGGTTTTATTGTTGTGGAAGACGAGCTATACGTTCACGCGGCCACCGGTGTGGTGATGGGGACGGTGGAGAACCAAGGTGTGGTACTGGACACTTGCGCAATCCATTCCGGTGCTTCAGCCCAAATCCAAATAGAGTCGCTGCTCAATACCAAAGGTTGCAAGGGCGACGTTATTATTTTTCCGGGAAATAGCAATCAAACGGATGGCTCCGCTCCGCAAGAAGCCACAACGCAAGCCAATGTCAGCAGCTCAGGTAAAGGAGGCAGCACTGATGCATGGTTGCTGGTGTTGGCTATTTTTGCCGGTGCAATCCGTTTTATAAAGCGCTAAAAAAAGCGAACCCGTGTCTGCAGCGGGTCATTCCGCCCGCAGCTCCTTCCGTTAAATTGCCCTTCCTTGCCAAACCAAAGTTCCCACTTACACTTAACGTGTAAATCGAGCGAGCAGTGAGTTCGTTCCTTCTCCTTCTTATTTTCAAATGGATGCCCCTACAGCCGGTTGACGGAAACCCGTCGGAGAATCATTTTTTCTCTGGGGTAGACCGCTGTATGCCAAATTCCTGACGCCAGAGGCTTTTAATAATGAGTTCCATGGGCATACGCCAGAAATTACTTCTCTCTTTTGGTGCTGTTCTTTTGATATTTGTGGTGACTACCGGCATCGCGTATTCGCAGGTGCGTTTTTTGTTGGAAAGTAGTCATTGGACGCAGCACACCTATAAAGTGGCCAGTCATTTTGAGAATCTGCTGCTGTCTCTCGTCAATATGGAAACCGGATTGCGCGGCTATCTGCTAGCGGGGGAGGAACACTTTCTCGAGCCATACAGAAGCGGGGAAACGGAGTTTAAAAAACATTTTGATGAGGTGACGACGCTTACCGCCGACAACCCGGCGCAACAAACGCGTCTGCGTTCGCTGGAGACAGAATTTCGCGATTGGAAAAGCAAAATCGCGGAGCCGGAAATTGAATTGCGACGCAAAGTTAAGCAAGGTACTGCATCTTTTGATGCAGTTGCCGACATGGTGAGAGAGGGAAAAGCCAAGGTGTATATGGACAGAATGCGCGGGCTGCTGCAAGAAATGGAGAATGATGAACATGCGTTGCTGGCCGTGCGCAGCCAAAAAATGGAAGAATCCGAGCAAATCACCAAACTTGTCATTGTTATAGGTGTTATTTTTTCGGTCGTCTGCGGTGTCATCATTTCTTTGTTTATTGGCCGCAGTGTGCTGCGCATCCTCGGTGGTGAGCCCGAATACGCCAAACAAGTGACCGAGGCAATTGCACAGGGCGATCTGTCGCGCAGTATCGAAGTGCCTCTGGATCGCGATGACAGTTTATTGGGCACGCTGAAGCGCATGAATACGGAATTGCGCAAACTGATTACGACAGTGCAGGACAACGCTGAACAGGTGCGCGGTCGCTCCGGTGCACTGGCGCTTTCCGCCCAGGAAATATCAAAATCCTCCGCCCAGCAAAGCTCCTCCACTGGCAACATGGCCGCTTCAGTGGAACAACTTACGGTGAGCATCAGCAGCGTATCCGAAAGTGCGCAGGAGGCTTTGGGATACAGCAAAGAGCTGCGCCAAGTCTCCGTCGAGGGTGAATCAATTATCAATAATACCTTGCGCGAAATGGGCACTATTGCCGATCTCGTGGGTGTCACCGCTAATGCAGTTACCCAAATGAGTGAAAGCTCCCGCCAGATTTCCACAGTCATTGAAGTCATCCGCGAAGTAACTGAGC
>Ga0065721_10004024_pt1 | contig 46747 bp, 56 predicted proteins | sample Mesricmetagenome_FD_59108 | JGI IMG/M metagenome (GOLD analysis project Ga0065721, IMG submission 59108) | Mesophilic microbial community from rice straw/compost enrichment Sample: eDNA_1 v2 (version 2) | ecosystem: Engineered > Solid waste > Grass > Composting > Bioreactor | place: USA: Davis...
TCGTTATGTAAATCTTAACACATAACGATGTTTGCGGATAGAGGTAGCTCCAAAATAATCCAATGAAATCAAGGGTTTTTTAACCATTTACGAGGTGATCTCGTTATGTATTCCGGGAATGCAGGTTATAATCACTTCGGTTATCGGGATGATTAATGTTCTTGCTCTCTTCCTTGTTGACGACCGTGTACTTGCCCCGCTCCCGCAGATACTTAATGTATTGCCGAATATGCCCCGATTGCACTTTCTTCACATCTTCGATATCAAAGCTCTGCTTCAAGAACAACGTAAACAACTTAAGGGTTTGTTCATAGGATGCCAAAGTCTTGCGGGAAAGATTCTTCGAACTGCAATAAAGCATAAAATTGTCGATGTGAAATTCCATGTCTGTCATTAAAAATACCACTCCTTTATGGGGTTGTTGGGAACCCAATAAACAAGTGGTATTTGTTGGCTTACTCATTCGATATTTATCGGCTCAAAACACCCGTTTTCGGATATTTATAGCCAAAACTGCAATAGCCCTTGACACCTTCAAACCCGCATCACGCCTACGTTCAGCTCACCTTATGTTCAATCCGCAGCTTGTCAGCGACCATCGCAATGAACTCGCTGTTCGTGGGCTTCGACTTGGCGATGTTGATCGTGTAACCGAACAGATGGCTGATCGAGTCGATGTTGCCGCGAGTCCAGGCGACTTCGATCGCATGGCGGATGGCGCGCTCGACGCGGGATGGCGTCGTTTTGAACTTCTCGGCGATCGCGGGATACAGCGTCTTCGTGATCGCGCCGAGAATCTCGATGTTGTTGTAGACCATCGTGATCGCTTCGCGCAAATACTGGTAGCCTTTAATGTGAGCGGGAACGCCGATCTCATGGATGATGCTCGTAATGTTCGCGTCGAGATTTTTCGGCTTGCCGATCTGAACGACGTTGGAACGGCCCGAGCTCCCGCTTGGGAGGCTCGAAGTCGTAATCGACGAATTCGCGGCGTTGCCGGCCAGTTGGCGAATGCGGTTAGCCAGAACATCCATATCGAACGGTTTAAGTATGTAATAAGAAGCGCCTAGTTGTACCGCACGCTGGGTGATGTTCTCTTGTCCGAAAGCTGTGAGCATAATGATTTTGGGTACGGGCGATAAATTCATATCCCGCAGTTTCTCCAGGACGCCAAGACCGTCCAGGTGCGGCATAATAATATCAAGGATCATGACATCGGGTACTCTACGTGTTTCTTCCAGCTGACGGATGACCTCTTCTCCGTTGTACGCCACACCGATGACCGTCATATCATCCTGTTCTTGGATGTACTCTGATAACAAGTTTGTAAATTCTCGGTTGTCGTCTGCTAAGAACACTTCAATACGTGGCAATGTCTGGTCCTCCCTTTCTCTTATGCGAGAATAAATTGACGAAAAACGCTCACCGTTTCTCTGATAATCCGTTTTCGACATCGCCTTGGCGGATTCCTTCTCGATTAAAAAATTTTTCTTTATTTATTATTGAAAATCGAATATAATTAATAATTTGCGTCATAACACGTCAAAACATGATCCATTTCTTACATTTTCGACAAACGTTCGGATTTTCGGTAAATAAACAAAATCTAAGGCGTCAAACCGCCTTAGAAATCGTTTGTTCGGGATTCAGCATAATTCCCGCATCCTGCAGCATCCATTCGATAAAGCAGCCGTAGCCGGAAGATGGGTCGTTAACGAATACGTGAGTGACCGCTCCGACCAACTTTCCGTTCTGAATGATCGGACTTCCGCTCATTCCCTGAACGATGCCTCCGGTCCTTTCCAGCAGCTTCGGGTCGGTAATTTTGATGACCATTCCCTTAGTCGCGGGAGACGACTGCTTGGACACGTGAACGATCTGAATATCGAATTTCTCGACCTTCTGCTTCTCCACGACCGTCAAGATTTGCGCGGGCCCTTCCTTTACCTCTTCCGCGAAAGCGACAGAAATGGGCTCCGGGTTGTAAGAATGTTCGGGCAACTGCCTCATTTTGCCGAAGATGCCGAACGGGGTATTGCGCTCCACACTGCCCAGCGTACGGCCTTCCTTCAGAAAATGTGCCCTCTTCTCGCCCGGTTCGCCGCTTTGGCTTTTGTTGATCGAAGAGACGCTCGACTGCAAAATTTCCCCGCTTCCGACGACGATCGGAGTTTGCGTATCCATATCCGTAATGACGTGGCCGAGCGCGCCGTATACGCCTTGATCCGGAGCATAGAACGTTAAAGTTCCCACACCGGCCGCCGAATCCCGAATGTACAGACCGAGCCGCCAAGCTTTGTCTTCCTCGTCATAAGCGGGAGTAATCGACGTCTTGAACCTTTCCTTGCCCCGCTGAACCAACAGCTTCAACGATTCGCCGCTGCGTCCGGCCTCTTCCGAATACGCCGCGATTTTGGATATGTCGTCGCATGGATGGCCGTTGATTTCGACGATCAAGTCCCCCAATCTGAGCTTGGCCGCCTCGCCGGGGGATACGCGAGAATGATCCTTGGCGCTTACCTGATGATGACCGACAACCATAATTCCCGCGGACTTTACTTTGACGCCGATCGTCTGCCCTCCCGGAATGACCCGCAAATCCGGAATGACTTGGAGCTTAACCGTCTTAAAAGGAATTTTGCCGAACAGCTTCATCTGCAGCTTGGTCACGCCGCTTGATTTCGGTTGAATGGATAAAGGCTGTCTGAGATCGACCTGAACCGATGCATTGTCGCTGCCGTTCACGGCCGCAACCCGCGGATTCAAACTGACCTGTGCGTGAACCGGAATCGTGTAATGCAACGAAACCGGCTGTCCCTGAAAAAGCCTGATCCGGCTCGGAAATTCCGCGAAATGCTGGAACGGTGCCGAACAGACGGTGACGATCAGCATAAGAACGACGACAAGACCGATGCGGCGGCGTTTCCTGGAGTGTTGCTGGTACAAGATCTCACGCTCCCTTACAGTCTGAATCGGCTCTGGTATGTCGCCGATAACGTACCTATAAGGTAACCGCGGCTTGCTCCTTTTATGTTCTCAAAAAGCTTCCTACGCGATTGATTTTTCGCGTCGTTACGCGTTTTTTCGGATCTCCGCCAGACTAAGCATTTCTTGTGCATGATGACGGGTTTTTTCCGTTACTTCCACTCCTCCGAGCATCCGGGCCAGTTCCTCGATCCTTTGCTCCGGAGACAGCTGCGTAACCGACGTCCGCGTGCGGGACTGTTCGTTCACCTGCTTGCGGATTTCGTATTGATGATCGGCCATGCAAGCCACCTGGGGCAGGTGCGTGATGGCGAACACTTGGCAATGGCGGGACAGCAGGCTAAGCTTCTCCGCGATCGCTTGCGCCGCCCTCCCGCTGACGCCGGTGTCCACTTCGTCGAAGACGAGCACGGGAATCTCATCGATACGGGCGAAAATCGCCTTCAGCGCCAGCATGACGCGCGACATCTCGCCGCCGGACGCGATCTTGGCCAGCGGCTTGGGCGGCTCGCCCGGGTTTGTCGACAGGATGAACTCTGCGGTGTCCGTCCCCGAGACCGTCAGCTCGGCCGTTCCGAGCTTGACCTCGAATATGGAACGCTCCATCTGCAGCTCGGCCAATTCCTGTTCGATCTGCTTGGCGAGCACGCGGGCCGCGCTGCGACGGATCGCCGACAGCTTCTCCGCCCGCGTCTGCAGCTCGATCCTAAGCTGAGCTTCCTGAGCCGTCAGCTTCTCGAGCAGCTCCTCGCTATTGTCGAGTTGATCGGCTTCGGCCTGAATTTTGGCCCGATAATTCAAAATGTCCTCGATCGTCTCGCCGTATTTGCGTTTTAATCCGTGAAGAACGTCCAGCCGTTGCTCGATCTGAGCCAGACGCTCGGGATTGAATTCGATGTTATCCTTATAATCGCGAAGCTGGTACGCGCCGTCCTCGGCGCTGTAATAAGCGCTCTGAAGCTGTTCCACGAGCGGCTGAAGGGCAGCGGGATCGAATTTCACGATATCCTGCAGTCGGCTCAGGGAACGCGAGAGCGCGGATAAGCCTTTTGTTCCGTAGAGCAGGTCGTACGCTTCCGTTACGGCATCCGCAAGCTTCTCCGCATGGGCTAGTTTGCGCCGTTCGTCGGCAAGGGATTCATCCTCTCCCGGTTTTAACCTGGCGGCGGCAATCTCCTCCAGCTGGAACCGATACAAGTCGAGCATTTGCATGCCTTGCCTCGACTTCTCCTCCAGCTCGCGCCGCTCCTTGCTCACGCCGACATACTGCTGGTACACCTGGCGGTAAGCGGACTTCTCTTCGCGAATGTCCTCTCCCGCGAATAGATCGAGCCATTCCAGATGCTTCTCCGTCTTCAGGAGCGATTGATGCTCGTGCTGGCCGTGAATGTTGACCAGGTGCTCGCCGACTTCCTTCAGCATGGTCAGCGTGACGCTCTGACCGTTGATTCTTGCCGACGATTTGCCGTGGGACAGCAGTTCCCGGCGAATAAGCAGCGTCTCTTCGCGATCCGCCTCGATGCCGAGACGTCCGAGCGTCTCCCATACGGGGTGCCCGGAGGGAAGATCGAATACCGCTTCGATATCCGCCTTGTCGCAGCCGTGCCGGATCATCTCGGCCGAGCCCCGGCCGCCGGCCGCCAACGTCAAGGCGTCGATTACGATCGATTTGCCGGCGCCCGTCTCTCCTGTGAGGACGTGAAAGCCGGGATGGAAAGCGACGGATACGCTCTCGATGACGGCAAGATTATGGATGGTTAACTCGCGAAGCATGATAAGCCCCCCTGCACCCGACTAGTCTTAAGTCACAGCATAATATCGTTGATTCGCTTCAGCACGTCTTCTCCGAGGCTTTTCGTCTTTGTAATGATGAGCGTCGTATCGTCGCCGCCGATCGTGCCGATGATTTCCGGCCAGTCCATGCCGTCGATCAGCGCCGCGATCGTCCCCGCCGTGCCGGGCAGACATTTCAGCACGACAAGATTTTCCGCCGACTCCGCCCCCAGATAGTGATCGAGCAGCGCCCGCTTCAGCTTCTGGGCCGGATTGTAACGCTGGTCCTGGGGCATCGAATATTTGTATCGACCGTCCTCCAGCGGGACTTTGATCAGCTGCATTTCCTTAATGTCGCGCGACACCGTCGCTTGGGTCACCTGCATTCCTTCCAAGCCTAGCGCTTCCACGAGTTCCTCTTGCGTCTCGACTTCCCTGGAGCCGATCAACTCACGGATTTTGCGTTGACGTTGTCCTTTCATTTCTCGCCAGCCTCCACTTTGAATCGCACTGTTTTAATTTGACGTTGCTGCGGAAACACGATGATGATACCGTGGCAATCCGGAAACAGCAGCGCATAGACGAGCAGCCTTTCGCGCAAGCCGCTGGCCGTCCATTCGAACGGCTGTCTGGGCCGTTCGAGCTTCACCAAGTAATATTTATGATCCTTCGCGGCCAAATAATCGAAATAGAGGCGAGTCGGCATAACCGCGCCGTCATCCACCGACACTCCGAGCGGAATGCGGTGCTTGCCCGACAGCACTTGAAAGCCTTGCTCCTTCAGCAGGACGACATGCTCGTCCTCTTCGACGCCGCCAGCGGTCGCAAGCTTGCGCAGACGGGCATCGGGAGGTTCGTGCAGCCAACGATCCAGCCTTCTGATCACCCACCATCCCATGATGCCAGCCGCAATCAGCATGATGAGCCAATCTCCTACGCTATCCATAACCGCCTCCCGAACGTTCCGTTACGGAGAGCCGCGCTGTCTGGACAAGTTGTATCCGTTGTTTTACCTTTTCGAGATCGGACGCCGATTTCCTCCAAGCTCGTGCAAAAACCCGGAGATGCGCGCCGGCCCGGATCGATCCTCAGGCCGTTCTTCGGCAGCTCCGGGTGTCCGGGCGATTGCTCTCTTATGAAGGAGTGCGGCGGAAGGTTCGGTTCGCTTCCTCCACCGTCATCGCGATCAGCTCCTCAAGCGGCCGATCCGTCGCGACAGGCGCGGACGGCTTCTCCTCGGAGGGCGCGGAGCCGAGAAGCCAATAGGCGAGAAATTCGATGTTGCCCTCGCCCCCGGTAATCGGAGAATACGTGAGCCCCTGCAGCTCGAATCCCAGCTCCGCCGCCGCGGCAAGCACGTCCCGCAGCACTTGCGCGTGAACGGCCGGGTCCCGAATGACGCCGGACTTGCCGACGTGTTCCCTGCCCGCTTCGAATTGAGGCTTGATCAGGGCGACCGTATGCCCGCCCTTCCGGAGAATCTCGGCCAGCACCGGCAAAATCAGCTTAAGCGAGATGAACGAAACGTCGATGCTCGCAAAGCCCGGCTGCGGACCGTCCAGCTGATCCGCCGTCATGTGGCGGAAGTTCGTCCGCTCCAGCACTTGGACCCGCTCGTCTTGACGGAGCGACCAGTCTAGTTGGTTGTAGCCGACGTCCACCGCATACACCCGCGCGGCTCCGTTCTGCAAAGCGCAATCCGTAAAGCCGCCCGTCGAAGCGCCGATATCGAGCATGACCGCATCCCGCAGATCAAGGCCGAAATGCTTGATCGCTTTCTCCAGCTTCAGTCCGCCGCGGCTGACATACGGATGCACGGAGCCTTTCACCGTAATGGCCGCGTCGCGAGGCACCTTCGTTCCCGCCTTGTCGACGCGCTCCGTTCCGATAAGCACGAGCCCGGCCATGATGGCGGCTTTCGCCTTCTCCCGGCTTTCGAAATATCCCTGCTCCAGCAGCAGCAGGTCGAGCCGCTCCTTGGTCGTCTGCGTTTTCTCCATCAGGTGGCCCTTTGCCTCTTCCGCACGGAGAGCGAAGCCAGCCGCTGGGCGAGGCTTTCGGCCGTCAGCCCGACTTCCTCGCGCTGCTCCTTCACCGTCGCATGCTCCACGAATATGTCGGGGATGCCGGCCAGATGAACCGAAGCCGGTTGAACGCCTTGAAGCGCATAGAATTCCAGAATCGCGCTGCCCAGACCGCCCTGAACGGCGCCTTCTTCCACGACCATGATCGGCAATCGTTCTTTCGCCAACGACAGAAGCATTTGTTGGTCCAACGGCTTGACGAACCGGGCGTTGACGACACGCACGTTAATGCCTTCGCGCTTCAGCAGATCCGCCGCTTCCTCGGCCACTTGAACCATCGGGCCGATCGCCAGCACGGCCGCGTAGTCCCCTTCGCGAACCGTCTCCCACGTTCCGATCTCGATCGCCGTCATCCGCTCGTCGTATTCGACGCCTACGCCTTCGATCCGCGGATACCGCACCGCGATCGGTCCGCCGTCGTAATCGACCGCCGTACGCAGCATATTTCTCAGCTCGTTCTCGTCCTTGGGCATCATGATGACCATGTTCGGAATGTGCCGCAGGAACGCGATATCGTATACGCCCTGATGCGTCTCGCCGTCGGCTCCGACGAAGCCGGCCCGATCGATGGCGAACACGACGTTCAAGTTCTGCCGGCAAATATCGTGGACGACCTGATCGTACGCGCGCTGCAGGAACGTCGAATAGACGGCGAATACGGGCTTCATCCCTTCCATCGCCAGCGCGGCCGACATCGTCCCCGCGTGCTGCTCGGCGATGCCGACGTCGTACATCCGGTCGGGGAACTTCTCCGCGAACTTCAGCAAGCCCGATCCGCCCGGCATCGCAGGCGTAATGGCCACGATGCGGGGATCCTGCTCCGCAAGCTCGATCAGAGCGTTGCCGAACACTTCCGTATACATCGGAGGACCGACCGGCTTGATCACTTGCCCGGATTCGATCTTGTACGCTCCGGATACGCCATGCCACTTATGCGAATCGGCTTCGGCCGGGGAATAGCCCTTCCCTTTGGTTGTCAGCACGTGCACGAGCACCGGCCCGTCGACCTGGTCCGCTTGCTTGAACGCCTCCAGCAGCTTGCTCAAGTCGTGGCCGTCCACGGGACCGAAATACTTCAGTCCGAATTCCTCGAACAGCATGCCGTCCGGCGCGATCAAATATTTCAGACTGTCTTTGACGCGATCCGCCGTGCGGGCCAACTTGCCGCCGATTGCAGGCACCTTGCGCAGCAGCCAGTCCAGTTCGTCCTTCGCCTTGCGGTAAATCTTCTCCGTTCTGACCTTGCCCAGATAATTATGGATAGCTCCGACGTTCGGAGCGATGGACATCTCGTTGTCGTTCAGCACGACCATCAATTTGCGCTTCTCGTGCCCGATATGGTTAAGCGCCTCAAGCGCCATGCCTCCGGTGAGCGCACCGTCGCCGATGATCGCGACTACGCGGTTCGATTCGCCCTTCAAATCGCGCGCCAAAGCCATCCCCATCGCTGCGGACAAAGAGGTGCTGCTATGGCCGGCTTCCCATACGTCGTGCTCGCTCTCGTTGCGCTTGACGAACCCGCATAGTCCGTCCTTCTGGCGCAGCGTATCAAAGCGGTCTTGACGGCCGGTCAGCATCTTGTGCACGTAGGCCTGATGCCCGACGTCGAAAATAAATTTATCCTTAGGGCTGTCGTAATGGTAATGAAGCGCCAAAGTCAGCTCCACTACGCCGAGGTTGGGCGCCAGATGTCCTCCGGTTACGCTCAGCTTCCGAATGAGAAAGTGTCGAATTTCTTCCGCCAGCTGAGGAAGCTCGGGCAGCGTTAGTTTCTTCAAGTCATCCGGACTGTCGATTCGCTCGAGCAGCAAGTCATGTTCCCCGCTTTCCCCACATCAATAATAGACCCATTATACCATAACCCCGATTCAATGCCCAAATTCCGCAACGAAAAGCCCCGACCTGACAAACGTCGCCCGCTGCGCCGTCCGTCCCGTACGGGGCTTCCTTGTATCGCGTCGTTTAATGATCCCGGTTCAGCAAGTAATCCGCGATCTCCAGCAGGCGGTCCGGCTTAGCCAGCCCGGCTTGAAGCAAGGCGTCGGCCGCTTCGCGAGTCAGCTCGGAGACGCGTCTGCGGCTCTCTTCGAGGCCGAGCAAGTACGGATAGGTTACTTTCTGCTGACGCTCGTCGCTCTTCACCGGCTTGCCGAGCTTGTCGGCGGAGCCGGTCAGGTCGAGAATGTCGTCCTGGATCTGGAACGCCAAGCCGACGTTGCGCCCGAATCGTCCCAGCGCCTCCAGCTGCCGATCGTCCGCTTCGGCCGCGTGGCCGCCGGACCTCAGCGAGAAGGAAATCAGATCGCTCGTCTTGTGCAGATGAATATGCTCCAATTGCTCCAGCGACGTGATTCCCTGCTCTCCGAGCATGTCCGATACCTGGCCGCCGACCATGCCCGGCAGCCCGGCGAAGCGGGACAGCTCCCGAACGACGGCAAGCACGCGTTCCGCGGGCACGCCGGCCTCCGAAGCCCGCGAAGCGACATGAAACGCATGCGTCAGCAGCCCGTCGCCGGCGAGAATCGCCATCGCGTCGCCGAACACTTTATGATTCGTCGGTCTTCCGCGGCGATAATCGTCGTTGTCCATGGCCGGCAGATCGTCGTGGATGAGCGAATACGTGTGGATCATCTCGACCGCGCATGCGAAAGCAAGCGCCTTGGCGGAAGTTTCCTCCCTGCCCGACACCGCTTCGGCCGCCGCCAGCGCCAGAATCGGCCGGAGGCGCTTGCCCCCCGCCAGCAAGGAATAGTCCATCGCTTCCCGCAGCCGGCCCGGAATCGGCCAATCCTCCGGAAAAACGTTTCGCAGCGCGTCTTCCACCCGTTCCCGCTGCTCTTGCAAATAAGTGTGCAAATCCACCGAAGTCTTCACGTCATAACCCCTCTGCTCTTCAAAACCTATGTATGCCGGATCGCGCCCGATAATTACTCTTCTTTTCCCGCGGAAAACGGCTTGCGCTGCAGTCCGCCGTCGCCTTCCACGAGCATTTCGATGCGGCGCTCGACCTGCTCCAGCTTCTGACCGCACAGACGAGACAGCGTCATCCCTTCCTGGAACAGCTCGATCGCCGTCTCCAGCGGCACGTCCCCGCTCTCCAGCTTGGCGACGATCGTCTCGAGCTTCTCCATCGCCAGCTCGAACGACATTTCCGCCGCGCCGTTCTCCCCGGCTGCTTCGGCTTTCCCCGCGCCGTTGTTAGCCATTGACTTGCTCCTCCCCGTGTATTCCCCAGATTTGGCAGTCCAGTTTACCGTCCGTGAGACGAAGACGAATGAGATCGCCCGGCTGAACCTCGTTCACCGAACGAATCAGCTTCTTCTCCTGTTCGTCGTAGGCCAGACTGTAGCCGCGGGCCATGACCTTCAGCGGACTAAGCGCATCGAGCTGCCTGACCAGGGAGCCGAAGCGGCTCGCCTTGTCGCGCGCGATCGCGTTCATCGCCAGCTCCAGCCCCTTCGAAGCCGCCGTCACCCGCTGACGGGCATGAACGATCTGCTGCCGCGGATTAACCGCCTGCAGCCTGCCGGCAAGCCGCGTGACGCGCTCTTGGGCCCGGCTCTGCTCCGCCCTGATCCGGTAGCGGAGCGCTTCCTTCAGCCGGTCCAGCCGTTCGGCCTGCACGAGCAGGCTGCGTCTCGGCTGCGTGAAATAAGGCGAACGCGCCGCATGCTGCCACCGCTCCTTCGCCCTTGCAAGCCCGCGTCCGAGCGCTCCGGACATTCGCTGCTCCAGATGGGCCAGCTCCTGCCGCAGCTCCCCGATATGCCTGACCGCGAGCTCGGCCGCCGCGGTTGGCGTTGCCGCGCGAATATCCGCGGCGAAATCCGAGATCGTAAAGTCCGTCTCGTGGCCGACGGCAGAGATAACCGGAATCGCGGAAGCCCGAATCGCCCGGGCGACGACCTCCTCGTTAAACGCCCACAGTTCTTCAAGCGAGCCGCCGCCTCGGCCGACGATCAGCACGTCGGCAGCGCCCAGCTCGTTCATCTCCCGAATCGCCTTGACGATGGAAGGAGCGGCGCCGGTGCCTTGCACGGATACCGGATACAGCAGCACGTGCACGCCCGGATTGCGGCGCTCGAGCGTGATCAGAATGTCCCGCACGGCGGCGCCGGTCGGCGACGTGATAACCCCGACCGTCCGCGGATAAAGGGGCAGCGCCCGCTTCGCCTCCGGACGGAACAGCCCTTCTTCCTCCAGCTTGCGCTTAAGCTGCTCGAAGGCCAGATACAGGCTGCCGATGCCGTCGGGCTGCATCGCCGTCGCGTAGAACTGATACTGGCCGTCCCGTTCGTAGACCGAGACGCCTCCCCGCGCCAGCACCTTCATGCCGTTCTTCGGAGCGAACGGCAATCTCTGATTGTAGGATGCGAACATGATGCATTTTAATCGGGCGTTCTCGTCCTTCAGCGTGAAATACATATGACCGCTGGAATGAAGCGTAAAGTTCGAAATCTCGCCTCGCAGCCATACGTCCTGAAGCCCCGGATCGCCTTCGAGCTTGTTCTTGATGAGTCGGGTGATCTCGCGTATCGTCAGCGCGCGCGCCGGTTCTCCTCTCATCCCCGAAGCCCTACTCGCGAGCGCGCTTGGCCGCCTTCAGCGTGTTGGCCATCAGCATCGTGATCGTCATCGGCCCGACGCCGCCCGGCACCGGCGTAATCCAGCCGGCCGTATCCAGGACGTCGTCGAAATCGACGTCGCCGCACAGCTTGCCGTCAGGCAGACGGTTAACGCCGACGTCGATAACGACCGCCCCCGGCTTGACCCAGTCCTTCTTGACCAGCTTCGGCACGCCTACGGCTGCGACCAGAATGTCCGCTTGCCTGGCGATCTCCGGCAAATTCGGGGTGCGGGAATGGCAGATCGTCACCGTCGCGTGCTCGCGCAGCAGCAGCATCGCCACAGGCTTGCCGACGATATTGCTGCGTCCGATGACGACGGCATGCTTGCCGGACGGATTGTTGCCGGTCCGCTTCAACAGCTCGATAACGCCGGCCGGCGTGCAGGGCAGCAGCGTATCGTCGCCGATCATCAGATTGCCGACGCTCTCCGGATGGAAGCCGTCGACATCCTTCTCGACCGCGATTGCGTCGATGATCGCCTTCTCTTCAATATGCTTCGGCAGCGGAAGCTGCACGAGAATTCCGTTCACCTTGCTGTCCCGATTGTAACCGTCGATCAGCCCGAGCAGCTCTTGCTGGCTGGTCTCGGCGGGAAGGCGGACGACCTCGGAATAGTAGCCGAGCTGTTCGCAGGCTTTCGCCTTGTTGCGCACGTACACCTGAGAAGCCGGATCTTCGCCGACCAGAATGACGACAAGGCCCGGAGTCACGCCTTCTCCCTTCAGCCGCTCCGCTTCCAGCTTGATCTCCTCGCGAATGGAGTCGGATATTTTTTTCCCCTCGATCAGTTGTGCGCTCACTTCCGGTCACTCTCCTCGGTTTTGTTCTCTTCTCTCTCTTTCATCATGCGGCCCAGAACGCCGTTCACGAACTTGCCGTTCTCCTCCCGGCCGAAATGCTTGGCCAGCTCGATCGCCTCGTTGATGACGACTTTGGGAGGCACGTCCTGCCGGTACAGCATTTCATAGACGGCAAGACGCAGAATTTGCCGATCGACCCGAGACAGCCTGTCCACCTGCCATCCCGTCAAATAGACGACGAGGCGCTGGTCGATCTCCTGCTGCTTGTCCAGCACGCCCTGCACCAGCTCTCTCGTAAAAGAGTCGATGCTCCCGAGCTCCGCCACGTCGGTGCCGATTTCATTGTCTTGACGGGCTTCGTCCATCACCGTATTAACGGCTTCCAGCCCGGTCACTCCGTTCATTTCGATCTGGTACAGGCTTTGTACCGCGATTTCCCTTGCCAGTCTGCGCTTCATGAGTCCTCCCGAATGTTTCGTGTCGTTGAAGCCGTGTCCCCTGTTTCCTTGCATTCAGACTATAATTTTTTCCATAAACGCGCAAAAAATCCCGTGCATTCGCAGGGATTATCGCGACCAAGGCCAACGGTCACACACCCAGTCCGTCAATCTCTCGAGCGGAAAGATCGGGCCGCGCCGTTCGTCCTTCTGTTTGCCAATCCAATAACCTATGCCAATGAGCAAAGCGCAAAACAGCATATCCCAAAATCCGCTGATCAAATAGATAATGCCGAATAAGAGACCGGCCGCGATTCCTGCTATTCTGCCGCCATAGGTTTCCAACCATGCTTTCCACATAGGCGGTCCCCCCTCCTATTCCACGCGGCTCTTGAAGGTAGCGGGCGCTTGCGTCACATTCGCGATAAATACCGAAACCTCCGCCACGGGTATGCCCGTCGCTTCCTCGATCTGCTGCGCAACCGTGCGCTGCATCTCTTCCGACATTGCCGGAATGGAGCCGTCTCCGTCCACGAAAGCCCGGATCAGAATGCCGAGCCCGGCTTCGGATACGCGCACGCGCGCGCGCAAGTCCTTGACGCCCCGTGTCCGGGATGCCGCCTTCAGCGCGAGATTCTCGACCGTCTCCACCGAGATGCGGATGTCTCCGTGCTCCGTGCGTTGATTGATCGACGGAGCGGAATTGCCGTCCCTGCGAACCGAGACGAACAGGAATCGAATGCTGACGAGCAGCAGAACGATCGATACTCCGATGACCGAAGCTTGCACGACGCGCACGTCGCCCGTAAAGTCGGATACGACCTCTTTCAGCCATTCCTCGGAAAATCCTCCGCTCGCGGCCACAATCGCCACGATCGAAGCGACCGCGATCACCAAACTGTACAATAACAGAAGCAGCCTGTCCAACACTTTAATCAACGAATGAGCCCTCCCTGTTCCCAGATACAATGAAGCGCTATGATCGCGAAAAGGCCTCTGCGAGAGTTATCCCGCAGGAAACTCTCGTCAGAGGGCCGTCATCCGCAGACCGAAGCCGTTGTCCACGACGCGGTAACCGGGTACGGCTCCGTCGTTATCGGACGCGTGCGTGGGATTCTTCTTCCTCGGGTTTCTCGTTCGTCTTGAAGTGAACGTCATGAATATGTACGTTGACTTCCACGACGTTCAGTCCCGTCATCGATTCGATCGAACGTTTGACGTTGCGTTGAATCTCGCTTGAAATTTCCGGAATTTTGCGGCCGTAGTGAACGATAATCGACACGTCCACGGCAGCCTCTCTCTGACCGACCTCTACCTTGACACCCTTGGACAGGTTCTTGCGTCCGAGCAATTCGGCGATGCCGGACGACAGGCCCCCGCTCATGCCGGCGACGCCGTCCACTTCGATGGTGGCCAGACCGGCGATCACCTCGATGACCTCCGGGGCGATCTCGATCGTGCCGAGATCGGTTCTTTCGTAATCCGGGGCTATCATTTCCATTTCGCAGTTCCACCTCCATATCCCGGACCTATTCGCGTAAGTCCGAGCGTCCGCCTTCACTACTTATAAATATAGCATTCCCGGATTATTATGACAAACGCTTGGCCGGTTTTTTTGTTCCGCGTGCGGAAAACCGGCGGCGGCCGGCCTTAGAGACCGACGTCGTGCTCCTCGAGGAACTTGATATCGAACGTGCCTTTGTTGAAGATCGGATGGTTCATCAGCTTCAGATGGAACGGAATCGTCGTCTTGACGCCTTCCACGATGAATTCGCTCAACGCGCGGCGAGCTCTCGCGATCGCTTCCTCGCGCGTCGGCGCCCATACGATCAGCTTCGCGACCATCGAGTCGTAATGCGGAGAAATGACGTACTGCGGATAAGCCGCGCTGTCCACCCGCACGCCCGGACCTCCCGGCGGCAGATAGAAGCCGACGCGTCCCGCGGAAGGCATGAAATTGCGCTCCGGATCTTCCGCGTTAATCCGGCATTCGATCGCCCATCCGTCGAGTCTGACGTCCTCTTGCTTGAACGACAGCGTCTCGCCTTCGGCAATGGCGATCATTTCCTTGATCAAGTCGATCCCGGTAATCATCTCGGTCACGGGATGCTCGACCTGAATACGGGTATTCATCTCCATGAAGTAGAAGTTGCCGTCCGGCCCGAGCAAGTATTCGATCGTTCCGGCGCCGGAATAGTTCACGGCCTTCGCGGCGCGGACGGACGCTTGACCCATGCGCTCGCGCAGCTCCGGCGTCATGATCGGGCACGGCGCTTCCTCGACCAGCTTCTGACGGCGGCGCTGCACTGAGCAATCCCGCTCTCCGAGATGCGCCACGTTGCCGTGCTTGTCGGCGATGATCTGAATCTCGACGTGCTTCATGCCCGTCAAGTATTTCTCGAGATAGACGCCCGCATTGCCGAAAGCTTTCTCCGCTTCCTGCTGCGCGGTCGTGATCTCCCGAACCAGCATCTCTTCGTTATCGGCGATCCGAATGCCGCGTCCGCCGCCTCCGGCCGTCGCCTTGATGATGACCGGATAACCGATCTCGCGGGCGACGCGAACCGCGTCGTCCAAATCCTCAAGCAGACCGTCGGAGCCCGGAATGACGGGAACGTCGGCGTCCTTCATCGTCTGCTTGGCGACAGACTTGTCCCCCATTCGGCTGATCGCCTCGGATGAAGGACCGATGAACGTTATATTGCACGATTCGCAGATCTCCGCGAAGTCGGCGTTTTCCGAAAGAAATCCGTAGCCGGGATGAATGGCGTCGCATTCCGTCAAGGTGGCGACGCTCATAATATTCGTCAGGTTCAGGTAGCTGTCCTTGGACGCGGTCGGCCCGATGCAATAAGCTTCGTCGGCCAGGCGCACGTGCAGCGATTCCCTGTCGGCTTCGGAGTAGACCGCTACCGCCGTAATGCCCAGCTCGCGGCATGCGCGGATAATTCTCACTGCGATCTCGCCTCGATTGGCGACCAGTATTTTGTTGAATTTCAAAGCGAAGTCCTCCTCGGGATTATTCCGGCTTTACTAGGAATAGCGGTTGGCCGAACTCGACAAGCTGTCCGTTCTCCACGAGAATGTCCACGATTTCTCCCTTGACTTCCGCTTCCAGAGGATTCATCAGCTTCATCGCTTCCAGAATGCACACGACCGTCTTGTCGGAAACTCTGTCTCCGATGTTCACGAACGGAGACGCGTCCGGGGACGGCGAACGGTAGAACGTGCCGACCATCGGGGAGACGATCCGGTGCAGATTGGACGTGTCGGCCGCCGGAGCGGCTTTCGCCTCTTCGGATGGCGCGGCGGGAGCCGCGATCGGCGCGGTTTGCGCGATCGGAGCGGACGGCAAATATGTAGTAGGGAAGGAAGGCGCTTGCACGTTGACGACTTCGGTGCGTCCCGGTTTGCGGATCGACAGCCGCATGCCTTCGTTTTCGATTTCCAGTTCGTGTACGCTCGTTTGGTCCACCAATTTGATCAATTCTTTGATTTCGCTCAACTTAAACATCTCGGTCACTCCTTGATTCGGGATTCCCCCGTCTGAAGAAAGCATGCTCGAACGCAGATCTCGTTCGAACCCACAACGGGATTATTATACCATAAACGTTCGAAATGGAAAGGGTTATGAGAGCCGCCGGGACGCGCAAGCGCGAAGAAGGCTGCCCGGAGACGGATCGGGAGATCCGCTTCCGAGGCAGCCCAGCCTCCGCTATTGTCCCTGGCAGCCCCCATCTCCCGATCATTCCACGTACTGGACGCTAACCCGATCGGGGCCTACGTTAAGCTCTTTCGTCGCCAGATCGATGATGCCGATCGCCTGCGTCTTCTCGAGCTTGTCGCTAAGCACGATGACGTTGAACTTCGTATCGACTTCGTCGACGACCGCGTTGTCGAAATCTTGCAGCAGCTTCTCCTGCAAGCTCGTGATCCGGGCGTCCAGGTCTTCCAGACGGCCCAATTCCTCGGCGGCTGCCATCGCTTCCTCTTGGGTGACTTTCGTATTGCCGATCACCGTGCTCAGCTCTTCCGCCCGCTTGCTTACCTTGTTCAGCCGCTCGTACGCGATCTGTTCGAGACGGTCGTTGCCCGTCGCGTTGGCGATTCCTTTGAGCACTTCCTGATCTTCCGGCGATACCGCGTCGCCCGTGCCGACAGCCCCCGTCTCGGCGTCCGTCAGCTCGTCGGTCATCTGGTCGACCTGCTGTACGGTGACGCCGTCGGGATCGGTCGCCGCGACTTTGCCGGCGTCCTCGATGACCTGATTCGGCCCGCCTGCGGCGTTGTTCGTCGACGGAGCGTCCTCGCTGAATAAATAATAAGCGGACAAAATGACCATCAAGCTAAGCATCGATACGAGCCAGATCGTTTGGCGTTTGTTGTTCATTGTTCCATTCCTCCCGGAATCTTCGATATTTTGTGGACTCGTCACGTTTTGCGGGGGACGACGGAGACGCGATGGATCGGCACGTCGAGCCCTCCCGACACGGCTTCCGCGATCATCTTCTTGACGGCGGCGCTCTCCGCGCCCTTGGCGACGATCATCACCCCGCGAAGCCGCGGCTTGATCTTCTTGACGACGATCGGCGACTGGACGCCCGACGAGATCTCGTACAGCACGACCTGACCGTCCTTGGAGATGTCCGTGATATGCCGTTTGGCGCCGTTGCGGTCCGTCTCGTCCGTAATCGTCTGCATCTGCTTCTCGTTGAGCTGCACGACCGTCTCTTCCGTGGAATCGACCGTGACGAGAACGTCGACGGTGCCGACTCCGACGATTTTCTCCAGCATCCCTTTGAGTCGGCTCTCGAACTCCGATTCGATATCGGCGAACGTCGAGACGCCTTTGTCGTCGCCGCCGCCAAGGAACGTCTCCTGCTGCGGAACGTCTTCGTCCCTCGGCGGCGAGAAGTTGGGCGTCCTGGAAGGATCGACCGGCTTGACGTTGAGCAGGGAAGCCGCGAGCAGCATCGCCGCGCCGATCAAGCCGATCAACACGAGCCAGCGGAACGCTTTCACCCTGCGCGGTCCTCCGGAACCTCCGCCGATGTAGGATTCCAGCCGCTCCAGCCATTTCGCCATGACACACCTCTCCTAATCTGACTCATGCTTCGTCCGGCAGCTTGACCTCGACGATGCCGGGCGCGAGCCCGAAGCGATTCGATACGAGCGCGGTCACGCTTCTTCGCGTCTCCCCGTCGAGCTCCCGCTCCCCTTCGGTTCCTCCGCTTGCCGGAATCGCGCCGTCGGGCTCCTTCTCGGGCGCTGTCCCGCCTCCGACCTTGACTTCGATCTCGACGTCCGCCACCGCCTCCACGTCCCGGATCTCCCCGGACGAGGCGCTGTCGACGCGGTCGCCCGCAGGCGCCGCTTCCGGCTCGAGCTCGATCGATACTTTCGCGACCGCGAGCGACCCGTCCGACACTTTCTCCAGATCGACCTTCACCCGGCGTACCGGACTGCCGCCGGCCTGCTCCACTTCGCTCCGGATCTCGGATTCGAGCTTCGCCGCCGTCAGATCGGCCGCTTGAGCCAGCCGGCTCTCGCGCAGCTTCGCCCCGTCGGCCTCGATCATGGCCAGCTGCCTGCCCGCCCCTTCCGGGGTCTTCTCGACCGACTGCAAACCTTGGGCCAGCCTGCTGCCGAAGTCCCCTTTGACCCACTGCATGATCGGTCCGGCCACCGTCAGCAGGATGAACAGCCCGGCGACAAGCCTCACATAACGCTGCATCGTTCGGTTCGGCAGCAGCAGGTCGATGAGCGAGGCGAGCAGGATAACCGCGATCACCTGCTGCAGCCAGCCCGACAATCCGTCCATGATGTCCATTCGGCGATCGCCTCCCGTTCATCGGATCATAAGGGCGGCGTTGCCCGCCGTCAGAATGATCGTCACCGCTAGGAAAAACATCAATCCGACCGAAGCGAGGGCGGCGAAGACATAAATCAGCGTCTTGCCGATCGTCTGCAGGCAGTGAACGATCGGCGTGTCTCCCAGCGGCTGCATGACCGCTCCCGCCAAGTTGTAGATGAGCGCGAGCGTTAATATTTTCAAGGCCGGAAAGGCGCACAGGAAGATCAGGACGATCACCCCCGCCAGCCCGACCGCGTTTTTGACGAGCAGGCTTGCCGACATGACGGTATCGGTCGCGTCGGAGAACATCTTGCCGACGACCGGCACGAAGTTGCCGGTCACGAATTTCGCCGTCCTGAGCGCCACGCCGTCCGCGACCGCTCCCGTCGCCCCCTGCACCGACAGCACGCCGAGGAAAACCGTGAGCAGAATGCCGAGCAGCCCTACGCCTACGTTACGCAGCAGGTTGGCCAGCTGCGTCGCCTTGTACCTCTCGGTAATGGCGCTGACGAGATGCAATACCGCGGAGAAGAACAGCAGCGGGAACACGACCAGATGCACCAGCGTCCCGATCGTGTGGATCATGAACACGATAAGCGGATGAAGCACCGCGACCGACGTCACGCCTCCCGTTCCCGCCAGCAGCGTCAGCAGCAGCGGCACCATCGCCAGCATGAACTGCACCATATTCCCGATCGCTTCCGCCGCGTAGGCGGTCGCCGTGCGAAAGCTGTTCACGGCAAGGATGATGACGACCAGGTAAGCAATGCCGTAAGCGACTTTGCTGACCGCGTTGCGCTCGAACGCGTTTTGCATCGTCTCCAGCAGCATCGTGAAGACGGTCAGCAGCACGATCGTCACGAGCAGCTTGCCGCTGTACAGCACCTCGTGCAGGAAAAACTTCGCCAACCCGGACAGCACCTGCCCGATGTTCCAGCTCTCCCCTTGGGGAAACATCAACTGGCGCAGTTCCGGCAGCTTGCCCTCGGGGAAGTACCCGCCGTATTCCGACTTCAAGCCGTTCCAATACTGCTGGATGCGTCCCAGCTCGAGCTCTTCGCTCTGCCGCCGGGCCAGGTCCTCGGACAGCCTACCCTGTTCCTCCAGCGAAGGCTGACCCCCGCCCGAGCCGGCCGGATTCGCCAGCGCGGCCGAAGCTCCCGCGAACAGGAAGGCGAGCAGCGCCAGCAGCGACAGATTGAATGCTTTTCCCGTGCGACTCATCCCGTTCCTCCCGTCTCCGCGCCCGTCAAGCCGGCAGCAGGTTCAGCACCGTTTCGACGATGACGCTGATGATGGGCACCGCCATGACGAGAATGAGCATTTTTCCGGCAAACTCGATTTTGGTCGCTATGCTTTCCAGGCCCGCGTCCCGGACGATCTGCGCGCCGAATTCCGCGATGTAGGCGATTCCGATGATTTTCAGCATCGTCTTCAGATAGACCGAAGGAATGCCGGACCGGTCCGCAAGCTCCTCCAGCACGGAGATGACGTCGCCGATCTTGCCCACGAACGCAAGGAAAATTCCGACCCCCACGAAGGCGGCGAGCAGATAGGCGAACATCGGCTTCTGTTCCCGGATGACGAGAATAAGCACGGTCGCGAGAAACCCGATTCCGACGATCTGAAGTATGTCCATCCAACCCACCTACTGGAACAGGAAAATGGTCTTGATTTCCTGGAACAAGTCATTGAGCATGCGTACGACCATGAACAGCACGACCACGAACCCGATCAGCGTTACCCAGTGCGCCATATCTTCCTTGCCCATCTGCTTCAACACCGTGTGGATCATCGCCACGATAATGCCGATGCCGGCGATTTGGAAAATGGTGCTGATATCGATGTTCATCGCTATGGCCTCCTAATTGTCCAACGACAACCAAATGCTCCAAGCCGCAATCGCCCGTCCCGCCTACAACATCAGAATGACGACCAGCGCCGCCCCCAGCATGCCCAGGCTGCGGCTCAGCTTCTCGTATTTTCGCTGCTCCTCGCGAGCCGTCGCCTCCTCCGCCTGAAGCTGGTGGAATGCGAGCTTCAGATGCTTGAGTTGGTCCTCCCGGCCGCTTCCGCCGAGCGACTCCCCGAGCCTGAGCACCGCTTCCTTATCCGACTGCTTCATGGCCGTCGCCGGCCAGAACTCGCGGATCGCCTTCTCCCAGCAGTCCCGCACCGTCTCTCCCGATCGCGCTTCGTCTCCCGCGAGAGAAGCGGAGATTCTGGCGAACATCGCCGACAGCGGCTTCGGAATCGCGGCCGCGATTCTGTCCAGCGCTTCCGGCAGCGGGGTTCGGCCGTAACCGATCTCCGTCTCCAGACGCTGCAAGGCGTGAAGCAGATCGCGAATTTGCCGCGGCCTGGCGGCGTAGCGGGCCGACTGCACGAGTCCGATCATCGTTCCCGCGAACAGAACGAGCAGAACTCCGACGAACTTAAGCATCTCCGCTCCCCTCCCTTAGGCCGACGCTTGGCGAACGGATCACCGGCATCGGACGGGATTTGACCGTCACCCGGGCGACCGCGCCCGACGCGGCTTCCGGTTCCGGAGGGACCGCTCCGGCCGACAGTCCGGGAGCGTCCCTCGCCATCGCCGCTCCGGGACGGCCGCCCGCTAACTCCCGCTGCGCCTCTTCCGCGGCGACGATCCGGTGCGCCACGCCCCCCCCCGATTTGCTCAAGAACACGTAAGCGCCGAACGCCCCTTCCGCGGCCAGCCTGCCGAGCGCCGGCCTGGCCAGCACGTCGGCCATGTCGGCGGCGTGCGCGGTCGCGAGCACGCGTACGCCCGCGTGGATCGCTTCGCGGATCGCCTCCGTATCCTCCGGCCTGCCGATCTCGTCCACGACGAGCACCTCCGGCGACATCGAGCGGAGCATCATCATCATGCCCTCCGCCTTCGGGCAAGCGTCCAGCACGTCGCAGCGCGGCCCCAGATCGAACGTCGGAACCCCGCGCTCGCTGGCGGCAATCTCCGAACGCTCGTCCACGATGCCGACTTTGCGGCTGCCCCATCCTCTCGCGGCGGGATGGTGCCAAGTTCCATAGCTGATGCAGCGGGCCAAATCCCGAATCAGCGTCGTCTTGCCTTGCTGAGGCGGAGAGACGATCAGCGTATGCCGGATCGTCCTGGCCTGAACGTCCAGCAACCCCGGCAGCACCTGGCCTCCGAATCCGGTCCGCGCCCTCGCGATCCGGACGTTGAACCCCGCGATATCCTTTAAGTGGGAGACGGCTCCCCCATCCAGCACGGCGCGGCCGGCCAACCCGATGCGGTGGCCTCCCGCTACCGTAACGTATCCCCTGCGAAGCTCTTCCTCCGCCGCGTAGATGGAATGGTTCGTAATCCGCTCGAGCAGCGCGCGGCACTGATCGCGACCCGGACGATAGGCTTCCGGGCTGCTCTCCGTCAGAGAGCCGTCCTCGCGCACGAACGCATAGCGGCTTCCGTAACCGATCTCCATCGGGCGATTCTCGCGAATGCGAATCTCTTCCAGCGACTCCTTGGCCGCCTCGGGCATTCGCTCGAGAACCGAGCGCAAGGAAGTCGGAAACAGCTCCATGATCGGTTGCGGCAAGCTGACTCCCCCTCTCCGCCGGTAGTGGATCATGCTTGTTCATATGTATGCTTGGACGGCGCGATTATGCCTGCTTGGCCGACTGGCGGGAAAGTCTCATTTTCTTAATATTCCTATCAGCAGACAGCCGACCCCTGCGAGAATCCAGACGAACTTGGCAGGCGAAAGCTTGTCCGCCAAGCCTACCAATCCGATCGTCGTCGTGGAAATCAGAACGAGCGGGCCGACCAGGGCGAGCATCGAATTGACGGCCAGCGCCTTCTGAACGTCGTTGAGCCGAAGCATGACGATCGCGGCGATCAATTCGATGCTGCCGGATAATACCCTCAGCATCGCCATGCTGAATGCCGCCTTGTCCACAGAACATTCCTCCTTATCGATTGCCAAGTCGTCTTCGCGCTACTATCCTTATGCCGGACGAACCGTTAACTTGTCTCTTAATTTGCGCGCGGGATTCATTTCGGAAGAGTTGGAGAATAAGAGAAGAGCACCATCTTATGGGCTAACGCATATATTGGTCGGGTATTACCCACCTTTGCTGCGAACGAGGAGAGTTGAGCATGCGGAATACGACCCTGCAATCGGAGTGGCCCGATATGTTGACCGACCCTAGCGGGCGAAGAGCTTCCAAGCCCCGCCTGACGGGCCGCACGATGGTGTTGGACAAAGGCTTGGGCCAGAGCGCCTTCGAGGATCTGCTAAGCTTGTCCGGGGATTATATCGATATCGTCAAAATCGGCTTCGGCACGTCCCCTCTCTATCCGCCGTCCATCCTTCGGAAAAAAGTCGACCTCGCCTCTGAACGCGGAATCGCCGTCATCCCGGGAGGCACACTGCTGGAAGCGGCGGTGAAGCTGGACGTCGTCCCGGGCTTCTTCCGTCAGGTGCTGGCGATGCGGTTTACGGGAATCGAGGTGTCGGACGGAACGATCCATCTCGATCGCGGCCTTCGCGACGAACTGATCAAGGAGGCGAAAAGTCTCGGCCTGCAAGTGTTCACGGAATACGGCAAAAAACGTCCCGGTTCCCGCATCGACTTCGCCGACTTTGCCGCCACCGCCGAACGCGACCTTGCCTGCGGAGCGGACATGGTAACGGTGGAGGCGAGAGAGTCCGGCATCGACGTCGGGTTGTTCGACGAGAAGGGGGCATGCCGGGAGGAGGATCTTTCCTATATCCGCAGCGCCCTGCCGAACCAGGACCGCATTCTCTGGGAAGCTCCGCTTAAAGAGCAGCAGGTCGCCCTACTGAAAGCGATCGGAGCGCGCGTCAGCCTCGGCAACATCCCGTTCCAGGACGTGCTCGCGCTTGAAGCGATGCGCCGGGGCCTGCGCTCCGATACGTTCGAGCTGCAGCGGACTCCTTACTTCGATTACATGATCTGACGGCATCGGGCCGCGGCAACGGAAACAAGCCTCGCGTTCTAAACGCGAGGCTTGTTCCATATCGTGTACCATCTGGAGTTGAACGGGAGCGTGACGCGGATGTTATACGGAGATTTGGTGCTGGTCGCGCTCATCGTCATCGGGCTGATCGGCAGGTCGTCGATCATCACGACCGCGGCGTGCATTCTGCTGATCGTCAAGCTCGCCCATCTCGACCGCTATCTGCCCGCCATCGAGAGGAGGGGGATCGAGCTCGGCCTGCTCTTCCTGACGCTGGCCGTGCTTGTCCCATTCGCTTCCGGCCGCGTTCAGCCCAAAGATATTATGGACGCCTTCTCCGGCTGGATCGGCTGGGTCGCCCTGATCGGCGGGGCGATCGGCGCCTTCCTGAACAGCAGAGGTCTCGAGACGCTCAAAGCGGACCCCCAGTTGATCGTCGGCATCGTCATCGGTTCGATCGTCGGCGTCGTGCTGCTGCGCGGCATCCCCGTCGGTCCGCTCATGGCCGCCGGCATTACCGCCGTCATCGTCAAGCTGGTGCAGTTGCTCGCGGGAAAATAAAAAAGCAGAGTCGTACAAACAGATTATCGATGAGTGCGCGGTTAAGTGCATCTACTTCCTGAAGACAGGAGATAGATGCACTTTTCGCTTTTTCGATAATCTTGCACGACCCTGCTTAAGGAACAGGCCCTGTTTTTTAACGGACGGCCCCTGCTTTTTAGCGCCGCTCGGAAGGACCGCCGACGAACGCGGTGTCCGCCGTATCCAGCCCGTACGCGGTATGAAGCGCGCGAATGACTTCCTGTACCGGCTCGGCGGCGATGACGCAGGAAACTTTGATCTCCGACGTGCTCACCATTTTGATGCTGACGCCGACGCTGGAGATCGCCTCGAACATTTGTGCGGCGACTCCCGGATTCGACACCATTCCCGCTCCTACGATCGACACTTTCACGAGACCTTCCTCGAACGTCGCTTCGCGGTAAGGCACTTCCGTCTTAATGCCGGCGAGAACGTCCAGCGCTTTCGAACGGTCGGCCAGCGATACCGTGAACGAGAAGTCCGCCTTGCCGTCCTGCACGCCGCTCTGCACGATGATGTCCACGTCGATGCCTTGCTCCGCCAGCGCTCCGAACATTTTGGCCAATACGCCCGGCACGTCCTCGACGCCCAGCACGCTGATGCGGGCCACGTTTTTATCCGCTGCGATTCCTCTTACGACGATTCCTTGCTCCATTTGCGCTTCCTCCCTCACGAGCGTGCCTGCGTTATTCGTAAAGCTCGAGCGTACAACCAGGTTTACGTTGTAATGCTTCGCGTATTCGACCGCGCGCGGATGAAGCACCGCGGCCCCCAGATGCGCCAGCTCCAGCATTTCGTCGTACGAAATTTCGTCCAGCTTCCTCGCGCATTTGACGACGCGCGGATCGGTGGAATAGATGCCGTCGACATCCGTGTAGATTTCGCACACGTCGGCCTTCAGCGCCGCGGCCAGCGCGACCGCCGTCGTATCCGAGCCGCCGCGGCCGAGCGTCGTAATCTCTCCGCCCTCGGTCATTCCTTGGAACCCGGCGACGATGACGACGTTCCCCTCGTCGAGAGCAGCGAAAATCCGCTCCGGCGAAATGTCGCTAATCTTCGCCTTGCCGTGCGTCGCTTCCGTAACGATGCCGGCCTGCCACCCCGTGTAAGATTTAGCGCCATGCCCGAGTTTATGGATCGCCATGGACAGCAATGCGACGGAGATTTGTTCGCCCGTCGTCAGCAGCATATCCATCTCGCGAGCAGGCGGGTTGCCGTTAATCTCTCTCGCCTTGTCGATCAAATCATCCGTTGTATCTCCCATCGCCGACACGACGACGACGACCCGGTCGCCCTGCAGCTTCTTCTCCACGATTCGCTGCGCCACCCGGCCCATCCGCTCAGTCGTGCCTACGGAACTCCCGCCGAATTTCATCACTGTCAATGACACCGGTAGCCACTCCCCCAGTCAACTTTCCAAGCTAATAAAAGAACACTGCATACAGCATTATATTATAGCATAAGTCCATTGGCCCAAAAAGAACAAAAATAATGTCGACATTTTGAAGAGGCTGCCTCTCCGAATTCCAAGCAAAAACGCCTTCAGCGCCCGTAGGACGGCGAAGGCGTCTTGTCGGGTACGATGCAGATTATCCCCTTTCGTCAGGCCGGTCTGCTTTCTCCCGCTCCACTCTCCGCTTCTTTTGCCGCTATCCCCTTCCGTCAGTCCTCCCCCAGCCTCCCACCTGTCGTTCATTCCTTTTGCCGCTATCCCTTTCGATCAGTCTGTTCTATCTCTCCCCTTCCATTCTCTGCTTCTTTTGCCGATATCCCCTCCGTTCAGTTCACGACACGCCTGGCCCATCGCTTTTTCATCCCTTTTGCCGATATCCCCTCCGTTCAGTTCACGACGCACCTGGCCCATCGCTTTTTCATCCCTTTTGCCGCTATCCCTTTCGATCAGTTCACACTTCCGCTGCCTTGCGCTATCTGCACTTTTGCCGATATCCCTTTGAGTCAGTTGGTAGTCACGTCCAGTTGCTCGCGGCTTGCATCATTTCTTCCACAGTCACCTATCTTGAACTCACGTCGTCTAGCGACCGTTCCCGGTCCGGCAGACTGCCTCATGTCTTGCGGCACCACTCCTTAAAACTTGAATGATCCGCTCCTTTTCAAACGGGCCAAAGCAAATCCTCACACTCCAATCCTGTTCTTTTTCAAAGGTATGGCCTCAAACTGAGTCACTGGGATACCTGGCAAGTTGCTGAACGCTAAATCACAGTCGCGAGGGATAATCAACTGAATGAACCTGGATAACTTATCACTAAACGCTAATAATCAGGATTGCTGAGCTGTCGGGATACCGGCAAATGGAGGATAGGTCATGGCCGATCTCGCAGAAGGCGTACGACCAACCTGAATGGATGGGATACCGGCAAAAGAAGGGAAACGGCACTACGTACCTATTCGAGAATGTGATACAGACAACCTGACTGGACGGGATACCGGCAAAAGGACGGAAGAGGCGCTACGTACCTATTCGGAATATAGTGCAGACAACCTGACTGAACGGGATACCGGCAAAAGAAGGGAAACGGCACTACGTACCTATTCGAGAATGTGATACAGACAACCTGACTGGACGGGATAGCGGCAAAAGAGGCGTGATTTTACGTTTTCTGGCAAGCACAAAAATCCCCGACCCGCCGGCAGGCGGAATCGGGGATTCGGAAAAGTCGAGAAGCTTAAGCGCGCGATACGTATCTGCCTTCGCGCGTATCGATCGTCAGCACGTCGCCTTCGTTGATGAACAGCGGAACTTGAACGTTAAAGCCGGTTTCCAGCTTCGCGTTCTTCGTCGCGCCCGTAGCGGTGTTGCCTTTGATTCCCGGCTCGGTTTCCACGACTTTGAGATCGACGCTGTTCGGAATCGTAATGCCGATCATCTCGCCTTGGTAGCTGGAGATGTTGACGGTCATGTTTTCCGTCAGGAAGTTGATTTCCCATTCCAGCTGCGCCTTGGTCAGCTCGAACTGGTCGAACGTCTCGTTGTCCATGAACGTGTACTCGGCGCCAGAGTTGTACAGGTACTGCACCGCACGGTTTTCGACGTGAGCGCGAACGACGTTCTCGCCTGCGCGGAACGTCTTCTCCACCACGTTGCCGTTGCGCAGGTTTTTGAGCTTCGAGCGTACGAATGCGGCGCCTTTGCCCGGTTTAACATGCTGGAAGTCCAGAACGGTGCACAGAGCGCCGTCCACTTCGATAGTCAAGCCTGTTTTAAAATCGTTGACAGAAATCACTTCGATACTCCTCCTGTAGAGACATTGCTCTTGATTAGTCCAACTCGATCAGCCGCTTGGGCGAGCTTGTCAGAATGCGGATACCGCCTTCTGTCATCACGACGTCGTCCTCGATCCGAACCCCGCCGAAGCCGGGGAGATAGATGCCCGGCTCGACCGTCACGACCATGCCGGGGGTCAGCACAACATCGCCGGTAAGCGACAGCCGCGGCGATTCGTGAATCTCCAAACCGATTCCGTGTCCCGTACCGTGACCGAAATATTCCCCATAACCATACCGTGTGATGATATCTCTCGTCAAGGCGTCGCCTTCTTTTCCGGTCATCCCCGGACGCAGATGATCGAGGGCGTATTGCTGCGCTTCCTGCACGATCGCGTAAATTTCCTTGTGTTTGTCGCTCGCTTGGCCGACGACGACCGTGCGCGTAATATCCGAGCAGTAGCCTTTGTAATAGGCGCCGAAATCAAGCGTGACGAATTCGCCGGTGCCGATCGTCTTGTCGCTGGCGACTCCGTGCGGCAACGCTGAACGTTCGCCGGAAGCGACGATCGTGTCGAAGGAAGAGCTCGTCGCGCCCTGCGAACGCATGAAGAACTCGATCTCCAGAGCGATCGACCGTTCGGTCGCGCCGGGCTTCAGATACGCCAGAATGTGATCGAAGGTCCGATCCGCCAAGTCGGCCGCTTCCTGCAAAATCGCCAGCTCGTCCTCGTCCTTCGTCATCCGCAGCTTCTCCACAATGCCTTCGGACCGCAGCAGCTCCGCAGGGCGGAACGCCTCTTCCATTTTCCGATAGGCCGCATAGGTGACGTCCTGCTCTTCGATCAGCAGCTTCTGCGCGCCCCACTCCTTCAGCAATCCCGCGATCGTCGCGTTCATGTCCGCGCCGTGCTTCACGATGTCGAAGCCCAGCGCCTGCTCCGCCGCCTGTTCGGTATAGCGGAAATCGGTCACGAATACGGCCTTGTCCGCCGAGATCAGCGCCGCTCCGGACGTTCCGGTGAAACCGGTCAGATAGCGCACGTTAAGACGATTCGTGACGAGAAGCGCATGGCCTTCCGTTCCGGCGATCGCTTCCCGCAGACGGGCAACCCTAACATTAGGCATTCGTTCTTCCTCCCTCTATGTGCCGGCACAGCGCCAGAAGCCCCAGCTCGTAGCTGTCCGCTCCGAATCCCGCGATCTGGCCGACCGCGACTGCCGCCGTCAGCGAAGTATGGCGGAAAGCTTCGCGCTTATGAATGTTGGAGAGATGAACCTCAACGACGGGTAGTCCGACGGACGAGAGCCCGTCCCTCAGGGCATAGCTCGTGTGGGTCAGCGCGCCCGGATTAATCAGTATGCCGTCGTGCTTGCCGTAGGCGGCATGGATTTCGTCCAGCAAAGCCCCTTCGTGATTCGATTGGAAAAAGCTCAGTTCGGCCCCCAAAGAAACGGAGAGCTTCCTTAGACCCGCCTCGATCTCCGCCAGCGTTACGGCGCCGTAGACGCCCGGCTCGCGAATGCCGAGCATGTTCAAGTTCGGGCCGTTCAGTACCAGTATGCTTGCCATTGTCCTGTTCCTCCCGCTCCATAGCCGTCGTCGGCCGGCCTGGCCGACCGGGCCAAGTACATCAGACATTGTAACATACCGGCGGCTTTCAGGAAAACGGTGGAATTAAGCTTTTTGCGCTCTCGCCGTTTGCTAGGGCGTGTATGCCAACCCGCTCAGAGGCATCTCCCCTGCTTCGTCACTTTTGCTTGACGCACCCCCGGTACGCCTTCACAAAAGTTCCTGGCATGGAACGAAAATTCCGCAATATCTGCTTCCCTCGGAGGTTGCATACACGCCCTAGGAAGGCTGCGGGGAGCCTTGCGCGGCTTTGCGAGACGGTTCCCGGCTCGCTTCGTCATGGAGCTCGAACGCGATGCTGTAGCCGATGAACAGCCCCCAGAGCAGGAACAGGCAGAAATCCGTGATGATGCTGTCCCAGCCGATCCGGTTAAGCGGCGGAAGCGCTCCGATGTAAGGTCCGGCCCAAGCGTACACGAGCGCCCACCAGGCGGCGCCGAAGCCGAGCCCCGGCCAAGGACCGGTCAGCTTGCCGAGCAGCGCAACGTAGACGAGCGCCGCCAGCATCGACATCGCGATGAACGCGCCCAATCCTCCCAGCTGCCAATAGAAGCCTCCGAGCCAGGCCCGAGGGACGAACGGATCGAGCAGAAACGCTTGCGTCACGCTCGTAAAATTGAGTCCGGTCGCCAGCCAGCGGAGCAGCCCCCAGATGAGGCCGGCGAAAAAGCCGATTTTCAGACTGAACAAGATCGGTCGGGTCGGAGCCGGCTCGCTCTCTCCGGTCTTCCGACGATTTTCGTATTGAGATGCGGACGTCATGCGCTTTCATCCTTCCACGGCAAGGTTGGCAATTCGCGGTTAGTATGGCCTCATCCGCTTCGGGCTACTCTTGACGCGGGCCGTCTCCCCCATTGCCAGTGGCTTTCTATCCCCCGATCCTGTAAAATAGAATTACTCGGGGCTCCGGTTCGCCCGCCCCCAGATTTATCCGTAAAGCAGGTGACCCGTCATGTCAAAACCATCTCCCTCGATCTATGGAGGACAGGCCGTCATAGAAGGCGTCATGTTCGCCGGCAAGCACGTTCACGTGACCGCGGTTCGCCGCAAAGATCAGCAAATCACCTTTCTGGAAGTGCCCAAGAAGCCGACTCCGGTTCTTAACAAGATCAAGAAGATCCCGTTCGTCCGCGGCATTGTAGGCATCGTCGAATCCGCGGCCAAAGGCTCCCAGCATTTGACCTACTCGGCCGAAGCGTACGCCGAAGACGAAGCGGGTCCGGAAGAAGCCGCCAAGCAGAAGGAGCAGGAAAAAGAGAAGGATCGCTGGAACCTGACGATGATTTTAGGAGTTGCCGTCGTGGGCATACTATCTTTCGTCGTAGGCAAGCTGATTTTCACTTTGGTGCCGGCTTTCGTCGAAGGGCTGATCTTTAGCCAAGCCTTCGAGAATAAAATAATGCACAACCTGCTTGAAGGCGTCATCAAAATCATTCTCTTGCTTGTATACTTGTGGTTCATCTCGCAGACGCCGATGATCAAGAGGCTGTTCCAGTATCACGGCGCGGAGCACAAGGTCATCAGCGCGTACGAAGCGGGATCTGAGCTTACAGTCGAGAAAGTGCAGAAATTCAGCCGGCTTCACTATCGATGCGGCAGCAGCTTTATTATTTTCACCGTAATCGTCGGCGTCATCATCTATTCTTTCTTCACCTGGGACTCGATGGCCGAACGCATTATGCAGCGCATTCTGCTGCTTCCGGTCGTGCTGGGCGTCTCCTACGAAGTGCTGAGATGGACGAACGCGCTTCGGGACATCCCGGTATTGAAATGGCTCGGAGCTCCCGGCCTGTGGCTGCAGCTTCTGACGACCAAAGAACCGAACGACGACCAAGTGGCGGTCTCCATCGCGTCTTTTAACCGGATGAGAGAGCTCGACAACGAGATCTCGACTCCGCGCGTCGCGCTTGCCAAGCAGGCTTAAAGTTTGTTCCCGGCATGCCAAGATCATTGATGTATCCGGAGGAGGATGCGCATGAGAAACCGAATCCAGCCCTGGTTTGCCGTCGTGCTGGCGTTTATGGCGATCGGCGTGATTACGAGAATGATGCAGGGCTCCGTCGATTCGTGGGCAATTCCGCTCGGACTGGCAGCGATCGTGTTTCTGCTGTACAAATTTCCGCCGGACAGATGGAGAAAGCCGAAGCAGCGAAGCCGCCCTCCCGTCAAGAAGCCGCCGCGTCCGGATTTCCGCAGCGCTTCCTCCAAGACGGAACGAAGACGCGCTTCTCCTTTCACCGTCATCGAAGGGCGGAAGGACCGGGACGACGAACCGCCCCGGTATCACTGAAGCAAGGGGCAGTTCCCCGGCCAGCCATGGCCGACGGAACTGCCCCTTCGCTTTGCCTTGCTTCCGCCGCCTGGCGATCTTCCCCCGCATTCCTCACCTCGGTTTGGAGATGTTCACCTTGAGCACCCCGGCTTTGCGGTCCCAGCTTTGAAAAAACTTCTCCCCCGCCTCCAGCCCCGAACGGTACAAAGCCTCGCTCTTCTCCGGAGTCAGATGAAACTGCGTCCCGCTGACGCCCAAAGTCGGAATTTTGATCGTGCGAATCTCCTTGTTTTTCTCGATATACCTTTCGTCGTGCGCGCTGAGCATCGTCTCGAACATCGCCTGGAACATCGATACCGGCCCGTTGATTCGATGGGGCTGCGCATCGGAACGCCCTACCATCTGAAAGCCGATCACGGACGTCGCCGGATCGGACGAACCGTCTTGCTGAAACAGCCATAACGGAAAGTTGCTCAGCAGGCCGCCGTCGACGACGTATGAAAACCTCGAACGCACCGCTTGCTTTTTGCGTTCCTTGAACGGTTGGCGCAGAACGACCGGATCGAAAAAATAAGGAATGCTCGTGCTCATCCGCACGGCCCTGGCGACGGAGAAGCGTTCCGGCGCGATTCCGTACTGAGAGATGTCTCCGGGAAGGACGAGCAGTCTTCCGTTCGTAATATCCGACGCGATAATTCGCAGCTTCCCGTCCGGCAAGTCGCCGAAAGTGCGAACCCCTTTGGATGCGAGCAGCTCCGCGACCCATTTCTCCAGCCGTTTGCCGGAATAGAGCCCTTTGCGCAGGAAGAGGCGCACCGCCGGAAAAGCGCTCTTCCTCAGCAGGGAGGCCGGCGGCGTCCGCTCAATCGCGGCCTTCATCTCGTCGGCCGTATACCCGGCCGCCAGCAATGCGGCGACGATGCTTCCCGACGAAGTGCCGGCGACCCGATTGAACACGATGCCGTGCTTTTCCGCCGCGCGGACCGCCCCCGTCAGCGATATTCCCCTTACTCCTCCGCCTTCGAACACCGCATTTACCCGAGTCGTCTCCACTTGCCCTCGCCTCCCCGCGGACTTCGCGCAAGTCGCAGCCGCACCTTCCGGCCCTTGCTTTCATCCATATGCGTTCGGCAATGGCCCTAATACACCAACGCGGATCTCCCCGAATCGAAAAAGCAGCCGTCCCCTGCGCGGGTTCGGCTGCTCTATTGCATGATCGTTATTATCGCTCACTCGCTGTCCATCTCGGACCGGATCTTCACCAGCTCTTCCGCGCGGGACGGATCGCGGTTGAAGTATTCGACGAGCGATTCGATGCACGTGATGGAATCCCAGCTCAGATGGTGCTCGATTCCTTCCACGTCTGCGTAAATTTTATCCTCCTGAACTCCGATGATCGTCAGGAAAGTTTCCAGGAGATGATGGCGGTCGACCAGCCTCTTGCCGATCTTCTTGCCCTTGTTCGTCAACACGAGACCCCTGTACTTCTCGTAGATCAAGTAATTATCCTTGTCCAGCTTCTGAATCATCTTCGTAACCGAGGAAGGATGCACTTCCAACCCTTCGGCAATGTCGGAGACGCGGGCGTAGCCCTTCTCGTCGATCAAGCGGTAAATCCTCTCCAAATAGTCTTCCATACTTGGGGTAGGCAACGCTAGTCCCCCTTTCCTTCCATATCATACACCGTTTGACGCAAACCGAGCAAGTCTGAACTCTCCGTCCGCCAAGAAAAGTATCAAGACGCCTTTTCGATTGCATAATAAGCCGAATCGGATTGTTATAACCGGAAACGGAGGTTGGAACGATGTCCCTCACCGATGCGCCTTCCCGGCGCGCGAAGGAAACCGGGCTGTTCGTGCCCGAGCTCGTGTATTTCGAGCCGGCGGCGCTCGAATATCCGAAAGGACGGCGCATTCTCGACTGGGTCGAGCAGCGCGGCTTGCCTTATCGTACGACGGCATCCCATAACCGAATTACGAATCTGCCCGGCGACACCGAGCTGGAGCAGTACAAGACGGCCAAGCGCACCTTGGTCGTCGGCTTGCGCAAGACGCTCAAATTCGACACGTCCAAGCCGTCCGCCGAATACGCCCTGCCTCTGGCCACCGGCTGCATGGGTCACTGCCATTATTGTTACTTGCAAACGACGCTGGGGGCCAAGCCCTATATTCGGGTTTACGTGAACACCGAGGACATCTTCGCGGCCGCCAAGTCGTACATCGAGGAGCGCGCGCCCGAGCCGACCCGATTCGAGGCGGCTTGCACGTCCGATCCCGTCGGCCTGGAGCACTTGACCGGCTCGCTCGCCGAAGCGATCGAGTTCATGGCCGATCAGCCTCTGGGCAGGCTCCGTTTCGTGACCAAATACCATCATATTGATTCACTGCTGCCCCTGCGCCACAACGGCCATACGCGCATCCGCTTCAGCGTTAATTCGGATTACGTCATCCGCAACTTCGAACCGGGCACGTCCCGGTTTCACGAACGCATAGAAGCCGCGGGCCGAATCGGCAAGGCCGGCTATCCGCTCGGGTTCATCGTCGCGCCGATCATCTGGTACGACGGATGGCGCGAGGGCTACGGCGAGCTGTTCGACAAGCTGGCGGAGGCTCTGCCCGCGGAAGCAACGACAGACTTGACGTTCGAGCTCATCCAGCACCGCTTCACGAAGACGGCCAAGACGGTCATCGAGAAGCGGTATCCGAAGTCGAAGCTGGAGATGGACGAGGCCAAGCGCAAGAAAAAATGGGGGCGCTGGGGTCAGCACAAATACGTGTATCCCGACGAACAAGCGGAAGCGCTCCGCGAATGGATCACGGAGCGCATCTTCGAGCGTTTTCCACAAGCCCGCATCGAATACTTCACATAATATCGAACAGCCACTTCGGCGTAATGCTTTGCAGCCAGATCGTAATTTGCGTCATCTTGTCGGTGAACAGCAGCACGCCCATCAGGATCATCATCGCTCCGCCGACTTTCATGAGCGCGTTCGAGTATTTCAGAATCCATCTGGCAGTGCCGAGGAAGAAAGCAAGAATGAAGAACGGCAAGGCGAATCCGAGCGAGTATGCCGTCGTCAATCCGACCCACGTGCCGGGATTGCTTGCGGACAGCAGCAGGATCGAGCCGAGAATCGGACCGACGCACGGCGACCATCCGGCGGAGAAGCCGATGCCGAACACGAACGAGCCGAGATAGCCGCCCGGCTTCCACTTCAAGTTCAGCTTGCGCTCCTTCATCAGCAGTTGCGGTTGAAAGATGCCCATCAGGAACAAGCCCATCAGCACGATGAAAATGGCCGATATTTTACGAATCGTATCCTGATAATCCCTGAAAACGTCGGTGAACGCGTTGGCGCCGTACGCCAGCGCGAAAAACACAAACGAGAAGCCGAGAATGAAAAAGAACGTGTGGCTCATCGTTTTCATGCGCATGCTGCGGCTCGTATCCGTCTTGATCTGATTGACGGAGACGCCGGTTATGTAGGATAAGTACGCCGGATACAGCGGCAGGCAGCAGGGCGAAATAAATGAGGCCAAGCCTGCGGCGAAGGCGATTCCGACGTTTAAGTCCGCCATTGCGTATACCTCCTGGACCTAGGTTCTGATTAACCGCGTCGAAGCGATGCACATCACCAGGATGGCGATGAGCAGCAGCACGACCGTTCCGCCCGGAGCGAGGTTGGCGACGCCGGCGATCCACAGTCCGGCCAGCACCGCCGCCTCGCCGATGACGACGACGAGAATGACGGCTTGCTTAAAGCTGCGCGACAGCGCCAGACTGCACGCGGCCGGAATCGTCAGCAGGGCGGACACGAGCAGCGCGCCGACGATCTTGATCGCCGCGCTGACGACGAGAGCGGTTAATATACTAAGCATAATATTAAAATACTTCATAGGCAAACCGCTCACCGCGGCCGCGTCTTCGTCGAACGTCAGCAGGAACAGCTCTTTCTTGTGAATGAGCACCATCGAGAGCACGACGACCGTAACGCCCAGTATAACGTAGATGTCCGTATAATCGAGCGTATAAATGCTTCCGAACCAAAATGAATTGGCGTTCTGGTTAAAACTCTTACCTAGCGTAAACAGCAACGAAGCGAGCGCGATCCCCCCCGACATGATGATGGCCAGCGACAACTCCGCGTACGTGCGGTACGCCTTGCGCAGCCACTCAATCCCGAACGAAGCCGCTATCGCGAACAGCAAACCGACCGAAACCGGATACACGTTTATGAGTGAGCCGAGCGCGACGCCCGCGATGCTCACATGGGCCAGCGTGTCCCCGATCATGGCCAGACGCCTGAGCACGAGAAACAGCCCCAACAGTGGAGCGGTTATCGCAATCAAGGCGCCTCCGATCAGAGCCCTCTGGAAAAATTCAGCCGATAAAAGTTCCAATCCCGGTTACCCTTCTTTCCGCAACGAGTGCAGCAAATCCGTGCCTTGGCAATCTTCCAGGTCGTGGGAGTGGCGAACGTAGAAGCTGAGCTTGCCGCTGCGCTCCTTCGGCTCCTCGCCCAAGTAGGAGCGGACCATGTCCATGTCGTGGGACACCATCAGGAACGTAATGTTGTGCCTTTGATGCATATGCTTGATCATGTGGAAAAAGTTTTGCTGCGTCTCGATGTCGATGCCGGTAAGCGGCTCGTCCAAGATGAGCAGCTTCGGGTTGTTGATCAGCGCCCGCGCCAGGAACACCCTCTGCTGCTGCCCCCCGGACAACGCTCCGATCCGCTTGTCGCCGAGATCCTCGATCTTCAGCGCCTTCAAGGCGTCGTCGCAGCGCCCGACATCCTCCTTGGATATGCGGCGAAACAGCTTCTTCCTGCCGTACAATCCCGACAGGACGACTTCCTTCACCGTGGCCGGGAACAGCGGGTTGAAGTGGCTCCTCTGGGGAACGTAGCCGATCAGATTCCAGTCCTTGAACTGGGCCGCGGGCGTTCCGAACAGCGAGACGGAGCCTTTCTGCGGGCGGGTCAAGCCGACGATCATCCTCAGCAGCGTCGTTTTGCCCGCTCCGTTGGAGCCGATCAGCCCGACGAAATCCCGTTCCATGATGCGAAAGCTCACGTCCTGCAAAATCGGCTGGTTATCGTAGGAGAACGACACTCCGCTCAGGCTCACGATCTCCTGATGGCAGCCCGCCTGCGCCGTTTTGGCCGCCGTCGCCGCCCTCATTTCCGTCGCCCCCGCTGCCGACGTTGCATCCGTTGCCGTTGCGTTCATCCGTAGCCCTCCTTTCTTGCGTTCACATTGCTTCTAATCCTTATATGTTAGATTACTGAAGCGCCTTCTGCAAGTTTTCCAGATTGCGCTCCATCAGCGTGAAGTAATTCTCTCCCTTTTTTTCCTGCTCCGACGTAAGCCCCTCCAGCGGGTTCAGGACAAGCGTGTCTACTTTAGCTTCTCTTGCCAGCGTATCGGCCAACTGCTCGGACACGAGCTCCTCGAAGAAAATGTAAGGAATGCCGTTTTCCTTCACGAACTTGGCGATCTCCAGCAAGTCCTGCGCTCTCGGCTCGGCTTCCGGGGACAGCCCCATGATCGCGACCTGGTTCAACTTGTAATCCCGGGCCAAATATCCGAACGCCTGGTGAGAGACGACGATGTCGCGGCGCTCGTAGCCCGACAGCTCCTTGGTGAACTTATCGTCCAGTTCGCGAAGCTTGCTCTCCAGCTGGGAGTAGTTGCTCTCGTAAGCCGCACGGTTGGCCGGGTCCACCTGCACGAACGCGTCCAAGATGTTAGCGGCCATCACCAGCGCGGAGCGCGGACTGGTCCACGTGTGCGGATCGACGTCCAGATCGTAGTGGCTGTGGCCGGCTTCTTCGCCTTCATGGACCTCGCCGCTCGCTTCGCCCTCATGCTCGTCGTCGTGAGCTTCCTCGGCGCCTTCTTCTCCCTCGTGACCGTGTCCGTCCTCGGCCCCTTCTTCGCCCTCGTGACCGTGTTCGTCCTCGGACCCTTCTTCGCCCTCGTGCCCGTCCTCGTCCTCATGCTCGTGGTCGTGCTCCGGATTGCCCTGGATCAGCTCGATCCCTTTGCTCGCCTCGACGGTGAGCACTTGGCTGCCCGCTCCAAGTCCCTTCAGGAAGCCGTCGACCCAGCCTTCCAGACCCGCGCCGTTATAGAGGAACAGCTGGGCTTTGGACGCGGCGTCCAGATCGCGGCTCTTCGGCGTCCATTCGTGCGGCTCGACGCCCGCGGCGATCAGATTCACGACATGCGCGTGCTCGCCGCCGATCTCCTTGGCGAAGAAATACAGCGGGTAGAAGCTGGTGACCACATTCACCTTGCCTTCCGCCTGCGAATAGGAATCGCTCTTGCCGCAGCCGGCCAGAAGCGCAACGGAAACGCTCAACGCTATGATTAAAGACAATTTGAAAGATGATGTTTTCATGATAGACCCCTTAATCGTAATCTTTTTTATTAACAGATCCGATTATAGGCCCGCCGACCGCCCGCTGTCAACTTCGTATTGTTGGGCCAGCTCACGCCTGGCCCTTAGCACCGCGTCGCACGCTTATTGCTTGCCCCCTCTTCCCTCCAACTTAACGACGGAAACGTCGACGAAAGAAAAAGGCACCCCGTCCCTCGCCGCGCTTACAACGAGGCGATAAAGACCAGGATGCCTTGATTAGCCGTTCAGATGAAGCAAGCAGAACGGGGCCTACCGCGGTTTCTTCGCGAATTCCCGCGCCCTACTTCACGATCGCGCCGTTCGGCATGCCGTCCGGAACCGTCGCAAGCGTCAGTTGATCGCCCTGGGACGCAGCGAGAATCATGCCTTGGGACATCTCGCCTCTCAGCTTGACCGGCTTCAGGTTCGTTACGCAAATCACTTTGCGGCCGATCAGTTCCTCCGGCTTGTAAAACTTGGCGATGCCGGATACGACCTGCCGGCGCTCGAAGCCGAGGTCGAGCTGCAGCTTAAGCAGCTTGTCGGCCTTCGGAACCGGTTCGCAAGCGACGACCTGCGCGACCCGAAGCTCGACCTTCATGAAGTCGTCGATCGTAATTTCCGGCGCGAGCTCCGGAGCTTCCTCCATCTGCGCCTGCGCGGGAGCGGCGGCTTCCGAGCCAGCGCTGGCTCCTGCCGCGGCCGCGCCGCCCATCGAGCCGGAAATCCATGCGACTTCTTCGGCCAAATCCAGGCGAGGGAAGATCGGGTCGCCTTTGCTGATTTTCGTGCCGGCCAGCTTCGCCCCGAACTCGCGCAGGCTCTCCCATGCCGTCAGTTCGCCTTCCGTCAGCCCCAATTGCGTCCACATGCTCCGAGGCGCATGCGTCAGGAACGGCTGGATCAGAATCGACACGATCCGCAGACTTTCCGCCAGATGACCCATGACGGAAGCCAGCGCCGCGCGATCCGCTTCTTCCTTGGCCAGCGTCCAAGGCTTCGTCTCGTCGATATATTTGTTCGTCCGGCCGACCAGCGTCCAGATCGCGGACAGCGCTACGGAGAACTCCATGTTCTCCATAGCCGCCTCTACCTTCTCCACGGTCGCAAGCGCCGTCCGTTCCAGATCGCCGTCGAATTCCGTCACGCCAAGGCCGAATTGCGGCACCTCGCCGCCGAAGTACTTGTCGATCATCGCCACCGTACGGTTGAGCAGGTTGCCCAGATCGTTGGCCAGATCGTAGTTGATGCGTTCCACGAAGTTTTCGGGCGTGAACGCGCCGTCCGCTCCGAACGGCACTTCACGCAGCAGGTAATAACGAACCGCATCCAGGCCGAAGTGATCGATCAGCTTGACCGGGTCGACGACGTTGCCCTTCGACTTGGACATTTTGCCGTCCTTCATAAGCAGCCAGCCGTGCGCGAATACCTTCTGCGGCAGCGACACCCCAAGCGCCATCAGCATGATCGGCCAATAGATCGTATGGAAACGAACGATCTCCTTGCCGACGAGATGGACGTTGGCCGGCCAATATTGGCGATAAGCTTCGTCCGCGTCCGTCCCGTATCCGAGCGCCGTAATGTAATTGGACAGCGCGTCGATCCACACGTAGATGACGTGCTTCGGATCTCCCGGAACCGGGATGCCCCAGTTGAACGTCGTCCGCGACACCGCCAAGTCTTCCAGCCCCGGCTTGATGAAATTGTTGATCATCTCCGTCTTGCGCGATTCCGGCTGGATGAAGTCGGGGTGATCCTCGTAATATTGCAGCAGACGATCGGCGTATTTGCTCATCCGGAAGAAGTAGCTCTCTTCCTTGACCAGCTCCACCGGGTGACCGCTGTCCGGGCTTTTGCCGCCGACGACCTCTCCCGCGTCATTGCGCTCCACGTCGACCAATTGCGACTCCGTGTAGTACGTTTCGTCCGGGATGCTGTACCAGCCTTCGTACTCGCCCTTATAGATGTCCCCTTGCTCCAGCAGCTTCGCGAAAATATCCTGGACGACCTTCGTATGGCGGGGTTCCGTCGTGCGAATGAAGTCGTCGTTGGAAATTTCCAGCTTCCTCCACAGCTCCTTGATGCCGACGACGATGTCGTCGACGAACTGCTGCGGCGTCTTGCCCGCTTCCTGCGCCTTTCGTTCGATCTTCTGCCCGTGTTCGTCCGTTCCCGTCAAGTAACGCACGTTGTATCCGCGCAGCCTTTTGTAGCGCGCCATCGCGTCTCCCGCCACCGTTGTGTACGCATGGCCGATATGCAGCTTGTCGCTCGGGTAATAGATCGGCGTCGTAATGTAGAACGATTTTTCCTTTTCCGTCATTGCGTTCATCTCCTTCGCGGTTTAAAAAACATAAAGCTCCCGTCCGTATGGGACGAGAGCTGCGCTCACGCGGTACCACCCAAATTCCTCCCGCAGGACCGCAGTCCCGCGAAAGCTCATTAAGCCGATCTTTAACGCCGATCCCCGCGTCGCTCCCTCACCGGTGCGGCTTGCCGCCGCGCCATGCTCGAAAGCGATTCCTCCAGGACCATCTTCCAAGGCCGCCCTATGCCGGTTCTCAGCTCCCCCGGCTCTCTGCGATAGTGCGACGCCTTGTACTTATCCCTTCACTGGAAACAATATAAGAGGTGGTTCAAAAAGTCCGCTTTTGATCACGAAGCCTCTCGGGAAGCAGACTCGACATCGAATCTTGAATTCAGCCGTCTCTTCCGGTGCTCACGTAGCTTCCACTACGCTCCGCTCCTCATCAACGGTCTTCATCCAACCTTCTCGGTGCTGAAAACCGAACTTTTTGAACTCTCATTGTAACACTCTTTCCGCAAAATATAACCGAACGGACGCCGTCGTGTCAAGTCGATTCCTGCTTCTTCCGCTCCGGAACGGGATCGAAGCCTCCGGGGTGGAAAGGATGGCATTTGCAGATCCGTTTGACGGCGAGGTAAGAGCCTTTGGCGGCGCCGTGCACCTCGATCGCCTCCAGCGCGTACGCCGAGCAGGTCGGCAGGAAGCGGCAGGTCGGCGGCTTCAGCGGAGAAATGAACTTGCGGTAGACGTGAATCGGCGCCTGCAGCGCGCGGCGGGCGACGCTCATCTCGCTCCCGGCACGGAGCCCGAAGCCGCCTCCCTGCAATCCCCGCAATACCCGAACACTTCGAATTTATGCTTCACGACTTCGAAGTCGCCCGGAACGTCGGTTTCCGTCATCGGACAAAATCGGATCGGCAGCGTCTTCTCGCATTGCAGGCAAATCATATGATGATGGTGATGCTGCTCTTCGCAGCTCAGCTTGAATTTGACTCCGTCTTCGAACACGACCTGCTCCACTACGTCCATATCCAGCAGCAGCCGCAAATTCCGGTACACCGTATCGAAGCTGAGCCCCGGATATACCCTCTGCATATGCTCGTACACTTCTTTGGGCGTCAAATAGCCGGGAGCGCCGTCGAACAATTTGACCATCGTCTTGCGCTGCTCCGTAATGCGCAGCCCGTTTCGGGACATCCTCTGCATGATGCGTTCCGTCGATCCCACGAGATACCCTCCCGCAACACTTTTATTCTTTTACTATGCAACAAACCCATTCTCCCGTCAAACCGCGCCAGATGTGGGCGAGCCCTTAGGCCTTCGAACAGGCAACCGGGAGCGGACGCCGTATAATGTACAACATCCCAAGGAAGGAGAATGATCTAAGTGTCCGATCGTCCAAAATGCAACAGCAAAGCCATTTTTGATCCACCGCAAACCGTATTCGAGGACTACTATCACCCGCAGCATGTCGATGTCGTTCATCAGATTCAAGTTATCAGACGCCATCACTGCGTCCCGGTTTATCACCATAAGACCAGCGTGTCCGTAAAAGACGTCTACTGCGGAGACTTCGAGGGCGTTAACGACCGCGAAGGCAACGTCAGCACGTCCAACTTGAGAAACAAACGCCGCTAAGCCCTCTCCGGTCACCGGCCGCCCCGATCGCCGCCCCCGTCGCGCGGTCGGGGCGGCTCTTCGTCCCGGCGGTCGGGATCCTTTCCTGGCCTGCCGCGAAGAAATCGCTTCCATTATTCCTCATGCCAAAGAAGCCGCCCGCATCCGTTCGACCCGCGCGAGCGACCTCCGTCTCCCCGTTCAAGAGAACCACGTGTTCACCACGAGCACCATCGTCACGAAAGAGACCGCCGACAACCCCAAATAAATGCCGCCCTGACGCTTCTTCAATTGAAAAAAGCGCAGCACGCCCATGCTCAGAAACGAACCGATCATCGTAATGAAAATAACTCCCGCGATGAACAAACCGGGCGACACTTGCGATACGTCCGTGATTTCCACTGCCTTGCCCCCTTAACGAATGCCTGATCCGAAAGTCCGAATGCTGGTTTCCTCTAGCATTATAACGCTTTACGTCTCGACAAACAATTCGTATTCGGACTTTTCCGAAGGCCTCCGCTTAAAGCGGACGACAATGTGACGCTCCTTCTTCATGACGGCTTTGCCGGTCCGCGGGTAGACGAGACACGGGAACCGGATTACCCGCTTCTTGCCGCCCGGAAGCCCGCTTATTTTGAGCCGCTCCGAAGTCGTCGTCAGCTGCAAGGCGCGAACGTCGACCTCAGGCGCCAGCCGGATCGCGACCCTGACGTACTTCCCTTCCTGCCTCGTTTCGATCTGCACCGCCGCGCGCTCCGAGGCGCTCACCCCGGCTTTGGCGTTCTGCAGAAGCTTCTTTACATAATCGTTCATCCAGTTGGCGTCGCCCGCCCGATCCCAATTTTCCGCCAACTTCCACGGGATATCCTTGCCCAGCCACCTCCGAAGCTCTTGCCAATCCGGAAGCGGTCCGCTGTCGAAAAAAGATTTCAACGCCGTCTCCTCCCCGCCCGATACTCCGATAACCGGGCCGCCGCCCAGACACCTTCCTCCAGCATATGAAACCGGCCTCCCGGCCGTTCCCGCTCGGCTCGAGAGAACCTCTAGGCTCCTGCCTTCATACACTGTCTAAGAGCCTAGAGCGAAGGAGTCGTTATGCCTATGCCATGCATCGTCGGCAATGTCAAAATCTTGAGCGTCGGCGGCAGCGGCGTCGTCCAATTCGGCGACGCGATCCAAATCTCTCCTTCGAGCACCTCCAAAACCTATGCCGGAGCCGGCTCCTTCTTGACGGGAGATCTGTCGCGCACCAATAACGCCATCAGCGCCACGAACACGAACGATCCCGACGTGGTAGACTCCAACACGAACAGCATCGATACTGCGGGGGTGGTCTGATATGATCTGGAACGTGCAACAAACGATTACAATCGGCCAGCTCCGAATAGATGGCATTACGAACTCCTCCGTCCTGCAGATCGGAAGCGCGGGCAGCATTCAATCCTTGTCGCAGCTCTACAATACGGGCGGCTTTGCCGAGCCCGCTCCGGAGCTGAGCGAGGAACTCAACACCCTGTCGCTCGTACCTTTGCCGAATCCGACGTAAGAGAGAGGGGCAATGACGATGCAACCGCAACAACCGCAGCAGCCGCGACAACAGCCGCAGCCCAATCTGTGGAATGGCGTCTATCAGTCGGCCCAGCCCGGACTTCATCCGAACAACGGGCAAGCGGCCGTGCACCCGAATTCGTGGGCCGGCATGGCGCAGCGCCTGTATCAGGCGGAGGTCCGGCTTAAGCAGATGGCGGAGCAGATCGCTTCGCTGCAGAAGCAGCTTGACGAAGTGAAGAGCAAACCCCCTCTGCACGTCGAATATCACTTCGACCAGTTGAAGGTTAACCGCCTGGAAGGCACCCTGAACGTCGGCATCTCGCCGCAGGGCATTCAGGACGTCGAATCTCTGGAGACGCCCGGATTCGCCGGATGGAAAGCGGCGGCGGAAGGAAACGCCGACGCCGCGCTTCAGCCGATGCGCCAGCTTCAGCAGGAGATGGCCGCCTACATGGACGCCGAAGCTTACGGTGCGCTGACCGGATTGGAGCCGCAATTCGGAATTGTCCTGGGCGAAGAGCATCGCAGGCAGATCGTCGCGGACGTAAAGAAGCAGCTTAACGAACGCGTCCATTATTACGCCCGCTCCGAAGCCTACCCGTCCGAAGGGACGGAGGAGGAGAAGCGAAAATGGCGGGATTCGGTCAAAGAGAAAACGATGCGCGACGTTCAAGGCGCCTTCGCCGCTTATTTAAGCAAGCAGCAACAGCAGCAGCAGCAGCAGCAACAGTTTCAACAGTCCGATAAAAGGGGGTGAGCAACTTGTCGTCGCCGCTGTCTCTTCACGTAACCAACGGCCCCGTATCCGTCGGCTGCATCAATCTCGTCGGAGTGTCCAGCTCGTCGGCGCTGCTGCTTGGCGACACCGAATCGATCACGCTATATTCTTACTTCGATACGCCCGCCGAATCGATGATCGTGTCTCCGATGGCTCCTTTGCCGCTGCCGGGAGGAGGAGAAGAACAAATTGAACCGTGACCCCAGAAGCACGACGCTGCTCTCGCTGTTCGTAAACACCGTCAGTTCGTCGGGAGTCGTGCACCTCGGAGACGGACAGGACACCAATATGGCTTCGCGGGCGCTCGCCGTGCAGCGGGCCATCGCGAATTTCCAGGACGACGAGTTTTTCTTCGAATCTTATCCGATCTTTTATTTGCCGCAGCCCGTTCCCGAAGCCGAAGTCCCCGTTCGCTTCCGGAGCGAATCGCCGTGGCCCACCCTGCAGGTAGGCTGCGTCTACGCGCTCGGGGTTTCCAGTTCGTCCACGTTTCGCGTCGGCTGCAGCGGCCCGGTGCAGGGCGTCACGAGAATCAAGCACATTCGCCACTTTAACAACCTCGTCGCTTCTCCAGCCGGGACATCCGCTGAAAATAGGGATTATTCGTCCTGACGGTACAAACGTACAGGATTCCATATGCCCCCCGTCATATGCTGACATTGTGATTCGCCATCACAAACACATCAATACGGGAGGTTTTCACTAATGGGTTATCCGGTAGCAGGTGCGGCAGGTTGCGGTTGCGGGCCGACTCACGGCGGCGGTTACTTCGGAACGGCTGCATTCGCCCTGGTTCTGTTCATTTTGTTGGTTATCATCCTTCGCGCGGGATATTAATCGAGCCGTCGCAAAATAAACGTACGTCCCCGCACACCATGCGGGGACGTACGTTTATTTGCCGTCGGGGCGCTCAGTTCGGCGCGGAGCTTGGCGTGATCTGGCCGAGCTTCAGCGCCAGATGAAGCTGGAGCCGGTCTTCCGGGTCGTCGAGGGAGACGCCCAGAATCGCCTGCACCTTCTCCAGCCGGTAGACGATCGTGTTATAGTGGGCGAACAGCCTTTCGGAAGTGAGCTTGATGTTCCCGTTGCAGCGGAAAAACATTTCCAGCGTCTCCATCAGCCTCCCCCCTCCCTTGCGATCCGCCAGTTGAAGCGGCAGCGAATATCGGTTGAGGAACTGCTCCCGCTCTTCCCCGGAAGGGATCAAATACAAGAGGGAATACACCCCCAGTTTATCGTAAGCAATGACCTCGCCCGGAAGCGCGCACACTTCGGCCACTTGACGGGCGTGCTTGGCCTGCGTCCAGCTTCCCTGCAAACCGTCCGGCCGGTGCGCCGCCCTCCCCGCGTACAGCTTCAGCTCGGGTTCCCCGAGATGCTCCTTCAGACTGTCCAGCAGCTCGGTTAACGCGGCGAACAGCGCAGACTCGCGTTCGCCCTCGGCCAGCTTCTCCTGCGGAATCGACAGCACGGCGGCCAAGTCGTCGCCCACGGGCGCGACGAGCAGCCCTTCGGCCGTGCGCCCCCGTTCCGAGCGAAGCAGGCGGCACGCCTCCCGCAGGCGATCCGCCGAACCGTCGGCCTCGGGCAATCCGATCAGCGCGGCGACGAGCGCCGTTCCGTCCGGAATCAGACAGCCGCACACTTCGGCCCTCAGCTTCCAATCCGCCTCGGAGACGATTTTCCCCGTGAGCCAGTCGTGCAGAAACTGGTCCAAATATTTGTCTTCCACTTCGCGAACGGCTTCCACATTGGCCAGTTCCATGCCGACCAGCGAAGCCAGCCGATCGATGCTGAGCTTGTCGAGCGGTCTCAGCTCGCGTTTGTGCTCGACCGCCGCCAAGTAGGACTGCTTCGTCTTCTGCTCCGGAATCGGCTTAACGTAGACGCGGACGGAATTCGTCAACGGAACGTATCCTTCGCCCGCCCCACGGTCGAGCTGCCGGTAAGTAAGCGATTGAAGGAGCGGCCATATTTCCGTCGGTTCCGTATCCCTGAGCCCGCGGGACAGCCAAGCTTTGTCGTGCTCCCGGACGACGACGACCGGATTGTCCAGCATCGCTTCCATTTCGTCCAAAATCGCGTACAGGCCTCTCCCCTCCAACAGCAACGCCGTCAGCTTCCGCAGACGCCCGTTAAGCTCGGTCAGCATCGCGTTGCCTTGAAGTACCGTCCGTTCCATAACGCCGGACGAAAGATCCTCCCGATGATCGATGTACGTTTCTTTGCGCGGCATAATGGTCATGAAGCTTGCCTCCTTCTATTACAAAGCGCCACATAATATAACATTGACAGTCGAAATCCAGCACCCAACAACTTAACTAACTATATATGTTATATATTATAACATAATAATCGAAATGTCTTTATCCGGTTTTACTAAAAAGTAAGGAAATCGTTGATAGATTTGTCCTAAATCGAAAAAAAGCCTCGTTTTAGCTAAGTCACATTACTTAACGCAGCCTGAATTCGAATAGTACGACGCACGATTTCCTCCGCCTTTCCCTCGCACCTCCATCTTGTCGAATAAAAGAAAACAAGCTATCGTATACGATATTCCATACCACTCGAAGGAATGAGGGAAACCCTTTGCCCCGAAGCTCGATGCCGCTCTATCGCAGAAGATGGAAGTTCTCGACCGTCCTGCTCGTTTCGTTCGTCATTATGATATCGCTTCCAATTTCCTTGATCGCCGCGTACTCTGTCCGCTCCTTCAATACGATCCTGCTGGACAATGCCAGTTCCAGAGCGATGCAGACGCTGGAACAAATTTCGTATACGGTCGATTCCAAGCTGCGGCTGATGAAAAACACGATCGCCACGATCGCCAACGACCGCGAAATTATCGCCGCCGC
>Ga0065721_10004023_pt1 | contig 46739 bp, 60 predicted proteins | sample Mesricmetagenome_FD_59108 | JGI IMG/M metagenome (GOLD analysis project Ga0065721, IMG submission 59108) | Mesophilic microbial community from rice straw/compost enrichment Sample: eDNA_1 v2 (version 2) | ecosystem: Engineered > Solid waste > Grass > Composting > Bioreactor | place: USA: Davis...
CCCTCGCTGTCTACCTTATAGTCAGCGTTATTACTGTTGCGGATACAGTCGATCAGCAGTGCCGTCGCCCGCTGGGCGATAGTCCGGTTTGGCTGCTGCGCGGTGGTCAGGTTAGGCCAGGCCTGCCGGGAGAAAGGGCTGTCCTCAAAGCCGACGATAGACAGCTGGTGCGGCACATCTACGCCCTGGATCCGNGCGGCAAACAGGGTGCCTGCGGCAATCTCGTCGTTACAGGCAAACACCGCGCTGGGCTTGCTGGCGGCNGACAAGAGCTGGCGNGTGCGCTTAACACCGGATTCAAAGGAGTATTCGCCNCCCAGGATCAGTTTTTTATCCACCGGCAACTTGTTGTCTTTCAGTGCCGCTTTATAACCCTCAAGCCGTTCGATACTGGATTTGTGAGCCTCATCCCCCCCCAGAAAGGCGATGGCCTTGTGGCCGAGGTCGATCAGATACTGGGTGATGCGGTAGGCCGCAGTGCGGTCATCGATAAAGATGCAGGGCGCTTTGTCATCCGGTGGATGAGAGCCGGACAGAATGCGCACAAATTTGATCTTGCGTTTGGTGAGTGCCGCCAGAATCTCCGGCATCTCGGACATAGGCGGGGTCAGCACCAGCCCCCCCACACGGCTGCGATCCACCATACCCAGAACTTCGTCGATGATATTTTCCGACTTGGCGTCACAGGGGTGGATGATCAGCTCGTAGCCCTGGCGATGGCACTCGCCGAGGATACCGTGCTGCATGTCAATCACGTAGTTGCTGTTGGGGTTGTCGTAGATAAACCCTATGGAAGAGGCGGCGCCGCGCAACAGGCGGGCTGACAAATTTGGTTGGTAATTCAGCTCTTTTACGGCTTTCCATACCCGGTCCTGCAGATCCTGGCCAACGGTAACTTCCCGGTTGATGACGCGGGAGACCGTCTTAAAGGACACGCCGGCGAGCTTGGCAACGTCTTTAATAGTGGGTTTCATAAGATATCAGGTGTTGTTTTCGTGGGCGCTAGAGTAGTGCGTAGCGCCGATCTGTGCAATCAACCGGACCGAAACCGGTAACACGAAGTGGAACCAGCGCTCCAAATGTATGCAGTTTCGCAGACAATTTCATACATAAACGGGACATTTTCCACAACGGCAAGTAAGACAATGTAAAGCGTTTTTGTCCTTCATCTCCATACATGCCACACTATGGCGGTGGCTTAAGGTGACGTCTGAGCTGCAATCTCCTGACCGGGAGCCATTGATCTAAGCGCATCGGCCGCGTTATGGCTCCTCGATATCTATAAAAATGAGGATGGAATGATGAAAATCGCTACTATTTCCCGCTTATTGCTCTCCGGTATGGGAGTGGTAACGGCCCTGGCTTTGCAGCTTTCGATGCCAGCTTACGGAGCGGAGAAACGGCAACTGGAGCAGCTTTGGGTGACACCGGGACTGCGCGTGCCGGAATCGGCGCTGGTGTATGAAAACGGCAAGAAAAAACATCTTTTTGTTAGTGAAATAGATGGTAAGGATGACGACGGTGAAGGTGGTATTGCTCTGCTGTCACTGGACGGTCGGATTGTGGATCACGATTGGGTGCGCGGACTCAATGGCCCCAAAGGCATGGGTACCCATAAAGGCAAGTTATACGTTGCAGACGTTAAAGAAGTGGTGGTTATTGATATCGACGCCGGTGAANTTGANTCNCGTATCCCGGTGAAGGATTCGGTCTTCCTGAANGATATCGCNATAGATAACTACGGGGTGGTCTACGTGTCCGACACGCGTACTAACAANGTTCACCGCATTGTCGATGGCAAGGCNGAGTTATACCTCGACGATATCAAGTCGCCCAACGGTCTGCGGACCATTGGCAGCACGCTGGTGGTTGGCGCCGGCACAGAGCTGCTGCTGATCGACAAAGATAAGAACCGACTCACGCTGGCTAAGGGCTTTGAGAGCAACATTGACGGGGTGGAGATGATCAGGCCCGGTGAGTTTGTGGTGTCCTGCTGGGTGGGGCTGGTGTATTACGTCTACGCAGACGGCCGCGTCGAAAAGCTCCTTGACACCCGTGATGCGAAGGTAAATACCGCAGACATCGGGTACGACGAAGAAACCAAGATCGTCTACGTCCCCAATTTCCACAAAAACACCCTCACCGCCTACCAGCTGAAATAATCCAACGCGCGGCGGCTCCATCCGCCGCGCCTCTCCCCACGGCAGGTCGGATTCTCATACGTCGATTCCCGCAGGTCGGATTAGCGCAGCGTAATCCGACACCAACTCTCACTCCCCACGCCCATTAAATCGCGCCAGTTCATCCTCGCTCGCGGGCGTTTGATACCGCTCCTTCCACTCCCCATAAGGCATCCCATAAACCCGCTCCCGGGCATCCTCATAATCCAGCGCAATCCCTTTTTCCTCTGCGGCCGCCACATACCATTTACTCAGGCAATTACGGCAAAACCCCGCCAGGTTCATCAGGGCGATATTCTGCACATCCTTACGGCTGTCCAGATGGGCCAGCAGGCGGCGAAAGGCAGCGGCCTCAAGGGCTTCCTGGGTATGCGGGTCAAGTTGATTAATTTTCATCGGCAGAGTCCTTAACAGCAGGTGGATGGTCGGGCCGCGGTAATTAACAGCTGCCCGCGTGATAGGAAGAGCGGGGCAGTTTAGCCTAATCCGCTCGCTGCCCATAAATTTTCAGGAAATCCACTCAACTAGAATCTATAGTTGTCGATAACAAAGATAGTCAGATCAAAACAGCATACTCATCATCCAGCCGGACTGCCGGCTACATCCAGCACAACACAGATAGATACAGAAGGTTCAAGGGGAAGTTTGCGTGAATACTATTATCGGGGCGGTGGTCGTCATCGGCTGCATCCTGTTGGGTTATACCATGCACGGCGGCAACGTGATGGCACTGTGGCAGCCGAGCGAAATCATCATCATCTGCGGTGCGGCTTTCGGGGCCATGATTATCTCCAATCCCCTGTCCGTGACCTTCGGCGTAATCAAGTCAGCCGGTGCCCTGCTGACGCCATCCCGCTACAACAAGGCCATGTACCTGGACCTGTTGACCATGATGTACGACATCTTCAACAAGACACGGCGCGAAGGGCTGATGGCCATCGAGGGGGACATTGAAGACCCGGAAAGCAGCCCTATCTTCAGCAACTACCCCGAAATCCTCAGAAACCAGCATGCCATCGACTTTATCTGTGACTACCTGCGCATCATGGTGGTGGGCAGCATGGCACCCCATGAACTGGAATCCCTGATCGACCAGGAGCTGGAAGGTCATTACCAGGAGGCGGCACAGGTTCCCGGAGCCATCGCCAAGGTAGCCGATGGCCTGCCCGGCTTCGGTATTGTGGCTGCAGTACTGGGGATCGTAATCACCATGGGTAAACTGGGCGGCCCGGCCAATGAGCTGGGTGTATCCGTAGCCGCAGCGCTGGTCGGAACCCTGCTGGGTATTCTGTTCGCCTACGGTTTTGTCGGTCCGTTTTCAGCGTATCTGGAGCACAAAAGCCGTGATGAAGCGCACTTCTATGAGTGCATCAAAGCCTGCCTGATGGCCTCGATGAATGGTCTGCCGCCGCAGATTGCCGTGGAGTGCGGTCGCAAGGTGCTCTACCACAGTGTTCGTCCGAGCTTCAGTGAGCTTGAAGAACAATACCGGGCCAAGAAGTAGAGGCCGCCGGGATGGAAAAAGGCGCTCAGTCTGTCGTTATCGTCCGCAAGAAGAAAGGCCGCGGCCATGGAGCACACGGTGGCTCCTGGAAGGTAGCCTTTGCGGACTTCATGACCGCCATGATGGCGTTCTTTCTGTTGCTGTGGATTCTGGAAAGCACTACCCGCGAGGAACAGCTGGCCATCGCTGGGTATTTCCGTGATCCTGGCAGCCCTTATGTGGTTGGTCCCGGCGGTGCCAATGCGGGGGTTATTGAGCTCACCCAACCCAAAGAAACTGCCTCGGCCAAAGACTCCTCGACCATTCCTGAACTCAGTGAGGATGAATTACGCCGGCAATTGGAGCAGGCCGAACTGGAACAGCTGGAGCAGCTCAAGGAACAGCTCGAGACGGAGATCAGTATGGATTCGGTGTTCGAGCTGCTCAAAGACCAGATTCTGATCGACTTCACGGCTCTGGGCCTGCGGATCCAGATCGTCGATAAAGAGCAGCGGCCGATGTTTGATATTGGCAGCGCGCGCCTCAAGTACTATTCCCAGGATGTGCTGCACGCTCTGGCACCCATCATCAACAAGGTGCCCAATAAAATCAGCGTCACCGGCCATACCGACTCCACGCCCTACGGAGCGGGCGCCTCCTACACCAACTGGGAACTCTCCGCCGATCGGGCCAACAGTGCGCGCCGTGCCCTGCTGGAGGGGACCTATCCCGAAGCCAAGGTGGCCACCGTGCAGGGGATGGGTTCGGTAGCCCCCTTGCTGGTGGACAAGCCGACGGATCCCATCAACCGTCGTATTGCGATCATTGTTCTGAAAAAGGCCGTGTCTGATGCGCTGGGCAGCGGTAGTGCCGGCCTCAAAAGTTCCGATTTCATCGGCACCGATATCCCCCCATCTCCTTACCGGCGTCAGGAAAACAAACCTGCCCCCCGGGTCATGACTGAGTCAGAAGTTGACGCAGCCATTGATGCCCGGTCGCGTTAGCGGCTGGGCTTATCGCGCAATAACCTGCCAGAAAGTGCTTCCGTGCTTGAAAAAAGGGATTGCGGCCTGAGATAGTTCCCCACAAGCCCGTTCACTCCCCAGTTCAGGAAGCCCCATGAGCAGTCTGCAGATCACCTGTCCCCATTGTCTTGCCACCAATCGGTTGCCCGGAGAGCGACTGGGCGACGGTCCCAAGTGCGGAAGCTGCAAGCAGCGATTGTTTGTTGGTCAGCCTATGAACCTGGACAGTGCCAATGCCCAGGCGGTCCTGGGTAAGAACGAGATCCCGGTGCTGGTGGATTGCTGGGCGCCCTGGTGCGGACCCTGCCAGAGTTTTGCGCCGGTTTTCGAGGCCGCCGCCCAGCGGCTTGAACCTTATGTGCGTCTGGCCAAGCTTAATACGGAAGCTGAGCCGCTGGTGGGCGAAAGCTGGGCGATTCGCAGCATCCCCACGCTGATTCTGTTCAGGAATGGTCAGGAAATTCAGAGGGTGTCCGGGGCCTTGCCACTGCCGCAACTGATGCAATGGGTGTATCAGAGNCTGAATCCCTGATGGCCGATACGCAGTTCATTCCTCTGGTGGATGCCGTTCAATCCTGTAATCTCTGCGCGGCCTACCTGCCTCACGGCCCTAATCCNGTGTTTCAGCTGGACCCGCGGGCGCGTATCCTCGTTGCCAGTCAGGCACCGGGGCGCAAGGTTCACGAAACGGGCATACCTTTCAACGATGCCAGNGGCGAGCGGCTGCGCAGCTGGATGGGGGTCACCCGCGAGCAGTTTTATGATGCCCGCCGCGTAGCCATCCTGCCTATGGCGTTCTGTTATCCCGGCTCCGGCAAATCCGGTGACCTCGCGCCGCGCCCCGAATGTGCGGCCCACTGGCGTAAGCCGCTGCTGGACTATCTGCCCGAGCTGCAATTGACGCTGGTAATCGGCCAATATGCATTGGCTTACCATGTGCCGGAGCGCCCTGCGACGCTGACGGATACGGTAAAAGCCTGGCGGGATTATCTGCCGGAGGTCCTTCCACTGCCGCATCCAAGCCCGCGCAACAATATCTGGCTGNGTCGCAATCCCTGGTTTGAAGAAGATGTGGTNCCGGCGCTGCGTAAGCGGGTGCAACAGGTGCTGAAGGAATAACCGTTTCGGTGGCAGGTAACCGTCACACAGCGCAGGATTTTTATGTAACACCCTCGGCGTTGATCCGCCGAACCAATGCCCGCAGAAATAAAGCAGGCTCTCACATCCCATCCAACTTTTTGCTGGAGTTATCGTTATGCTGCATGAACTGACTGTTGTGCAATTTTCCCGGATGCTGACCAATCTGAATCTGCTGCTCGACAAAGCGGCGGCGTCTGCCGAGGCGCGCAAGTTCAAGGTGGAGGTGTTGCTGCAGGCGCGCCTGGCGCCGGATCAGTTTCACTTTATCCGGCAGGTGCAGATTGCCTGCGATACCGCCAAGCTGGGTGTCGCTCGGCTGACGGGCAAGACGGCCCCGACCCACGAAGACAATGAAACCACGCTTGACCAATTGAAGACGCGCATTGCTGAAACGCTGGATTATCTCGCCAGTGTGTCGCCGCAGGATTTTGCCGGTGCGGAAGAGCGGCAGGTCAGCCAGCAGCGCTGGGAAGGAAATGATGCCGCGCGCGATAAATTGAAACTAAAAGCGCGATAATTGCATATCAGATAGAATTCCGCAGAGCGGAATAGAATTCCGTTTTGGAAGAGAAAGTCAGGCCTTATTTACCCTGATTATTCGCTCTGCCTCCTCGACCAAAATATCGCCTAAGTCCACAGCCAAAACGGTATAGCGGTCCAGGTTATTTTTCATGTCATCCATCACGACCGATGGCGCCCCATCTTTAACCATCTCAGTAATGGATTGGCTCAATGTCCTGGTGCGTTTCTGAAGATTGTCAAATACAGCGACAGCGTTAGCCATATCGCGGGACTGGTCAGCAATTTCGACCTGCCGCTGTAGAGCAGACTCCGTCCTAGCCTGCATTACGCTTGAAGCCTCTAAAGCCTGGCGGGCCAAGTTCAACTCATCCTTCGCTTGTTGAAGTGCGATTTGGTTTTGCCTCAGGCTGACTGTCAGCAACCACACAGTGCACAAGCCGATGATGGGATTCACTACCCCACCCATGTAATCCCCAAATTCACCCCAAGTGCCTTGCTTATCGCTTAGCGGGCCGTTGAAGCTCAGGAAGTACAGTGCGAGAGAGCCCAGGAAGGTAATACCCGCTAGCCAGATGACATTTCTCTGAATCCATGGCTGCTGGCTAATATTTGAATCTGCGGACATGTCGGCTCCTTGATGTTGGGATACCTGCCGATTGTAGACCAAGGCACTACAGGTCGTGAATATTTAGGCGTCAGATGTTAGGTATTCCGTATCCCCGAGTGGCTGGGAGTCCTTGAAGGTTTTCACGTGGGTGATTTTTAGATCGTTGAAGATTCGGGGGTGCTCTAACAGGTCCGCTATCGCTGGGTCATCCTCACGCGCATCACTAAGCCAAAGCTCAAGGAACTGGGGATCGTGGGGCAACATGAGCGGGAAGGCTCTGTCGTGATACTTCTCAAACCGTAGATGGGTGTCCCTGGTGATGATCGCCGCGCTGTAGCAGCCGTTGGGGTAGGCTCGATAGACGCAGCCCAAAAGGATTGGCTGATCAGACTCAACCAGGTAATGACGGTTTTTGCCATCAGTCATTTTGCCTTCACCGATACCCGTCGCTATGAATATCCCTCTATGGTGCCGAATGGCGCCTCGCCAGTAGCGGGATTCCAAGTTTCTGGCATTGAAGGTCGTCAGTTTGTTGTTGACCAGTAGCCCATCACCGTCCTCGGTGCAGTCAAACCACCAAGTAGCATCCACGGTGTGGATACCATCCTCACCGCGTATCACCAGGTCATTGAGCTGTTTAGATGCTGCGCCACCGAACGCCGGGTAGAAATGGGCCAAGGTTTCGACGCCACGCCTCAGCATAAGTCCTCCATCACTCAGCAAATCTGCCAGTTCTCGCAACTGCCTGGTGCTCACATGTCGTCTTGCGTAGCCACACATCCGACTTCCCCCCTTTATAAGCGTTAGAGGAACTTTAGCTCATAGTTGGGACAACCACAGCGCTGTGCTGCTCCTGGTGGTGCTGACAGTCGATTGAGATGCGTTTTGGAAAGTCCTCGCAAAAGGCCGGTAGTCGTGACATGAGAATTGCTGCTGGCGTCACTTCCCGCAAGGGAAAGTGGCAGATTTGGGGCAGCTAAAGCGATGGCAAGCTGCTCTGCACTACAGCAACGGAGCAACGCTCATGAAAATGTTACAAGACGCGCGATATTTAATGGTCACCCTCGGAATGGCTAAGGATCTGCCACACGATGCGATGATCATCACCCTGTTCATCGTATTGGCATTCGTGGTCACGACGGGGATTGTCGAAATCATCAACGCCATCAAACGGTAGCTAACCTGGTTACTGTTCAGCTAACCGGAAAACGGTGATAACCGTCTCCGGTGGCTGGACGACGAACACGGTTTTGCAAGGTGTCATCAGGATGTATCGCCCGACGGGCTGGCGGCGGCGGTAGCGTTCGGCAGACCGTGGGCATAGTGATTGTATTTTTTTAAAGAGCTTGCCCTTACCGATGCGGCGGGCGTTGCACCAGAGGCGCTGAATGTCTTCGTCGGGGAAGCGCTCTGCGACGCGCTGCTGGGCGTGTGGGGTGAGACGCATTGCGCATCAAACCCCGCCGACTCTAATCATTTGTAAACGAGTCGTTTGATTGTTGGCGATTGATACGTCTGGCACGCCCATGTCATGCCGCGCATATAGCTCAAAATAATCAGTACCGTTAGCCTCTACGAGACCTACCGTCTCACAAGAGTTCGTGAATTGATCCTGGGTGGCCTCAACATACGATTTAAACACCTCGCCATTTTTGTATAGATACACGACCAGGCGTTTGCCCGTGGGTGGAGTCCCTTTGACAAATCCCGCAGAGGCGATAAATTGATATATGCCCGCAACTGTAGGGGTAAATCGACCCGTCACTGCATCAAAAAAATCTCCGTAATCAAACTCCTCTGTATCCAAGTTGACCTTATCAATAACGCCGCTCACTATCGGCTGCGACAGTGATAATGTTGCAGATGCTGCGATCACACCCCGACCGATAAGATAAACCCAACTGGAACCGGTGTACTCATAAGTGGCAGCTTCGTCATCCACATACGCACGCCAGCCGCCCTTGGGGGCGTAAAACTCCCAACCTGGTGCACCAACACCTACATCAAAATATCGCGCTAATTTACCCGCATGCGTTGCCCAGGCACCCGTGGGTGCCGGGCCGACGATATACATATCACCATTTACCGGTGCGCCTGGTGGTGCTGTTAAATCCTTGTCCTTAACGCGACACTGAATCAGTCCATCCAGCCCGCGCCACTGTTTCATGAGCGCTGTGTAATGTTGCTCGCGCGGGTCACCGTCAACCAGCAAACCGGTGTTGACTCCATAGGCTAATGTCATGGTTCTTGCCCTCCTAAACTCTCGCCTAATTGATAGCCCAGGCCATACTGCACAACCGTCACGTCGTGCTGCTGCCAGCTGTTGAACCCGTCGCGCTGTGCATCCACGATGATGCGTGGAGACGTGATAAATCCGTCTGCGATGCAATCGGCTACGGGGTAGATTTGTGTGGTTGACGTAATGCCGCTGTAGGCTCGAACCAGCGTTAACCCGTTGTAGATGTGAACGCGAGTGGTCGCTCCGGCTTCGGCGGTGATGGATGATTGATCTGCGTCAATTAGCGCATCACCTTGAGTGATACGGTTGCGAGTTGCCCACGTGATAGTTAATTCGCCTGAGACGTTTTGGGGGTAGTCGCTGCCGTTGATTTGAAGATTACCGGGTGCGTAGGGGCGCACAGCGCGTGAATCCAGAATAATCGAATCTTCTTCCGCCATCGCTACTGGCAGCACGCCGGAACCCGCACGACTCAGCAACCGCACATCCACACTGTCGCTATCCTGGTATTGCGTTGCATCGGTTGCCATGTAGTCGCCGGCATAAAACCAGATACGAGTGCCTGCCGGATGAAACGCAGCCACACTGTCACCACAGCCACGTGCCAATGTCACGCTGGAGCCGTCCGGGTTGAAACCCACTACGCGCATCCATTCACCGCCACACAGTGCGGCGGTACCCACCTCTATCGAATCGAAATCTATGGCACTGTTGATGGTCGCCACATAGGATTCGTTCGTGGGCGGCATATCGTCAGTCAGTAATGCCGTGGGACAAAATTCGTCTTCATCGGCGTCGACATATTCGTTGCTACCGACGCGCGTTTGCATGATGTAGTCCAGGGAGAGACTGGTAGGACGCTCGGCCAGCGTAGCAATGTAGCCAGCGGGTTCCGGCAGCGCGGCGGCATCCATTGCCACCGCCAATTCGCGGTACGGCAACTCAATAACGCGACGCTGAGTGACGGGGGTCGGTTGGGTCGATGGCGGTGTCCAGGTTGGGGGCTGGATTTGCACATAGCTGGTGGACGGTAAACCGAACACATCTTGCACGGCATCAACAACAATAGTGCCCGCTGCGCGATTGCCACCTTCAACGCGGCCAGCACGCAATACGATTTGCTCTATGCCATGCTCTGGTGCGCTGATGCGGAATACGCTGCCTGGCAGCAGCTCGTGAGCGCGACGATCCAGTCGAGGACGCATGCGCTTAACCCCGGTATTGCGCGCACGCAATTCGCGCTGGGCGAGTCGTACCGCGAGCTCCGGTGTAGGTACGCCAGGGTAATTTAACGTTTGCGGTTGCACGTTGCCGGCGCCATGGATCGATGCGAGATTGTCGACGCGCACGCTGCCGTCGGTGTTGGTGATCGGATCGCGGTAATTCACGATGACGGTGTTCGCACTCACCACGGTTGCTGATGATTCGTCGTCATCAAGAGCCAGCAACCCACTATCGAAATCGAACAGCGGCAATTCATCAACCACGTAATCATTGCGGATAAGTTTCAGCTCAAACTTGCCGGTCCGTGGATCGAGATAAACATTGCCGCCGATGTGATTGACAACCTCATCAATAAATTCGCGGACGCTGGCTTGCCGCGTCCAGCGCAGACACATGCCAAAGCCTTCAGCAAACAACGTATCGGCGGCGGCGGTCCAGCTGGTACCCATCAAGCTGCTCGGAATACCGCGCCCCCATTGGCGGTTGGTGTGCGCTTCGTAAAGGATATGCGCCGGGTTCATCGCTTTGATGGTATTGCTTGCGAGCCAGATCACCGCCTTTTCCGGGTACCACACGATGCCATCTTGCCAACCACTTAACACCCGACGCACGCGGTATTTCCACGGCTTCGGGTACGGGTTCATCGAACACACCAGGCCATCAAAAAACGTGGTGAATTTGCCGCGATAGGCGGGTGTGAGTGGACCAGTCATGGCAGCCAGGCGCGGATTAACTTCTTGATCCGGCTCACCAAACATTAAATCCAATTGACCGGCAACGCCTCCTTCGCCTTTATCGCCGCCAAAAATCTTTGATGCCTTGATCTGGATCGACATGCTTTCCGTGATCTGATACGGCCACTCGATCTGATCCTCTTTCTCGTACTCATAGGCTTCACGTGCGAGTGCCGGCATGGGTGGGCGAGACCCAGAATCGCGCCAGGCTTGCAGCGCATTGATGCTCGCCAGACTCGGCCCGCCGGTCGCAGCGGGGTTGTATTTCCACACGGTACGATCTGCGACTTTAATCTCAACGACTTCATCGACCGGGCCGCGCGATATTCCCGCATGCACACCAAAATAATAGTGATAGCCAACGGTTTGTTTACCGCCGAATAATCCGCCGCCTTTTTTGATAGCGCGCTGGCGGTAATTACCCAACCCGTTAACAAACCAATCCTCCACCCAGCAATCACCGAACACGACACACTGCGGCGTGCCTTCTTCCGCCGTCGGGAAATCAAAATCCTCAAACGCTGCCGGTTTCGGGCGCTGGGGTTTTGCTTGCGTCGCGTAGCTAATTAACAGCATTACGACCAAGCGGAATACCAATGGCCAAATCATGGTTAAAACACCGGGTTGCCGTCGAAGGGTGAGCGATCAGGACGATGCGGATCGCCACCGTAGTTTTCGATATTGTTGAATTTGTCGTTGCAGACTTGCGCCGTGCGAGCGCAACCGGGGTATGCCGTGACGGTCGCACCTGGTGGTAAACCGGTGGTGCCGCCGAACATCGCCGCTGATGAACCAATGTGCGATTCGATACCACGCCGCTCATACAACGCTGGCCCGATTGGCCACTCGATGTAACCACCGTTGAAATAGCGATCCGGGAAGCTCGCGAATTCGCCCACTTCAATACTGCCTGCGTTGAGCGAATCAATAACGGCCTCCACGGCATACAGGTCGCGATTAACGCGGCAGTCCGTGTCATACAATGAGTACGGGCAATTGCGTCCCCACACGAGGCGCAAGCCTGGTTGCTCAAAACTGGCGGCGATGGATTGGCAGGTAATCTTGCAGCGGTCAATTGCGGGCCAATTAACACCGTAGATGCTGCCCATCCACGAAATTTGCGCATCACTCTCGCCGTAGTGTGTATCGCGAACCGTCACAAAAACTTCTGTCGTCGGCGCGATGCCGCGATAGAGTTGCGCGGGTGCAAGATCCGCCGGTGCTGTAATTTCAAACGCATCGGCATCCGGGTCGCCACTGTCACGAATACCTGCATCAGAAATTTGCAAACTGCGATAGGTAACCGTTTCAAACGTGATATCGCGGTCGGCGTCGGTGTAGCCCCAACGGGTCAGACCGCGCTCAAATAAATAGAGGCGGATCGGTTGACCGTCGGCGAGTGAGTTTTCGCGAGCGCTAAAGGTCATCGTCACGCACCCCTCGGAAAACTAATTGTGCAGTGGCGATGCCGTCACCATCATGCATGTGATTGATCTCCAGGTTGTCGCTGTCACTACGCATCAATTGCACAAACGAAATACGCATCACATCGCTCGGCGCGACGGTCATGCCTAGGGCGGTGTCAATAGCCAGCCGCTCAACACTGGAACTGATTTCTGCTGCGCCGGTAATGCGGCGATAAAACACCGTGCCGTCGTGCAGCCAAATGCGAATATCACGACGGCCCACTTTTGCCTGGCCAAATCGCGTGTAGCCAATCGCGCGGATATCGATCACCGTCGCCACAGTGGTCACAGTTGCCACAAGCGTTAAATCATCGGCGTGTGTTGGCAACCACAGTGGCTTTTGTCGGCCACGCAGCGCGTAAAACAATGAGCGGAATGCAGCTCGCTCAGCACGGCCATACAGCAACCAGCGATGTTGTTGCACGGGCATGGCCTTACCGGAGGTGTCCGTCAACAACGGAATGCCGGAGCCGTTATCGAGCAGCAATGTGAGTGATGCAAAACTGGACGTGAGATCTTGAGACTCTTCCGGTACCTGGTCGTAAACCGGATAGCCTTGATACGTGAGCGCAGGGAAAACTGACGGCCAATCGCACGGTTCGGCGATTTCAAAACTGATGGCCACGCGCTGGGCCATGTCAGTCAGTCGCGCTCGCTCGGCTTGCGTAATGCGCGCAGTGCGCACCGGATATAACCGCGTACCGATTGGCCAATTGTTCTGTAGCGGGCGTTTCAGCATGATGCTGTTGTCATTAAATGATTCGATTTCCACCGTCTCATACTGAAATGCATTTTCACTGCGGAGCATGGCCAGGCCATTTGCTCTGAAATCGCGATCAACGGTATCGCACGGAATAACAATGTCATCGGTAGCAACACCGACTGTCAAATGTTGGATATCCGGGAAAAACGGTACGGCCCAAATGCGGGAGCCCCAACCAAAAAGCGCGAGGTCGAATGCCTGGCGTTCGGCACCATCAATAATAAAATCACCGGAGAGTTCGCGACGCGGTGCCAGTCGCAATGCACGGCGTTGTTCAACACCGCGCGGGCTCTGCAAAATGTCGGTAGCAAAAATTAATCGCTCGCGTACACCGTTTTCCCAATCTGGTACCCAGGCGAATGCGGTGATCCGATTGCCTGTAATGATTAACGCGGCAATGTCTCCGTTATTGAAAACCCATTGGAGTGTTGTGTTCAGGACCGCTGGGCCATCTGGCGTGACAGCGACTTGCCACTCACGTACCTGCAACGCATTGAAACTCAACGGCGGCTCGGACTGGCCTGATAGTTCAACGCCTCCCACTACTCCCTCAATTGCTGCGAGCGGCACAGCAGTGAAGTACGAGTTCCACACTGTAACCGCTTGTGTTTGTGTACTGATGATATTGCCGAGACCCAGGAGGGGCGGACTCACATGGATCCGATGGTAAAAGTCATCACTATAACTACCACTAGCGAAGCCGTTGATTCCCGAACCATTAGCTTCCACCGGCCATTGCGCCATAGCGTATCCAAGGACATCATTATCGCGCAACGATGAGTGGTATGGGTACCACTCATTCGCAAATCCACGCATTGCAACAGATGTATACGGATTGGCGATGCCACCTTGCGCTCCCTCCGTTAAAAAACCATTGATGACAGCCACTATTACACTCCATCGTACTTTATGGCCCAACCGAACGTGCCACTATGGTCAATTCCATCGCCTCCATTGCGATTGTCTGAATTTTTTTTATACCAAGGGTAAATCACCCACCGATCCCCTCCCAAGGTCAGGATCTGTCCAGGTACATAATTGTCGACACGGAGATAACGGGCGTTACGCACCTCGACAACAGGAGTACTTTTTTGCGATGACTGCCAGACGAACGCGTGGATGGGTAGTAGAACTGCCTCGGCATTGTAAGTATTAGGCTGTGTGTCCAATAAGTTTGATACTGGGAGTATTGCGTTGAAGGCATCTGTTGCGATCACCGTGGATCCAAATGCGTTGACATTACCAGCCCAGTCTCTACCGTTGAGAGAGTGTTGAATTGTACAGTTATTTGTGCGGCTAGGGATCGTTGCGTCAGACCGCGTCTGCCAGAACAACGCACCAGAACTATAGGAGCTAGTACTTTGAGAGCCTCCCCCGCTGGAACTTATGGCTAGTCCACCACCGGAGCCGCCACCCCCTCCAGTACGTGAGGTAGCTCCCAGCCATAACCCTGTACCAGGCAGTCCGGGATTATCTGAGACGCCAAATGCCATCCACCAGTAACATTCAACATTAAAATTTGCAACCACAAAAACTTCGTCTGGATTGTTAAAAATAAATATATTGTATGTCATTGGCCACGACTCAACGCCGATGGTTGGGTGCGGCCTTCCAAAGCGCGGGCGAGTGGTGGATGGAAGCACCAGATCTCCATCATTCAATCCTGTCCCACCTTGCATGATAATCCCTGGTCCCAAAGTAGAATCGCTACTGTTATTGATGGTCGCTCTTACATACGCAACACCTTTTGAGATAGTGTCACCATCTTCCTGGACCCAGCCCTCATTTACACACGCGGAAAATAATGCAGCGCGCAGGTCAGCAAAACTATTGGCAATACCGTTATAAAATGGCATCAGTCATCTAACCTCATCGCGTAATAATCAATAAACCCAGTCCGTGATACATCCTGGATGACAACATAACTCTCGCTGTTGATCTCGAGCGTATTCTCTACCGCGTTGTTAAAACCGCTGATGTAGCTAATGCCATCCAACTCACCATAAATATTGCCGCTACCGGTTAACATCACTTTATGCAGTGAATAGTATCCCTCAACATCTCTTAACTCAGATTGCTGAGTACTGGTTCCCTGCCGAGCGATATAGACGTTGTTCCATGGCCATGCACTTGGCTGGATCCATGAGCCAGTGTTAAATCTCATCAGGAAGTTTCCTCTTGAGCCTTTATAGGGGATCGAATGCGTGACATCACTGAAACGTGTGGCTGGCTCACCGCTTAACATACCGGCGCAAACAATTGGTAGTGGAAACTGTCCAGGTGACGCATATGGTAAAAATTTACCTACATATGCCGACTCATAAACCGGCGTGCCGACCTTCATCGCAAGCGCAATGCGTTGCGGGTTTAACGTGAGCCAATAATCGATGCGGTTGTTGTGCGCGGGGATTCCGCTGAGCATTGCACCAGGTTGGGTTTCAAAACTGTTGCCCGGCACATAGCCAATAAAGGCGGCCACGGTCATGTTGTAATAATCCGCACCAGCGTTTTGATAACAGCGGAAGCCCATATAAATTTCTTCCGTACCACTGAAACCCGGTGCCATCATTATCAGCTCGCGATTAGCAATAGCTGTGTCATAACGCAGAATTGTGTAGCCGTTCGCCTCGGCAAACGTCTTGATCTTGTCGAGCATCATGTAATGCGCGAGCGTGCCAGCGTTTTCTACAAAACCTATTTCGTGTGGCATAGTTAACCCAGTTTCATCGCTTGTTTGAATTTCTGCGGATCGCGGCTGATCTGCACGATCATCGAGTTTTTACCCAGATCGGAATTGATGATGTCGCCAATGCGCTGCGGGTCATCGACTAAATAAAAATTCTGGGAGTTGGTAAGGTTCGCACTGAACGCCGCTGCTGGCTCGGCCAGTTTTGCATTGCCCATCGTGGGCGATGGCATGGCCGGCGCAGGTACGCCGGCGAGACCGCCTGTGTTGTGATAAGCGGGTGCCCAGTCAGCCAGTGCAGCCATGCCGCGTGCGTTGAAATCGTGAAGAAAACTCTCGGCACTCGGCTGGCGCGTCACCTGGTTGCGCACCACGAACTCTTTATTGGTCAGCATCGCGGGGATGCTGTCGTGCGTTGTGGGTGCACCGGCGACGTTTACAGAACCGCCATCGTTAAAGCCAAAGTAGCTACCGATTGCATTCGCCGCTGTACCGACCCAACCGTTATCACCGCTACCGCCACCACTGCCGAAGGCGCTTTTCGTCAGCGTTTGGGCAAGCTCTTGCGCTTGAATACGGATCATCGCATCGAGCACGGCGGTGCCTAGATCGCGGATTGCATCGCGGAAAGTCAGTGTGCCTTTTGTCAGCCCGAATAGTGCTTCTGTTAACCCGGATTCGACGGTGTTGCGCAGCGTTGCCTGGAATAAATCCAGCGTGTAACGCAGCTGCTCGGATTGCGCGTTCAGTTGTGCCAGTGCGGCACCAGCGGCTTGTCCCACTTCGCCGGGCTGCTGCGCGAGTTCTTCCAGGAGCGGGCGTTGCTTTTCCAGCTCGGCATAGGTTTCGCGGTGCAGTTCGACTATGCGGCGGCGGGCTTCGGCTTCGGTGATGAGTCCGGCTTCGCGCTGGGCGTTGATGGAGGTTTCTTGTTGTTGCTGGTTTTGGAGTACGCGATCGATTTCATCCTGAGCGGTTTTGAAACGCGCACGGAGTTGTTCCAGGTCGAGCAGATTGTTGATGATGGCTTGGCCAGCCTCGTCGCCACGTTCTTCCAGGCGCTTTAACAAATCGCCATAGCGGGTTTCAAATTCGACCTGAATGGCTTCCTGTTCTTTGCCTTGCGCCTGTAACAACCGCACACGTAATTCCGCTACTTTTTTGGCGTCGTCTTCGAGCTGCTTCAGGCGTTTTTTCTCAGCCTCAGGATCGTTGGCTGTTAAATCAATTGTTCGATCTCTTGCTTGCTCGCGGAGTGCAGCGATTTCTGCCGCGCGTGCATTACGGGCTTCTTCGCGGGATTTGCGCTCATTCTCCCTGCGCTTTCTCTCCGCTTCATCAACTTCCAGTGTCGCATCCCGCTCCTCAAGAATTGACGCTATTGAATCCTTGCGAAGTTGGGATATCTGCGCTTGTCGTGTTTTCCAAGCGTTGAATGCCTGTTCAATGGTGTCGTCCGTAAATGCAGACTTTATGGTGGCAGACAAAAGTACAGCATTTGCCGTAATGCGATCAAACAGAACGATGATTTCTGTTGCTGCAAGCTGTATAGCAGCCCGGATATTTGCGGGCAGCTCCCGGAATGCTTTTATCAAAAACTGGTTTAATCCATCTCCGCTTGTTTCAATATCATCGAAACTAAGTCCCGCCGCTTCAGCGAGGCGGTTGAAGTCTTCACTTAACAAGTCAAACGTGTTGCCCCAAATTTCCAGTGTTTCAATAGCGCCTTCGGTCAACGCACCACTATCCAACCATGCCGTCAAATCACCCAACGCGGAGGCGAATGCTTGGCTCGAACCGGTAGCTACGTCCAGCTCACCAATTACACGCGTGATCGAGTTGCCCAACACAGTCAATGCTTGACCGCCAGTGACTTGAATGCGAGAAAATCGCTCATCTACGGCACCCGCTGATTTTTGCAGCGCTGTGATCAACGACTCAGAAGTCAGCCGCCCCTCTGCACCCAGTGCGCGTAGTTGACCAACGGTGACATCCAAGCCTTCCGCGATGGCCTGAGCCAGTGCGGGAGCCTGCTCAAGAACAGAATTTAATTCCTCGCCACGCAGTGTGCCTGATGCAAATGCCTGCCCCAGCTGCACCAGAGCTGCCTCCGCACCCGCGCCAGATGTGCCGCTGATTGCAAGCGTTTTGTTGACCGTGGAGACAATGTCCTCTAATCCGGCGGCAGATAACCCGAGACTGTCCGCGTTGGTCGCAATGCGCTGGTATAACTCGGCAGTGGCAGTTAATGGTGCGCGAGCTTCTTGCGCAATGCGGAAAACGGCATCCTGGGCTGCGGCAAGCTCTTCAGAACCTTCCGTTACCAGTGCCAGCCGGTTTGTGATAGTAGTGTAAGCTTCGGTTGCTCGGGCGATCTCGCGTGTCGAGAAGGCCAAACCCAGCAGTGTTGCAATTCGGCTTAATAGCGCAGGCAGCTGTGATGCGTCACGCCGCATTTTATCCAGAGAACCAGATGCAGAATTAAACCGACGCGCTCCGCGCTCTGCGGTGCTTCCGGTCTTATCGAGCGACTGCTCTAGTTTTGATATTGACTGGCGAGCACGCTCAAGATCGGCGCGAATGCGTAAGGAAATTTCGAGGTCTTTAGCCATGAGTCCGCATCAGTATGGGGTGATGCGAACATTGTCACGCGCGCGCGCGAATTTGTATTTTGACACGTGTCAAAATCAGCAAACACAAAAAAGCCCGCAGTGCGGGCTATGTATTTTTTAATAGTGCCTTAACATGCTCGTCGGCTTTCGATCCACCAGCAAATGCCTTATTCACATCCACTACTAGCGCTGCTCTGACACGCATATTGTTCCGTATCGTAGCCTCGTAATGGAGCATAATCTGGCGCTGAGTGTAATTACCAATATCTTCGATATTATGATTTCCAGCAATCAACACGGCATAGATGTCGGACCATCGAGATTTTGATTTCCTTGCGTCTGCAGCTGGTTGCGATCCCGTCTCTCCATGACACGCCGAATAAAAAGATGGCTATTTACGCACCACCACAGGTACAACAGTCGCTCCCCGTCGCTTGGCTCCAGCTGATCAATATTTTCCTTTGCTAAACCTGTGGACTTCATCAGCATAGTTAACACTACGTCAGAGTTTTGCGAGAGCATGATGAACACCTGGTCGTCATCAATAGGCTCATCAGACATCAATAGACGCTCTAAGTCGTTAATGATCGGCTGGGCCATTGCGCGCATTTTTAACCACTCAACAAAACTGTATTCACGCACAATAATTTCGTGATCACCAATGAAGATAGCTCTATCTGGATGCAGTATCTCCAAATCATCCGCACCAGTGTCTGCTTTTTTCGCTACAGGTTTTTCAATCCGCTTTGCCATCATCTACTCCTTTAAACAGCTGCTTTGTTGCGCACGCGACCAAATCCGCCAAGGTTGGCATCACCCGCGTTCAACGGGTCGTACAACACGCTCGCGGTCAATGGGATATTGCCATATTCGTCTGTAATCAGACTTAAATCGCCAACCGGGTTAAAACGTACCTTGTACAAATCCAGCAGCACGGGTTCGTTGTTGTCGGTGTTGATACCGTCGAGCATTAACCAGCGCTCGGGTGGTTGCTCAGTGAAAATGGTTGCGGCTTGGACGGCGGCATACTCGTAATCTGCCTCAATGGGATCAGCTTGCGCGGTCAACATTTCGATAATGCCGGCGCTCTCGGAATAGATGCTGTAGTCAGTACCCAGCACCAGCGGTGTACCTGCATCATCCAGCACGAGATCAGATATGAAACCGTGTTCCAATCGCACCAGGTCGCCTACGGCCAACGGGGACGGCAGCGCCTCTCCGGTCACGGTGCTGCCAGCAATATCCAGGTTGGTGGCGTACAACGCGAGCGCGATGCTTTGCGCGGTCCATTCGTCTGCAGTAAGGTTGAGGTTGGCGGTTTTGGAACCGGCGAGCATACCGATCTGCAAGCGGTTACCGGTGTAGCTTTCGTTTTTGGTTACGTTGTTGGTTTGCAGCTGTAATTGCAACGTGGGCACGTTACCCAGCCAGGTAAATTTTACCGCCTTACCCTGTGCGGTGCGTTCGGCAAGCATCACCTTGCCTTGGAACGAAAATAAACTCATGACGATTCTCCTGAGTAAGTGCGATAAAAAAATAACGGCGATTACTTCGCCGCAGTGCCTGCGATTTTGCCCTTGCTAATCAACCAGTCTTTTTGCTTGGTTGTTACGGTGATCTGGTCACCGGCCTTGCAGTCCTTGCCCGCGTGTTTGTGGCTGGCGGTCAGGGTGACGGTTTCGCGGGTAACAGCGGCTTCTTCTTTTTTGCGGCTCATGCGCCACCTCCAATAAAGTGTTGGGTTTGATAAACGTCGATCCACAGTAAAACGTTGGCATCAAAGTCGAGCACGTTGCCGTCGATCAATGCGCATTCACGACTGCCTTCTAACGCTGGCTTCCAGCCAATCAGTTGTTGCCGTATGCGCTCGATCAGTGGGTCCAACTCTTCCGCGCTTTCCACACCCTTGCGGGTATCGCGGAAATTCTTTACAGCGGTGACCACGCCGAAATTCACAATCATCCGCTGCCGCCCTGCCTTGGGCGGCTCGCCATCCCAGCGTTCGTTGGCCAGTAACACGAACGTGGTGAGTGCCCGAAAATCGCTGAGCTTTTCAATGCTCGCGTATTGCGCGGCGCTGTTGACTTGCTCCAGCTCTGTACGCGGAATCGTGCTGGTTAACCGGTCGATCACCAGTCGCGTCGGGAATGGCTTAGCGGCCATCAATAATCCCTCAGTGCATCGCGCAGTGTGAAACTGCCGCAGGTAAATTCCGGCGAGCCGGTGCCTGGTGGGGTTTGTTCGTCACCAATGCCTAGGCTCAATTTGCCTTCCGCCACTTTTTCCAGTGCGCGAATGGCGTCTTTGTAGTTGCGCAAAATCGGATCAGTGCTTTCCGCTGTGAGGCGGTCTTTATGCAACAGGTAGCGAGTGATATCTCGCGACCAGGTCACCACCAATCTGTTGACAGGATTCAATGGCAATTCATAGCCGCGCTTTGCCAGGTAGCCATCAATCAAACCATCGGCATCCGCCACAGCATCATCAATGCGCTGCAGTGCTGCATCGGCTTCGACGATATCTTCCGGCGCGTACGCACTCCGATCACCACCAGTTAACGTCAGCTCCATTAACTCCGCATCGATAACGGGGTAATGCTCATCTGTGGCTACCTGAGCCAGTTCGCGAGCGCCGGGTCGCTCGGCAAGTTGTGCGTGGGTGACGTAGGGCATAACGCAACTCAAAAATGAAATGATTGTTCGTGCCGGTTTTTTTGATCATCAAGTGAACCGGAAACACTCTCGCGGGCTATTCCGCAGGCTCGACCGGAACCGCCTTGATCGCCGCCACCAGGTCGGCCTTATTCATTTTCTGCGCGCCTTCAATGCCCATGTCGGTCGCGATTTGTTTCAACTCATCAGCTTTCATTTGGCTGAGCTCGACGGTATCGCTATCGGCAGTTACTGCACCGGTGATATTGCCCTGTGGTTCCGCATCGGCGGCCACCTCGGCAATTCGGATACTGCCGTTGCGCAGTAGGATTTGAATCTGCTCATTGCTCAACCCGTCTACAGGCTGGCCGGGGGCAATGGTTTTTTTACCTAATCCGACACGACCCACGGCGACGTAATTTTTCTGTGACATAACTCACCTCAATGATTGCTGTTAAATCCCGTCCCTGGGTTGCATGGCTATTGCGCGGGATTAACCGGCGAAAGCGGCACCGGCACCGGTGAACAAGTAGCCCGCATCGGCACCGGCAATGACCGGCGAGTATTCATTGTTGACCGGGTACATCCAGCTTTTATTACTTTTGTTGTACCAAGGCTGCTCAACAACCGGGTTGCCTTCCAGCGTATAGGTGTAGCCGTAACTGGGGAGAGCATTGGTTGGGCTGCCGATTTCGGTGTAGGCCAGGATCGCATCGGTGCCCCAAGCCTTAACCGTTGCATTGTTTTCGTTGATGTAACTTGCGCGACCAATGACGATTTCCGCGAGGTCCAGTTTTGACGCAAGCATTTGCGGCGTGAGGATGAGGTTTTCCACCTCGCCGCGTGTGAACAATCCCAGCACATGCGGATTAGATGACAACGCGTTCCAGGCATCGCCTGACAACGTAAACACGTTAGGTTCAAAACCGGTTTGATCGGCAATGGATTGCTTACCCGTTTTGATATCCGTAACCGGGTTGCGGTCGGGGTTATTCCAACTGCTCGCCGACAGGTCGGCTTTGTTACTAGCGGAATAATTGGCAGCGTTACGGGCAAGGCTTGCCTGTTCAATTTCCTGACTGCGCTGAATCGCGCTCATCGCGGTATTGGTGGCGATGGTTCCGAGATTGATGCCCGGCACTTGGTTGGCATCACGCAAATGCTCGCGCGGGACCTTGCCATGGACGCTGTCTTGTACCAGCGCATAGGGCGCACCGGCATAACCGTAGTCAATCTCAACCACATCTGCACCAGGGGCGCGACGCAGGTTGTATTTGCGCCAGCTGGATTTATCAAACGTGATAATCTGGCCACCGGATGACATCACAGGCACAACCGGAAACAGGCGGTTGCCCACGAATTGAGGATTCTGATAGCCGCGAGCAACGGTTGTCAGGATTTGGTCAACGACCCGCACTTGTTTGTTGTTCATCGGCATTTTCATGCCCTCCTAAACTGGTTAAAAAATTGGGTACTACGTTAATGCGCCGGGCGGTGCTTATGCCTCAGCAGGCGGCGCGGGCGATTTGTCGATCAGCACTTCAACCGGCGCATCGATGCCCGCATCAAACATGGCGTAGCCGATGCGTGCACCAGTCGTCTGTGGGACAACCTTGCCGCCAGTACCGATTTCCAACGGATCACCTGCGTCGACTGCCGCACCCGCAACACCGGTTGATGTACCCAGGACGTCAACCGGAAAATTCTCGCCAATGGCTGCATCGTTTACGGCAAAGCCAGCCGCTTCAGAGCCGGCAGCGGCGATTGCACCCAACAACGTAACCGCCACGTGTGCAGTAATGGTTGCGGTGGCATTGCGGGTAATGGTTAACACGGGTTTTTTCTGCGTACTCATGGCACAGCCCTCTGTCAAAAATGAAATATCGTTTCAGTTCGCGGCGAGCGGTTAGTCACTCGCGGCGCAATGGTTAATGCAGCTAACTGCCGACGGCTTGTGCCGCCTGGGCGTAGGTCACATTGTGCTGTTTGGCATACGCATTAATTTTCGCGTGCAGCTCGTTCTGGCTGCTGTCCACGGCGTAGCCGGCAGGTGCCGCAAAGTTCGCCACTCCGCTATCGGAATTTTCCGGCGCACCGCGCTCAGAAAAATCCACTCGCGCAGGCAGTTTCTCTAGCAGGCCGCGCAATACATCAGCGGGATTTTTTTCTACCGTTGCCTCGCCTTCGGCGAAGGAAATGGTTTTATCGTCCGGCAGCGATGCCAGCAGGGATACCACTTGGGTCTTTTCAGCCGGCAACACTTTGCCTTCCTTCACCAGCCCCTCAACAAAGCTGGCCACTTCTTCGCGTTTGCGTTTTGCATCTGCATCTGCGATTTGCTTTTCACGCGCAGCCAGTTCCTGCTCACGTGTTTTGAGTTGGTTTTCGCGCTCGGCGAAGTCAGCGGTTTTGTTTTTATCTTCGGGAGTAGCCACGGTTTTGTCCTCCGGTTCGGAAAAAGAAGTGTGTAATTTGCGGCCTGCGCGTTCGGCGTCTTCTGCGGAGGCGGCGACCCAATCGGGCACCACGCGATCAGCCGTTTCCAGATCGAATTTTTCAATCATCCAATCGCGTAGGTTGCGAGCGAGCCGGGCGAGTGCCCAGCGGGATTCCTGTTCGCCTTCACTGAAATCGATGGTGATGACATCACCTTGTTCGTCGGCAAAGCTGGCGGTTTTCAAACCTTTTACAGCGGGGGCTTGCGCACCGAGGAAGCCCACGTGTCGCAGGTAATAAACGCCTGGCACTGGATTGCTGGGATGTTCGGGCGGATAAAACGATGCGGAAATTTTGGGGTAGCGCCCATCATTCACCAGTTCAGCGAATTCAGCGTCCACTTGGTCCGGGTCAGCCAGGACCTTTTTAGAATCCTCGGAAAAGTTCAATCCAGCAACCCAACCATAGGCGGGGTCATCCGTCTTCGGATGACCCACAACGAGCGGTGCCTTGAACACATCCGCCTTGTACGCCGCAACAGACGCTTTTACATCAGCCTCACTGAAGGTATACGTCTGGCCGTTCTCCGCAACGAAGGTGCCGGGGCGAAAAATTTCCAATTGTTTTTTGAGAGGCATCTGGTCATCCACCGCGAGGGTTTGATTGATTACGGTGACCAGACTATCGAGTGCGCGTGAGAATGTATTTTGACACGTGTCAAAATTTGAATTGAGGGAATAGCAGCGGGAATTGCAATGTGCTGGCGAGAGCACGATAGAAATATTTCACTAACGGCTCTGGCAGCGTTTATAAACGCGGTCGCCGAGGAAATTCAAGGCGATATAGCAGGATGGCTTCTGCGCGCATTACAGCGCGACACAGGCCGTTGTTTTTATGAGGCGTTAATTATGCTTTCCAGGTAGCGATTGGTAATCGCCAGGATCTCAGCATCGTCCTGCGCCGACGTGCCCAACCAAGGGCGTGCAGGCATGTTGATAGTGTAAGAGCCAATCTTAACGCGTTGTGCAAAATTGCTCTGTTTGCGCTTTACAAAACGATTACCCACCGAACCATCTTTGTTCTGACGGAAGTACACATCACTGTCGCGGGCTTCGCGTTTGATCTGCCCGCCCAAATGGTGAATCCGTGCATACACCCGGTCACTACCAAACAACAACTGACTCTCGGTGGATTGGTAGCGCAACAGGTTCTTTAAATAGCCGTCCAGCTGCAGGATCTTGTTTTTGTTTTTCTTCTTATTGTGCAGGTAGCGGGGCGAGAGTGCGCGCCAGGGCGTACCGTCCGGCGCTTGCTGTTGCTCGAAGCGGCGGTCGTGGGCGATCAACAGGTATTCGCCAATGTCGTTATACAACGGCTGCACGTTGCCCGTGCGCTGGAGTATGGCCGCGATTGCGGCGACGGCATTTTTGAAATTATATTCCAGTGTAATGCTCATCAATCACCCGGCGGTAAAGTTGCTCGCCCATGCGTAAATCTTGCAGGTTCAACTCCGGGTTGGTGCGGCTGGTCATGGCGCTCCAGCCGTACTTGCTCCACTCCACTACAACTTGCACGGGTGTGGTTTCACCTTCTGGCGTAATCGTGAGCAGGTAATTACGAATTACGGCAGATTTGCCGTTGGGATAAACTTCCAGCCGTGCCCACACTTCATCCGGCTCGCGCAACGCTAACGCCATCCAACGCGCAGCGGGGCCGAGACTACCCAAGGCCATATCGCCACTGCCGTTTTCAAATAGCGATTGCCCAATCACGTGGGATTCGCCAGCCAGGTCTTTAAAAATCACCGGTTCATCAACCGCATCGAATTCGCGCAGGAAATCATCCGCGTATTGTCGCGGCGATAAATTTTCTGGCAGCGGTGCTGGTGCTGTTCGTGGCGCTGGTAAAGGTGCTTGCCGTGGCGGCCTGGGTGCGGGCGTGAGCGGTGCGGGCGACGACATGGGCGGCATGTTGCCTTCCAGACGCGAGCGACCTGGAATGTAATCAAAACCCGGATCGATGCCTTCGGGCACACGCACAGAGTACGGGCCACCGGGGCTGCGCTTACCAATCTCCCGATCCATGAAATTATCGGGCGGTGCGGTATCCACAGTGCGACCCATTGCGCGCAAATCAGATTCGCTCAGTGCACGCACGCGGCACTGGCAACCCCAACCACCGGGTGGGAAGTGCGTGCGCCACCAGGGGTCATCCCAACGCAGAATTAAACCATCCCACGACAGGTGATGCGGGCGCGGGAATTCAACGGCGTCGTTGTGAATGTATTGCCAGTAGGGGCGAGTTTCGCGCACAGCAAGCAGTTGCTGGTAACGGCCCGCCATGTAGCTGCTGTTGAGGTTGGTTTCGTAAATAATGCGCGTGCGCCAGTTGCGCCCGCCGTTGTAACTCCAGCCGTATTGCTTAACGATGTTGTCGAAGTCCTTGCGGAATTCTTCCAAGGTAATACCGCCGCTCACTACGCGCTCTAACGATTCGCGAAAACTGCCGACGATATCGTCCCGGTTTGCACCGGCCACCACAAATGCATAGTCATGCTGCTCCCGGTATATATCCGTCCATGCCTGGGTCGGCATGTTCAGCTTGCGGCGGAAAAATTCCGACTGCTCGCGAAACGGCAGGCTCACCGGGTTAAGTGGCATTGGTGATCTCCATCATCACATCGTCACGCCCGGACAGTTCCGCCACACGCAACGCCTCGGCCATCACTGCCGCGTATTGGTCGATGCTCATGTCGGGCATCAGTGCGAGCAAGCCATCGCGGATCTCATCCACACTCTGAGCGCTATCCACCAGCGCTTTAATCTGGTCCAGCCAGTCATCCGTTACGCGCTGCAGCCGATCATCCAGCTGGTCCGCCATGGTTTTCGGGGCGGGTTCAGCGAACGCAGGATTTTGCAGCGGGTTCTGTTGTGGATTTGCCGCGTCGGGTGTTGGTGCAGACCGCTCAATCCATTCGCCACCATAGGTGTCGGTAATGTGCTTGAGCGTAGGCTTGTAACCCATGGTGTAAATTTTTGAGTCGCGCTCAGCGGTGGTGTTTTGATCCTCTTCGGGATCAACGTTGCGGTACACCTTCGGCAGTTCTGCACCGGGGTAATTCCACTCGGTCAACCACTTCACGATGGTGTTATTAAACGATTCGCAAATCAGATCCGAATCGGCCTTAACGATATCTTCGCGCACGTCGCCCTGCAGATCATCGCTACCCAATCGACCGGGCGTGCCCTCTGTGCTCGCGGATTGCCCGAGAACAACTTTCGCGATGGCTTTATCCATGCGGTCATACAGCGAGGTGTAATCGGCGGTGCCGCTGCGGGCCGCCTCCAATAATTCGATCACCATGCCCTCGGGCACAATCACACCTGCATCCGTGGCAATCGCGCCCAGCGCTTGGAGCAATTTGTTTTTTTCCTGCTGCAAGGCATTGTTGGGATATTTTCCCACAGCAGTGGGTTGGCCGAACTTTTCCAAAAATACCAGCCAGTATTTCAGGCCATTGCGTTTGAAAAACGTGGGCCAGTAAAGCCAGTGCGCAAGGCCGATGCCGTAAGGTTCATCGTCGTGATCACCGCCGGTGGTATAACACCAGAACTTCCGCTCGGGCAGCAATTCACCGTCGGGGTTAGAAAAGGTCTTCAGGCGAAGCCGGCCCGCACCGTCAAATCCAAATCGCTCGCGGTTACGTACCACCACGCGATCCATCACCACTTCGTTGCCATCCGTTGTCCACATCGCCTCAGCAACGGCATAACCGTAAAACAGGCCGTACAGCATCTTTTCGGTGAGGCGATCAAAGCCAACATTGTTGATCTGCTCGCGGATAGAATCAGCGGCTTTTTTATCCAGGCGAGAGGTGCCGCCAGCATCCACTTGCCAGTTTTTACTGGTGACCGCCAGCGTGCGCTGATTGAACGCGGTTTTAACCTGATCATCACGCAGCACTTGTTTATAGATCTCGTAATCGCCGCTGCCACGCAGGCGCAGGATGGTGTCAGTGGTTTGCTGCAGCTGCATCGGGTCGATGTAGCCCCGTGTAATGTCACGGCCATCCAAGGTGGTGGCAATTTCACGCATCTCCGGTCGCGCCGGTTTGCGCTCTGCAAAGCTGGCTGGCACCAATACGCCATTGCGCGAGTATTCGTATGTGTTGGGCACGATTAAAACCCTCTAAAATCTTGCGAGCCGCCGACAGTGCCGAAGCCGTCGTCGGTAAATGTTGCGCGTGAACGGGAACCATCAAACTCTGAGAATGATCGGGCGGCACTCCGTACGCCGGTAGATTGAAAGTCAATTTCCACCGATGGACCGGACGCCGCATTAATGGCAAGGAAACCGGCCCATGTGCGGTCCGCGTGACCATTGCTGTCGCTATCCGCCACAAAGCGTGGTGCACCGGTTTCACTGGTTACTTTCTTCAGTTTGTGCAAGTCCGCACGCAGCTCGTTGCGCCCCTGCGGTATACGCAGCTTGCGATCCTGAAAATGCTCTTTGCCGCGTGTGGCCAATGTCAATTTGTTGGGCGAGGTAAACAGCACGCCTTCGACCCGCAACGAACCATGGCGACGCTTGGCATCCTCCACGGGCTTTTCACCCATGCCCGTCTGGTCCATGTTGCAGCGTAATACGCGGTAGCGATTGAACACGTCGTCCAGCAGCATGTCCTGCTCGGCAAAACTGATGCGCTTGCGCTCAATAATTTCTCGCGTCCACAGTACGTCGCCCACCTGCTCAACGACCCATATCACAAACAGGTCGTTACGGCTGGCGATATCGACGCCCACATAACTCGGGCCGCCGGTGTAGTGTTCAGGTATGCCTGCTAACTCATGCTCACAGCTGGTGATCAGCTCAAAGTCAAGCCACGCACTCGCTTCGTCCAGCCATTGCAGTTCAAATTCCTGCGCCCATAAATCATCATCGCCGGCCCCGCGCCGTAATTCTTCGATATCGCGCGGCAATCCATCTTTTACGGCCTGATAAATATCGGTGATATGGCGGCTCCAACCGTCATCTTTGCCTGTCATCAAGTCGTAGAATTTATTGCCTTTGCCGTTCGGGGTGCTGATAACGCGCAGCTTTAAACCGGGCTTTGAAATCACCGGGAACAAGGCTTTCCAGATGGCTCGGCTGTCTTGGTGAAACGCAAATTCATCGAGCAACACATTGGCAGAAAAGCCCCGCGCTGTGTCAGGGTTAGCGGGCAGTGCAGTAATCTTGCTGCCGTGTGGCAATTCCACCTCCAGCGCTTTAACACCAGGCTCCCATTCGTAATCGTATGCCTGGAAACCTGCGGTTAATGCGCCCAGGTGTAACTTCACACCTTCATTCATGGCTTCGCGTGCCTGCCGTTCGCCACGACTGAGAATTACCCACCGCTTGCGTTGCTTTAGCGCATCTGCACGGGCACAGTCCAGCGCTAACTCAAGCGTGCTGGTAAATGTCTTGCCGCACTGACGGGCGAACATCGCAATTTTAAAACGCGACTCATCGCTTACCCAGCGGCGCTGGTAGGCATAGAGTGGGAGTGCTGGCTGAAGGATATTCATAGACCGTAGGCCGCCTGGATCACCTTATTCAGGATCTCAACTTCCACCTCACCGGACTTGCCTAATTCGTCCAGCTTTTGGCGTTGCTCCTGGATGAGTTGTTTACGGGCATTCTGCTCAATCGCAAATTTCTTTTGCTGGATCGTCGCACGACCCAGCTCTGCAATAGCACGGGCTGCCTTGGGCAAATCTACTTTCGCATCTTCGGCCAGCAGCATGTTGAACAGGCGCTCTTGCACCAGACGCATCAGCGAATCGTTTACCGCGCCTTCATCGTCGGGCGATGCTTCGACAATCGCTTTTGCCTGCTCGCTGGCCAGCTTTAACGCGGCGAGGCGATCCTCAAAATTCTGGCCGTAGCGGTTGAGTGCGCTTTTGCTGATGTCGAAGCCACGCGCTTTCAGCTCATCGGACAGCGCCTGATATTCAGAGAAATTGTTATCGGCCAGCGCTCTATCGAGCCACGCCTTAACGTCGGTGGGCAATTGCTCTACTTTGCTACGTGGTGGCATACGTCACCCCGCCCAGTATTTAGTGGGGCGCGCGATGCCTGGCAGTACATCAACCGTATACTCGGCAACGTCCACACCGTAGTGAGTTAATTCAGCACGCCAATATCCCGCCGGGTCTTTCACCACCTGGACTAATTTGCGGTCATCCAGATAATCCAGCTCGCGGCGCACCTCCAGTGCGGTTGCATCACCGATAATGCCCTGCAAAGTCTGCAGTATCAGCGACTCGTGAGTAACCACGGGCCGTGCATTGTTAAGCGTGAGCAGGATAAACCAGCGCATCGACTCGCGGCGTGACTTGGCATGATCAATGTTCATGGCGACCTCTTAATTCGCGGTTTTCCTGTCGTAATGCGATAGCATCCAGCTTCGCTTCAATGATGGTTTGGTTGCGGACGTAGTCTTCACGCATCACAAAACGCATGGGTAGATCCGCCTTCAATTCCATTAATTCTCGTTCGACACGCGCCCATTCTTTCGAGTCTTTGTGAATCAGCGTCATGTTGTTCTGTATCGCCGTAAATTTGTTTTCCAGCGACTCAGTAAACTGATCCTTTAGCTGAAGAATAAACCAGCCGATCAACGCGACGATGGCGGCGATGATCGCACCAGCCATACCGACCAGTTGCCAAAACTCGACTTTAATTTCCATGAGCTATTACCTCGGCATCCTGGTGCAGCACGTAATTGCTGTAACCCTCTGGGTCTTGTACCAGGTATTCGTCCCGGTATTTACGCACGACGGTGAAGGAGCACCCCACATACCTGGCGTACCAGCGCAGGCTGTCGCTGCATTTAATGATTTTTATGGTCACTGCCCGCACCTCGTTTAATCAGTTCGTAATAGCGGCCCGCGCACAGGCCATACGCGTCATACAGTTCTTTCAGCGCGATTTGCGCCGCATCGCAACTGTTGTCACTCGGGCGCGGCACGGGTGGGCACAGCGTCATCAATGCCGCTGCTGGCTGCACGGTCGGCGCGGTCGGCAGCGTTGTGGATGTAGTGCATGACGTTATCGTCAAACACGCAATCAATACGCAGGTGGCTAGTCGTAGTGAGCGCACGGCGAATCTCCGATGTCGATTGCGCATTAGCCGCAATCATGGTGTTGATGGTTTTGCCCAGGCGCAGGTTGTGTGCGTTGCTCTGGTCCATCAGCGATTTCGTTTGCTCCAGTGTGTCTGCCAGGCCGGTGATCGTTTGTTGTTGACACTTTGCGTGTTCACTGCCGCGTGCGTTGGATGCGCCCCAGAAATAAACGGCTGAATGACTGGTCGCTAGCAACAGCACAAATGCAACGATGCCGATAATTTTTAGTTTCACAGCGAATACCTCATGCCGCACACACCATGGCCCCATCCCGCGCGCACATACAGCGGCTCCCAGCGCAGCAGAATGACGCGGGGGTAATGTCGGTTTTCACGGAAGTTTGCGGCGGAGCGGCCCGCATTGAACCGCTCGATGTGATCGAACCACGCCAGCCCATCAGCCCCAGAAGCTAACGCCAGCTTTCGTTCGCGATTAACCCAACCCTGGCCGCCGTTGTAAGCAGCGAGGGTCATGGCCCAGTGATCGCAAGGATCGTTGGCGTGGTTTCGTTGATGCAGCCATAGGTCGTATTTCACCATTGCACGCAACGCCCAACCCGGATTTAACGGATCAGCATTGGCGAGCGCGCGTGGATAAATTTCCTCCATCCATACCGCCGTTGCAGGCATGAATTGCGCAATGCCGAGCGCACCAACAGGCGATTCTGCATCGGCTCGCCAATGGCTTTCCTGATGGACTTGCGCGGCGAATGTAGCGATAGGTGCATCCAATCCCCAGGTGCTATGTGCAGCACGCACCAGTGTTGCGCGGTGGGCGTTGGCGGCTTGTGGGATTATTTCTGCCGATACGGGAACGCAACGAACTAATAGAATCGCCACCACAGCGCCTGCGATGACCGAAGTCAAAATACGGATAAATTCGCGCAGCTGTATGCGACGCATTGCCGCTGTGAAATCAGAATCGTTAGCCATGATCACAATCCCAACGCCACGCCAATCGCAACAGCCATCACGATCAATGCGCGACGAATCATTGCCGCTGCATAGACCTGCTGGTAGTCGCCCATCACCGGATAATCAACAGCGCCTGGCGATCCGAACTCCGCCACCCTCGTGCGCCGCCAATCATCAATCAGAAACGAATCCGGTCGTGCGTACGGAAACATCACGCGATCAATCCAGTAACCCGCGAGTGCGCCAAGGGAAATCAAACAGAGCTTATACATCGCCACCGGCAACTGATGCGGCGCAACAAGAAATAAGCCGATCAACAGCGCAACCGCAATGATCAGCAATGTCAGCAAGCGGGGAAGAAACCTGATTAACATTTAAAGCCTCCGATGCGAAAGATAGTGTTATCAATCGAGAGACTTCAGAGTAACGACGCGCCGGGCGTTTGTATTTTGACACGTGTCAAAATACATCCCCACGCGCGCACGCGAAGATGGGCACCTCAACAACTACGGAGGTGCGTTATGAAATGGGGGATGTTGTTTCGCTGGAGATCACTGTGGGTTGGTGCTCACTGGTCGCCCTACAATCGCCGCTTGCGCGTTAATTTACTGCCAATGATTACGCTATGGATTGTGTGGCCGGGCGGAATTACACCCAATCAAAAACAATCAATTAATCATTCTCACGGGATCGGTCCGACTTCTGGTTGTCGCCGTCACTCGAAGGATTTAAGCCGGAAGGAAGACCATATTTCTGAAACAACTCCTCGAAATCTTGAGCAAGCTCGCCGTCGCTCGCCTGGCGAATCCATTCATATAAAGCAGGCAGTCGATCTCGTCCGACGTCTTTCCCCTGAAGCGCGAGCAAAGCTAGTACAGCTAGCGGATCACCTCCATCGAGAATCGCTGCAAAGCCCTTCCGAAACTGACGAATAAATTGGCCATGTTTCAATTCTTCCATGTGGTCCGCGTAAAACGACATCACATCAAAAAGGGCAATTGTTTTGTCTTTCTCAGCAGCGCTGTTCTCGCAACAACGAATCGCCAACACTTTGCAAATCGAATTAATAGCCGCCAACTCATAATCAACTGCCTTCATTTGAGCTTTAAGTGTCGAGACTTCGTTCTGAAGTGCAATCACTGCTTCTTCCAATTTTTTACTCATTCAAACTCTCCTTAATTCAAATCAAAGAATCCCCGGGGCTTCCTTGGCTCTCGCTCAAAGATACTCCACATACCTTCTTTCTCGCCGGTGGACCTAAAAATCTTTTTATGTCTGCTACACAGCTGCTCGACTTGGTCAAGAGTGAGGTGGAGATGGCTTGCAATAACTTTAGTTGAGCGCCAGCGTTGCCCGTCAATATCGGCCGTATTAGCCTCTAACCATTTATAGATACTGCGGAGCCGGATAGCATCTTTAAGGCATTTGAACACCCAAACCACCAAAACCACACTTAAACCCGAAACGACCGCCACAACCAACTCGCTCATCGCCTTACCGTTATATTGCCGGGTTATCTTTGATCTTCACGATGATGAGATACGATCCTGGCCCATCGATGCGGTGGCTCATATCCACCAATTTATATGGATATCGCTGCTGAAACTGATGATGGATTTCGTTTGCAATTTCCGCTTTTGCCGCCCAATGCTGTGGATCGGAGTCACGAACCGTGTAGTTGTGTGTTCGATTGACAGGGTTATCAACCAACTCTGTCTCAGCTAACAGCTCGTGAACATGAGCAGCCACATCGAGTTCTTTTTCTGCGCTATCTTCCATTAATCAATCCTCTCGAAGTTAAATTAACAAATCCAAATCACCACGCTTTTTCGATATCGGCACCATCTTAGCCTCGATATACACCCGCTCCGGCCCCAAATCACTCTCGGTGCAAGTGATGGTATACCCAGGGTAATACCCAGCCAGCCGCTCTTTGAACTCCCGTATCACAGCCTCTTTGTGCTGGAACTTCACCCCATCAAAGTGCAGAGCATGACCCCCGCACTCTGGTTGCTCTAAGGGGGTGAAGCGGGAGAAGTATTCATCGAGGTAGGCGGACATTTATTTGCCACAATCCTTACAGATCCATCCTCCGATCTTGGCGTTTAATACTAACCATATCACCAGGATTATCAGCCACACTCCCCAAGTCAAAACTGTAAGCACCAAATGCACCAAAAACATGATTGCGCTGGTCTTTTCTGTGTTCCGCATATGCACAGTAGTCTTCTTGCACCGCGAACATTTTTTTAAGCTTTCCTCAATTGCTTTTGCCATGATCCACCTTCTTGTTTTTTAGAATTGCATCAACCACACTCTCAACCGCAATCAAATCCTCGCGATCAAGCATCCGTATTTTTCCAATCAAAACATCAACCGGCATCTGGTAGCCTGACGAAGGCTCGCCCACACTGTAGTCACCCATCCTGCCTTTTACCGCATTCAACGCACCAGCGATGGCCTTGGCCGCTGAACTCTCCGGCCCAGGCTCACCCGTCAAGATGTAATGCTCATCGATATAAAGCTCTGGCCGCCCCACCTTTAACGCCAGCAACTTATCCTTGGGAAACGACCCCCTCTTTTTCCTATCGGAAAAAGCGTGCTTCGATAAACCGAGTATAGCCGCCACCTCCTGATCTTCCCGCACGGCCAAGCACTGCTTCAGCCGAAGTAGCTGTAAATCGAATTCACGCATAAAAATACCTTGACTCAGTAAAGATAGTTAAGTTATCTTAACTGCAAATTGATTGTTAATTCATTGCAAATCATAGACGCGGCAGGAGACCACCTATGACTAGACCGCTGACACCCGATCAGCTCAAGGCCAAGTTCGAGCGCGAAGGCCGCACGTTCGCCCAGTGGGCCAGAGATAACGGCTACACCGAAAACGAGGTGTATCGCGTCGTCAATGGCTTCGCAAAAGGCAAGCGCGGCAAGGCGCACAAGATTGCAGTACAGCTCGGCCTGAAAGTAGATCCCGACAAATTCGCCGCGTAACACGTTACGCCAAACCAGCATTGTAACCCGCGCAGAACCGCGCACAACAGGAGAGACCGCAAATGGAGACAACCATCAATACCGCCGCTCGCGACGCCGAAATTATGCGCCTGCACCTGGCCGGCAACGATGCGCCCAACAACATCGCTGCCGAACTGGGCATCACCATTGAAGAGGTTAAGGCCGTCATCAAGCGCGAGTGTGCCACAAGCTCTACAGCCGCCCGCGATGCGGAAATCCTGGCCTCTTACAAAGGTGTCGGCGACGCGCATGTACTGGCAAAGCGCCACGGGGTCAATGTCGCCCACGTGTGGCGACTCATTCACCGCGCCGAGGTCGGCAAGCAGGTCAGCCGCGCAACCGAGTACGCGCAGGCAGTGATGCGCACCGGCGAAGTGGTGTGCGCATTACCTGCCGGCATCCTCAAGACCACCACTGGCGCAGATGCGTTTGTGCAACAACTGGAGAGCGCCATACGTGCCCAGGCTCGCGATTTGAATGTAGTGATTGCTGTGGCCGTGATCCCGGTTGAGGAAGTGGAAGGGATTGTTGCAGCAGAGCCAATCGAAAACCCGCGAGCGGTTTCTGCAACCCTGCAAGCGAAAGCCGTTAACGCTGCACGCAAATCGGAATTGCCAGCATGAGCATTTTAATCAACCTCCAGCGCCGCCTGGACCAAGCCGCTCTTGAGCAAGCCCGCGCCGAAGTTGTTCGCCTTGCCGACCGTGTAGAAGAGCTGGAACGCCAGCTGGAATATGCGCGCAACGATGCAGATGCCTGGTACGACCACGCTAACGAGTTGCGAGACCGTATGGGCGACGCGGTATCCGTTGGCATTACCCAAAGCGGCCAATTGGTAGTGGGGGCAGCATGAGCGACAGCAACCTGGTCAGCCGCACGCTGCGCATCCTATCCGCACTCAAGGGTAAATCCCTGCACGGCATGAGCAATCAAGACATTGCAAAAGCCTGCCAGCTGCCAGCCAGCACTGTGACTCGCATCGTAACAACCATGGTGGACGAAGGTTATGTGATGCAACTCGACACGGGGCGCTATGCCCTGAGCGTACGCATGCTGGCCATCGCCCAAGCGCACGCAGACGAGATGAGCCGCACCATCGAAAAGATTAACGAGTTAAACCAGCGCGTCCACGCGGGCGCGCGGCAGTAACCAAATGTTGCGACGTCGCAACATTTGAAGGGGTTTCGAGTGCGACGGAAAAACGAAGACCATCACTATGACCGTGAACGTGTGATCCGGGAGGCACAGATGTATCGGCTTCGCGGTATAGAGGCGGATGCAATGGTGCGCATCGCCAAATCACGTCGCATAACCAACGAGATAGACCAGTTAATCAATCCGCCCGGCAAGGGCGATCAAAAGCAACGGAGAAACGACATGGCCCGTAAAGCAGCACCACAAGTTATCGACCACAACGACATTGATGACGAGAACAAAGTCGTCGGAGATTCGGCGAAAGAAATGGCCGCACTGAGCACCACCATCGTCAATGAATACGGCCACGGCGTGCCTTACAGCCGCGAGCATTACCTCAACAAAGCGCGAGGACACATCATGCGGTCTGCGGAGGAAGCCCTGGAGCTGGGGCGCTGCCTCATCGTGATGAAGGAGCATGAGCCGCACGGCGATTGGATAGAGATCCTTACTGACTTGGAGCTGGAGCGCACCTTCGCCGCGCGCACAATGCAAGCCGCGATTAAGTTTACGGCTAACGGCAAATCAACCAAAAACCTCATTGATGCCGCAAAGAGTAAATCAAAACTGTTCGAACTGATGGTGCTGGACAACGAACAGATTGAGCAGCTGGACGAAGGCCAATCTGTTGCGGGCATTACGCTTGACGACGTTGAAAAAATGCCGGTTAGCGAACTCCGTAAAGCCCTGCGGGAAGCCCGAAATTCCCAGCAAGATCAAGACCGCGTCATCAACGAGAAGAATAAAAAAATTGATGAGCAGGCCAAGCAAATTATGCGCATTCGCCGCGAGCCGGATGAAGAGGCCAAACAGATGCGCGCTGATATTTCCAGCCTCCAATCCATGGTTGAGCACGATATTCGTGTGAATTTATTCAACGGAATCAAGGCATTGCGGGAGCATGCCGATCAGCATGACGAGCCGGGCAGCAACGCTCACCAGGAGTTCATCAGCTCGCAAATCACGCTGCTGGAAAACGCGATTGCTTTTCTGCGAGAAAACTGCGTTCAAGGCGTCGAGTGGGAATAAACCATGAACGCCGCACTGGTACACGCATTGATTGAAGTGGCGCGCGCGGCAGAGGCCGCGCCCCACGGCAAGAAAAATGCCGTCTATCAAGAGGCGGCTGACCGCATGGGCATGTCGCTTGCGACACTGCACCGCAAATTAAAAGAGGTGAGCGTACCCATGAAAACCCGCAAACGCCGCAGCGACGCCGGTAAAAGCTCGCTCAGTTTTGAGGATGCGCAACTGCTCAGTGCGTATCTGCAAGAAACCCAACGTGCCAATGGTAAGCGTCTGGCATCTATCGAAGATGCCCTTGAAGTATTGCGTGCAGATAACGCCGCGTTCGCTGGGCGCGTGGATGAAGCGACCGGCGAAATCATCCCGCTCAGCATTAGTGCCGTTAGCCGGGCACTCACACATTACCGGCTGCACCCGGATCAGCTGGCGTTACCCACACCAAAAACACAGCTGGCAAGCCTGCACCCGAACCACGTGTGGCAGATCGACCCATCGTTATGCGTGCTGTATTACCTGAGTAAAAAATCCGGTGTGCAGGTGATGGAAGAAAAGGAGTTTTACAAAAACAAGCCCGGCAACATTGAGCGAATCGAGAAAGAGCGTGTGTGGCGTTACGTCATTACGGACCACGCCAGCGGCTGGATTTACGTGCATTACGTATTGGGCGCTGAGAGCGGCAAGAACCTGGTTGAAGCATTCATTGGCGCAACGCAAAAACGCCACGCCGAAGACCCCGTACACGGCATACCAAAGTTGGTAATGGTTGATCCCGGCAGTGCCAACACCGGCGCAGTGTTTAAGAACCTGTGCAATGCACTGGGTATTACGCTGCAAGTGAATCAGCCCGGACAACCGTGGGCGAAAGGCCAGGTTGAAAAGGCGAACGATATTGTTGAGCGCAGTTTCGAGCATCGCCTGGCGCTGATGGCAAACCCGCCTACAACACTGGATGAATTAAACCCCTGTGCTTGGCAATGGATGCGCTGGTTTAACAGCACCAAGGTCCACAGCCGCACCAATGCAACACGCTACGCGGTATGGATGCGCATCACCGCCGAGCAGCTGGTGATTGCTCCGAGCGAAAAAGTAATGCGTGAACTCAGTTTCAGTGCAGCGGTGCAACGCAAAGTGTCCGCTCTGCTCACGATTCAGCACGGCGGAAACACCTATTCCGTTAATGATATTCCGGGCGTAGAAGTAGGCGAGCAATTGTCAGTCACGCGCAATCCATGGCGCGACGACAACAGCATCCAGATTGTGCGCGAAGAGGAAGGCCAACGCGTGATTCACGTGCTGGAGCCACAGCAAAGTACGGATTACGGATTCTCAACAACAGCGCCAATCATCGGCGAGCAATTCAAGGCGCAACCCGATAGTGCGATTGATAAAAACCGCAAAGTGGTGGAGCGGTTGGCAATGCAAGCGGATACCGATGAACAGGCCGCCCAGGCACGCAAGAAAAAGGCTACCCCGTTCGGCGGCAATATTGACCCGATGAAACCCATCGAGCAAACCAGATTGCCTGAGTACATCCACAAGCGCGGTACAGCGAGTGACCTGGTATCGCCGGTGATGGAACTGCCCAAACTCTCGCCGGTGCAGATCGCGAAAAAGATCTCTACCCAGATCGGCACCGAATGGAAAGGGGCGGAGCATTTCGCGTGGCTCAAACAACGCTACCCCGACGGTGCGCCGGACGAAGAAATCCCCGCAATTATTCAGCAATTACGCAGTGCATTTGCATCGCCACTGCGCGTGATTAAGTGAGGCGACCATGAGCGCATTACAGCTTAAAAAAATGTTGAAGGCGCTGCGGGTGCCGCAGGCCGAATTAGCCCGCGAATGCGGTGTTAGCCCCGCAACCATTGCACAGATGCTGAATCACGGCCAGTGGCCCAGTGATCCGTTACGCGGGGAGTTGCAGCGAAATATTAAGAGTTTTCTGGCGAGCAAGAAAATGCTGCCGGGTGTTATCGCCGCTGCGTTTGAAGTAGATGCGGCAAATGAAGTGGAGCCAGAGAGCGGCAACTCCCTGGCCCCTGACCATAAAGATCAGTCCCAGGAGGACGTTGATATGTTACTACGCAAGCAAACCCTGTCGCCAGAGGCAAAGAAACTGTTTGGCCTGGTGCGCAATCCATTTACCGATCTGCAATCCGATGAAGATATGTGGATAAACCCCGATATCCGCTACGTGCGCGAGCACATGTATGCGACGGCAAAACACAGCGGCATCACTGCTGTGGTCGGCGAATCCGGTGCGGGCAAAACCTCCGTGCGTAAAGCGCTGAAAGATCGCATCGCACAGGAAAACCTGCCGATCATCATTGCCGAGCCGTACATGCTCGCGTCGGAAGACAGCGAGAAAAAAGGCAAAACCGTGAAGTCCACACACATCGCGGAAGCGATCCTGCGCGCAGCGGCACCGCTGGAAAAACCGCGCATGAGTGCCGATGCGCGTTTCTATCAACTGCACCGCGTACTTAAAGACGCCCACAAAAGCGGCCAGCGCGTGTGCGTAATTATTGATGAGGCGCACAGCCTTTCAATCCCCACGCTCAAGCACTTAAAGCGGATTTATGAATTGGAGCCGGACGGCGGCTACGGCAATTTGATCAGCATTATTTTGATCGGCCAGCCGGAATTGTTGATGAAACTCAACGAACGCAACCCGGAGATTCGTGAGTTAGTACAGCGCTGCGAAGTCGTCACCCTCTCACCGATTCCCGTGGCTGACCTGGAAGGATTTATCGATTTCCGCCTCAGCCGCATCGGCAAAAGGGCCGCAGACATTATTGATGCAACGGGCATAACCGCATTGGCAGACAAGATGGTATCTCGCGATGGAGCGAGCCAGTTGTACCCGTTAGCTGTTGGTAACTTCGTCGTGGCCGCGCTCAACCTGGCCGCAAAAATTGGCGTCCCTGCGATTGATGCGGACATTGTTAAAGAGGTGGTGTGATGTCCACGCAACCCATCGAACGCAACTCATTGCCGCTTAAGCAGCGCGTGAAAGCATTGCTTAATGTGGCGAGCGAGCTGGATAAAAAAGGGTTGGTTGCCGCGAGTGTTTATTTTGCGGATGACCACGTCATGGTTTACCTGCGCCACCCGCCGAAATCGCGGCAACTCAAAGGTGATGACATTCGTGTGGTAGGGGGACCGGGGGGGCTATTCCAGGTGAAAGAAAAAGTCTTTGGCATTGTGCATGTGCAATGGGTAGTCCCTTACGTCCATTTGTATGTGCCGAAAAACGGGAGCATCCACTAATGTCCAAGTTCAATAGCTTCGATCTTAACGCCAGCATCAGTCACTTGCGCGCTCGCTTTAACACCATGCAAATGCAAGCGATTAAGAACAATATTTTTGCGGTGGAAAGCGAGTTGCGCAAAATCCAGGAGGAGTGCAACCACGCGCTCGCCATCACCAAATCCATGACCAGCGAGCAGGCAGCACCACGCTTCACTGGCTTACGCGTAGGAGCACGCTCATGAACAACATACCCGAAGGGTATAAGGAAGATTCATCGGGCGCATTGCGCCCGGTGGATGCCATTAAACCCATTGACCTACTGCGCGATGAGCTGGTGATGCGCATCGCCACTCGCGCCGAGCAGCTGCATGCCGAACTGAAAAAATTCAAGGAAGAAACGCTGGAAGAAATCGCCGCGTTTATCGAGCTGAGTGCCAACGAATACGGCGTGAACATCGGTGGAAAAAAAGGCAACGTGCAGCTGACCAGCTACGACGGCCAGTACCGCGTGCTGCGTGCCAATCACGATGCTATGTCATTCGATGAGCGATTGCTCGCCGCGAAAGAACTGATCGACGAATGTCTGCGAGATTGGAGCGGTCGCCCAGGTGTGCCGCGAGGGCTGGTTGTGATTGCAGACCGAGCGTTCCGTCGCAATGCGGCAGGTGAAATCAGCGTGTCCCGCGTACTCGACCTGCGCAGCCACGATATTGATGATGATCGCTGGAAAAAAGCGATGGACATCATCACCGATTCAATCCGGGTGCAGGCCAGCATTACTTACCTGCGCATCCAAAAGCGTGCGGGGCGTACAGATCAGTACAACCAGCTCGCGCTTGATGTGGCGGGGGTGTGAGATGAAATCCAATAACAACCCAATGGTAAAGGTGCGCATCCAAGCTCAGGAAACCGTTGAATACGATCAAGAAGTGATGATGCTGCAAAGCGACTTTGATCGATTTTATACGGACCTAAACAGCGCGAAAGGTCGCCAGCTCAAAAAATTGGAGGAGAAAATTGTTGATAGCTACATTGATCATAAAGACGTTCTCGATGCAGATGAAAAAACAGTGACTTCTTTTGAGTTGAGCGTAGCTCAGGATCAGAAGGAGGCATAACGTGAACATCCGTCCCGATATCCTCACAATCGAAGGCCACTATTTTAATTTCCTCCACCCGGAGGAAAACCAATTCACCATCGAATCCATCGCGCACGCGCTGAGCCACGTGTGCCGCTTCGCCGGCCACACCCGCGAGTTTTACAGCGTGGCGCAACACTCTGTGATGGTTAGTTACATCGTTCCACCAGAGCACGCATTAGCGGGCCTACTGCACGATGCCGCCGAGGCATTCGTGGGTGATGTAGCGCGCCCATTGAAAGAGCTGTTGCCGGAATACAAGCGCATCGAACGAGCGGTCGAAACAGCCGTGCTGAAACGCTTTGGTATTACGCACATTCCCGACTGCGTAAAACGTGCTGACCTGGTCATGCTTGCCACTGAACAGCGAGACCTGATGCCCCACCATGATGACGAATGGTCGTTAATCATAGGTGTTACCCCGCTGGCGATGGAAATTATCCCGCTGCCACCTGCCCAGGCTAAAGCTGCATTTTTGGAGCGTTTTATTGAACTCACCGAACGCCAATGGCCCTGCGGCCACGGCAAAGACCCGGTGGAGTCACGCTGTGGTGTTTGTCATGGCGATGGTATTTGGGCTGATGTTGTTGAGGTGCCGATTGCGGAAGCGTTGGAGTGTATGAAAACGGAGTTCGATGATGAGTGATAACGCTGATTTAGCAAACGACGTAATGCAAGCGCGCCTGGATTTGCTGCTGCAAAACCGCCCCCGGCTGCCCAGTGGTATCAGCGCAAGTGAATGCGAGGAATGTGGTGATGATATTCCACAAGCGCGCCGCGTCGCGTTGCCTGGCATTCAGACGTGTGCCGAGTGCGCGCAATTGATCGAAGAACAAACCCGGTTTCAACGTGGAGGCTAACTATGTCGGGAAAATTGCCGGCACCTACAGCCAAACCGATCACGCATGATTGGCGGCCCAGCGCTGAGGTGTATCAGGTGCTAGGGCAACACAATATTCCTATCGAGTTCGCTCAGGATCAGGTACCCGAATTCATCCTGTACTGGGCGGAACGCGGTGCTATTCATCACTCATGGGGTGCAAAGTTTCTCAAGCACTGCATTCACGAGTGGCGTCAGCATGAAATTACCCAGGCGCGTGCGGCCCGCAATATCGCGATGCATGCCAACTGGCTGCCCAGTCAAAAAGCACGCGCAGCATTGCGATCGGGGGGCATCCCGGATTCGTTTATCAATGATGAATGCTTGGATGATTTCATTCTGTATTGGACCGAGCGCGGCGATGTTTGCCACACCTGGAACAGCAGATTTGTCCAACACGTCCGGTACCGCTGGGCGCACAAGCCAAAAGATTCCGACTCCGCCCATCGCTCGATAGCCGAGCAGCTGACTGATCGCTCCTGGGCAGAGCAATACATAGGAGGAAAGTGATATGCACAGCGCACGCATTGATCGCAGTCTTCGGTTGCAGCGCGTTGACGCGTTACTGGCCGACGGCCATGAATACAGCACGATGGATATTGTGATCAAAGCACGTGTGTGTGCAGTTAATAGCTGTATCGCCGAGCTGCGGGCAAACGGTCGCACAATCGCGTGCCGCCGCGAAGGGGATATCTGGTTTTACCGGAGGGTTAATACCAATGAGCAAAAATGACGAATCACGCCGGAAGCGGCTGATAAAGCTCATTCACGTGGCGCGGCGCGAACTGGGCATGCAGGATGAAGATTACCGAGCAATGTTGGCAGCCATGCCTGCGCTCGGCGGCAAAACATCCTCTGCGGACTTGGGCATTAAAGGCTTGGAAATTGTTATGCGTGCGCTGAAAGCCAGAGGCTTCAAAGTGCGCAGCAACGCCCTCAAGGGCCCGAACACATCCAGAAAGTTGGCTGATGATGACCAGTCCCGGCTGATCCGCTCGTTGTGGATTCAGCTCAGCGAAGCCGGAGCCGTGCGTAATTCCAGCGAGGCCGCGCTCTCTGCCTACGTCCGCCGCGTTACCGGCGTCGATGATTTAGCTTGGCTCAATTCCCGCCAGGCATCATCTATTATTGAGCAACTAAAGTCCTGGCTCGACCGGTCGATAACGACGCCAGTGAATGGAGGTGCGTAATGAGCAGATCTACATCAATGGAAGTTCGGCGCAAAGAGTTGTTAAAGGACGTCTCTGCGCATGTTGCGGCTGTTTTGGTGGATCTCAACATTGAAAAATCGAAGGCCCAGCTCGCCGGCAACGAGGTTATGGCTCATCTGGCTAACCATTGGGGTGGCCAGCAGATCTACATACCTAAAGAGACCGACTATTGGGCAGGTGATCACGTCATGGAGATTTACAACGCTTGCAGGGGTGGCAACTTCCCGGAGGTTGCTCTAAAGTTCGATATCTCGGTGCGGACCGTTTACCGCATCTACAAACGTGTTCGGCGGCGGATTATCGAGGAAAACCAGGGAGATTTGTTCAACGCGTCCCATTAATACCCAATTCCATCTAATGGAATTCAATTCCATTCCCGTCCCGATTCATCCCATATAATCCAATGTCATCCCGGTAATTATCACGCTTAAAGGAGTTATTTATCTCAGCTCCGCTCAAGGAAAATACCTGACGGGAACGGATTATGTAGTGCAGTACGCGGTCCCCAATTTTTATTTCCACGTCACGACGGCCTACGCCATCCTGCGTCACAACGGTGTGGATCTGGGGAAAAAGGATTATCTCGGAGCGCTGTCTTTTAAAACGGCTTAACCTCTTTAATCAGCGGACGCCGGATAACCGGCGCCCGCCCATGTCACGCTACATCTCTCTGGCCAGTCTGGCCCGACGCACCAGCTGGATAAACTCGGTGCGATAACCATAATCATCAGCCCCTTTGGTTTTCTGGGCGAGGGCGATGACATCGTCATAGCTGTAGTTGCCGATAAAATCGCTGCCGCGTAACAGTTGAGCAAAACCTGCCACAGCCGTCGCAAATCCGGCTTCCTGCTGCAGCGAATCCGCTGCGATGCTTCCGTCCAGTCTGACCAACTGGTTTGCTGCAATGGGCTGNTCGATCAGCTGCGATTGCGCTTCCCCCGGCAACTTGTAACGTATCCGCAAAAACGCATATTCATCNCNGGTATTTTTGNTGGCCGTGGTCGGTGGGGTGTAACGGCTGGGTTCCAGCAAGGGNTTGCCTTCTCCAACAGGGGTTATTTCATAGATAGCGGTCACGCTGTGGCCTGCGCCGATATCCCCGGCGTCCACTTTATCGTTATTGAAATCCTCGCGGTTCAGTGCGCGGGTTTCGTAACCGATCAACCGATACTCCGCTACGGTTGCCGGATTAAACTCCACCTGGATTTTCACGTCGTTGGCGATGGGGAAGAGCGTGGAGGTCGCCTCATGCACGAGAACTTTCTGCGCCTCACTGAGCGTGTCGATATAAGCCGCGACGCCGTTGCCGTGCTGAGCCAGTGTCTGCATCATCGCATCCTGGTAATTGCCCTGGCCGAAGCCAAGCACCGACAGGTAAATACCCTGGTCGCGCTTGCGCTCAACGAGNGTTTTCAANTCGCTGTCGCCGGTAGGGCCTACATTAAAGTCACCGTCGGTGGCGAGGATGATGCGGTTAACCGCCTTCGCATCATAGTTCGCCTCCGCTAACTGATAAGCGCGCATGATGCCTTCCGCCCCTGCGGTGGAACCGCCCGCCTGCAGCTGCCGTACCGCCGTGAGAATTTTCTGTTTCTCTTTAACCGGCGTGGGCTCCAGCACGGTGCCGGCTGCTCCCGCGTAAACCACGATAGCCACGGTGTCATCCGGTTTTAAGGTATCCAGCAGCAGCTCCATGGATTGCTGTACCAGCGGCAGTTTGTCGGAGCTGTACATGGAGCCGGAGACGTCCAGCAGAAACACCAGATTGCTGCGTGGGATAGCATTGGCCGGCAGCTGATAACCCTTGATCCCGATGTGGATCAATTTATTGCCGGCTTTCCAGGGAGAATCTGTCACTACGACGCTGGGCAAAAAGGGCTCTTTACTGCTGGCTGGCAGCGGATACTGGTAATCAAAATAATTAATCAGTTCTTCCACACGCACGGCATCTTTTGGTGGCAGTCGGCCGTTGTTGAGGCTGCGCCGCACAAAGCTGTAAGACGCCGTATCCACGTCGATAGAGAAGGTCGACACCGGCACTTCACTGACGGCCTTGACGGTATTTTCCTGAAACTCTGCGAAGCGATCCCGGGATTCAGCAGGTGGTGGCAGCATGAGCGTATCACGGGCCGCAGCGATGGCTGCCTGAGGTCGCGCCGGCATGGCGGTGAGCACTTTCTCCCTCGCTTCTCTTTGGGTCGCTATCTGCCGCGCCAGACGTNCGGGCGCTTCAGCCTCGCGACGGCTGTACTCCGGTGCAGCGGCGGTTGCCAGCTCGGGTTCGGCCGGCACTGGCATCTGCACGAGAGTTTCATCAAAGGTAGCGCTGGTGTGTATGGGCATCTGCTGAAACAGCAGCACACCAACTACGGCGAGGCTGCAGGTTGCCAGGCCGCTGATCAGCAATTTTTTCTGAGGAAAGTTAAACGCATTCATGGGAGCTGTCCTGTCTGGGTTGTGAGTACCCGTAAGACGAAGCCGCAGCAGAAATCCTTGGATCCAGGAAGATTTTTTTTGCGGCTGAGCGGCATCTTCGCTCGACTGCTGTTCTGCCGCCTGAGCTTCCTGTACCGCATCAAATTCCATCAGCGCCAGGTTTATCGCGCGCTTTCTGGCAGCGCTGTCCGGTTCTGGCTTGATATCAAAGGCTTTGTTGATCAGGTCGTCAGTCATAGTTGTGCCTCCTGCAGGTCGGCGGAGGAGTTCTGGAGAAGAAGTAATTGCTTGCGGATTTCATGCAGGCGCCAGGACACGGTGCTTTCCTTGATCGACAGGATCTGAGCAGCTTCGGCGTGGGTCATGCCTTCACCGTGAACCAGCAGGGCGGTTTCCTTGAAGCCTTCGGCCATGTCATCAAGGATGCCGAGGACCTGTTGCAGATACACGTTGAGTTCGCCCGAATGACCACGCTGGTCCGGCTCTTCTTCCTGTGTCTGGTCCTCGCCCCAATGGCGCGACTGGCTGCGCTGCCAGTCTTTCGCACAGTTGATCACCAACCGGTAAAGCCAGGTAGTAAAAGCTGACTCAAAACGAAACTGACCCAGCGTGCGGGCCAGTTTGATGCAGGCCTGCTGGGTAACATCTTCGGCATCAGCATGGCTCCCGCACCACTTGCAGGCGAAGCGGAAGACCGTGTCATAGTAAGTAGTGAGCAGCGTCTCGAAGGCA
>Ga0065721_10049092_pt1 | contig 46731 bp, 42 predicted proteins | sample Mesricmetagenome_FD_59108 | JGI IMG/M metagenome (GOLD analysis project Ga0065721, IMG submission 59108) | Mesophilic microbial community from rice straw/compost enrichment Sample: eDNA_1 v2 (version 2) | ecosystem: Engineered > Solid waste > Grass > Composting > Bioreactor | place: USA: Davis...
TGCCGAAGGGGAGAACGCCTAAATGTCCGACAAGCAGACCTCGGGCGCTCCCGCCCGCACCGGTGGTGGCCCGCGCCGTCCGTTCTTCCGCCGCCGCAAGACCTGCCCGTTCTCGGGCGCCAACGCCCCGGCGATCGACTACAAGGACGTCAAGCTCCTGTCCCGCTTCATCTCCGAGCGTGGCAAGATCGTCCCGAGCCGCATCACCGCGGTTTCCGCGAAGAAGCAGCGCGAGCTCGCTCGCGCCATCAAGCGCGCCCGCTTCCTGGCCCTGCTTCCCTACGTGGTGAAGTAAGGATCTGAAGCGAACGGCGAAGGTATAGGTGTCCCCATGGCCACGCCCCTGGCCGCTCCGCCCCTGATGTTCTTCGTGGCGGCTGCCATCGGCGTCGGTGTGGTCAGCGCGTTCTTCTACCTGTCCGTCCTGTTCGGCGGGGCGGGCGCGCTGATCCTGGGCTATCTGGCGCCGCTGCCGCTGCTCCTGATGGGACTGTGGCTCGGCTCCGCCGCCACCATCGTCGCCGGAACGGCGGGGACGGTTGCGGTTCTGGCGGCATCGTCCAGCCTGCTGGTCGCGCTGGCCTATCTTGTGACCGCGGCTTTTCCCGTGGTCCTGGTGGTCCGGCAGGCCCTGCTGGCGCGCACGACCGCCGATGGGGGCATTGAATGGTATCCTCCGGGCCGGCTCCTGATGGGGCTGACCGGAATGGGACTGGCGGCCCTCCTGGGTGCCGCGGTTCTGACGCTCGACCAGCCCGGCGGGCTGGAGGGCGCGGTGCGCGAAACGCTGGCCCGCATGGCGGAACAGCTCTTCGCCGCGCAGGGCCAGGCGGCTCCGGATCCGCAGGACCTCTGGATGGCCGAGGTGTTGCCGGGCCTCGCGGTGATCTCGTGGTTGACCATGACGATCATCAACGCGGCCCTGGCGCAGGGAGCGCTGATGCGGTTCGGCCGCAACCGGCGCCCGCCCATGCGGCTCGTCGACCTGGAACTGCCCCGGTGGTTGTCGGCGGTGTTCCTGGTGGCCCTGCTGGCGGCGTCCGCGGCACCGGATCCGGTGGCGTTCCTGGCGCTCAACACGGCGCTGATCCTGGCGCTTCCGTTCGCCTTCGCCGGGCTTTCGGTGGTGCATGCAGTGGCCCGGAGTCGCTCGGCCAAAGTGCCGATCCTCATCGGGTTCTACATGTTCCTGTTTCTTTTCGGGTGGCCGATCATGCTGTTGGTCGGCCTTGGCATGATCGAGCAATGGATTGGGCTGCGTCGCCGTTTCCGGCCCGCCGGCCCCGATCAGGAGGACGAGTGATGGAAGTTATTCTGCTGGAGCGAGTCGAGAAGCTCGGCCAGATGGGCCAAGTCGTGAAGGTGCGTCCTGGCTTCGCCCGCAACTACCTGCTGCCGCAGAAGAAGGCCATGCGCGCCACCAAGGCGAACATGGCGGTCTTCGAGAAGCAGAAGGCTCACCTGGAAGCGATGAACCTTGAGCGCCGCAAGGACGCCGAGCAGGTCGCGAGCCAGATGAACGACGTGTCGGTGGTCGTGATCCGTCAGGCCGGTGAGACCGGCGTGCTGTACGGTTCCGTCACCACGCGCGACATCGCCGACGCGCTCGTCGCGGCCGGCTACAAGGTCGACCGCAAGCAGGTCTCGATCGCTTCCCCGATCAAGACTCTGGGCCTGTTCAAGGTTCGCGTCGTCCTGCACCCCGAGGTGAGCGTCGCCGTCACGGTGAACGTCGCCCGTTCGCAGGAAGAGGCCGAGCTGCAGCTGGCCCGCGGTGGCATGGTCACCGCCGCCGACCTGCGCGACGAAGAGGAAGAGATCGAGGAGGCCCCCGAGGCCACCGAGACCGAGGACTCCGAGCAGGCCTGATCGCCGGCTCTGCGAGACCTCTCCGCTCGTCCGGAAGCCGCCCGCTCCCGCAAGGGGGTGGGGCGGCTTTCCGCTTTTCAGGCACCCGATTCGGAGCTATCGGCCACCCGATTGCCCCCTTCAGTGTGCGCCGGACGCGCCGCTGCTATGCACGGACGGGCCGTTGCGGCACTAGGCAGTAAATTCCGACGTTCCTTCCACGTGAATCGTTGCGATTCGGTGTGGAGGAACGGAATGCTTCTTGCCCGCTTGCTCAATCCGGTTGTGACGGCCGGCGCCTTCGATCTTGTGGATGCCGATGGCCGGGTCCACCGCATCGGATCCGGCACGCCGCGTTTGTCGCTGCACCTTCACGACAAGGCCCTGCACCGCGACCTCGTGATGAACCCCCGCCTGCGTTTCGGCGAGGCCTATATGGACGGCCGCCTGTCGATCGGGGGGGGCTCCATCTACGATTTCCTGGCGCTGCTCAGCGATGGGCCGGAAAACGTCCAAGGCGCGCTCGGCACGATTCGCGAGGCCCTGGGACCGGTCCTGCGACTCGGGCACCAGCACAATCCGCTGAAGCGTGCGCGCCGGAACGTGGCCCACCACTACGACATTTCCCGCGCCTTCTTCGAACTGTTCCTCGACCGGGACATGCAGTACTCCTGCGCTTACTTCCCGACGCCGGACACCAGTCTGGACGACGCGCAGGAAGCCAAGAAGCGCCACATCGCCGCGAAGCTGTTGCTACGCCCCGGCATGCGGGTGCTGGACATCGGATGCGGCTGGGGGGGCATGGCGCTGTACCTCGCCAAGGCCACCGGCGCGCACGTCACCGGCATCACCCTGTCCACCGAACAGCTTGCCGTTGCCCGCGAGCGGGCGGAGTTGGCCGGCCTGTCGGATCAGGTGCGATTCGAACTGCGCGACTACCGGCTGATGGAGGGCACCTTCGACCGGATCGTCTCGGTCGGCATGTTCGAGCATGTGGGCGTGCCCCATTACGACGCCTTCTTCACCAAGGTCCGCGACCTGCTGGCCGACGACGGGGTTGCCCTGCTGCACGCCATCGGCCGGTCCGACGGTCCGGGCACGACCAATCCGTGGCTGCGCAAATACATCTTCCCCGGCGGTTATTCTCCGGCCCTATCGGAAGTTCTGCCGTCCATCGAGAAGGCCGGGCTGTGGAACACCGATGTGGAGATCCTGAGGCTCCATTACGCCGAGACGCTGCGTCATTGGCGGGAACGCTTCCGGACCCGCTGGGATGACGCCAAGGCCATGTATGACGAGCGCTTCTGCCGCATGTGGGAGTTCTATCTGGCCGGGGCGGAGATCGCCTTCCGCTACCAGGGCCACATGGTGTTCCAAATCCAGCTCGCCCGGTCCGTGGGCGCTGTGCCGCTCACCCGCGACTATATGATCAACACCGAACGGGCGCTGATCCAGGCGTCCCCAACCGTGGCCATACCCAAGCAGCCCGCCGCGCAGCGCGTGTCATCCTAGCATCACACCAGCCGGCTTATCCGCCTGGGAAGCGATGGCGATCCCCCTGAATTGACTGGCCTTTTGGGCTTACCCCCAATACTCTCCCTCTGTGGATAAAAGTTATCCACACGAATTCGAGGGGGCCTTCGCCGTTCGCACAGCCAAGCCGCCCTGCCCTTTGGTACAGTGCCGGCCATGGACGACAAGACCACCCAGTTTTTCGAGCCGCGCCCGATGGACAGCGGCCAATCCCGTGCCGGTGCCGTCAAGCCCGCCGCCGAATACCGCACGCCTCCCCACAACGAGGAAGCGGAACAGGCGCTGCTCGGCGCCATCCTGGTGAACAACAAGGCGTACGAGAAGGTCGGCGAGTTCCTGCGCGCCGAGCATTTCTACGACCCGGCGCACCAGCGCATCTTTTCGGCCATCGGCAAGATGGTGGAGCGCGGGCAGATCGCGAACCCCGTCACGCTGAAGGCCTATTTCGACAACGATCCGGAACTGGCCCCGGATGGAGGGGCCAGCTACCTCGCCCAGTTGGCCGCCAACGTCGTCACGGTGGTCAACGCCGGGGACTATGGCAAGACGATCCACGACCTGTTCCTGCGCCGCCAGCTGATCGAGGTCGGCACGGACATGGTCAACGAGGCGTACCAGCACGACCTCGACATCGACGCCATGGACCAGATCGAGACGGCGGAGAAGCAGCTGTTCGACCTCGCTTCCACCGGCGACGTCCGCGGCGGCTTCATCGCCTTCTCCGAATCCCTGAAGGCGGCGATCGCAACGGCGGAAACGGCCTTCCGTCGATCCAGCCACGTCACCGGCGTCACCACGGGCCTGCGCGACCTCGACCGCAAGCTGGGCGGCCTGCACCCATCGGACCTGATCATCCTCGCTGGGCGCCCCTCTATGGGTAAGACGGCTCTGGCGACCAACATCGCCTTCAACGCGGCCAAGGCGCACATGCGCACCAGCGGCGGCGAAGGCGCGCCGGTCGGCTTCTTCTCGCTGGAAATGTCAGCGGAACAGCTCGCCACCCGTATCCTGGCAGGCGAGGCCGAGGTGTCCGGCGACAAGATCCGCCGCGGCGAGATCAAGGACAGCGACTTCCCCAAGTTCGTGGCGGCGAGCCAGGATCTGAGCCGCGTCCCCTTCTTCGTGGACGACACGCCGGCCCTGACCATCGCGGCGGTGCGCACGCGCTGCCGGCGCCTGAAGCGCACGCACGGGCTGGGCATGGTGGTGGTCGACTACCTCCAGCTGCTGCGCGGCAGTTCGACCAAGGGCAACGAGAACCGCGTCCAGGAAATCTCGGAGATCACCCGCGGCCTGAAGGCCATCGCGAAGGAACTGGAAGTTCCCGTGCTGGCGCTGTCGCAGCTCAGCCGTGCGGTCGAAATGCGCGAAGACAAGCGTCCGCAGCTTGCCGACCTGCGCGAATCGGGCTCCATCGAGCAGGACGCCGACGTGGTGATGTTCGTTTACCGCGAACAGTACTATCTTGAGCGCGCCGAGCCGGCCCGCCGGCCGGAGGAGACGGAGGACAAGTACAACGACCGCTACGCCAACTGGCAGAAGCGCTACGCCGAGGTCCACAACACGGCCGAGGCGATCATCGCAAAGCAGCGCCACGGCCCGATCGGCAGCGTCCGGATGTTCTTCGACGGACAGTTCACGAAATTCGGCGACCTCGACACGACCCATGACTTCGGCCCTACTGAGTGACCCGGCGCAACGTGCCGGCGCGATCCTGACCATCGACCTTGGCGCGGTCGTCGCGAACTGGCGGCGTCTCCGCGACACGGTCGCGCCGGCCGAATGCGCCGCCGTGGTGAAGGCCAACGCCTACGGCCTCGGCGTGGAGCGCGTGGTTCCCGCCCTGGCCGCGGCGGGCTGCAAGACCTTCGTGGTCGCGCAGTTCGAGGAGGCCCTGGCCGTCCGCGCCGTCGCGCCGGACGTTCGAGTGCTGTCGCTGGGCGGCCTGCCGGCCGGTACCGAAGCGGACTTCACGGCCAATCGCATCCTGCCGGTGCTGAACCACCTGGGCGACATCGCGGCGTGGCAGGCCCACGCGCGGGCGCAGGGCACCGCCCTGCCCGCGGTCATCCACATCGACACCGGCATGAACCGACTCGGGCTCGGCCCGGACGAGCTGGACACGCTGGCCGACGATCTCACGCGGCTGGACGGCGTGGACGTGCAGATCTGGATGACCCATCTGGCCTGCGCCGAGACGGATTCGGTGATGAACAGCCAGCAGCTCGGCCGCTTCCGCACGGCGATCGGGCGGCTGCCGGCAGCCAAGGCCAGCTTCGCCAACTCGTCGGGAATCTTCCACGGCCCGGCCTTCCATTTCGACCTCGTCCGGCCGGGCTGCGCGCTCTATGGCGTGAACCCGACGCCCGGCGCGGCCAACCCGATGCGGGACACCATCCGCCTCGACGCCCGCGTGCTTCAGGTGCGCAGCGTTGACAGTGCTATGACCGTTGGCTACGGTGCGACGCACCGCGTTGCGGCGAGAGGCAAAATCGCAACCATCGCAGTGGGTTATGCCGACGGATACCTGCGCTCCCTCAGCGGGCGCGGGCATGTGTTCGTGGACGGCGTGGCCGCTCCGGTGGTTGGACGGGTTTCGATGGATCTGGTCACGGTGGACATCAGCGACCTTCCCGACGGCGCCGTGGCGCCCGGCGGATTGGTCGAACTGATCGGCCCCAACCGCCCGGTTGACACCGTGGCGGATGAGGGCGGCAGCATCGGTTACGAGATTCTCACCTCGCTGGGCGCGCGTTACCACAGGGTCTATCGGGACCCGTCGCCGCCTGAGGTCGCTTGATGGGTTTCCTTGCCGCCACCGGCCGGGCCTTCCTGGTCTTCCTGGAAGCGACCGGAAAGCTTGGTCTATTCACCGTAGCCGCCCTGTCGCATTGCATCCGCCCGCCCTTCTACCCGCGGCAGATCATGCGGCAGATGATCGACATCGGCTATTACTCGCTGCCGGTGGTCGGACTGACCGCTCTGTTCACCGGCATGGTGCTGGCGCTGCAGAGCTATTCCGGCTTCTCCCGCTTCCAGGCCGAAGGCGCCATCGCCACGGTGGTCGCGCTGTCTGTGACGCGTGAGCTTGGACCGGTGCTGGGTGGCCTGATGGTGGCCGGCCGCATTGGCGCCGCCATGGCCGCCGAGATCGGCACGATGCGCGTGACGGAGCAGATCGACGCCCTGTCGACGCTCTCCACGAACCCGTTCAAGTATCTCGTGGCGCCGCGCCTTCTGGCGGGGTTGGCCATGCTGCCGCTGCTGGTGCTGGTGGCCGACATCATCGGCGTGTTCGGCGGGTTCCTGGTCGGCGTCTACCGCCTGAACTTCAACCCGTCCTCCTACATCAACCGGACCTGGGAATTCCTGGAGCCGATCGACGTCATCTCCGGCCTCGTGAAGGCGGCGGTGTTCGGCTTCATGGTGTCGCTGATGGGCTGCTACCACGGCTACCATTCCCGGGGCGGCGCGCAGGGCGTGGGGGCCGCGACGACGAACGCGGTGGTGTCCGCCTCGATCCTGATCCTGGTGTGGAACTACCTCATCACCGGCATCTTCTTCTCGACGAAATGAGCGCCGTCATGTCCGCCTCTCCTTCGCAGGTCCCCCCCGATCATCCACCGAAGATCGCGCTGCGGGGCGTGCACAAGCGGTTCGGGCCGAAGGTCGTGCTGAACGGCATCGACCTGGAGGTCGGCCGCGGCGAGTCGCTGGTCGTCATCGGCGGGTCGGGCACCGGCAAGTCGGTGATGCTGAAGTGCATCCTCGGCCTGCTGTCGCCGGACGCCGGTTCCATCCGGGTGGACGGCCAGGAGACCACCAAACTGCCCCAGCGCGACCGGGAAAAGCTGCTGCACAAGTTCGGCATGCTGTTCCAGGGCGCTGCGCTGTTCGACAGCCTGAAGGTGTGGGAGAACGTGGCCTTCGGCCTGATCCAGGGCGAGCACATGCCGCGCGCCAAGGCCAAGGAGATCGCCATCGCCAAGATGGGCGCCGTCGGGCTCGGCCCCGAGGTCGGCGAGCTGTTTCCGTCGGAACTGTCCGGCGGCATGCAGAAGCGCGTCGGCCTCGCCCGCGCCATCGCCGACGAGCCGGAAATCATCTTCTTCGACGAGCCCACGACCGGCCTCGACCCGATCATGGCGGACGTCATCAACGACCTGATCGTGAAGTGCGTGAAGGACCTCGGCGCCACCGCCGTAACCATCACCCACGACATGGCCTCCGCCCGCAAGATCGCCGACCGGATCGCGATGATCTACCAGGGCCGCATCATCTGGACCGGCCACGCCAAGGACATCGACAATTCCGGCAATCCCTTCGTGGACCAGTTCGTCCACGGCAAGGCCGACGGCCCGATCAAGATGCAGGTCCGGGCGCTGTAACTCCCAGGCTGCACCGAAGCCAAGCCATGGTGCGGCATTTCTCCCCAAAAAGGTGGGACCAGAGTTGGTGCAAAATTAACCCGACGCTCGTTAGGTTCGCCCGCAACAAACCGCCGCACCACCGGAGACACGACATGGCTGACATCACCACCAACGGCTTGGCCTTTGCGAGCTTCATGCTGAGCGCGAAGATTCTGGAGACGCTTCAGGCCAAGGGCCTGCTGACCAACGCCGAGACGGTCCAGACCATCCAGAACGCCCACGAGCAGCTGCTCAAGAACGACAACCAGCTGTCGCACGAGGCCGCCGCGGCGCTCGCCCACTTCTTCGCGCCGCCATCCGAGGGCTGACGTCGGAAGGCTGGCCGCCGCGGAGTGTGCCGGGCTTCGGCGGATGCCTCGGCCCAACCCGCGCCCCTCCCTGGCCTAGATGTCCTTTGACGTGCCCGTCGCTTTCGCCAGACCGTCCCGCAACGCCGGCAACAGGACGGCGCCCAGCAGGGCGACGACCGGCAGCAGGGCGTAGTCGCCCGCTGCCGCCGCCTCCAGAAGTTCGGCGCGGGTCAGGAATTCCAGCCGCATCTCTTCCAGGTCGCCCGAGTCCGGCTCCGCCACCTTGCGGGCGTTGCGGGCGTGGAACATGTGGCACAGGCAGCCGCGGTGGTTCGCCTGCACCGCGTAGGCGCCGAGCGCCGTCCAGTCGTCGGAAACGTAGCCGGTCTCTTCCAGCAGTTCCCGTTTGGCAGCCGCCAGAGGCTCCTCCCCGCCGTTGATTCCGCCGGCCGGAAAGGTCTGGCTGACGCGGCGGACGCCGTACTTGTACTGGCGCAGCATCAGGACGCGGCCGCCCTCGTCTTCCACGAACATGATGACGAAGTCGCCCTGCTCCACCTGATAATAGTCCTCCACCCGTCGGCCGTCCGGAAGCTCCACGGTGTCGGCGTGGACGCGCAGGAACGGGCTGGCGTCCAGCAGCGTCCGGCGCCCCAGCACCGTCCAGGGCTTCAGATCGTCGCTCATGCGGCAGGGCCGTAGGGCGGCTGGGTGAAGCCGGCGGGCGACAGGGTGAAGATCTCGCAGCCGTCCGCCGTGATGCCGACCTGATGCTCGAACTGGGCGGACAGGGAGCGGTCGCGGGTGACGGTGGTCCATCCGTCCGACAGGATTTTCACGTCCGGCTTACCGGCGTTGATCATCGGCTCGATGGTGAACACCATGCCGGGCTGGAGCAGCACGCCGGTGCCCGGCTTGCCGAAATGGTCCACATGCGGCGCGTCGTGGAAAACCCGCCCGATCCCGTGCCCGCCGAAATCGCGGACGACCCCGTAGCGGTGGGATTCGGCCAGCGTCTGGATGGCGTGGCCGATGTCGCCCAGGTGGTTGCCGGGCTTGGCCGCCGCGATGCCGGCCATCATCGCCTTGTAGGTGATGTCCACCAGCTTGCGCGCCTTCACGCCGATCTTGTCGCCGACGAAGAACATGCGGCTGGTGTCGCCGTACCAGCCGTCCAGGATCACCGTTACGTCGATGTTGACGATGTCGCCGTCCAGCAGCTTCTTGTCGTCGCTGGGAATGCCATGGTTCACGACGTGGTTGGGCGAAATGCAGCTCGCCGCCGGATAGCCGTGATAACCGATGGTCGCGGGAATCGCCCCGTTGTCCCGCATGTAGGCCTCGATCAGCCGGTCGAGATGCCCGGTGCTGACGCCCGGCACCACATGAGGCGTGATGTAGTCCAGCGTGGATGCCGCAAGCCGGCCGGCCTTGCGCATCGCCTCGAACTCCTCCGCCCCATGCAGCGGGATGCGCCGCCCTTCCTTGTCCGCCACAACGTCACCTGTATCCGTCATTGTCCGATGCCCCTGTGCAACGGGCGAGAACCTACTACCGAATCGGTCCGAGAAAAGCCCCAGGATTTTTATCGCTTCAGGCATAGGATTTAGGGCAGGGGCTTGCTATATGTTGGGCGCCGCCGAAACCCCGGTACACCACTGTCTGCACGACCTTTGGCCAAGCCCTCCACCCGCTACGCCTGCCAGTCCTGCGGCGCCACCTTCCCGAAATGGGCGGGGCGCTGTGACGCGTGCGGCGAATGGAACACGCTCGTCGAAGAAGCGGCCCCGGAAAGCGCGCCCAAGGGGCTTGGCGTCGCGCGCGGGCGCCGGCTGGACTTCGTCGGGCTCGCCGGAACCAGCGCCGCCCCGCCCCGCCGCCTGACCCACATCGCGGAGTTCGACCGCGTCTGCGGCGGCGGCCTCGTGCCCGGTTCGGCCATCCTGATCGGCGGCGATCCCGGCATCGGCAAATCGACCCTTCTTCTTCAGGCGATGGCGCGTCTGTCCCAGGAACACCGCTGCGCCTATGTGTCGGGCGAAGAGGCGGTGGACCAGGTGCGGCTGCGCGCCCTGCGGCTCGGCTGCGCGGCGGCCCCGGTGCAGTTGGCGTCCGCCACCAGCGTGCGCGACATCGTGGCCTCGCTGGACAGCAACGACGGGCCGGACGTCGTCGTCATCGACTCCATCCAGACCATGTATGTGGACAACCTGGACAGTGCCCCCGGCACGGTGGCGCAGGTCCGGGCGAGCGCGCAGGAACTGATCCGCGTCGCCAAGCGGCGTGGCGTCGTGCTGCTGCTGGTCGGCCACGTCACCAAGGAAGGCATGATTGCCGGCCCCCGCGTGCTGGAGCACATGGTCGACACCGTCCTCTATTTCGAGGGCGAGCGCGGCCACCAGTTCCGCATCCTGCGCGCGGTGAAGAACCGCTTCGGCGCCACCGACGAGATCGGCGTCTTCGAGATGACGGACGGCGGCCTCGGCGAGGTCTCCAACCCCTCGGCCCTGTTCCTGGCGGAACGGCGCGGCGACGTGTCGGGCGCTGCCGTCTTCGCCGGCATGGAGGGCACGCGCCCCGTGCTGGTGGAGGTGCAGGCCCTGGTCGCCCCTTCCCCGCTGGGCACGCCGCGGCGCGCCGTGGTCGGCTGGGATTCGGCGCGGCTTGCCATGGTGCTGGCGGTGCTGGAGGCGCGCTGCGGCGTGCAGATCGGCGCCAACGACGTCTACCTGAACGTGGCTGGCGGCCTGCGGATCACCGAACCCGCCGCCGACCTTGCGGTCGCCGCGGCGCTGGTGTCCTCCCTGACGGGCGAGCCGGTGCCGGCCGACGCGGTGGTGTTCGGGGAGATCGGCCTGTCCGGCGAAGTGCGCGCCGTGGGCCAAAGCGACACGCGGCTGAAGGAAGCCGCAAAGCTGGGGTTTTCAACGGCGATCTTTCCGGCTAGACGGAACGGCCAAAAGGGGGGGCGCGGCGACGGCAGCCTGAAAACGGTAGAGTTGCAGCAGCTCAGCGAGCTGATGCCCCTGTTCCAGGCCGGCTCCGGCTCCCGTCCTCCCCGCGGTCGTGATTAAGGCGGTCGGGATCAGCACCACAGCGCAGAACGAGCGCGCGCAAGGCAAGAGCACGAGGCGAAGCGGAGCACATGGAGACCTTCCCGATCAATCCGGCGGACCTTGCGGTCATCGTCGTGCTTTTGTTGTCGGCGCTGCTGGCCTTCACGCGCGGCATGGTGGCGGAGGTTCTGTCCGTCGCGGCCTGGGCGGGCGCCGCTCTGGTGACGCTGAACGCCCTGCCCCACGTGCTGCCCATCGCCCAGCACTACATCCATGTCGAGATGGCGGCCTACGCCGTGTCCGCCGTGGCGCTGTTCGTGGTCAGCCTCGTGATCCTGACGATCATCGGCCGCGCCGTGTCGCGCGGGGTGCAGAATTCCGGCCTGTCGGCGCTGGACCGGTCGTTGGGCTTCGTCTTCGGGCTGCTGAAGGGTGCCATTCTGGCTTCCGTGGCCTATCTGTTCTTTGCATGGCTGGTGCCGAATCCGGCGGAACATCCGGTGTGGCTGCAGACCGCCAAGACCCGCCCGATGCTGGTCGCCGGCGCCGGCATGATCTACGAGATCATGCCCGAGAACCTGCGCAAGGACGGGCTCGGCCAGATGGACGTCGCGCGGGAGCGCGCCCGTCAGGCCGTGGAGGCGAAGGAAGCGCTCGACCGCCTGTCGACTCCGGTGCCCAGCGTTGCCAAGACCGGAGGTGCGTCCCAACCCGATACCGGCTATAAGGACCGCGACCGCGGGGATCTTGAGCGACTGATTCAAAACGCGCGCTGACGGCATGCGCCGCCAAGCGAAATTGTGACGCCACCTTGATGACGCCCGTGCACGACGAGGATTCTCCGATGCTGACGACGCATCCGTTCGACGACGATAAGCTGCGCGAAGAGTGCGGCGTGTTCGGCATCCTGAGCCACACTCAGGCGGCCGCGATCACCGCGCTGGGCCTGCACGCCCTGCAGCACCGCGGCCAGGAGGCCTGCGGCATCGTCAGCTACGACGGGGACCGGTTCCACCTTCAGCACGCGCTGGGGCTGGTCGGCGACCACTTCTCGTCGGAGTCGGTGATCGCCAAGCTGAAGGGCCCGCAGGCCATCGGCCACGTCCGCTACGCCACCACGGGCGACACCTCCATCCGCAACGTCCAGCCGCTCTACGCCGATTTCGAATTCGGCGGCTTCGCGCTGGCCCACAACGGCAATCTGACCAACGCGCAGACCCTGCGCCGCCAGCTGGTCCGCCGCGGCTGCCTGTTCCAGTCCACCACCGACACCGAGGTGATCGTCCACCTGATGGCTATCGCCCGCGGCGGTTCGCCGGTGGATCGCCTGATCGAGGCAGTGCGGCAGGTCGAGGGCGCCTTCTCCCTGGTGGCGCTGACCCCGAACGAGGTCATCGGCGTGCGCGACCCGCTGGGCGTGCGCCCGCTGGTGCTGGGCAAGCTGGGCGACACGCACATCCTGACCAGCGAGACCTGCGCGCTGGACATCGTCGGCGCCGAGTATCTCCGCGACGTCGAGCCGGGCGAGATGGTCGTGCTGACCGAATCGGGCGTGCAGAGCCTGCGCCCCTTCCAGCCGCAGGGCCGCCGCTTCTGCATCTTCGAATACATCTACTTCGCGCGGCCGGACAGCGTGATGGAGGGCTCCTCCGTCTACAGCGCCCGCCAGCGTATCGGCGCCGAGTTGGCCCGTGAATCCGGGATTGCGGCCGACGTGGTCGTGCCGGTGCCGGACAGCGGCGTGCCGGCGGCCATCGGCTACGCCACGCAGAGCGGCATCCCGTTCGAACTGGGCATCATCCGCAACCACTATGTCGGCCGCACCTTCATCGAGCCGACGGACCAGATCCGACACCTGGGCGTGAAGCTGAAGCACAACGCCAACCGCGCCATGATCGAGGGCAAGCGGGTGGTGCTGGTGGACGACAGCATCGTGCGCGGCACGACCTCCAAAAAGATCGTGGAAATGGTGCGGGCCGCAGGCGCCAAGGAGGTGCACATGCGCATCTCCAGCCCGCCGACCTCGCACCCCTGCTTCTACGGCATTGATACGCCGGAGCAGAGCAAGCTGCTGGCCCACCGCCTGTCGGTCGAAGAGATGCGGGACTTCATCCAGGCCGACAGCCTAGCCTTCATTTCGCTGGACGGCCTGTACCGCGCCATGGGCGAAGAAAAGCGCGATGCCAAGAAGCTGCGCTATTGCGACGCCTGCTTCACCGGCGAATACCCGATCCCGCTGACCGACGCGGTGGAAAACCCGCCGACCGAGGCGAACGTCCGCATCCGCGCCTGACGCCGTTCCCGACGAGGCCGGCCGCAGCGAAGCGGCCAGCCCGCTGCGGCGGCCTCATCCCCTCCAGCTTCCCCCCTCCAGCATCGACGAGCCGCCCCCATGTCCCGTCTGAACGGTCGCATCGCCCTCATCACCGGCGCGTCGCGCGGCATCGGCGCCGCCGTCGCCAAGCGTTTTGCCGCCGAGGGCGCCCACGTCATCCTGACCGCGCGCACGGTCGGCGGACTGGAGGAAACCGACGACGCGATCTTCCAGGCCACGGGCAAGAACGCCACTCTGGTGCCGCTGGACCTGCGGCAGTTCGACAAGATCGACCAGCTCGGCTACTCCATCTTCGAGCGGTTCGGGAAGCTGGACATCCTGGTCGGCAACGCCGGCGCGCTGGAGGCGCTCGGCCCCGTCGCCCATTACGATCCGAAGCTGTGGGAACGGGTGATGGACGTGAACGTCACGGCCAACTACCGCCTGATCCGCTCCTTCGACCGGCTGCTGCGCGCGTCGGACGCCGGCCGCGCCATCTTTGTCACCTCGGGGGCCGCGAACGCGCCCTATCCCTACTGGAGCCCCTATGGCGCCAGCAAGGCGGCGCTGGAGATGATGGTAAAGACCTACGCGATGGAAATCGCCTCGTCGAACCTGCGCGTGAACCTGATCGATCCCGGTGTCGTCGCCACCAAGCTGCGCATGCAGGCCTTCCCCGGTGAAGACCAGACCAAGCTGACCCAGCCGGACGCCGTGGCGGAGCGCTTCGTCGAGCTGGCCGAGCCGTCCTGCACCCGAAACGGCGAAGTCGTGGCGGCCCAGTAACGGGCCGCCCGTTCCCGGTCAGTTCAGCAGCGGCACGCGGGCCCGCCCGGAGGCGACCCGCAGGCTGGCCGGGAAAAAGCCGCTGAAGGCATCCGACGCCCAGTCATAGCGGGTGTCGATCACCACATAGGTGACGCCGCCCACCGTCTCCCTCTGCACGCCGACCACGAGGCCGCTGCTGTTGAGAGACGCGGCGCGGTCGCGCGCACGCGCGCTGATCTGCGCGTCGGTGGCGCCCGACACCATGGCGTAGCGCGCCGCCTCCTCCGCCGCGTACTGGATGGTGTTGCGGGCCCAGAAATAGCGCCCGAACTCGATGGTCCCGAACAGCAGGGCGAAGAACAGCGGCACGGCCACCGCGAACTCCACCGCCGTCGCCCCGTCGCGCGCCTGGATCAGCCGGATCATGGCGCCCCTCCTCACATCACCCTCAGCACCGCCTGCCCCTGGAGGACCGTGCCGCTGGCGATCACCGGGACCGGCATGACGGCCTGAAAGGGCTGGGATACGGTGACCCGCACAAAGGTGGACAGGGCGCCGTCCGGGCAACTGCCCGTACAGGACACCGCCGCCCCGCTGGGGCATTCGCAGAATTTCTGGGCACTGACCGACGCGCTGGCGGACAGGCCGCCCGACGCCAGGGCCGCCGCCTGGATTCCAGCCGCGTCATCCGGCTTGGAACGGGCGTACTGCACGCCCGTACGCGCGGCGGCGGACAGGGACATGTCGTCGTACATCGCCCGCCCCAAATCGACCATCACCCCAAGGGCCGCCAGCAGGATGGGTGCGGCCACGGCGAATTCCACGGCCACGCCCCCCGCGCGGTCTCCCCACAGTCTTGCCATCATGGACCGGATTTTGGACATCGCAGCCTCATTCGCGGAGTTGCGCCTGGGCGGTGGCGATGGGCCGCTCGCCGCGTTCCCCGCACTGGCCCACGCCCAGGGTCGAGGTGCCGAGGAAGGATACGGTCTTCGCGACGATCTGGATGCACGCTGCGCTGGCCGTGCCGTTGGTGCCGCTCCAGTCCATTTCCTGGTTCGGGGTGTAGACGGCCCCTTGCAGGTCCGTGGACGACCCGCCGTTCAGCTTGTTCACGCTGCCCACCGGTGCACGCCGGTCCTGGTAGACCAGCAGGCCGCGGAACGGGTTCGCGGGGTCGGACGGTGCCCGCAGGCTGATCGCCGCGTTGCCCCGGATGTCCAGCCCGCCGATAGAGGAGCCGCTTACGTTCTTGGTGGTGAAGACGAAGGTCACGCCGTCGGTGCTGCTGCTGTACTGCCCCTTCAGCGTGCCGCCATTCACGTCAAGGCTGCCGTCCACGATGTAATAGGTGCCCGGATTGAAGGTCACCGTGCCGCCGGTGATCTGGATGCCGCCGCAATAGACGCCGGGGTTCAACGTCTTGGTGGCCTTGTTGGTCACCTTGACAGTGCTGGTGTGGTCGCACGGACCCACCGTGCCGACTTGGACGTCCGCGTAGGGGTCGCGCAGCGGTGCGGCGTGCAGTGACGGGGGAAAGTCCAGGTTCACCGTGACGTTGTTGCCCTGCGACAGCCCACCCGCCGACCACATGGACTGCGCCTTCACGATGACCACGCCGGTCAGGTTGATGGAGGCCGGATCGGTGGAGTTGGCGGCCAACATGCAGCCGGGCAAGGAGACGTTGGCCGTGCCGCTGCCCCGGATGGCGCCGGAGGCCCCCGTGTCGAGCGCCAGCACGCAGGCCTTCCCGCCGTTGCCGACCACGGCGACGGCACGGGCGCTGACCACGGCTTCCCCGCTGAGGAACAGGCTGCTGAACAGGCGTTCCTGATGGTTTTGCAGGATCGCCTCGACCGCGTCGGTCCGGCCGGCCAGCGGGCCGCTGGTCGGCGGCGAGTTCAGCACGAAGGCACCGCTCGCAGCCTCGTGAAAGCCGTTGCGTTGCGCCTCCCGCAGGGCAATGGCCGAGGCGTCGCCCGGATTGCCCCGCGATCGTTCCAGCGCCGCGGTGATCGCGGCCGCATCGGCGGCCGTCTGCAAGGCGCGGCGTGCGGCGTACCAGGACCCGAACTCGACGCCGAGCCCCAGCATGCCGACCAGCACTGACAGCATGATCGCCATCATCACGGCGATGGCGCCGCGTTCGTCCTGTCGCAGACGTAGGGACGAGATTCGCCAGGACGAAAACTGCCCGAACGAAAGATGGAAGTTCATGAAACGATGCGCCGTCATGGCCTGCCCTCCGCCCCATGGACGCACGGGGCGTGCGCGAGGCACTTCGCCTCACCTTGGGAAGACTACTCCCTTCGAAAGGGCATGACAATGAATGAATGATTGAGTTCTTGTGACGACTGCACGCGCCACAAATATTGCCACGCAGTTTATTGGAAGAACGCGCACCATCCGCTCGCAAAATGCTTCAAATTTCGAAGCAGTTTTCGCCACCACTAAGAAAATGGGCCAGACTACCGCCCGGCCCATCGTCGTTCTCGCACCATCCTCCCACCACCGATCAATCGTCGGCGTAGGGATTCTTCTGCTTTCTCAGCAGCAGGCGCACCGGCACGCCCGGCAGGTCGAAGGTCTCGCGCAGATGCGCGATCAGGTAACGCTGGTAGCTTTCCGGCAGATCCAGCGGCTTGTTCACGAACAGCGCGACGGTCGGCGGGCGGGTCTTCACCTGCGTGGCGTAGCGGATCTTCACGCGCCGGCCCTCCACCAGGGGCGGCGGGTGATGCTCAAGCACGCCTTCGATCCAGCGGTTCAGCTGGGCCGTCGGGATGCGGCGGTTCCACTGGGCGTAGGTCGCCAGGATGGAATCCAGCAGTGTGTCCAACTTCCGGCCCTGGAGAGCGGAGATGGTCACGACCTGCACGCCCTTGATCTGGGCAAGCGCCGCCTGGAGCTTGTCCTCGACCTGACGCAGCGCCATGGCGCGGTCTTCGACTGCATCCCACTTGTTCAGCGCGATGACCAGGGCGCGGCCTTCCTCCACCACCATGCGGGCGATGGTCAGGTCCTGCTTGTCCAGGATCTGGTTGGCGTCGACGACCAGCAGAACGACCTGGGCCAGACGGATGACGCGCAGGGCGTCGGCGACCGCCAGCTTCTCCACCTTGGCATCGACGCGGGCGCGCTTGCGCATGCCGGCCGTGTCCACCAGACGGAACTTGCGGCCCCGCCACTCCCAATCGACGCTGATGGCGTCGCGCGTCATGCCGGCCTCCGGGCCGGTCAGCACGCGCTCCTCCCCGATCAGGCTGTTCAGCAGCGTGGACTTGCCGACGTTCGGCCGGCCGACGATGGCGATCTGGATGGGCTTGGCGCGGTCTTCCTCCGGTTCCGGCTGGTCGCCGACGGGCAGTTCCTCGCCTTCGGCCTTGGCCGGCGCGGGGACCTCATCGGTTTCCTCCGGCTCCGGCGGGGCGTAGGGCAGCAGGGCCTCGACCAGATCGGCCATACCCTCGCCATGCTCCGCGGAGATCGGAATCGGATCGCCGAGGCCAAGCTCGAACGCCTCGTAGAGGCCTGGCATGCCGGCCTTGCCTTCCGCCTTGTTGGCGACCAGCAGGACCGGCGTCTTGCCCTTGCGCAGCAGCGCCGCGAAATGGCGGTCGAGCGGCGTGATGCCGGCACGGGCATCGACGATGAACAGCGCCACGTCGGCGCGCTCCAGCGCGCGTTCGGTCTGGCGGCGCATGCGCGCCTCCAGGCTGTCGTCGGACACGTCCTCCAGGCCCGCGGTGTCGACCACGGTGAAGGACAGGCCGCCCATGCGTGCGGGCGCCGAGCGCCAGTCGCGCGTCACGCCCGGCGTGTCGTCGACCAGCGCCAGCTTCTTGCCGGCCAGACGGTTGAACAGGGTCGACTTGCCGACGTTCGGCCGGCCGACGAGAGCCACGGTAAAAGACATCGGGCCGGAGGCCTCACGCTGGAGCAAACCGCGAACGGACCAAAGGTCCCGTAACGCGACTCAGCTCGTCAAATCAAATGCCGAGAGCGAATCCCGGTTCCTGACGGACCAGAATTCGCTCTCGACTTCGGACGGTGATCAACGGTACGCGACGAGCGTGCCGTTGTCGCCAAGCACATAAAGAGTGTTGTTCGCGACCACCGGCGGCAAGTAGGTGTCGGACTGAAGCGAGTAACGCCCGACGATCTGCCCGTCGACCGGCGACAGCGCGAGCATTTGCCCGTGCGATCCGGTGACGTACAGCTTTCCGCCCGCCAGAACCGGACCGGACCAGGTGATCGGCCCCTTCTTGTCCTCCGGATCCTTGAAGCGGTCGAGCGGAGCCACCCAGCGGACACGGCCGGCCTGACGGGTGACCGCCACGACCTCCGCATCGTTGGTGACCACGAACAGGAAGTCGCCGGCCAGCCACGGGGTCTGCGTGCCGCCGATTTCCGTCTCCCAGATGCGGACGCCGATGCGCTCGTCGATGGCGACCATGCGGCCGGAATGGCTGATGGCGTAGACGATGCCGCGGTCCACGACCGGCAGGCCGCGGATGTCGGCGAGGCTGCTCAGGGCACCGGCGCGGCGAATCGCCGCAAGGCTTTCCTGCCAGGCCACGCGCCCGTTTTCCGGCCGCAGGCCATACAGCTCGCCCGACGAATAGGGCGCCACGACCAGCGTCGGCGTCACCGCAGGGCTGACCGCGCCCAGCAGGCCGGCCGTTTCCAGAATGCCCTGGTGAGTCCACTGGACCTCGCCGTCCGTGGCCGACAGGGCGGCAAGCTGGTTGTCGAGCGTCAGCACAAAGACGCGCCCGCCTGCGACGGTCGGCGCGCCGCGCACCGGTCCCGGCACGCGCTTGCGCCAGATCACGTTGCCGTTGGCGGGGTCGAGCGCCAACACCTCGGCATAGCCGGTCGCGGCGAAGACCCGGCCATCGGCATAGGCCACGCCGCCACCGCTGGCGCCGCCGCGCTCGTTCTCCGGCTTGGTGTCCACGCGCCAGAGCTGCCGCCCGCTGCGCTCGTCGAGCGCCGCGACGTACGACTCCGCGTCCATGGCGTAGATGTGCCCGTCGGCGATCACCGGCGTCCCGAGCAGCGACCGCGAGCTGCTGGATCCCGAACCGATATCACCGCGCCACGCCTCCGCCGGCTTGTCCGACAGGGCCAGATGGCCCGGCGCATGCTCCGGCGTGCCGCCCGCCTGGGTCCAGGCCGCGTTGGTCACGGCCGGCGGCAGGGTCACGGCCACATCGGCAAGGCGCTGGTCGACCTCCACCTTGCGCTCGCGGGTCAGGACGGCAACGCGCTCGCCCGGCAGGGGCGGATCGGGCGTCTTGCCGAACCATTCGTTGACCGTGTCGCAGCCGGAGAGCAGCACGGCGAGCAGCGAGGTGGACAGAAGCGCCGCGCGCGACAGGGCGCGGGCCTTGGTCGTTTTGGCCATCGGAGTTCGGGTCATCAGGACTTGCCGTAGAGGGTGGCGAGATCCGCGGCGCGCGAGCGGACGCCCGCCGGAGCCTGAGAGTCGTCGGCCAGTTGCTGGAAGAGGGTGCGCGCCTTGTCCTTGTCGCCGGCGCGGGCGGCCAGCACGGCGCTCATCTCGCGGGCGGAGAAGCGCCAGGGGCTCGACTCCGCCGTCAGGGGCTGCAGACGCGCCCGGAGCTGCGCCGGGTCGCCGGAGCCCAGCTGGTGCATGACCGACAGCAGCGACGCCAGATCGCGGTAGACCGGGCCGACGCTGCCGTTGGCGGCCAGCTTGTCGTACACGGCGACCGCCTCGGCGGTCTTGCCTTCGCGGGTCAGCAGCGCGGCGGCGTTCAACTGCGCCAGCCCCGCCATGCCCGGATCGGCCTTTCCGGCAAAGGCGGCCAGAGCCTCCACGCCCTTTTCGGCGCCCTGCCCGGCCTGCGACAGCGCCGCGGTCAGCGCCGCCGTCTCCTGCTGGTGCTGCGACTGCTGCCAGTTGCGCCATGCGGTGTAGGCGCCGGTGCCGGCGACGATCGCCAGCGCGGCGGCCAGCACAACCCCGCCGTAGCGCTTGTACAGGCGCTCCATGCGGTCGCGGCGCAAATCCTCGTCGACTTCGCGGAAAATATCGCTCATGGCCCTACAGCGGCGTGCAACGGCACAAAGACCGTTATTGCGAGTGGGAGTCCGCCCACGCGCGCAAGCGGCGGGCGGTTCTGGTCGTTCACAGGGCCGGATAGCATTGGCCGGTGCACCCGGTCAAGGCGCAAGGCCACCTTTTGGGCAGTCACCACCCTCGCCGGATGGGGTGGGTCAGGCCGGATCGCGCCATTTGATCGAACATCCCATGCTTGGGATCTGGTCGGCCGGCCCCTGTCCCGTCTCAGCGACGCGGACCATGGCGTGGTACAGCTCCCGCGGGGCATCGGGGATCAGCTGAGTCTTCGACGCGTCCAAGCGGCCGCGGTATTGCAGGCACAGGTCGGCGTTGAAGCCGAAGAAGTCCGGCGTGCACACGGCGCCATAGGCCCGCGCGACCTCCTGCGTCTCGTCGTACAGGTAGGGAAAGGTGAAGCCGTTCTGCTCGGCAAAGCGCTTCATGTTGTCGAAGCTGTCTTCAGGATAGCGGTCGGCGTCGTTGGAATTGATGGCGACGGCGCCGATTCCGTGCGCCTTCAGCGCGTTCACCTCGCTGACGATGCGGCCGATCACGGCCTTCACGTAGGGGCAATGGTTGCAGATGAACATGACGAGCGTGCCGCGCGGCCCGCGCACGTCGGATAGGCTGTAGGTTTTGCCGTCTACGCCCTTCAGGCTGAAGTCCACGGCCTTCCAACCGAAATCGCACACCGGGGTTTCCGCCGCCATCGCCCTTGCCCTCCTGCTGGCCCGCTTGCCGGGACGTGAAATGCCGAAGTCGCACCGACCTATACGCCACGCTCTGTGACGCCGCATTATAAGACGTGACGCGAATCCCGGAATCGGAAAGGCCGCGGGAGCACGTTGTTCGTGCCCTCTCGCGGCCCTTGATTCTATCGTTTGATCTTATCGTTGGTCTCTAACCCTGCGGCACCCCGGCCGATCAGGAGGCCATGGCCGCGGCGGCGATGACCGCCTGGGTGCGGTTCTTGACGCCCAGCGACTTGAAGATCGCCGTGACGTGGATCTTCACCGTGCCCTCCGACAGGCCCAGTTCATAGGCGATCTGCTTGTTGGATTTGCCGGCGCGCAGGCAGTCCAGGACCTCGCGCTGGCGCTGGGTCAGGCCGTAGCTGCCGTTGCGGTCCACACCGTCGTGGGCGCGGCGGCGCGGCATCGGTTCGGCGCTGGCGGCGGTAAGGGCGCCCGGCGGAACGTAGATGCCACCGGAGAAGACGAGGTTCAGCGCGCCCATCATGACCTTGACGCTGCTGGACTTCGGGATGTAGCCGGTCGCGCCGTGATCGAGCGCGCCGCGGATGTCGCTCAGCGATTCCGACGCGGAGATGACCACGACCGGAACGCCCGGCTGAAGGCTCTGCACCTCGCGCAGGCCGTCGAAGCCCGGCCAGTTCGGCATGTGCAGATCCATCAGGACCACGTCGAAAGCGCCGCCCACCCGGCACTGTTCCAGAACCTCGCTGAAGGTCCCGGCTTCGACGAAGGTCGCTTCCGCGTGCAGCTGCTCCAGCAGACGGCGCAGGCCTTCACGGAAAAGGAGATGGTCGTCACCGATCAGAATTCTCATGGTCCCCGTCCACCCTGGTTTCATCCGATTCTTTTGGAGCCGATCGCCCCTCCTGCCCGGATCACCCCAGCGGCGACCGGACCACTTTCACGCCTAGAAAGCTTGGATGATAGCTACCACATTCGGGAGACAGCCAATATATCGACAAGGGCCATAGGTCATTTGCGGTCGCAAAACGACCTTCGATACGGGTAGGGCAGACGGAACGAACGCGGAACTACTCTGTTCGTCATAGAACCCTGCCGCAAAGCAAGCCGGAAGCGATCAACCGGCACCCGCGGACCGCAAAGGACGGCATCCACCGCCCTCGCCACATCCGGCGATGGGCGTTCCATGGAGGTTCTTTCCCGTGACGTGGATTTCCTCACCCCGATTGGCGCAGTGCCCGACGCAGACCGGAGGTACCTATTCAGAGCGAAGGGTTCCGCCTTGCCGCACAGCCTTGTTCTGGCCTTTCAGAGCAAACCGTCACAAAAGAGTTATCGCTCTGAGGAGTGTTGTCGCCATTCAGATGTGCTTGACGATCTTGAGTGATCGTCTATCGTTTGATTTACGTAGCAGACACCTAATTTATAAACTCGTAGTCACAGTGTCAAGTTTTTTTCCAGGTTTGAAAGAGATATCCAAGATATTCGATGAAGTCTTTAAGCGAAATCCGTACCCTAGCGACCAACCCCAATCACAGGCGGCGACAATGCCCGTTAAGGGCCTGCCGTGGATGCCTCCTCCAAACAGAGCTGACCCATGCACATGAATCATGAGTACGCCCAAGAGAAAGCATCGCACTCGACCCGCAACGCGGTGACCCCCATGCACGTCTGCCTGATTCTCGACAACAACTCCCTCACCGACACCGTGGTGCAGGCGCTCGATCGGGCGGGCCGTCATCGCGTCACCGTTTTCCACGACATCTCGGAACTGACGCAGAGCACGCTGACGCCGGATGCGATCCTGATCGGACTCCAGCAATTCACGGCCCTGCGCGAGAACGAGCCGATGGTGTACCTGCGCCTGTCGCGCCGGTCGCGGATCGTCGTGGTGCTGTCGTCGCGGGAATTGCTCGATGCGGCCCACATCCTCGCCTTCGCCGACGCGTGGGTGTTCGAGGACATCAACGTCGACCGCATCAACGAGCTGCTCGACCTGGGGCTGGAGGGGCATTGTCTTATGCCCAAGCAGTTCCTGTCGCGCCTCGGCGTCGACGAGATACGGCTGACCCTCCTGCCCCGCCTGTCGGAGCCGGAGTTCGAAACGCTGCGCCTGCTGGGCCAGGGTCTCAACAACCGAACCATCGCGAACCAACTCGACCTCTCCGAGGCGGTGATCAAGTCGATGGTGCGCAGCGTGCTGTCCAAGCTGCACTTCCGCAACAGAACGGAGGCCGGCGTCTTCGCCGCGCGGCAGCAGAGCGCGCTCCAGTCCGCCCGCGAAGGGATGGTCCCGCCGCACATGCACGCGGCGCAGGCCCACAGGCCGGGCGCCTAGGCGCCCTCCTCCCTCCCCGATTTCCGCTCCATCCCGGCCCCAGAGCCGGGATATTTTTTGCCGGGATGTTTTTGGCGGCTTTCAGTGCACGGACGCCCAAACGCAAAAAGCACCGTACGGGGGAACACCCCGGCGGTGCTTTTTGCGTGGTCGAATGGGGACTATGAAATCGAACGGGAAATTCGGCCACCGACCGGCTGCGGTTCGCGCAGCCGGTCCGGTCTGGCACGAAGATTACTGGTGCGCGGCGGCAGCCGCCACAGCGCCGGCGCCGGCCAACTCGCCGCCGATGCCGTTGTTGAGCGCCCAGATCGCCGCCTGCGTACGGTTGGAGGCGTTGATCTTGCGCAGAAGGCTCTTCAGGTGAACCTTCACCGTCGCTTCGGTGATGTTCAGGTGGTTGGCGATCATCTTGTTGCTGTCGCCGTTCAGCAGGCAACGCAGGATCTGCACTTCCCGCTGCGACAGCCCCTTACGGGACACCGGCATGTCGGTGCCGTTGCCATTCACCCGGCCGGAGATCAGGAGCGCCGCCAGATGGGTCGGGAACACCTTCTCGCCCATCATCACCAGGCGCAGCGACTGGGCCAGCGCGTCCGACGACAGGTCCTTCATCAGGTAGCCATCAGCCCCGGCTTCCAGCGCGTTCGCCAGACGGCGGGTGCACAGGTCGCTGGTCAGAATGACCATGCGGGCTTCCGGAAGCTGCGCCCGGAGGCGACGCATGCCTTCCGCTTCCTCTTCCCCTCCATTCACAAGATCGAGAAGGATCAGCTGGGGACGCAATCCATTCTCGACGGTGTTCAACGCCTCTCGCAGGTTGCCGGCCTCGGCAACGATTTGGAACGGTGAGTCGTCCAACAGCCGCTTCAGGCCTTCGCGGAACAGCTTATTGGAGTCGATCAGAAAAGCACGCACTGGTTCCATTGGTCAGCTCCCGCGATTTTAGGGAAAATTGCTCAGACTCCTTGGGCAATCTTGTAGGCTACCAGTTACCCGAGGTTTCCTCACCCTGTGCCCCCTGATGGCAACGACGTGCCGATATTTTGGATGACCTTACCCCTGTGTCGTGCAGAACGGTACCACTCTGTGGAGTTAAAAAAAGAACGCATTAGGCATATGCGCAAAGCTACTTTCGAATCATGGTGTACTTGATAACTTTCAAAGTACTCGCTTTCGCTTTTCGAAAGTATAATTTCCGTGACCACTACCACTAATTTGAACATGACCGCACGCGGATGGCGAAGCGCGCCGTTTATATGTGCAACTGAATTGCAGAGTCCGTTGGGGAAATTCCGGCCGCATGGAAACACAATCGGAACTCTTCGACCTTAGGCCACACCGGAGGGGGTAGGCTTCCACACCCACCCTAGACTTAGGTCATAGACGCGCCCCGGCGGAGTAGCGTCCGTTCCCCCTTTTCCTCCTCCGCTTGACGCGAAGGCCAGGACGGTGTCGCTTCACGGCGGAGAGACGCCGCGATGGCAAAGCCGTCGGCGTTCGGACAGGTCGGAATCGGTGCATGACGGCGTGGCAGTTCATGGGGGCGATCGTAGCGGGCTACCTGCTTCTGCTTGCCCGCAGCGCGTGGAAACAGGGGGAGTTCCGGCAGTTCCTCCGCAGTCTCGTGATCGTCGCGATCCTGTGCGCCCTCATCGCCGGGGCGGTGCTCGCGGCGATGCTCCTCGACTCCTGAAGCCCAAACAAGAAGGCCCTCCCCCGCGTTCGGGAGAGGACCTTTTTCGGCAACCAGTTCAGGGGTAAGGCGATGCCCGGCTAGATCTGGCCGCGCTCGTGCGCCTGCCGCATCAGCACATACTGGCGCATCATCTGGTTGCGGAACCGGTAGCGGGTCCAGCCCGGTTCCACGACCGGGGCCAACACCCCGCCGTAATCCTCGCGGGACAGCCGCTCCAAGATCCCGAGCGCTTCCTTCGACGGTTCGGCGCCGTTCGGGCCGGCCAGTTCCTTCGGGTCGAAGGTTCCGTAGGAGTCGGCCGGGCACAGAGCGCAGCCCAGCAGCACGTCCTCCAGTTCCGCCCGGCGTTCGGCCGCGAGCGCGCGGGCGTAGGAGTCGACGATTCCGCGCTCCGCCTCCTGGAGGCAGCGGGTGACCGCGTAGGCGAGATCGTCGCGCTCCACCGTGGTCGAGCCGCGACTGACCGCGCTGCGGGCGGCGTGCAGGCCGAGAAGCTGCGCGTAATAGGGCAGCCCGCGCACGAACTCGCAGATGCGGTCCACCACGTCGGGCGCGAAGGTGATGCCGGCGTTCTCCGCCCCGGCCTGGATCAGCCGTCCGATCTCCACGTCGGTCATCAGCGGCAGATGGACGGGAACCAGGGAGCGCTGGATGGACGGGTGCTTGCCGAGAAGCTGGTCCAGGTTCTCGGCCACGCCGACCACCAGCAGCGTCACGGGGATGGAGCTGTCGGTCAGGTTCTTGAACAGCTCCGCCAGCTTGTTCCGGAAATCCTCGTCGGTGACGCGGTCGTACTCGTCGAGGATCAGCAGGACATGCGTGGCGTGGATGCCCGACAGCACCTCGTTCAGCTCGGTCACGCTGAAGCCGCCTTCCGGCAGCAACTCGTTGAAGCTGGTGAAGCTGCGCCGTGAGGCGAACGGGTTGTCGATGCCCGAGCGGTAGTAGGTGGAGGGGATCTTCTTCAGGAAATGCCGGAAGATGTCCTCGAAGCTCAGCTCGGCGCTGCAGGTCAGCTTGAGCGAGAGATAGCCGGCCTGACCCGCGATCTTCTCGATGGCGTTGGCGACGGAGGTCTTGCCGCGCCCGCGGTCGCCGAACAGGATGACGTGCGCCCTCTCCTCCTCGATGGCGGAGATGATGCGCTTCAGCGTGTCGGTGCGGCCGATGAACAGCGAGTTGAGCTGCTGCTTGGGCCGCGTCGGGGTGAAGGCCTCGCGCAGCAGGCCGTTCAGCTCCGGCGTCAAGCCCTTCAGCATGGCCGGTGCGCCGACAGCACCAGGGCCGCGCAGGCCGCCGTTCACCGTCATGGTGAAGCGCGGCAGTTCCGTGTCCGACGGCTGCCCACCCGCCTGGCCCCCCAAGGGTTGGTAGCCGCGTCCACGGTGGTCGCCGGTGGGATCGTGCCGCACGGGATCTACGCCCCGCATGGCTTCGGGGCCACCGCCCACGGGCCGCAAATGCGGCGCCGGTCGGGCCATCTGCGGCCCTGGAGGGAGCCCCATGGAAGCCCCCTGGGCCGGATTGCCGGAGGCACCCGGCCCGGTAATTCCACCGCCCGTGATGCCGCCACCCATGGACACCCGGTCATCAGCATTGGCGATCGCCCGCCGCTTCCGAAAGAAGTTCCGCATCCGTCCCGATTCCCGAACAGTCCGCGTTGTCATCACCGGCCGAACCCGGCCGGCGTCGTTCCGTCGTGGCGCTGTTTCGCCCCCGCCGCTCCAGGCGGATGCGATCCACGCTTTCCGGATGTAGGTGATGAGGCGCGAAGGACGGCTTGGGATTTCGGATTACTATACCGTGGAGAACCAACCCTTCCGGCGACTCCATTCGGCGACGTGGCCCCGCGGCGGGCCGCCGCGGGACATGATCCGGGGCGCTCAGAAGCCGAGCACGCGCCCGACGACGGTCCAGACGAACAAGGTGCCGAACAGAGCCGTCAGCCCCGCAAGTTCACGCAGGAAAACCAGGATCGACATGGCCACTTCCCTCCGTTGTTTGGTGCCCTATGTCGTACCAGAACAAAAAACGAACAACAAGCGATAAGTTCTCATTTCGTTCCAGAATGACGCAAGCCCGTTCCGTCCCGGTGGATCGGCCTGCGGAGAATCCCGTCGGCGTTGCCTCGGCAAAACAGCGTTTTTCCCGGCGATGCGGCACGGAACGTCTGGGGACAAGAGAGCGTTCGCCGTTCGCGTGACGCTTTCCGTGCCAATCGTTTGTCACCATAGTGGGCGCGAGATTGCGCAAAGGACGAACGGACCCCTCATGGACACCGCCAACCAGCAGACCGGCACCGGTACGGCGCCCCCTGGATCGGAAAATGGCCAAGCCGGGCCGGCTGAGGCTCACCCGTCGTCGCACCGTATGCCCGCCCTGGTGCTCGGGGCGCTCGGCGTCGTCTACGGCGACATCGGGACCAGCCCGCTCTACACCATGCGCGAGGCCTTCACCCACACCCACCTGCCGCTCAACGAACCGACGATCCTCGGCATCCTGTCGCTGGCGACCTGGGCGCTGATCGTCGTGGTCACGCTGAAATACGTCATGCTGGTCATGCGCGCGGACAATCGCGGCGAAGGCGGCGTGATGGCGTTGGGCACGCTGGCCCACCGCGGCCTGGGCTCCGTCATGGGCAGCCGCGCGGTGGTCGCGCTGGCCATCCTGGGCATGGCGCTGTTCTACGGCGACAGCCTGATCACGCCGGCCATTTCGGTGCTGAGCGCGGTGGAGGGGCTGAAGGTCGTGACGCCGGCGCTGGATACCTTCGTCGTGCCGATCACGCTGGCCGTGCTGACCCTGCTGTTCCTGTTCCAACGGCAGGGCACGGGCCGGGTCGGCATCTTCTTCGGCCCGGTGATGGGGCTGTGGTTCCTGACGCTCGCGATCCTTGGCGTCGTCCAGGTGGTCCAGTCCCCGGACGTGCTGCGCGCGCTGAACCCGCTGTACGGCGCGGAGCTGTTCATCAATCACGGTTGGGTGGCCTTCGTCACGCTGGGCGCCGTCGTGCTGGCGGTCACGGGGGCGGAGGCGCTGTACGCCGACATGGGCCATTTCGGGCGGGTCCCGATTCGGCTGGCGTGGCTCTATTTCGTGCTGCCGGCGCTGGTGCTGAACTATTTCGGCCAGGGCGCCATGCTGCTGCACGAGCCGGAGACGCTGGAGAACCCCTTCTTCCATCTGGCACCGGACTGGGCGCAACTGCCGCTGGTGGTGCTGTCCACGGCCGCCACGGTCATCGCCAGCCAGGCGGTGATCTCCGGCGCCTTCTCGCTGACCCGGCAGGCGGTGCAACTCGGCTACCTGCCTCGGCGGGAGATCCGCCACACCTCCGAACACGAGGTCGGGCAGGTCTACATCCCGCGCAACAACTGGCTGCTGCTGGCCGGGGTGGTGATCCTGGTGGTCGGTTTCGGGTCTAGCAGCAACCTCGCCGCGGCCTACGGCGTGTCCGTCACCGGGGCCATGGCCATCGACACGATCCTGGCCGCGGTGGTGGCCTGGCGCTTGTGGCGCTGGAACCCGGTGCTGGTGATCGTCGCTTTTTCCGCCTTCCTGATCGTCGACCTTGCCCTGTTCGGCGCGACGCTGCTGAAGGTGCCGGAGGGCGGCTGGTTCCCGCTGGTCATCGCCGCCGCCGTCTATCTGCTGATGACGACGTGGCGCCGGGGCCGGGCCATCCTGGCCGACCGCCTCTACGCCGACGCCCTGCCGATGGACCTGTTCCTGCAGCGCGTCTCCCCGCAGTCGCCGCAGCGCGTGGCCGGGACGGCCGTGTTCATGACCGGCAACCCCGACGTCGTGCCGCACGCTCTGCTGCACAACATCAAGCACAACAAGGTTCTGCACGAACGCGTCGTGGTCCTGACCGTCATCATCGACGAGGTGCCCCGCGTCAGCCCCGAGAAGGCCATGCATGTGGAGAAGCTGGGCAAGGGCTTCTTCCGCGTCGTGCTGCATTATGGCTACCTGGAGCAGCCGCACATCCCCCGCGCGCTGGAATTGTGCCGCCGCTACGGCCTGCACCTCGACATGATGGAAACGTCCTTCTTCCTCGGCCGGGAGACTCTGATCCCGTCGAAGGTGGCCGGCCTGCCCTCCTGGCGGGAGCCGGCTTTCATCCTGCTGTCGAAGACCGCGCTGTCGGCCACAGAGTTCTTCTGCATCCCACCCGGCCGCGTCGTCGAACTCGGCACGCAAGTGGAAATCTGACGCTTCCTCAATCCCGCGCGACGATGGGGGTGAGCTTGTACCGCGCGGCCAAATCCTCCAGCCGGCCATCGCGCTTGACCTTGTCGACGAAGGCGTTCACCCGGTCCAGCCACGCCGCGTCGCCCGGCGTCACGGCGTAGGCGTAGGGAGTCGTCTGCACCGGGTTTTCCGGCGCTATCAGATAGGCCCAGGGATGGAAGGCCAGCATCCGCTGGCCGTAGGGATAGTCGGTGAGGAAGGCGTCGGCCCGGCCCGACTGCACCTCGTCCTCCCGCTCCTGCGGGCGGGAGACGGCGGCGATGCGCGCGCGGCGGAAGGCGCCGCGCGCGTAGTCGTCCATGAAAGTGCCCTTCTGGACGGCGACGATCATGCCGTCCTGGTCCAGGTCCGCCCAGCTTTTGATTCGTGGATGGGTCTGGGTGGTGACGGCGTAGATTCCGCTGCGCAGGTAGGGCTGGCTGAAGGCCACCACCGCGGCCCGCGCCGGGGTGACGCCGATGGCGAACATGCCGATGTCGCAGCGGTCCTCCCGCAGGTCGTCGGCAAAACGCGGAAAGCTCGTCTCCACGAAGCCGACCCGTGCGCCGAGGTCGTCCGCCAGTGCCCGCGCCAGTTCGATGTCCAGGCCCTGAAGCTCCCCCGTGCGGGGATTGCGGAAGGAGATGGCGTAATAGTCCGGCCACATGCACACGCGAAGCAGGCCGGTGCGCTGGATTCGCTCCAGCCTCGTTTCCGCCGCGGCCTCCGCCGGAGCCATGCCCAGCCCGACAAGCGTCAGAAAAGCCAGCGCCGCAGCAAGCCGTCCCATCATCACCGCCCGTTCCGTGAAGCTCTGCCCTGCCCGCTTCCGCAGCCGCCGTGACGAGTTTGGTGTCACGACACAAGCGGGAGCGGCGAAGGCTTGCGATTCTTCTACCCGCTGTTACCATCGCTCCGCAACATCGACTCCACGCCGCCACGGCAACGCCCTTCTTGTCAAGGATGGCCTTTTCTGGAACCGGACCCGCGCACCATGGACAAGCGAAGCCCCTTCCTGCACCGGGGCGGAGTTCTGGTCTTCGCCTTGCTGTCCGTCGGGGCATTGCTGATCGCGATCGGCTACCAGTTCCACGCCAACCGCCGGCTGACGCTGGAAACGGCGGAGCAGAACCTCGACAATCTGGCCGGGGCGCTGGAAACCTCGACCACCCGCACGGTCCAGGCGGTGGACGTCACGCTGGCGTCCGTGGCGGACGCGATGAGCCTGACCGGCCTGCCCACGGACGCGCACGAACGGGTCGAGGCACTGGACCTGATGCAGGACCGGCTGCGCCGTTCCCCCCATCTGCGCGGTCTGGCGCTGATCGACGAGAACGGAACCCTGGTCGCCAGCACCGAGGCGCCCGGAGCTTCCGGCCAATCCTTCGCCGAGCAAGACCTGTTCCGCGCCCACCTGTCGGGCCGCAGCAAGGGCCTGTCCGTGGCGGCCCCGGTGCGCGGGCGGGCGCTGGTCACCGGCGACGACGGCGTGGAAGACCGGTCCGGCAAGTGGATCCTGCCCATGAGCCGGGGGGTGTACGACGCGGACGGCGTTCTGATCGGCGTCGTCGCCGCCACGGTGAATCCCGAGTATTTCCAGAACATTTTCCAGACGGTGCGGACAGGGCGGCACGGTGCCGTGACCCTCTACCGCTACGACGGGCTGTTGCTGACCGGCACACCCCCGGCGCCGGAGCGCATCGGGACCCAGGCCGCCGGAACCGCCCTGTTCCGCACGCACCTGCCCGTCGCCGAGCATGGCGTGTTCCGCGACAGCGTGCCGGGCGGGCCGACGCTGATCACCGCCTACCGCGCCACGCCCGTCTGGCCGCTGGTCCTGTCCGTCAGCCGCGCCCAGGACGAGGAATTGGACGGCTGGCGCACGAACCTGATCGAGGTCGGGGCGGTGGCCGTCGGCTTCAGCATCGTCATCCTTCTGTTCTCGATCACGCTGAAGCGCTCGCTGACGCTGGTGCACCGGCAGAGCGCCGCGCTGGAGGACGGGCACGCCCGCCTCAACGCGCTGCTGGAGACCGCTGTGGAGGGCATCCTGACCGCCCGGAGCGACGGCACCATCGAAAGCGCCAACGCCGCCGCCCACCGCATCTTCGGCTATCCGGCCGGCGCGCTGGTCGGTCGCCCCATCCGGGATCTCGTTCCCGTGTCCAACCACGGCATTCACGCCCGCCTGATGGCGGAAGTCGCCTCCGGCGCCCGCCGGATCGGCCCGAATTTCGCGCGCGAGGTGGACGCCGTGCGGATGGGGGGCGAACTGTTCCCGCTCGATCTCTCGGTGGCGGAGGTCAAGACCCGGCAGGGCTCGCTCTACGCGGCGATCTTCCGCGACCTGACCGAGCGAAAGCGGGTGGAACAGGCTCTGCGCGAAGCCAGGGACAAGGCGGAGGCCGGACAGCGCATCAAGATGGATTTCCTGGCGACCATGAGCCACGAGATCCGCACCCCGATGAACGGCGTGATCGGCATGGCCGGCCTGCTGCTGGAAACCCAGTTGGACGAGGAGCAGAATACCTACGCGACAACCATCCGGGATTCGGCGGAATCGCTCCTGGTCATCATCAACGACATCCTGGACTTCTCCAAGATCGACGCCGGGCGCCTCACGCTTGAAATCACGGAGTTCGAGCTGGCGCCGCTGGTGGAAAGCGTGGTGGAACTGCTGGCGCCCCGCGCCGCTGCCAAGGAGCTGGAGCTGGTCAGCTACGTGCCGCCCTCCCTTCAAGGCCCGCTGCGCGGCGATCCAGGCCGGTTGCGCCAGATCCTGATCAACCTCGCCGGCAACGCCGTAAAGTTCACCGACGCCGGCTGCGTCACGATCGAGCTTTTCGACCAGCGTCCGGGCGCTTCAGGCCGCGCCGAAATCCGGATCGAGGTTCGCGACACCGGCATCGGCATTGCGGCGGCGGACCGGGAACGGCTGTTCACCATGTTCACGCAGGTGGATTCCTCGGCCGCCCGCCGGCATGGCGGCACCGGACTGGGGTTGGCCATCTGCAAGCGGCTGACCGAGCTGATGGGCGGACGCATCGGCGTGGACAGCGAGCCGGGGCACGGCAGCACCTTCTGGGTGTCCATCCCGCTCGACCGAGGCGTGGCGGCGCACGACCCTGTGCTGGCACCGGCCGACTGGCAGGGGCGGCGGCTCCTGTTGGTGGAAGAGCCGGGGGTGTCCCGCGACCTGCTGCTCCGCCGCCTCGCCGACCGCGGAATCGAGGTGGAGGGCGCCGCCACCGGCGACGAGGCGCTGAGCATCCTTCTGGCCGCAAGGGAGGCCGGACGCCCCTTCCGCGCCGCCATTCTCGACCAGCGCATGCAGGCTCCCGCCGGCAAAGCGGCTGGGACGGCACTGGCTACCCTGATCCGCGCGACGCCTGGGCTGGAAGGGTTGCGGCTGGCGCTGCTCACCGCACAGCGCGGGAATGCTCCGCCGGAGGAAGCGGCGGCGGTGGACGTGCGGATCATCACGCCGATCCGCAGCAACGCGCTGCGCGCCGGCCTCGCCCGCCTGTTCGATCCGGGGGTGCCGCCGCTCCAGGACTTCGGCGCCAAGGCCGCCAAGGTGCCGGCGAAGGCAGCGCGTTGCCGCGTTCTGGTGGCGGAGGACAACCCGGTCAACCAGCAGGTGACGCTTGCGCTGCTGCGCCGGGCCGGTCACGTCGCCGACGTCGTGTCGAACGGGGAAGAGGCCGTGGACGCCGTTGCGGCCCTACCCTACGACCTCGTGCTGATGGACGTGCAGATGCCGGTGATGGACGGGCTGGCGGCCACGCGGGCCATCCGTCGGCTGGGCGGCGCCGTCGGCCGCATCCCCATTGTCGCCATGACCGCGAACGCCATGGAAGGCGACGAAGAGGCCTGCCTGTCCGCCGGCATGAGCGACTATCTGCCCAAGCCGGTCGCACCGGAGCTGTTGCTGCATGCGGTCGCGCTGTGGGGTGCGGCACCTCCGGCTGCCGCACAGGCCGTTCCCGTCGCGGCGCCGCCCGCTACGCTCAACCCGAACGCCCTGCGCGAGCTTCGCAACACGCTCGGCGACCATGGGCTGGCCGAGCTGATGGCGACCTTCTTTAAGGAGACCGCCATCAACCTCGAAAAACTGCAGCAAGGGGCGCAGGACGGCGACCTGCAAGTGATCGAGCGCGAGGCGCACATCATCAAGGGTGCCGCCGGCAGCGTTGGCTTCACCCGGGTTGCCATGACCGCTGACCGGATCGTGGCCGCGGCCCGGCGCCGGGATGCGACCGGCACCACCCCCGCCGCGGTGCGCGATCTCGCCTCGGCGTTGGAGGAGGCCGGCCAATCCTACAACGCATCCTTAGAATTGCTTTCCTAACCCAGGAGTGGTGGACCCGGCGCCTGAAGTCCGTTAACCTTGCGTAGCAGGGAATCAGTTCCCGCAACCATGCGAGAGCAGGCGCCCATGACGAATCCGATCACCGCCCTCGTCGTGGATGACGAGGAGATGAGCCGCGCCATCGTCGCCGGCTATCTGGGACGCATGGGCTATCGGACCCTGGGCGTCGGCACCGCGGAAGAGGCGTGGCATCTTCTGGCGGAGGCGCGGGAGGTCGTGCATGTCGTCCTGCTCGACCGGCAGTTGCCGGGCATGGGTGGAATGGAGATGTTCACGCGGATGAAGGCACATCCGGACCTCGCGGCGATCCCGGTCATCATGCAGACCATCTCCGACAGCAGCGCGGAAATCGCCGAGGCGATCCAGGCCGGCGTGTTCTACTATCTCGTCAAGCCCTATGCCGGGGAACTGCTGCAATCGCTTGCCGCCGCCGCGGTGGACCGCCACGCGCGCCTGAAGCAGCTTCAGGGCGACGTGCGCTCGCGCGCCGACGCGATGGCGTTGCTGCGCGAAGGCACCTTCCAGTTCCAGACGCCGCAGGAGGCGCACAACCTCGCCATCGCCGTGTCCTCCATGGTGCCGCACGCACGCGGGCTGGCCTTCGGCCTGATCGAGCTTCTGCTGAACGCCGTGGAGCACGGCAACCTCGGCATCGGCTACGCGGCCAAGGAAGAACTGAAGCTGGGCCACATGCTGGCCCGCGAGATCGAGGAGCGGCTCGCCTCCCCAGAAAACGCCCGGAAGACCGCGACCCTGCACGTCCGGCGGGAGGCCGCGCGCGTGGTCTTCACGGTGACCGACGAGGGGCCGGGCTTCGACTGGACCCAGTACCTCGCCATGGACGCCTTCCATTCCACCGCCACCCACGGGCGCGGGATCGCGCTGGCCCGCATGGTCGGATTCGACGAACTGACCTATGTGGGCAACGGGAACACCGTGGTCGCAACGGTGGAACTGCCCCGCGCCGCAAACTGACCGTACACCAAACTCATTCCGCCGCGCGCACCAGCCACAACGCCGTGAGGTCGTCGGCCAGCGGTCGCGGCATGTTGGCGAAATAGCGGTCGAGCAAATCCGCCAAAGGACGATCCTGCCCGCTTGCTTCCGCCTGCCCGCGCCGGCGGACGAGATCCAGCACGCCGGAATAGCCGAACGGCCGCCCCTCCCAATCCCGCGATTCGAACAGAGCGTCACTGAACAGAAACAGGAAGGCGCCGGGCGGGAAATCCAGGTTGCGGTTCCGGTAGCTGGCCTTCAACGACACGCCGAGCGGCAGGCCGACGCTTTCCCCCACAAGCAGGTCCCCGCCAGGCATGCCGATGATCGGCTTCGGCGCGCCGGCCGTGGCGTAGGACAACCGGCCGGCTGCCGTGTCCACCACGGCGTAAAGCATGGCGGCGAACTGCGATTCGGGCAGCAGACCGACCAGCAGCCGGTTGATCGCCCCCAGCATTGCCGCCGGATCATCGCCGGGCAGGTCGATCTTTTCCAGCAGGGCATGAAGGCGGAAAGTGTTCAGCGCGGCGGCGACCCCGTGCCCGGTGAAGTCGCAGAGGAACACCGCGAATCGCGCCGGGTCGAGCGGCCGGGCGCCCCAGATGTCGCCACCCAGTTCGGAACTGGATTCGAAATGGCTGTCCAGCCGGACGCCGTACAGCCGTTCGATGTCGCGCCGCTCCGCGGAGCCCGGCAGCAGGTCGAGCTGCATGTCGCGGGCAAGCTGCATGCCCAGCACGGCGCCGGTGTGAAAGGTCTGGAGGCTGCGGATGACCTCCTGCAGGGACCGGTTGAGCGAGCGGTTTTCCAGATGCGTGCGCAGCCTTGCCGCCAGTTCGGCGCCGGTCACCGGCCGGGCGACCAGATCCGTGGCGCCGGACGCCATGGCCGCGCGCCGTTCCGCCGCGGATGCGAACCGGCCCAGCAGCAGGACGGGAAGCTCCCGCGCGCCGTCGACCGCGCGCATCGCTCCAATCAGATGCGGGGCGTCCTTCAGGATCGACCAGTCGAGCAGCACAAGATCGGGCCGTGCCGCCTCCACGGAGGCGAGCACCTCTTCCGCGTCGGCCGCAACGTCGACCCGGCGCACGCCGATGACGCCCAGGCAGCGGCGGAGCGCAGCCGCGATTCCCCGGCTGGGCTGTCCCACCAGCACGCGCTGGCCGCCGACCGACCGGGCTGCCGCGGGCGGTGCCGCTTGGGCGTGCTTGTCCATCACCGTGCCGAATTCCGCAGCGTCAGAATTCGCAGGGGATGATGGTGTGAAACTCCGAAATCTCGATCATCTCCCGGACCTGCCCCCGCGGCTGTTTCAGCTTCAGTCGCACGCGGGCCCGGCCGGCGGTGTTGTTGGCCAGGACCAGCAGACCGAGCCCCGCCGAATCGATGAAGTCGAGGCTCGACAGGTTCAGCACGCAGTCCGTCAGACCGCCCTGCTCGATCCCTTCGATGATCTTGCGGAAGTCGTCGTTGGCTTCAAAGGTCAGCTGCCCCCGCAGATCGATTTCCCGGACTCCGCCCAGGTCGCGGACGGTGTAGTTCATGTCCCACCCATCGGTTCGTTCCCCATTCCTTTTTTTGCGCAGGGCGCCGGTCCCGCCGTCAAGCCCAACACGGCCCCTGATTTACGCGTTGCGCACCCCGGTCAGCAGAGCGTCCACTTCGGCGCGCAGGGCCGCCGCCGGCTCGCGCAGGTCCTTGGCCGCCCACAGCACCTGGAAAGCGGACCCGTAGGAAGCGGCGCTCGCCTGCGTCAGGGACACGACGCTGCGCGCCGCGGTGGTCGTGTCGTCGCTGACCGAGACGGCGTTGCGCGAAATCTCTTCCGTCGCGGCGCGCTGCTGTTCCACAGCCGTGGCGATGGAGCCGGACACCGCGCGCATGCGCCCGATGATGCCGCCGATGGACTCGATCACGCCAACGGCGGATCCCGTGGCCTCCTGCACCGCGCCGATCTGCTGGACGATGTCCTCCGTCGCCTTGGCGGTCTGGCTGGCGAGATTCTTCACCTCGTTGGCGACCACGGCGAAGCCCTTTCCGGCCTCCCCGGCGCGGGCCGCCTCGATGGTGGCGTTCAGCGCCAGCAGATTCGTCTGGCTGGCGATGGCGGTGATCAGCTTGACGACCTCCCCGATGCGCTCCGCCGCGTCGGCGAGACCCTGCACCATGCCGTTGGCCCTCTGCGCCTCGCCCACCGCCTCCCCGGCGATGGCGGAGGAGTGGTCCACCTGGGCGCCGATCTCGCGGATGGAGGCCGAAAGCTGCTGGGCTGCCGCCGCGACCTGCTGGATGTTCTTGCGCGACCGTTCCGAAGAATGGGCGACTTCCAGCGTGCGGCGGGACGTGCGGTTGACGCCCTTGCCCATCTCCTCCGCGGTGCTCTGGATCTTGCCGGCCCCGGCGGTGACGGCCGCCAGCCGCTCTGCCGCCTTGCCTTCGAAATCGCGCAGCAGCAGTTCGATGCGGTGGGCGCGCTCGATGTCCTTGCGGGTCGCCGCCTCCTGCTCCGCCTTCAGGCGGGCGGCCTGCTGCATGCTGTCCTTGAAGGCCACGATGGCGCGCGCGATGGCGCCGATCTCGTCCGCCCGGTCCGTGGCCGGAACTGCGACGGCGTAATCGTTTTCCGCCAGCCGCCCAAGCACCGCGTTCAGCCGGCCGACCGGCGACAGCAGGCGGCGCACCAGAACGAAGGACGCCAGACAGACCACCAGCGCCACGCCGCCCGCGGTCAGGGCGATGGCACCGACCAACGGATTCACCATGGCGAAGAAGTCGCTTTTCTTCAGGCCGACGACGAGGACGCCGATCACCGCGCCCTTGGCGTCGCGGATCGGGTCGTAGGCGGTGAAGTAGGGTTCGCCCAGCACCTCGTTCTCGCCGCGGAACGGCTTGCCGTTGCGGATCACCGAATCGTAGACCGCCCCCGCGCCCAGCGTGGTGCCCACGGCGCGGCTTCCATCGGGCTTCTTCACCGTGGTCGCGACGCGCGTGTCGCCCATCAGCACCGACGCGACTCCGCCGCCGATGCGGGCGATGGTGTCCACGGGAGCGAAGTTGTCGTTCAGCACCGTGGTGCCGGCGTAGAGCTTGCCGTCCTGGATGCGGAAGTCGTTCCCCTGATGGCGCAGCACCTCCCAGGCCATGGCCATGTTGGCCTCCTGCCGGCGGGAGGCCTGTTCGGCCATCTCCGTCCGGATCAGGTGGAGCGACACGACGACGGTGCAGACCGCCAGAAGCAGGAGCCCGCCGAGACTCAGCGCGACCACTTTGGCTGAAATCGACACGCGGGCGAACAAGCCGTTCATTCGTGCACTCCGGGTTTTTCCGCGGCGAAGTCTATCAGAACGCACGAATTTTAATCAATTCAACAACCCTGGGGACATATAGCCGCAGCCACCGGCCACATTTCGCCGCCCCGCAGAAACAACATTGCGTCGCCCCGCCTTTCCGGCGGCTGCGTCACCGCTTCGTGCCGCAGACGCGCGCGACGAAATTGTCGATGTCGCCGTTCAGGGTGACGGCGCGGCGGGCCAGTTCCCCCGCCGAGGCCAGAACCTGGCTGGCCGCGGCGCTGGCGTCCTGCGCGCCGGTGGAAACGTGGGTGACCGCCTCCGCCACCGTGCGCACCCCGGCCGAGGCCTCGCGGATGGAGCGGCTGATCTCGTCGATGGCCGCGCTCTGCTCCTCGGCTGCTCCGGCGATGCCCACGGCAATCTCGTCGATGTCGTGGATCATCCCGCCGACATGCTGGATGACCTCCGCCGTGTCGCGGGTCACCGACTGGACGTGGGCGATCTGGGCGGTGATCTCCTCCGTCGCCTGGGCCGTCTGGTTGGCAAGGTTCTTCACCTCCGTGGCGACCACGGCGAAGCCCTTGCCGGCTTCACCGGCGCGCGCCGCCTCGATGGTGGCGTTCAGCGCCAGCAGGTTCGTCTGGCTGGCGATCGAGTTGATAAGCTGAACCACGGCGCCGATCTGGTCGGCCGCCGCCAGCAGCGAGCGGATCGTGCCGTCGGCCTCCTTCACCCGTTCGACGGAACTGCGGGCCAGATCGGCGGTGCGGGAAACGCCCTGGGCCACCTCGCCGATGGCGCCCGACACCTCCCCCGTCGCGGCGGCGACGCCGTCCACGTTGGACGACACCTGCCCCGCCGCGGAGGCCGCGGAGAAGGACTGTTCGCTGGTCGCCGCCGCCACGCTGGTCATGGAGGTGGAGGCCGCCTCCAGTTCCGCCGCACTGGCCGACAGGCTCTGCGCCACCTCCTTGATGTTGGCGCCGATGCGGGTGGCGCTCTCCACGAATTCGCGGCTTTTGCTGTCCATCGCCGCCAGCCCTTCGTTGATCTGGCGGGCGTAGGACCCGAACTCCCCGACCATGCCGGTCATGATGATGCGGCGGTAATACTGCCCCTCCGCCGCGTGCTGCATGGCTGCGTTGGCCTCCTTGCCGAAGGATTCCACGCGGTCGAGCAGCCGGTTGAGGGTGCGCAGCATCTCGGCGATCGGGCTGTTGCCGACGATGTGCAGGACGCGGGGCTGGAGGTCGCCCGTCTCCGCAGCGGCGAGCACCGTGGAGGCCTTGTGGATCGACCGGTTCGTCAGGCTCAGCCAGCGGAGGACGGCGATGCAGGGCAGCAGTGCCAGGCCGCCCAGCGCCGCGGCGACGGTGCTGCCCGTCGCAAGGCCGGCCAGCGCCTGGGCGGCGCACAGGGCAGCGATCAGGGCGACGGCGATCAGCGCCTTAGAGACTGAAGACAAATTCGTCATAGGTCGTGCCCTTGTCCCGCAGGATGTTTCCCAGCAAGGCCCCGGCCGCCGCCATGGCTGTGCTCCGGTCCGTGTGCTTGGCCTCCTCCGCGCGCAGGAGGGCATAGAGGCCGGTCGCGGCCTCCACCGCCTTGCGCGCCGGCAGGCGCCGGCTGGAATGGTACCCGGTGATGGCCCGGTCACGCCCGAACACCGGCGTGACGTGCGCGAAGACCCAGTAATGATCGCCGTTTTTCGCGCGGTTGATCACATAGGCGAAGATTTCATTGCCCGCCTGGATGCGATCCCAAAGCATTTTGTAGACGCAACGCGGCATGTCCGGATGGCGGACGATGTTGTGCGGCCTGCCCAACAGCTCCTCTTCCGTGAAACCGCTGACGCGCAGAAAGACATCGTTCGCGTAGGTGATCTGCCCCTTCAGGTCGGTCTTCGACACGATGATCTCGTCCTGATGGAACGTCCGCTCCTGCCCGCTCAGAGACACACCGGTGACCGCCATGACCGTCCGCCTCTTCTGACCGATTATACCGCATCGTCAATGCCGCACATGGCGGCCATGCATTTGGTACTACCTCTTTGATCTCCCACATAGCGTACGTAATTAATAAATTGCTGCATTTTCATCCAAAACTTGGCTGCGACAAATTGTTCCACACGCCAAGCTTGCGAGTCCTACATGGCCTTCAGCCGCTGGGCTTACGACGTAAGAATCAAACATCTCCGATTTTTTAAGGAACTTGCTGGCTTGGAAGGCCGTTCTCGCCGCTGAACAAAGAAGCGGTGGAGGTCGCCAGATGACACACAGAGTGCTGATTACCGGGGGCGCCGGCTTCATCGGATCCCATCTGGCCGATGAGCTGTTGGCCCTGGGGCACCGCGTGCGTGTCTTGGATTCCCTTGAAGAGCAGGTGCACGGAGAACAGGGGCGGCGGCCTGATTATCTGTCCCCCGACGTCGAACTCCAGGTTGGTGACGTGCGCGATCCGGACGCCGTGGCCACGGCGCTGAAGGGCGCGGATTCCGTCGTGCACCTCGCCGCCCGCGTCGGCGTGGGGCAGAGCATGTACCAGGTCGGCGACTATGTGGGCGTGAACGACCTCGGCACGGCCGTCCTGCTCCAGGCGCTGATCGAAAAGCCGGTGGATCGCCTCGTCGTCGCCTCCAGCATGAGCATCTACGGCGAAGGCCTGTACCTCGACGAGGAAGGCCGCCCGGCGGATGTCGGCGCCCGCCCGGTCGAACAGCTGAAGGCCGGCCGGTGGGAGCCGGTCGCCCCCAACGGCGGAACGCTGACCCCGGTCGCGACGCCGGAAACGCACCGGCCCGGCCTCGCCTCCGTCTACGCGCTGAACAAGTACGTGCAGGAGCGGCTGAGCCTCATCATCGGCGAGGCCTACAACATCCCGACCACCGCGCTGCGCTTCTGGAACGCGTACGGGACGCGGCAGGCCCTGTCCAACCCCTACACCGGCGTCCTGGCGATCTTCGCGTCGCGCCTGCTGAACGGCAAGGCCCCGATGATCTTCGAAGACGGCCTGCAACGCCGCGACTTCGTCCATGTGGACGACGTCGTGCAGTCCTGCCGCCTCGCCCTGACGCACGAGAAGGCGCCGGGCAAGGTCTTCAACGTCGGCAGCGGGGTCAGTCGCTCGGTGCAGGACGTCGCCGCGGCCCTGGCCGTCGCCGTCGGCCGGCCGGACATCCAGCCGGAGATCACCGGGCGCTGCCGCGTCGGCGACATCCGCCACTGCTTCCCGGACATCACGCTGATCCGCGAGACGTTGGGCTTCGAGCCGCGCGTCGAACTGTCCGACGGTCTGGCCGAGCTGTCGGATTGGCTGAGCCGGCAGGTTGCCGAGGACCGCGTGGAACAGGCGAGCCGCGAGCTGGCTTGCCGAGGGCTTTCGGCATGATGGCCCGCCCCCTGAAAGGGCGTGGATCGGGCAAGGCCGACAGCGTCCTGATCACCGGCGGCGCTGGCTTCATCGGCTGCAACCTGGCGCACCGGCTTGCGTCCGAAGGCCGCAAGGTGCTGATCCTCGACAACCTGTCGCGGGCGGGCGTCGAGGAGAACCTCTCCTGGCTCCAGGCCACACACGGCGACCGGATCGAGGCGGTGGTCGCCGACATCCGCCACAAGGAAACGGTGGAGACCGCAGTCGCCCGCGCCCGGCAGGTCTATCACCTCGCGGCCCAGGTGGCGGTGACGACCAGCCTCGTCGACCCGACGCACGACTTCTCCGTCAACGCCGCCGGCACCCTGACCCTGCTGGAGGCCATCCGCGCGCAGGACGAGCCGCCCTCGCTGGTCTTCACCTCCACCAACAAGGTCTACGGCAAGCTGCCGGGCGTGAATTTCGCCGCCCAGGGCGACCGCTATGGCCCCAAGGAGGCACTGCTGGCCGGCCGCGGCGTGGGCGAGGAACAGCCGCTGGACTTCGCCAGCCCCTATGGCTGCTCCAAGGGTGCGGCGGACCAGTATGTGCTGGACTACGCCCGCACCTTCGGCCTGCCCATGGCCGTGTTCCGGATGAGCTGCATCTACGGCCCGCACCAGTTCGGGACGGAAGACCAGGGCTGGGTCGCCCATTTCCTGAAGCGCGCCCTGTCCGGCGAGGCCATCACGCTCTACGGCGACGGGCGGCAGGTGCGCGACATCCTGTTCGTGGACGATCTGGTGGACGCCCTGATCCTGGCGCAGGACCGCATCGGGTCGCTGAGCGGCGACGCCTTCAACATCGGCGGCGGCACGGCCAACACGGTCAGCCTGTTGGAGTTGCTGGACCGCTTTCCATCCCTGATCGGGGTGAAGGCGGACGTGACGTTCGACGATTGGCGCCCCGGCGACCAGCCCTGGTATGTGTCCAACACCGGGCGCTTCTTTGCACGCACCGGCTGGCGGCCGCGGGTCGGGGTGGATGAAGGGCTGATGCGGTTGGCCCGCTGGCTGACCGATGCCCGCGCGGTCCCGACGGACCGCCAGCGCGTGGCGTCGTGAGGATTTGTGGATGACAGATTTGTCGATGACTGGCACCTCCAAACGGATCGCACTGGTCAACCCGCCCTGGAGCTTCGACGGCAGCATCTATTTCGGCTGTCGGGAGCCCCACCTGCCGCTGGAACTGGGCTACGCCAAGGCCCTGCTGGAGCGCGCCGGGCACAGGGCGGAGATCATCGACGGGCAACTGTTCGGGCTGACGATGGACGAGGTGCGCGAGCGGGTCGGGGCCTTCGCCCCCGACCTGACCGTGGTCACCACCGCCCCCAGCTACCTGTTCTGGCGCTGCGCCCCGCCGGAACTGCGCGTTCCCATGCAGACCGTCGCTGCCTTGAAGGACATCGGCGGGCGCATGATCGGCATCGGCCCGCACGGCTCCACCACGCCCAAGGCCGCCCTGCGCAAGCTCGGCACCGAGGCCGTGGTGATGGGCGAGTGCGAGGAGGTGCTCGTCCAACTCGCCGACACCGACGATTGGCGCGACGTGCGCCATGTCGCCACCTGGGACAGCACTCCGGGCGGGGGTGATATCCGGGTCAACGGCGGCCCGGCCGCGGCGACCTTCACCGACTTGGCCCCGCTGATGTGGCCGGACGAATGGATCGACCGGCATTCCCACCACCATCACCGCTTCGACGGCGCGCCCACCGGGCCGGGGGCGGTGATGGAGGCCTCGCGCGGCTGCCCCTACTCCTGCACCTTCTGCGCGAAGGAGAACTTCCGCGACGGCTACCGCAAGCGCCCCGTTCCGGTGGTGATGGAGGAACTCGACCGGCTGATCGCCCAGGGCGTCGAATACGTCTATTTCATCGACGAGATCTTCCTGCCCAACCAGCCCCTGCTGGAAGCGCTGGTCGAACGCCCCATCAAGTTCGGCATCCAGACGCGGCTCGACCTGTGGAAGCCACCGATGATCGAGCTGCTGGGCAAGGCCGGCTGCGTGTCGATCGAGGCCGGCGTGGAAAGCCTGACGGTGGAAGGGCGCGCGGCGCTCGACAAGAAATGCCGCATGGGCACCGACGAACTGTCGGAGCGGCTGATCCTGGCGAAAAAGGTCGTGCCCTTCGTGCAGGCCAACCTGATCCTGTCGGAAGGCGACGACCCGGCGATGATCGCGGAATGGCGCGACGAGATGCGCGCCCATGGCGTGTGGGCCAACGACCCGGTTCCGCTGTTCCCCTATCCCGGCTCCCCCGACTACCGGCTGCGCTGGGGGCTTCCCGACGATCAGGCGTGGGAGCGGGCGGTGGACTTCTACCTCACCCACCACGGCCACTTCTGCGACATCCAGGACCAGGAGCCGAAGCGCCTGCCGGAGCTGGAGGACATCGGCCCCCTTCCCCTGAAGGCGGCGGAGTAGCGCCATGGGCCATGCGTCCTCGCCCCTCCGCCCGTTCGGCCTGCTTCCCTCGCGGGTGCTGATGACCGCCGACGCGGTCGGCGGGGTGTGGGACTACGCCCTGGAACTGGCGCGCGGCTTCGCGCGCATGGGGGTGGCGACGGAGCTTGCCGTCACCGGGCCGCAGCCCGGCGAGGCCCGCAAGCTCGCCGCGGCGCGCATCCCCACCCTCACCCTCCACCACCGGCCCTTCAAGCTGGAATGGATGGCCGACCCGGAGGAGGACCTGCACAAGACCGGCGACTGGCTGCTGGATTTGGAACGGCGGCTGAAGCCGGACATCGTGCACGTCAACGGCTACGCCGCAGCGGCCCTGCCGTTCCGGGCGCCGGTGCTGTGCGTCGGGCACAGCTGCGTGCTGTCCTGGTGGCGCGCCGTGCATGGAGAGGATGCTCCCGCATCCTGGGACTGCTACGCCCAGCGCGTCGCCGCCGGGCTGCGCATGGCCGACCTCGTGGCCGCGCCGACGCAGGCCATGCTGGACGCGCTGGTGCGGCACTACGGCCCGCTTCCCCGTGCCCGCGTCATCCCCAATGGGCGCGACCCGCAGTCGTACCGGCCGTTGCCCAAGCGTCCCTTCATCCTGGCGGCCGGGCGCGTCTGGGATCAGGCGAAGAACATCGGCGTGCTGGACACGGTGGCCGGGCGGCTGCCCTGGTCGGTGTTCGTGGCCGGCAGCCTCGACGGGCCGGACGGCCAGCCCAAGCCGCTGCGCCACGCCCGCCAGCTCGGCCAGTTGCCCGCCGACCAGCTGGCGCGCTGGTTCGGCCGCGCCGCCATCTTCGCCCACCCCGCCCGCTACGAGCCCTTCGGTCTCGCCCCGCTGGAGGCCGCGCTGTGCGGCTGTGCGCTCGTTCTGGGCGATATCCCCAGCCTGCGGGAGCTGTGGGACGGCGCCGCCCTGTTCGTGGATCCGGACAACCGCACCGCCCTGACCCGCACGCTGACCACGCTGGCCGAGAATCCGGCGCGGGTGAAGGCGCTGGGCACCGCCGCCCGGCGACGGGGGCACGATTTCACCGCCGTGCGCATGGTGCGCGGCACCATGGACGTCTACGCTGATCTCCTCGCCAAGGCCGCCGTCCGCTCCGCCGCCAGTCCCGTGATTTAGCCTTGGGACGGTCGAACACGACTGCCGGACTAGGACCTCCGCCCCGCCATGCAAAGGATGTAGGCGCGCAAGAGTACTGCTTTTCCCGGACTTCGCAGCCGCACACAGGCGGGGAAGAGTGTCCGACCGCGGTGCCGACGGCACCGCCAATCCGATCAGCCGATAAGCGGGAGCCGATGCGCTTCATCATCTTCTGCCATTCCCTCGTGTCCTGTTGGAACCACGGAAACGCGCATTTCCTGCGCGGCGTCGTGCGTGAGCTTCAGGCACAGCACCATTCCGTCCGCGTGCTGGAACCCGCCGACGGGTGGAGCCGCGCCAACCTGCTGGCCGAATCGTCGGGGCCGGAAACGCTCGCCGGATTCGCCCGGACCTTCCCAGGCCTGAAGTCGGAAACCTACGATCTCGCCACGCTCGACCTGGACGAAGCGCTGGACGGTGCCGACGTGGTGCTGGTCCATGAATGGACCGACCCGTCGCTGGTCGCCGCCATCGGCGCCAAGCGCGCGGCCGGCGGGCGGTTCCGCCTGCTGTTCCATGACACCCACCACCGCGTCGTCTCCCGGCCGGAGGAGATGCAGGCCCTTGACCTCAGCGCCTACGACGGCGTGCTGGCCTTCGGCGAGGTGCTGCGGGAACGCTACCTGGATCTCGGCTGGGCCGGGCGCGCCTGGACCTGGCACGAGGCGGCGGACACCGCCCTGTTCCACCCCATGCCGGGCCAGCCGACCGAGGGCGACCTCGTTTGGGTCGGCAACTGGGGCGACGACGAGCGCACCGCGGAACTGCACGAATTCCTGCTGGAGCCGTCGCGGCGGCTGGGGCTGCGGGCGCGCATCCACGGCGTGCGCTATCCCGATCACGCGCTGTCCGCGCTGACCAGCGCCGGAATCGCCTATGGCGGGTGGCTGCCCAACCATCGGGCGCCGGCTCTGTTCGCCCGCCATCGCGTGACCGTCCACGTGCCGCGCCGGCCCTATGTGGAGGCCCTGCCGGGCATCCCCACCATCCGCGTGTTCGAGGCGCTGGCCTGCGGCATTCCGCTGATCTGCGCGCCCTGGCACGACGCGGAGGGGTTGTTCCGGCCGGGCAGCGATTATCTGGTCGCGCGCGACGGGGCGGCCATGGCGGAGTTGCTGCGCGTCGTGCTGAACGACCGCGACATCGCGCAAAGCCTCATCCGCAGCGGCCTGGACACCATCCGCCGCCGCCACACCTGCGCCCACCGCGTGGACGAACTGCTCGCCGTCTGCCGGGCGCTGGGCGCGCCGGCCCTTAATGACGCAGCCAACGACCCAGCCAACGACATAGCCGTGCCCGTAAAGGAGGACATCGCCTGATGGCAGGCCTCGACATCGCGTTCTATGGATCGAGCCTCGTTTCCGCCTACTGGAACGGGGCGGCCACCTACTACCGCGGCATCATCCGGGCCCTGGCGGCGAGAGGCCATCGCGTCACCTTCTACGAGCCCGACGCCTACGACCGCCAGAAGCACCGCGACATCGCCGACCCTCCATGGGCCAAGGTCGTCGTCTACCCCGCCACGCAGGACGGCCTGCACCGCGCGCTGGAGGCCGGGCGCGGCGCCGACGTTGTGGTGAAGGCCAGCGGCGTCGGCGTCTTCGACGACGAGCTTGCGGAAGGCGTGCTGTCGATCCGCCGTCCGGACGGGCTGGCGATCTACTGGGACGTGGACGCCCCGGCCACCCTGGCGGAGCTGCGCGCGAATCCCGGCGCCGTGCTGAACCGGCTGGTGCCGCGGTACGACATGG
>Ga0065721_10049093_pt1 | contig 46665 bp, 43 predicted proteins | sample Mesricmetagenome_FD_59108 | JGI IMG/M metagenome (GOLD analysis project Ga0065721, IMG submission 59108) | Mesophilic microbial community from rice straw/compost enrichment Sample: eDNA_1 v2 (version 2) | ecosystem: Engineered > Solid waste > Grass > Composting > Bioreactor | place: USA: Davis...
CCATCAATTCGATCGAAAAGAAGCCGGTCCGGCGCAATCCGGCCCCGCCCTTCACCACCTCGACCCTGCAACAGGAAGCCGCGCGCAAGCTGGGCTTCACGGCCCAGCGCACCATGCAGGCGGCCCAGAAGCTGTACGAAGGCGTGGACGAGACCGGCGGCCTGATCACCTATATGCGGACCGACGGCGTGTCGGTCAGCCCCGAGGGCCTGGCCCAGGCGCGCGAGGTCATCGGCAAGGAGTTCGGTCCCGCCTACGTCCCGTCCGAACCCCGCTACTACAAGGTCAAGGCCAAGAACGCCCAGGAGGCGCACGAGGCGATCCGGCCCACGAACATCGCGCGTCATCCCGCGTCCGTGCGGCTCGAGTCCGACCTCCAGCGGCTCTACGAACTGATCTGGAAGCGGATGGTGGCCTCGCAGATGGAGGCCGCGCGCCTGGATCGCACCACGGTCGACATCGAGACCCCGGACGGCCAGACGGGCCTGCGCGCGACCGGCCAGGTCGTCACCTTCGACGGCTTCCTGGCCGTTTATGAGGAAGGCCGCGACGAGAGGCAGAAGGGCGCCGAGGAGGATGAGGACGACACCACCCGCCTGCCCGCGCTGAAGGAAGGCGCCAAGGCCAAGGTCGACGCCATCCGCACCGACCAGCACTTCACAGAACCGCCCCCGCGCTATTCGGAGGCCACCCTGGTCAAGAAGCTGGAAGAGCTGGGCATCGGCCGGCCTTCGACCTACGCCTCGACCCTGTCGACCCTGCGCGACCGCGAGTACGTCCGCGTCGACAAGAACCGCTTCTACCCCGAGGACAAGGGCCGCCTGGTCACCGCCTTCCTGGAGCAATTCTTCAGGAAGTGGGTCGAATACGACTTCACCGCCGCGCTGGAGACCCAGCTGGACGAAGTCTCCGCCGGCGACCTGGACTGGAAGGTGCTTCTGCGCAACTTCTGGCAGGACTTCCACGCCGCGACCCAGGCGGCGGGCGAGCTGCGCACCACGGCCATCCTGGACGCGCTGAACGACTCGCTCGGCCCGCACATCTTCCCCGCCAAGGAGGACGGCTCGGACCCGCGCGAATGCCCCCTGTGCCACCAGGGTCAGCTCAGCCTGAAGACCAGCCGCTTCGGCGCCTTCATCGGCTGCTCGCGCTATCCCGACTGCAAATACACCCGCCCGGTGGCCGCTCCCTCGGCAGAGGACGGCTCGGCCGAGAGCGGCGACCGCGAGCTGGGGATCGACCCTGAGACCGGCCAGCCGGTCCAGCTGAAGATCGGCCGCTTCGGTCCCTATGTCGAAATCGCGCCGCCGGAAGGCGAGAAGCCGAAACGGTCATCCCTGCCCAAGGGCTGGTCGCCGGCGTCGCTGGACCTGGACCGCGCGCTGAAGCTGCTGTCCCTGCCGCGCCAGGTCGGCCCCCACCCCGAGGACGGCAAGCCGATCTCGGCGGGCCTGGGCCGATATGGACCGTTCATCCTGCATGACGGGACCTACGCCAATGTGTCGGACATCGAAGAGGTCTTCGACATCGGCCTGAACCGCGCCGTCGCGCTGCTGGCGGAAAAGCGCGCCGGCGGCGGGCGCGGCCGCGGCGCCTCCACCACGCCGCTCAAGGACCTGGGCGCCCACCCGGAGACGGGCGAGCCGATCCACGTCATGGCCGGCCGCTTCGGCCCCTATGTGAAGTCCGGCAAGATCAACGCCACCCTGCCGCGCGGCACGGCGCCCGAGGATCTGACACTGGAGGCGGCCCTGCCCCTGCTCGCCGCCAAGGCCGCCGCCGCGCCCAAGAAGGCGGGCGCCAAGAAGGCTCCGGCCAAGAAGCCCGCCGCCAAGGCCGCGACGAAGAAGCCGGCCGCGAAGAAGGCTCCGGCGAAGAAGAAAACCGAGGCCTGAAACGAAAGACGCCCTTCCCGCGAGGAGAAGGGCGTCGAAACCTCCGGCGACGGCGCGGCGATCAGTCCGGCAGGTCTTCCGCCAGGATCGCCATCTCGAACATGAACGAGCCTTCCTCGTCCTCGTCCTCGAAGACGACGCCGATGAATTCGTCGCCGACATAGACCTCGGCGGAATCGTTCTGCTTGGGGCGCGGCTTCAGGATGATGCCGCCGGTGTTGAAGGTGCGCTTGAGATGGCTCTCGATGCGCTTCAGGTCGGTGTCTTTCACGGCGGGCCTCGGATTCTGTGGGTCGCGGGACCCTAGAGAAGTCGGCTCCGAAGGGAAACCCGTCAGATCACGAAGTCGTACACCACGTCGGCCAGGGTGTGATCCATCGTCCGGGCCGGCTCGGCGGCGGTGGGGCAGCCCACGACCCGCGCCGGCACGCCCGCCACGGTGCAGCCCGACGGCACGGGCTTCAGCACCACCGAGCCGGACGCCACCTTGGCGTAGTCGCCGACCGAGATATTGCCCAGCACCTTGGCCCCCGCGCCCAGCAGGACGCCCTTGCCGATCTTGGGATGGCGGTCGCCGCGCTCGGCGCCCGTGCCGCCCAGCGTCACGCCGTGCAGCATCGACACCTCGTCGCCGACCACCGCCGTCTCGCCGATGACGATGCCGGTGCCGTGGTCCAGGAACAGACCCTTGCCCATCCGGGCCGCCGGATGGATGTCCAGCTGGAACAGCTCGGAAATCCGGCTCTGGAAGTGGAAGGCCAGCGTCTCGCGCCCCTGCGTCCACAGCCAGTGCGCCACGCGCCAGCCCTGCAGCGCCTGGAAGCCTTTGAAGTAGAGGAATGGCTGCAACAGGTTGCGGATCGCCGGATCGCGCTCGGCCACGGCCCTCAGGTCCGCCTCGGCCGCCGCGACGATGGCCGGATCGGCGGCGAAGGCCGACAGGCAGACTTCGCGCACAGACATGGCGCTCATCTCGCCGTCCGCCAGCTTGCGCGCGATCTGGAAGCTCAGCGCCCCGGCCAGGTCGTCGTGCGACAGGATCACGGCGTTCATCTGCGAGCCCAGCTGCGGCTCCTCGCGCACCGCCGCCTCGGCCGAGGCGCGCAACTGGCGCCACAGCTCCAGGCCGTCGGCTTCGGCGACAATCTCCAGCTTGGCCATCGCGGGCTCCTTTCCGGGCATCATAGCCGCCCCAGCAAGGCGCGCGCCAGCGCCTCGGGCAGGTCGCCGGTCACGGCCATATGGTGGGCCTTGTACGCGGTCGCCACGGTCATGGCGTCCCGCACCGTCCCCCGCCCGATCTCCTCCAGCAGATCGACGAAGGGCACGCGGACCACGGCGATCACCTCGGTCGGATCCGGGTCGGTCGGCGTCGGGCTCAGGCCCCAGGCCAGCCAGGTGATGGCGATCTCGTCGGTGATGGAGTTGGACAGCTCCATCGTCAGCGCCGGGATCCAGTGTTCGGCCCTCAGCCCCGCCTCCTCGGCCAGTTCGCGCCGCACCCCGTCGAACGGATCCTCGTCCAGCGGCGCTCCGCCCTCCGGCATCTCCCAGGAATAGTTGGCCAGGGCGAAGCGCTGCTGCCCGACCAGCGTCACCGTCCCGTCGTCATGGATCGGCAGCACGCCCGTCCCCACATTCTTGGGCCGCATCACCACATAGTCGGCTGCCGCCCCCGTCGGCGCCGTCGCCGAATGCCGGGTCAGCCGCAGCCACGGGTTCTGAAAGAGCGTCTCCTCGCCGTCGTTGCGCCAGGCCGGCGGCTTGGCCAGCCCGGCCGCCCACTTCGGTTCGTTCGCGTCCTTCATGCTGCGGGTATGGCGGACGGCGGCCCGAAAGCCTAGCTAGGCCGCATGGTCGAACTCAATCAGCCCCTGCCCCCGCCCGTCCCCTCGGCCGACCTGCGCCGCCGCCTGGCCGAGCGCCGCTCCGCCCCGGCGCAGGCGCTCGCCGCCCCCGGTCCGTCCGACGCCGAGATCGACGACATCCTGACGCTCGGCGCCCGCACCCCGGACCACGGCAAGCTGTTCCCCTGGCGCTTCGTCGTCCTGGGACCCCAGTCCCGCGCCCGCATCGCCGAACAGCTGGCCGTCCTGGCTGAGCTGCGCGACAAGCCCGCCAAGGACCAGGCCGTGCTGGCCAAGCTGACCGCGGCGCCGGTCACCATCCTGGTGATCTCCGCCCCCGTCCCCAACGCCAAGCCGGTGTGGGAGCAGCAGCTGTCCGCCGGCGCCGTCTGCATGAACCTCGAGCACGCGGCGGGCGCCTTCGGCTATTCCGCCAGCTGGATCACCGACTGGTACAGCTACGACCCGCAAGCCGCCGCCCTGTTCGGCGTGCAGGAGGGCGAGACCGTCGCCGGCTTCATCCACATCGGCAGCCTGGCCGAGCCCGCCCTCGAACGCCCCCGCCCCGACATGGCCGCCAAGGTCACGCGGCTCCCCTAGGTTCCGCCTCCGGCCGGTGCACGATCGACACCAGCACCACCGAGATGATCATCAGCAGGAACCAGCTCCCCAGCTTGCCCAGCGACACCATCTCCCACCCGATCTCCTGCCCCGGATAGGTCCAGGCCCGCGCGAAGGTGCCCAGGTTCTCGGCGAACCAGATGAACAGCGCCACCAGCCCATAACCCAGCAGCAGCGGCATCGACCGCCTGCGCCTGTCCGCCGTGAAATAGAACGATCCCGGCCCGAACAGCAGCGCCGTCGCCAGAAACAGCGCGATCCGCACGTCCGGCAGCCAGTGATGGGCGAAGAAGTTGACGTAGATCGCCGCCGCCAGCACCCAGGTCGTCCACAGCGGCGGATAGCGCCGCACCCGGATGTGGAAGATGCGCTGCACCCGCGCGATGTAGCTGCCCACCGCCGCATACATGAAGCCCGAGAACAGCGGCACCGCCCCGATCCGCAGCAGGCTGTCCTCGGGATAGACCCACGACCCGTGCGCGGTCTTGAACAGTTCCATGATCGTCCCCGCCACATGGAACAGGAAGATCACCCGCGCCTCCTCCCAGCTCTCCAGCCGGAAGGCCAGCATCGCCGCCTGGATGGCCAGAGCCCCCAGGCACAGGAAGTCATAGCGGCTGATCGGCGCCTGATCCGGCCACCACAGGAAGGTGCCGACGATCAACGCCAGCATCAGCCCCCCGAACAGACACGCCCACCCCTGCTTCAGGCCGAACCAAAGGAACTCGAAGGCGTATCCCCTGAGACGGGACCGGTCGGCCCACGCCTGGGCGCGCGTCAGCAGGCGGCGGCCCCAGGCTTCGAGCGGGAGAGGACGAGGCGATTCGATCACGAGACCAGCTTAGCGCGATCGCCGCTCACCGCCGCTAGAGCTCGACCACGGACCTGAACGCCACATAGACGGCGACGACAAGGATCAGCCCGGCGAACAGCGTCCGGCCCAGCGCCGCCTTGGCGCCCAGACGCCGCGCGAGCGGCAATCCCGCCAAGGTCCCGACCGCGCCCCCGACCGCCATGGCGGCGACCAGGCCGGGATCGATCCATCCCGACAGGGCATAGTTCCCCGCCGTCGTCGCGCCGAACGCGGCCACGCTCAGCAAGGATGTGGCCTGTGCGGTGGCCAGACTCATGCCCGTGGACGCCATCAGCCCCGGGACGATCAGAAACCCGCCGCCGATGCCAAAGAAGCCGGCAGCTGATCCCACCCCTGCGCCGGCCACGCTGACGCGCGGCGACATCGCCCAGTTCAGCCGGGGCTCGGGCCGGACGACGGCCACGCCGGGCCGCAGCATCGATATGGCGACCGCCGCCATGGCGGCCGCGAAGATCAACAGTAGCTGATGGCCGTCGATGATCTTGGCGAGCGACGAGCCGATCCACGCTCCGGCGGCCCCCGTCGTCGCGAACAGGGTCGCACACGGCCAGCGCACGCGTCCGGCGCGGGCATGACCGGCAAGAGCCGTCAGGGCGTTCAGCGCCACGCCCGCCGCCGCCACCCCGATGGCGATATGGGGATCGGCGACGCCGACGACATAGAGCAGCAGCGGAACCGCCAGCACCGACCCGCCGCCGCCGAACAACGTCAACAGCAGCGCCACCACACCGCCGCTCACAACCGCCAGTAGCAGCGGGATGATGTCGGTCGTCATGGTGTCACGCGGCCCCAAGCGCCTTGCGATTCCATGGCATGGCCGCCAAGAGCCGCGCCATTCCGCAGAAGCCTGTCGCCCCCGCAAAGAACAGTCCGGCGCCAACGAACGCCGCCAGCCCCCAGAACGCGGGATGCACCAGCAGACCCAGCGCCGCACCGATAAGAACCAGCCCGCCGGCCGTCATCTGAACCTGGCGCATCAGTTCGATGGGCTGGGAGCGATCCGCATGGATCGGAAGGCCCTGCGCCTTCCAGGCGTCCAGACCGCCCTCCAGGACGAAGGCTTCGCCAGGCACGCAGCCCGCCAGCTTCACGCCGTTCACGCCTGTGCGATTGCCGGTCCGGCAAGTGTAGATCACGTCCCGCCCCGCGTGGCGTTCCAGCACCGAAGCGTCGATCCGGGACAGGGGCGCGTGCACGGCCCCCGACACACGCTCGCGCGCGAACTCGTCCGCTTCACGGATATCGATCAGGACCGCCCGGCGCTTCTTAAGGCGCTCGGCGACGTCGGCGGGCTTCAGAGGGGTGAGGGTCGTCATGGGATCAGTCCTTGTCGTGTGAAAGCGGAGGGCAGAAAATCTCGGCCAGCACGGCGATGACCTTCAGAACCGAAGGATCGACTATGCGGTAGAAGACGGTGGTGCCTTCCCGGCGAGTGTCGACCAGCCCCTCTTCGCGCAACCGGGCCAGATGCTGGGACAGCGCCGACTGAGATAGGCCAACGACGGGCAGAAGCTGTCCCACCGACAGTTCGCGGTCACCCAGCTGGCACAGCACCATCAGACGCTTTTCGTTGGACAGCGCCCGCAACAGGCCCGCGGCCTGGCCGGCGCTGGCCTGAAACAGTTCAAGTGGAAGGGCGTGGGGATCGATCATAAGCGGCAATATATGCGAACTTGCTAAATAAGCAATAACTAATATATTGAGGGTCGAAAGGAGCCTCTCCTATGGCTGCACATCCCGACGTCCGAGGTTTCTTCGACCCGGCGACCCATACCATCACCTATCTGGTCAGCGACCCAGACACCGGACAGGCCGCGATCATCGATCCGGTGCTGGACTATGATTCCGCCTCCGCGCAGACCTCGACCGGCTCGATCGACGCCGTGATGCGCGTGTTGCGAGAGGCCGGCCTGACCTTGGCCATGGTCCTGGAAACCCACGCCCACGCCGACCACCTGACGGCAGCCGACCATCTACGCCGAAGCCAGGGCGTGCCCATCGGAATCGGCGAGCAGATCAAGACGGTTCAATCGACCTTCGGCCCGCTGTTTGACGCCCATGACGTGACGCCGGACGGAGTCGCGTTCGACCGGCTTCATGCTGATGGCGATACATTCGCCCTCGGCGATCTGACAGTGGAGGTGATCCACACGCCCGGCCACACGCCAGCCTGCGTCACCTATCGTATCGGCGATGCCCTGTTCACCGGCGACACCCTGTTCATGCCCGACTACGGCACCGCGCGCGCCGACTTCCCCGGTGGCGATGCGCGCACCCTGTATCGTTCGATCCAGAAACTGCTCGCCCTGCCTGACGAGACACGGGTCTTCGTGGGCCACGACTATCTGCCCGCAGATCGCACCGACTATCGGTTCGAGACCACCGTGGGCGATCAGCGCGCCCATAACATTCACATCGGCGGGGGCGTGTCCGAAGACGACTTCGTCGCCATGCGTCAAGCCCGCGATGCGACGCTGAAGGCCCCGCAACTGATCCTGCCCTCGCTCCAGATCAACATCCGAGCCGGAGCCATGCCGCCCCCCGAAGCCGACGGTCGTCAGTTCCTGAAGATACCCCTGAACACGATCTGAGGCACCTAGCCCCGCCCGCGATACGTCGGCACGCCCTGGTCCGGCAGCCACAGCCCCTCGGGCGGGGCGCCCGTCTGCCAGAAGACGTCGATCGGGATGCCGCCACGCGGATACCAGTAGCCGCCGATGCGCAGCCATTTCGGCGCCAGTAGGTCCGCCAGCCGCCGCCCGATGGCGACGGTGCAGTCCTCGTGGAAGGCGCCGTGGTTGCGGAAACTGGTCAGGTACAGCTTCAGGCTCTTGGACTCGACCAGCCAATCGCCCGGCGCATAGTCGATGACGATATGGGCGAAGTCCGGCTGGCCCGTCACCGGGCACAGGCTGGTGAACTCCGGCGCCGTGAATCGAGCCAGATACAGGGTGTCGGCATGCGGGTTCGGCACCCGCTCCAGCACGGCGGTTTCGGGGCTGGTCGGCGCGGTGGTCTGGGCGCCCAGCTGGCTGAGGCCGGAAACATCGGTGGTCATGCCCGCCATGTAGGCGTTTGCGCCGCCCAAGGAAATCCTCCCCGTCGGAGGCGGATTTTCGATCCGACCTGGCGCCGTTGCGTCAGACGAACCGTGCGAATTCAAACACGTGACGCCGATGCGGCGGAATCGACCTGGCGCCCTTCCCGGCCGTGATAGGATCGCACGTTCCAGGAGCACCCCGCCATCGCGGCGCGAATTGCACTTAATTGCACTTTGCACTGTTTTTGGCCGACCAGTGCAATTTCCGCCGGCGCTCGATTTCAGACTATTCAGACTGTCTTTTTCGCCCCGCCGTCTGAAACCCTCCCGATTGCCTTCCCCCGCGACAGCCCGCTAAGCGTAGCCAAACGAAACCCTCCAAGGAGCCGCCCGTGGCCATTCCCGCTTCGCTGAAAAAGGGCCTGACCCTGCCGGTGATCGCTTCGCCGATGTTCCTGGTCTCGGGACCGGACCTGGTGGTCGAGGCTTGCAACGCGGGCGTGATCGGAACCTTCCCGTCGCTGAACCAGCGCACGACCGAGGGCTATCGGGAGTGGGTCCGCGACATCAAGGCCCGACTGAAACCCGAGGCGGCCGCCTTCGGCGTCAACCACATCGTCCACCCGACCAACCCCCGGCTGATGGCCGACATGATGGTGTCGGTCGAGGAGCAGGTGCCGCTGATCATCACCTCCCTGGGCGCGGTGCGCGACGTGGTCGAGGCGGTGCACGGCTACGGCGGCGTGGTCTTCCACGACATCGCCAACATCCGCCACGCGCGAAAGGCGGCGGAGGCCGGCGTCGACGGCCTGATCCTGGTCGCAGCCGGCGCCGGCGGTCACGCGGGAATCATCAACCCCTTCGCCCTGATCAACGAGGTGCGGTCCTTCTTTGACGGGACCATCATCCTGGCGGGCGCGATCTCGACGGGCCAGGACGTGGCGGCGGCGCTGATGATGGGCGCCGACTTCGCCTACATGGGCACCCGCTTCATCAATACGACCGAAGCGATGGCGTCGGAGCACTACAAGCAGATGATCGTCGACAGCGGCGCGACCGACATCGTCCACACCCCGGCCGTGTCCGGCATCCCGGCCAACTTCATGAGCAAGTCCCTGATCGAGAACGGCATCGATCCCAAGCACCTGCCCGAGCACAAGCTGGACATGGGCGACGAGGCCAAGGCCTGGAAGACGGTCTGGTCCGCCGGCCAGGGCGCGGGCGCCATCCACGACGTCCTGCCGACCGCGGACCTGGTCACGCGCCTGCGACAAGAGTTCGCTCAGGCCACGGATCAATTCGCCATCAAGGCCGGAGCGCGTTAAGGGGCTCCAGGCGCGCCTTTCGCGCCCCGGAGCCCGCATGACCCGCACCGCCCTGCTCGCCCCCCTCTCCGCCGCCGGTCTCCTGGCCGGCGTCCTGACCGCCTCGTCCGCCCTGGCCCAGGACTGGTCGTTCGAGGTCGGGGCGGGCACGGACAACCGCTCCAAGAGCGCGTCGAAGTCGGGGAACGACCCCTATGTCTTCGGCGCGGCGACCTGGGTCAGCGCCGACGGCCTGTTCTACGTCTCGCCCGGCGTGGAGACGATCGATTCCGGCGGCTCGGACGTGGAGGCCGAGTTCGTCGCCGGCTACCAGCCCGAGGCCTTCGGCTACGCCTTCGACTTCAGCGTGGCCTACAAGAACCGCCTGGACGCCGAGGCCGGCTATGACGAGGACACGGTCGAGTTCACCGGCGAGGTCAGCCGCGACGTCGGCCCCGCTAGCGCCCGCCTGCAGGTCCAGTATTCGCCCGACGCCGCCGGCTCGACCGAGGCCTTCACCTGGGTCGAGGGCCGCCTGGGCTGGGGCTTCACCAACCGGCTGCAGGGGACCGTCGCCCTGGGTCGCCGGGAACAGGACAACGCGCCCGACTACACCGCCTGGAACGCGGGCGTCACCTACGGCCTCACCGACGCCCTGGACCTCGACGTGCGCTGGTACGACACCAACGCGACCGAGTTCGGCGAGCAGTACAAGAGCGCCCTGGTCGCCGAGGTCGCCTTCGCCTTCTGACGGCGCCCCTTGTAGAAGGTCGCTCCGCTCCCCACATCAGGCGGGTCGATCTCTCTGCGTAACGCTGCTGCTCCCTTTGCACTCCGCACCGAGGTCCAAAAGCCGATCCCATTCAGACCCGACAGGCCGACCAGGGACTTCTCCCTGCGGTCAACGCCAGACGGAGGTCTCCAAATGGCTACCGGCACTGTTAAATGGTACAACTCCACCAAGGGTTACGGCTTCATCGCTCCCGATGACGGCGGCAAGGACGTCTTCGTCCATGCTTCGGCGGTCGAGACATCGGAGTTCGGCTCCCTGAACGAAGGCCAGAAGATCGCCTTCGAGGTGGAACGGGACGCACGCAGCGGCAAGGAATCCGCCGGCCGCCTCACGGTGGCCGTTTAGGGCGCCTTCGCCGCCAACGACGATCCGGCGCGTCCGATCTCGAAAGCCATCGCCTTCGATGGCGAGGTCGTGAAACTGCTGCCGCTCGGCGGCCGCAGGGTCCGCCTGGACAACGGCCATGTCGTGACGGTCCTGCCCACGCTCGGTGCGCCAAACGGCGTCTCCCTGCTGGGTGACCGCGTCGTGGTCGAGATCGCCTTCAATCAGCTGAAGGGCTGGCGCCTTGCGCGCCGGCCCTGAGGCCTATCCTCGAATAGGACGCCGCATGACCCCGCTCGCCGACATGATCCCCGCGATGACCGACGCCGACCTTGTCACCCTGCGCGCCAACGCCGCGCGCCTGCTCGAGCACGGCGCCTCGACCCAGGTGACGGCGGCCGGGGACATCATCCCCGTCATCGACGCCGAGGTCGCGCGCCGCGCCGCCCTGCCCAAGGTCGTCGCGCCCGTGAAAAAGCGCGCCGCGCCCAAGAAGAAGCCCGCTCCCGTCACCGGTCACCAGACCGCCCTGACGGGTTGAGGCGCTTTCGGCCGAGGCTGGCCGCGCCCTCGCACCGCTTGCTACAGAAGGCGTCATGAACAGTGACGCTCTCCAGTCCTATCTTCACGACCACATCCCGCTGTCCCGGGCGATGCAGGTGACGGTGATCGACATCAGCCTTGACCGGCTGGTGCTCGGCGCCCCGCTGGCGCCCAACATCAACCATCGCGACACGGTCTTTGGGGGCAGCGCCTCGGCCCTGGCCATCCTTTCAGCGTGGTCGCTGATCCATACACGGCTGCGGCGGGAAGGTCTGACCGCCCGCCTGGTCATCCAGTCCAACGACATGCGCTACGACCGGCCGATCCTGGGCGACTTCACCGCCGCCGCCGGTCTGCCCGACCCCGCCGCATGGGATCGCTTCGTCGCCGTCTTCCGGCGGCGCGGCAAGGCCCGGATCGCAGTCGCCTCGACGCTAGAGTGCGACGGCCAGGCGGTCGGCGGCTTTCAGGGCGCCTTCGTCGCCCTGGCCACGGATCAGCCCAGCGCCTGATCCAGGTCCGCGATCAGGTCCTCGACATCCTCGACGCCCACCGACAGACGGATCAGGCTGTCGGTGACCCCGCCCTTCTCGCGCACCTCTTTCGGCACGCTGGCGTGGGTCATGATCGCCGGGTGGTTCACCAGGCTTTCGACCCCGCCCAGAGATTCCGCCAGGGTGAAGACCTGGACCCGTTCCAGCACCCGCTTGGTGCGCTCCAGGTCGCCCTCCAGCACCACCGTCACCATGCCGCCGAAGCCGCCGTGCATCTGCCGCGCCGCCAGTTCGTGCTGCGGATGGGCGATCAGGCCGGGATAGATCACCCTGGCCACGCCCGCCCGCGTCTCCAGCCAGCGGGCGATGGTCAGGGCGTTCTCGCAGTGAGCCTTCATGCGCAGCGCCAGGGTCTTCAGGCCCCGGTTGGCCAGGAAGGCGTCGAACGGCCCCATGACCCCGCCGACAGAGTTCTGCAGGAACTTGATCCGCGTCGCCAGGTCGGGATCGGCCGTCACCAGCGCCCCGCCGATGATGTCCGAGTGGCCGTTCAGATACTTGGTCGCCGAATGCATCACCACGTCCGCGCCCAGGCTCAGCGGCTGCTGGCAGAAGGGGGTGGCGAAGGTGTTGTCGACGATCAGCAGCAGTCCGTGCGCCTTGGCGACCTTCGACAGGGCGGCGATGTCGGCCAGCTTCATCAGGGGGTTGGTGGGCGTCTCGACCCACAGCATCTTCGTCTTGGGCGTGATCGCCGCCTCGACCGCCGCAAGATCGCTCAGGTCCACATAGGCGAAGTCCAGCCCCATCGACCGACGCCGCACCCGCTCGAACAGCCGCCAGGAGCCGCCGTACAGGTCGTCGCCCGTGACGATGTGGTCGCCCGCGTCCAGCAGCTCCAGCGCCGTCGAGGTCGCCGCCATGCCGGAGCCGAAGCCGAAGCCGTGCGTGCCGCCTTCCAGGTCGGCGATACAGGCCTCGAACGCCTCGCGCGTGGGGTTCTTGCCCCGCGCATACTCATAGCCCTTGTTCACGCCAGGGCTTTCCTGGGCGTAGGTCGAAGTGGCGTAGATGGGCGTCATCACCGCGCCCGTCGTCGGGTCGGGCCGTTGGCCGGCGTGGATGGCGCGGGTCGAGAAGCCCTGGCTGTTCTTCCTGTCGCTCATGACCTTACCGGTTGAGGCTGAGGTGATTGATCAGGTCGGTGCGGGTGATCAACCCCACGAACCGCTCGCCGTCCAGCACGATGGCCACGCGGTCCCGGTCGAAGACAGGGATCAGGGCGTCCAGCGGTTCGGAGACCTGCACCGTGTCCAGGTCGCGCGTCATGGCCGAGGCCACCGGCTTGGCGAACCGTTCCTTCCGCGTGATCTCGTCGGTGTTCATGATGTGGACGATGTCGCTCTCGTCCAGGATGCCGACCAGCCGGCCCTCGTCGATGACCGGCAGCTGCGACACGTCGGCGCCGCGCATCCGCTTGAAGGCCGTGTCCAGGGTGTCGCCAGGCCCGGTCGTGACAACGTCGCCCTTCTCGTACTTGCGGGTGATCAGGTCTGACAGGTCGCCGTGCAGCTCGCGCTCGCTCAGCCCCTGGTCGGCCAGCCAGGCATCATTGTAGACCTTCGACAGATACTTGGCCCCCGTGTCGCAGACGAAGGTGACGCAGGTCTTGGGCTCCGTCTGCTCGCGGCACCAACGCAGGGCCGTGGCGATCAGCGTGCCCGAGGACGACCCCGCCAGAATGCCTTCCTTCAACAGCAGCTCGCGCGCCGTGGCGATCGCCTCGGCGTCGGGGATGGAATAGGCCTTGTCGATCAGGCTCATGTCCGCGGTGTCGGGCACGAAGTTCTGGCCGATGCCTTCCACGGTGTAGCTGCCCTCCGGACCCGGCACGCCCTCGTTGACGATGCCGGCCAGGGTCGATCCGACCGGGTCGGCCAGGATGATCTGGGCCTTCGACCCCACGCCCTTCAGGAACCGCGCGGTGCCGGTGATGGTCCCGCCCGAGCCGATGCCCGCGACCAGGGCGTCGATGGCCCCGCCCGTCTGCGCCCAGATCTCCGGGCCCGTCGTCTTAACATGGGCCTCGGCGTTGTCGGCGTTGGCGAACTGGTTGACGTAGAAGCCGCCCGGAATCCCCTGCGCCAGCCGCTCGGCCATGTCGGTGTAATATTCGGGGTGCCCGTGCGGCACGTCCGAGCGCGTCAAACGAACATCGGCCCCCATCGCCCTGAGATGCTGGATCTTCTCCTTGGACATCTTGTCCGGGATGACCAGCAGCACCTTGTAGCCTCTGGCCCGGCCCACCAGCGTCAGCGCCAGACCGGTGTTGCCGGCAGTGGCCTCCACGATGGTTCCGCCGGGCTTCAGGAAGCCCTCGCGTTCGGCGGCGTCCAGCATCTCGACCGCGATCCGGTCCTTGATCGAGCCGCCGGGGTTCTGGGATTCCAGCTTCAGCAGCAGCCGGCACGGCCCCGTGTCGATACGCGTCACCTCCACCATCGGCGTCTTGCCGATCAGGTCGAGCGGACTGGACACCGGCGCGCTCAGGCTAGGGGCGGACAGGGACATCGGGAACTCCATCTGGGATTCTGGGCGAAGCTGAAGCGACGGCCCCGCCGGGTCAACTCGTGCAAGTTTTAACCGCGTCGCCGGTTCCCCCGCCCCTCCAGAGGCATGACTGGCGAACATCCGCGAAAATGGCTATATTTCTGGCCATAATCGGAGACCGATCATGGCCGCCTACAGCGTCGCCGAAGCCAAGAACACCCTGCCCCGCCTGCTCGACAAGGCCATCGAGGGTGAGAAGGTCATCATCACCCGCCACGGCAAGCCCGTGGCCGAAATTCGCTCCCTGCCGACCCTGACCCTGGAAGAGCGCAAGGCGAAGCTGCTGGAGATCGCCGCCCGGCGCCTTTCGAGGCCGCCGCTGGGCATGACCTCCGTCGAACTGATCAACGGGATGTACGACGAGCCCGCCGAGTGATCGACTACTTCGACGCCAGCGTCGTCGTGCCCTATCTGATGGCCGAGCCGCACAGCGAGGCCGTGATCGCCTTCATGGCCGAGAACGACCGGACGCTTCAGGTCAGCGATTTCGTCGTCGCCGAAGTCTCCTCGGCGGTCTCCCGCCTGGTGCGGATGCGGACGCTGGATGCGCACACGGCCGATGGCGTGCTTCACGACCTTGACGACTGGATCGACACGACGACCGCGCCGATCGAGGTCGAAGGCGCCGATGTGCGCGAGGCGACCGCCCTGGTCCGCCAGTTCGACCTGAAGCTCAGGGCGCCCGACGCCCTCCACATCGCGATCTGCCGGCGCATCGGCGCGCGGCTGGTCACGCTCGACATCAACCTGGCGACGGCCGCCCACAGGCTCGGCCTCCCCTGCATCAATCCCGCCGAAGCCTCGGCGACATGAAAGACTGAATGACGAAATCCCCCAAGAAGCCGCCCGCCGGCCTGCCCGACAAAGACACGCTCCTCGCCTATCTGCGCGAGACCGGTTCGGCCGAGAAGACCGACATCGCCCGCCATTTCGGCCTGAAGGGCGGCGACCGGCGGGCCCTGCGCGAAATGATCCGCGAACTGGAGGCCGAGGGACGGCTGGGCCGGCGCGGGCGCAAGGGCCTGACCGAGGCCGGCGCCCTGCCGCCCGTCGGCGTCGCCGACGTGGTCGAGCGTGACGCAGACGGCGAACTGTACGTGCGGCTGGTCGAGGCCTCGCCCGATGCTCCCCGCGCGTTGCTGGCGCCGGACCGCAAGGCGGCCGGCCCCGCCCCCGGCATGGGCGACCGCCTGCTGGTGAAGTTCCAGCGCACCGAGGACGGATGGGAAGCCCGCCTCATCAAGCGCCTGGACGCCGGGACCAACCGGGTGCTCGGCGTCATCCGCAAGTCCGCGCGCGAGACCCGCATCGAACCGGTCGATCGTCGCTCCAAGGACGTGCTGATCGTGCCGCAGGCCCAAGCGGAGGACCTGCGCGACGGCGACCTGGTCCTGGCCTCCATCGAGCGGGGCGAGCACCGCTACGGCCCCAGGCGCGGCAAGGTGCTGGAGACCATCGGCAAGGAAGGCGATCCCCGCGCCGCCTCCCTGATCGCCATTTACGCCCACAACGTCCCCACCGGCTTCTCCGATCAGGTCGAACAGGAGGCCGAGGATCAGGACCTCCCGACGCTCAAGGGGCGCGAGGACCTGCGCGACATCCCCTTCGTCACCATCGATCCCGCCGACGCCCGCGACCACGACGACGCCGTCTATGCAATGCGCGACGACGATCCGAAGAACGAGGGCGGCTGGGTCGTCTGGGTCGCGATCGCCGACGTCGCCGCCTATGTCCGCCCCGGCACGGCGCTGGACCGCACGGCGCGCGACAAGGGCAACTCCACCTACTTCCCCGACCGGGTCGAACCGATGCTGCCCGAGGTCCTGTCCAACGGCCTGTGCAGCCTGAAGGAGGGCGAAAACCGCGCGACGATGGCCGTACTGATGGTCTTCGACAAGGACGGCCGCAAGCTGTCGCACCGGTTCGTGCGCGGCCTGATGCGCTCCCAGGCCAAGCTCAGCTACGAACAGGCGCAATCCGCCATCGACGGCGAACCGGACGACAAGACCGGCCCGATTCTGGAGCCGATCCTCTATCCGCTGTGGAACGCCTATCGCGCCATGCTGAAGGGCCGGCTGAAGCGCAGTCCTCTTCAGATCGAATCCGCCGAGCGCCGCATCCGCATGACCCCGGACGGCGAGATCGCCTCCATCGAGCCGCGCGTCAGTCTGGAGGCGCACCGGCTGATCGAGGAGATGATGATCCAGGCCAACGTCTGCGCCGCCGAGACGCTGGAGCAGAAGAAGGTCCCGCTGATCTACCGCATCCACGACGCGCCCAGTCAGGAGAAGATCTTCAACCTCGCCGACTTCCTGTCGACGCTGGGCAAGCCGTGGAACAAGGGCGAGCCCGGCACGACCAAACGCTTCAACAAGCTGCTGGACGAGACGCGCGACACGCCTCATGCCGAGGTGGTCAACGAGGTGGTGCTGCGCACTCAGATGCAGGCGATCTATTCGACCGAGAACGTCGGCCACTTCGGCCTGAACCTGGAACGCTACGCCCACTTCACCTCGCCGATCCGGCGCTATTCGGACCTGATCGTGCACCGGGGCCTGATCCGGGCGCTGAACCTCGGGACCGACGGCCTGACCGACCGCGAGATCGCCGAACTGCCCGCCATCGCCGAACAGGTGACGACCACCGAGCGCCGGTCGATGGCGGCCGAGCGCGACGCCATGGACCGCTATATCGCCGCCTTCCTGGAGGACCGGGTCGGCGCGACCTTCAAGGGGCGGATCACCGGCGTCACCCGCTTCGGCCTGTTTGTCCGGCTGGAAGAGACCGGCGCCGACGGCCTGGTCCCCGTCTCGTCGCTGGGCAGCGAATATTTCACCCATGACGACCGGGCCCACGCCCTGGTCGGCGACCGCACCGGCCAGCGCTACGTCCTGGGCCGAACGGTCGAGGTGAAGCTGGTCGAAGCCACGCCCGTCACCGGCGGCCTGCTGTTCGAGATGCTGACCGAACCCGAGCCGCGCGACCCGAACGCCCCCGCGCCGCGTCTGGGCGTGCGGGGGCGCGGCGGCGACGGCCCGATCAAGCGCGGGAAAGGCCGTCCAGGCGGCCCCAAGCCAAGGAACGGCGCCAAGCCGTCCAGCGGCCTGAAGGGCGTCCGCAAGGGCAAGCGGCGTTGACTCAAACATCCGCTCATCCCGGCGAAAGCCGGGACCCAGTGCTTTCGTTCGCACTGGCGGCTGGGATCAAGACCCGCGCATCATCTATAACGAGTATCGCCCAAAGGACTGGGTCCCGGCTTTCGCCGGGATGAGCGGGATGAGCGGGATGAAGGAGCAATCTCGACCCTTCGACGCCGCCCGGGATCTGGCGGACGCGCCCCGCGTCGGGGCCGCCCAGCGGCCCAGGGACGCCGCCACCCTGATCCTGACGCGGGGCGGCAAGGCGCCGGAGGTGCTGATGGGCCGCCGCGCGCCCGGACACGTCTTCATGGCGTCGAAGTGGGTCTTTCCCGGCGGCCGGGTGGAGAGATCCGACTTCACCGCCGCCTTCGCCACGGACGTGACCGAGGCCGCCGCCCGGCGCCTTGAGGCCGAGGTCCCCGCCCGGCGCGCCCGCGCCCTGGCCCTGGCCGCCGTGCGCGAGACGTTCGAGGAGACAGGCCTGGTCCTGGGCCGCCCCGCCCCGCCCGCCCCGGCGGCGGGCCCGTGGCGCGCCTTCCGGGAGGCCGGCGCCCTGCCCGACCTCGCCGCCCTGTCCTACGTCGCCCGGGCGATCACTCCGCCCGGCCGCGTTCGCCGATTCGACGCCCGATTCTTCATGGCCGACGCAGAGGCCCTGCTGGACGTCGGGTCGCCCGTCGGGTCCGGAGAACTGGATGAAATCGCCTGGCTGCCGCTGGAACAGGCCCTGACCCTGGACCTGCCCGCCATCACCCGATTCGTGCTGGACGAGGTCTCTGCGCGCCTGGCCGACCCCGCGCGGCCCCTGCCCTTCGTGCGCATGGTGCGCGGCCGCCACGTCGTCGATCGGCAAGCCTGAGGCGCGGCTCCGCCACGTCGGCGGACCCGCTCGGGAGGACGGCGTTGCAAGGAGGGATGGCTGGGGAACTAGGACTCGAACCTAGAATGACGGTACCAAAATCTGACATTGATGATTGACCGAACAACAACTTAGCTCGGAAAACAGCGCCTACAGGCAATCAATAAAAACAATGACTTATACGGCACCTGTAAAACCCGATCCGTCCCAGACTCTGTCAATCGCGCAATATGAAAATCCCAGCCGGCGTATCGCTGGCCGCTAAGTCGGCGCCTTCGATCACTCGCCCCGCTTCGAGCAGGTCAGATATCCCTGAAATCCAGTCCGTCTTGTTTCCGACCAGATAGCGGAGTTCTTCGGCAGTGATCCGCTGATCGGGAAACTGCTCGAAGTACGATCGCACCAAACCTCGCGGCGCCGCCGCCGGGTCGCGCATCCGCCCCGCCGCTGTCCATCTCTCCGGAGCCTGCCCGTCCCGATGGTCTTCCAGAAGGAGGTATTCGTCGGGCGCGATGCCTGTCGGCACCGATCTGAGCGCTTCCCGCGACGCCGGCAGCGACCGCAGGTCGCGAACCGCGAGGCCGGAGATGATCGGCCAGCCGTGATGAGCGCGAAGCTCACGGATGCGCCGGGGATAGTCGCCGATACCCGCCACGATCATGAGCTCGTCGGTATGGACGATTCGGCCCGTTTGAGCTCGGAGATAGGCTATCAACCGCGCCCGCCCGGAGTCGGAATCGTGAGGGGCGAGCGCCGCCCCGATTGAGGAACCGAGATCCCGGAGGTGGTGGTGGACCTGCACGAGCATGCCGACCTGTTCGCCGACCGTGCCGTGGGCCAGGCGGTCGGGCAGGTCATGCAGCAGTTCGATCAGACGCCTGCGCAGGAGCTCGGGGTCGGAGGTCTGTGAACGTCGGGCCATACGCGTCAATAACGGACATAGAAGCCCGCGCCTATCTCGCTTACCGGTTGCAGGCCCTAAAGCATGGCTGTAGCCCTCTCCTATGGGCGAGGGGTTGGAATGCTTGAGGATTTGAAGGCGGTCGAAAGCCGGCACCTGCCGCCCGAGGGCGGCGCCACGGTCAAGGCCTGGTCCCGCATCGGTTATGAGCTTCAGGACGCGATTGCGGACCTTATCGACAACTCGATAGACGCCGGAGCGGGTCGGGTGGAGATCTGCCTGTTCCGCAACGATCATGAAGTCACCTCCCTGACCATCGCCGACGACGGTCGGGGAATGAGCCTTGAGGAATTGAGCGTTGGGATGCGGTTCGGCGGTCGGACGGACCACGACCCGAGCGCTCTCGGCGTCTTCGGCATGGGTCTGAAGTCGGCGTCGTTCAGCCAATGCGAGACCCTGACGGTGATCACGCGCCAGGGCGGCGTCACTTCCGCAGCACGCTGGTCTGCAGATCAGATCGATAACGACTGGGCCTGTGAAATTCTCGACGGCGCTGGCGCCGATGCGGAATTCCGCAGGCTGTGCCTGCCGACCAAACGCCCCGCTACCGGCACGCTGGTGGTCTGGGATCAGTTGACCCGCCTGGGCGTCGGTGGCGGCGACGACGACCTGGACACCTTTCTGACGACGGCCGTGGCCCGTCTGGACGCCCATCTCGGCCTGGTGTTCCACCGTTTTCTTTCCGAAGGGACGCTCAACATCCAGGTCACGGTCCGGCATGAGCGGCGCACTCTCGCCCTACCCAGGACCGTCAAAGCGCGTGATCCTTTCGACTATCCCGTGTCCGGAGCTGAGGGCTGGCCGCAATCCTTCACTGCCGAACTGCCCGGCCTGGGCAAGTTGCAGATGACCGCGCACATCTGGCCTGCCGGATCAGGCGTCGACGGCTTCCTACTGGGCAGCCGCAACGGCCTGCCGTTCCAAGGCTTCTACTTCTACCGGAACAATCGGATCGTGCAGCCCGGGGGCTGGAACGATGTCGTCCGCAACGACCAGGATCCGGATCTGGTCCTCGCGCGGGTTGCCGTCGAACTGCCGCAGGGCGGAAACGGCGTGAATGTCCAGAAGTCGGGGCTGCAGGTGACTGCCGCCCAATCTCAGGCTCTCGCGCGCGCGGCCGGCGAGGACATCACGTTCGAGGAGTATCTGGAGGCGGCGCGGGAAATCTGTGCAGCGTCCAGGCGGGCCACGCGTGCGGCGAAGGCGATGCCGTTGGCGCCCGGCCAGGGCATGCCCATGCCCATCCGCAAATCCGCGGCCAAAATGCTCGTCGGCGATGGGCCGCACGCGGATCTCGACTTCGTCTGGGATTCGTTGAACGAAGATGAGGTCTTCCGCCTGGACCTTACAGAAACGCGCATTCTACTGAATCGCGACTACAGACGAGATATCCTAGGGGATGCGCCGGCGACGGGTGCGGATGCACCGTTGTTCAAGATGCTTCTGTTCCTGCTCTTCAGGAGCGACTTCGAACGCCTGCGCTTCTCGGGCAAGCGGTCGGCCGAACTGGCGACCTGCAACGCTCTTCTCCTGGACGCTCTGGGGAGATGAGCCGATGAGCACCGCCTCCCTCCCCGCTTGGGAAGACCTACGCCGCGACTACATCGACACCGGCCTGCCTCACCGATTGATCATTCGACAGTCACCGGGGATCCTCGTCTTCACCGACGAAGCCGCCGCCCGTCTCGGCGCCCGGTTCGAGCTTCCGGCGACCGCGCCTCCCGCGCCGCCATCCACGCTTGAGCACATCGTGGTCGCTGACGTGAGCGCCGACGGACGCCGCTGGCTTGAGGTTTCGACGGCGGCGTCCCGCCTCTACGAGAGCTTCTTTCGGCTGCTCGGCCAGGTCACGGACGCGGTGCTCGACGACATCGCGCCGCACGCCGCGCTTGAGCAGGCTGTTGCACTCTGGGACCGGCTGGTCGCTCACAGCGCCATCCTGTCCGAAGAGAGACAATCCGGCCTGTTCGGCGAACTGGTTTTCCTGGAACGGCTGCTGGACGCCGGCGTCGCGGATGCGGTTTTGGCCTGGACCGGTCCGGATCGACAGACCCATGACTTCCGTCTGGGATCAGACGAATTCGAGGTGAAGACAGCCTCGAGCGCCAGGCGGCTCCACACAATCAACGGCGTAGGTCAGCTATCCGCCAGCGTCGACTGCCGCTTGTTTCTGGCTTCCGTGCAGGTCGCGGATGCAGGAACAGGCGGGCGGACCCTGCCCGAACTCGCCGACGAACTTCGAGCCCGTGTACCCGCCGGAGATATGTCGGCGTTTGAGGCCCGGCTCGAGGCGTCCGGCTACGCCGAGCGCCATCGCGCCCACTATCCAAGGCGTCGTCGGCTGCGCGCCCCCTTGGTGCTGATCGCCGTCGAGGACGGCGTACCGCGCCTCACCGCCTCGGCGCTCGCCGCGCTGCCTCCGGGCTACGCGAGTGAGCGCATCGGCGCGATCGTCTACGAGATCGACGTGACCGGCCTGGGTCATCCTGACGGCTCTCCCGAGTTCCTTGCCGTCCTGCCTTCAACCGAAAGGCCCTCCGCATGATGTTCGAAGTTCTTCACGCGGCCCTGGCCGGAATGCCGGGGCGGCCTCTCAAGCTCATCCGCCAATTGGAGTTCGTCGCCGAGCAGCAGGAGATCGAGGGGTTCCAGCCATCGGCTCTTCTGGCCCATCTGAAGAGCTGCGCGCCGACGGATGACGCGCTCAGCGCACTCCGGAAACGTCTGGCTCTCTGGGATAACGCGGACGGCGACTGGACCAAGGCGACGGCGCGCAATTCCGAAGCGCGTCGTGCAGTCGTCTACGAAGCGCTCGGGCTGGATGAGAGCTGGATCGCCCTCTGCGACGCCAAACTCGCCTTCCAGCCTCTGGAGGAAGCGACCGTCATCGCGCTCAAGAACGCGCCCTGGTATACGCCTGAGGTCCGCGCAGCCCGCTCCTTCTACTGGAACAGCTATGCCCGGCAGCTGGCGGCGAACGGGTGGAGCGAAGAGTCGATCAATCAGCTCGACCAAAACACGAACCGGATTGTCGAGAAGCTGGCCGATCCAAGGGCGCCGGCCGCCTATCAGTCCAAGGGTCTGGTGGTCGGCTATGTTCAGAGTGGGAAAACGGCGAACTTCACCGGACTGATCGCGAAGGCGGTGGACGCCGGCTATCGGCTGATCATTGTGATGGCGGGAACTCTGGACGTTCTGCGGTCACAGACCCAGCGGCGGATTGATAAGGAGCTGATCGGACGAGAGCTTCTCGAGGACGAATACCGCAGCGACCCCGACTACGAGGAGTTCGTTTCGCACGGCGGGCTCCCGAGCAGCCTCGGCGCCTTCGACATCCGCCGGCTGACGGGCCCTGTGGAAGACTACAAGAGCCTCGCCTACGGCAAGGAAGGCTGGAAGTTCGACCGCAAGGACGAGTCTAAGCCTTTCTGGGATCCGGAGAACCTGCACCCGTCAGCGGCGCGGATCGCGGTGGTCAAGAAGAACCCGCGGGTCCTCCAGAAGCTGGCGACGGATCTGCGCGCGCTCGGCCGTAGCCGGATCGGCGCCCCCCTCGACCAGGTCCCGGTGCTGATCATCGACGACGAGAGCGACCAGGCTTCAATCAATACGGCGGCGCCGTCCCCATCGGGCGAGGTGATCGACCGCACGACGACCAATCAGGCGATCGTCGGGCTGCTGAAACAACTTCCCCGCTCACAGTATATCGGGTTCACGGCCACGCCGTCGGCGAACGCTCTTGTGGACCCTGCGGCGGACGACATTTTCCCCCGCGACTTCCTGATTTCGCTGCCGCGGCCGGCAGGCTACATGGGCGTCGCGGATTTCTACGATCTCGATCTCCCGTCGGACGGGACAGTCGGTCCCAACGAGCGCGATTATGTTCGGTCGATCACCGGCGACGACGACGCGAAAGGCAATCTGCCGAAGGCGATCGACAGCTTCGTCCTGTCGGGCGCGCTGAAGCTCTATCGGGCGGAGGCCGATCCGCGTCTGAAGTTCAAGCATCATACGATGCTGGCGCACGTTTCCACGCTGCAGGCCGATCACAAGGCCCTGGCGAAGCTGATTCAATCGATCTACGCCAAAGCCGGGTACGAGGGCGGCAAGGGTCTGGAGCGGCTCGCCAAGCTCTTTGAGAACGACTTCCGTCCGGTCCACGGGGAACGCGGCGGCGACCTGCCCTACCCTGCCACTTTCGAGGAGCTTCTTCCGTTCCTCGGCGACTGTCTGCAGCGGATCGGCGAACCGCTCCAGGCGGTGCGGATCGTCAACAACGAGCACAAGAAGGACACGCCGGATTTCGACCGCTCGCGCATCTGGAAGATTCTGGTCGGCGGCGCGAAGCTCTCACGCGGCTACACCGTCGAAGGTCTCACGGTCAGCTACTATCGTCGGCGTGCGGGCTCGGGCGACACCCTGATGCAGATGGGCCGATGGTTCGGCTTCCGGAAAGGATATCAGGATCTGGTTCGGCTCTATATCGGCACGGACGAGGTCGATGGCGGGCCCCGGTCGACGAAACGGATCAACCTCTATGAGGCGTTCGGGGCGATCTGCCGGGACGAGGAGTTGTTCCGCAAGGAGCTGGTCCGCTACGCGGAGGATCCGAACATCATTCCCGCGGCCGTCCCGCCTCTGGTTCCCGCCCACATGCTTCGGCCGACGGCGGCGAACAAGATGCGCAACGCCCGCATCACGTTCCGCAACTACGGCGGAGAGCTCTCGGAATCCACCTTCGCACCCAAGGATGCGAAGCTTCAGAAGCTCAACGTCGGCGCCCTCGAAAAGCTGGTCCACGGCTCCAAGCCCACCCGTCTGGAAGCTACAGGCGACAGCTCCGAAGGTCCTCTGGCGTTGAACGCGACCGTTTTTGAAGCGAGCCCGGACCGCCTGGTCGACTTCATCAAGGCGTACCGCTGGTATGACGACAGACCGACGGATGCCCGTCTGGGCAACCCGCTTCGCCTGCAGCTCGAATTCCTCGAGGGCTCCGCAGGCTCGCCGGGCATCGACCGGTGGCTGATCGTCAGCCCTGAGATTGCCGGTCCTCAAGGTAAGATCACGCTGGAGGGCGTGGATCTGCACGTCGTCTACCGGACCCGCCGGTCGCTCGGTCCTCGGTTCAATACCTATAACGACAAACGCCACCGCGCATTCGCTGAGCACTTGGCCGGCATCAAGCCGCTGAAGGACGCTTCCAAGGAGTTGGAGACGCTCACGGCCCCCCGCACCGGTGTCATGCTGTTGTATCCCATCACCGAAACGAAGGGTTCGGGAAGGAAGGAGGTAGTCACCGTCGGATTCACCCTGCTGTTTCCGCCGAACAGCAACCGCAACGCCGTCGGGTTTACCGTGCATGTGCCGGCCGAGCCGGTCGACGCCGTAGTCGATGTCGAGGCGGCCGCCGCTGCGGATGCCGAAGCGGCCGCCGCTGCGGATGCCGAAGCGGAGGGCCGCGTTTGAACGAACCGCTGTGGATCGCCCGGCTCACCCAGGAACGCCGACAATTTCACGCCGACCTGCCGGCGTCCTAGGTCTGACCTTCAAAAGGAGCGGCTGCGCCGATGTGCGGCCGACGGCAACCGCGACTTTCGTATAGGTCTTTGTGAAGTATCCTGACACGGTGGTTGGCTAGCGCCGTAGCGTCAAAGTTGCGCCGGCATGCGATGTAGCCTACCAAGCTGAGCGGGGGCGATGATTACCGAGAATGGGTGATGAGTCGCTGCAACGACGTTGAGCTGCGACAAACATGGCCGTTACGATTTCAGGAGCCCAGCGGTCCGATACGGATCTAACCGAACGTGTGGTGCTCGACCTCACGCCGGTTAAGGACGGACGAAGTCTGGAGGCTGACGGCTTCATTCAGATTCTTGCGCGCGAACGTCTGCTCAGGCTCTTGAACGAGCCGAAACCCCGCCCTGCCGAATCGGTAACTTCACGGCCAGAACTTCTGACTGTGCAGTCAACGCGCTCACATGACGCGATCTTCATCAACGCGCGCCGGGGTGAAGGTAAGACGACCTTCCTCACCCGGATTCTCCAAGACCTCGAACAACCTGGGGACGCCGGACCGCGACTCTATTCGTTGGGAATCATCGATCCAACGCTGATCGAAACCAAGCAGCACATTGTGATCGTCGTGATCGATCGTCTCAAGCTGGCGGTCGATCACGCATCGAGAATCGGCGCACCGGCGGCGAGCGATCGGTATGAGCGGTTCCAACAAAGCCTGAAAAAACTGGCGCCGGGCTTAGCGATGCTTGAAGGCATCGGCGGGAAAGATTTCTACGGTGAAGACTGGCTCGACTCCGAATTCGTGCTCTCGCAGGGGCTGACTGACGCTCGCGCCGCCTCCGGTTTCGAGTTGGAATTTCAGAAGTGCATCGCGATCGCGAGGGAGTGTCTGGAGGTCGACAGCTTCGTTCTCGCCGTCGACGATGTGGACACCTGGTTCGAACGCGGTTGGCCCGTACTGGAGGCGGTCCGGAAATACCTCACGAGTCCGTACCTGCAGATCGTGCTTTCAGGCGACCTCGACATCTACAATCTGCTGGTGCGTTCCAAGCAGTGGGCACAGATGGGCGAGAGCTTCCTTGAGACCGAACGCTGGTTCGATGACCGTAACAGCCGCCCCGAGCAGATGCGGTCGATCAGGTTGAAGGTCGATGAGCTGCAGGATCAGTATCTCATCAAAGTGATCCGGCCGGAGCGCCGGATCGACCTTCAGCCCCTCACGGCACTCCAAGGACGGCTGTATATCCGGCTTGACCAGGTTGAAGCGCCGCTCAGCGTTGGCGAGTTCGCGGCGCGATATTGCCGCAGACTCCTGGCTACCGAGGCGCGGCAAGCCGTCGATGCCATATTGGACCTTATTCTTCGACTGCCGGTCCGAAGCGCGCTTCAGGTCATGATATCCGGCGCACGGCTTGTTCAGGGCACGGAAGACGAGCTGGCGCCGGGTGCGCAACGCGAGGCGTTGGATGGGCTCCGATACGTCGCATGGACGGATCTCATGCAGCTCGGCCTGTCGCCGGAAGAGACACGTTCCATCTCTCCGCGCATGCTCACACCACTTCTGGCCCGCTGGTTCACTGAGTCCAGGCAATGGCGCGACCTCCCCCGGTTCGCACCGGAAGCGGCCGACACAAAAGTCGACCTGCCGGCAATGTTCGGTACCGCTTTCGTCACGGCCACCTTCCGCAGTGAACCGAGTCGAATGATCGACTATCTGCTGCGTATCTCAACCGTGCGCGAACTGGTCGACGGCGGCGAGCTTCACGGCGCCCAGCTCGACGCGTTGATTGAACACATCGGCCTGAACAAGGTTGAAGACAGCATTCAAACGGTTTCTCGCCTTGCCGCTTGGGAGAGCTCGCTGGGGCGAAGCGTTCGCCAAGGTATCTATCTCAGCATGGCGAGCGTGCCGATTGAGCGGGTGCGAGAGCGTCAGGTCGCGGCCTGGGATCTCTACGGCGCCACCGAACCGGCCAACTCTCTCGTGACGCGATTGATCGAAATCGTCATGGATGGCTCTGGGGCGCTTCCTGTTGTTCTTCAACGTTACCACCAGACGCTCTCGGACGGCGGTTGGGTTTATCGGGATCGCGGATTCGGCTCTTTCGAGGGTGTCTTTGTCAACAGCATAGCTGGATTGCGATCTCGCGTTTCGCAGAACGCGGAGCTCGTTCTCGCTGGACCGACGTTCGAAATCGTATCGGGCCAGTCGAAACAGCAGGGCGGGTATTCATTCCTGCGGCTGCTATCTGTGATCGGGGGTCTGCTCGGCCTCGCGGATCGGGATATGGCGCCGGACGAGCGGAATGCGGCGGTCTGGGCCTATCTAAGTCAGCAGGCTCTCAGGAGGAGTTACCCGACACCTTCTGCCGTGGCAGATACCGAAGAGCCTGAAGAAGAAGGCGAAGACGCAGGGGGCGACGAGGAAGACGATGTGCCGTCACTCGATCCCGACGACGACGGTTTCACGCTCGGCGCAACCGTCGAAGCGTTGACCGAGTGGGTCAACCATTGGGCTGGCGTCGTTCCTGTGGTGCCTCCTCTGGTTCTTTCGCGCATTTGGGCGCGTTTCAACTATGCTCATCGCTCGATACGCAGACAGCTGAAACATCGCGAGAGCCGCTACCTTGGCGTGCTCATGCACCGTTCGGCAGTAGCGTTCCTGCATGCCGTTCTGGTCGAAACGCTGCGAAGCGCCGATCAGGCTGTTAGTTCGAACGCCAATAACAACCCCGTCACGGCGCCTGAGCCGTTCATAGCACTCCTGCGGGATGCTTACGAACGGGAGCGTTTCGATCCTGAGACCATCCGGTTGTTCGAAGCTCTGTTTACCTGTCCGCTCTGGGCTTTTTTCCTACCCCGTCACACAGACCTTCGCTGGCGTCGCCTTGCGAATGCGAACGAGACGATCATCGGCTTCTACGACGACGTCCGAGAGCGCCACGGGCTTCTACCGTCGGCAAACTTCTCACGCGTTGAGTATGGACCAATCGGCGAAGGCGGGCCTCAGATCGTCTTCGACGGCCTCTACGATCTGTTGAACACCGTCCAGCTCCAAGGCAACCCGCGCAAACGCCCCAACCCGCGGAACACCAAGACGAAATGACCGCCGCATCGGTTCATTGGATTAGTGACACGTGACTGCACTCTTTCTTGGGCGCGGGTTTTCAGACTTCCGTTCGCTTCGAGACCTCGAAGCGGGTACTGTTCCATCGATCGCCGACATCCGGCGTCGGCTCTTCGTCGAAGAACGAAGGTCCGACACCAATCGTCCAGACCACTTCTATAAGGCCTATTTAGAGGAACGCCTTGGACGCGCGACGGGCGTACGCGATGTTGCTCCGACCATCCTGAAAGCCGTGGCACGCCGTTTCCTGCATCGAAGAGGAGAGCGCCTTTTCGTAAAGCCCGACGGCTGGCTAGAGTGGCACGCGGCAACGTCATCTTTGTCGCCTCTCGCCATCGCTGCGATGGCGATCGCCGAGGAGGAGCGCGATCTCCTGGTGGACTCTGCGCCGGCGGGATTGGTCTCCGGGCGTATTGGGGACACAGCAGTTCTCACCCCCAACCTGAGCGCGTTGAACGAACTCATTGATCGCGAGGGGCTGGTCGACATCCACATGCATCTCAACGGCTCGACCGAAGTTGATCGGCTCTGGGCGGATGCGGTGATGAAGCCCCTCCCCTATCTACGCGAACTCCACGGCGCCTTCTCGAAAGAGGGTGCGAGAGAGCTTTACGACCAGATCGACGCCCATCTCACACCGTCTCGCCTCTACGGTCGGCTTAGAGCCACACGTCGCGCCCGTCACGTCGTGGCGGGCGAGATCCGACGTGTACTAGACGGTGAGCAGCCCGTCTGGACGCGTGACAGATTTGCTTCACTCTTCGACCCCGAACTGGACGATTACGATGCTCCGCTCGACGTCCGCGAAGCCCTGGGACGCTCGCCTTACCTTACCATCTGTCCAGGGGCGGATGATGAAGTTCATCCGCTTCACGCCGAGGGCGCCTTCCTGGCCCTCGCCTTCTCCGCGTTCGACCGCCTCCCCATCCTGCGCGACTATATCGGCGTAATGCTCTGGCACAGCCTCACGGTGTTCACCCAGGTGGCGAGGCTCTCCGTACAGCAGCCGGACCAGACCGGCTTTCACCAGTTCGACAAGTTCAATGCTGCCGGGGCGCGCGAGCGTTTGGAGAAGGGCTATGAGGATCGCCTCCATCAGCTCAATGGGCCGGGACGAGGGAATCTCAGTTACGTGGATGCTCGGTTCGCCCCGAAGAAAACGGCTCACGAAACGGACGCACTGCTGGGCCGCGTCGTTCGCGGATTGGCGTCTTTCAGAGCCTGCGAACACATCGACCTCAGAAACCCTCTACACGGAGCACCGCCGCCTTGTTTCAGCGGAGCCTGCTCCTGTGCCGAGAGGCAGGATCGCATGGATCTGGCGTTGGTCGCTCACTTCATCAAGCGACCCGACCGTCGAGTGCGGGGCGACGCGGATGGCCTCGGGGCTGCCTGCCGTCATTCCTCCCTTCGACACAGCCTGGAACGCCAGGCTCGCGCTCTAAGCCGCAGCATCCGCAGATCGCCGGTTCTGCAGACCCTGGTTCGCGGCGTCGATGGCGCCGGAAACGAGTTGGATGCACCGCCGGAAGTTTTCGCCCCCACGTTTAGGCGCGTGCGCCGGATTCTCGGTAGTGGCGGAGCGAGCTTCCACGTCGGCGAGGACTACGTGCACCTGTTGTCCGGCATCCGAGCAGTGCGGGAGGCGGTCGATTATCTCGGCCTTCGGGATGGTGACCGTGTCGGCCACGCCGTCGCGCTTGGCGTACCGCCAGAGCACTGGGCCCGCAGAGTCGAGGATCGAACGCTTATGCGGATCGAGGATGTTCTCGACGATGCGGTATTCGCACTCACAACGCTCGCCGGGGGGCGGCAGCGGTTCGGAGACGAGGCGCTGCTCGCCTCATGGGCCGAACAGTATTCAATCGAGATCTACGATCGGTACATCGGCGTAGCGACGCTCTACGCCGCGTGGGCGCTCCGGTCGCTCGACATTCTAGCCGTACGACGGCTCGAGCAGTCGTTCGCCGGCGCGTCCGGTGATCTGAACGCCTTCGCCCTTCACATTCGGCACTGTCTGCGATCGGAGCTAGACGAAGCGTTAAGCTCCGAGATCCGGTTGATTCTGGCTGCAGTCGAGGAATCGCCGGAGGCATTCCGGGTGTTTCTCGCCTACCACACGACGGAGGTTCGCCGCAGAGGCGCAAGGGTCGTGGAGATGCGTTCGGCGCCCAATGACCCCAAGGCCGTCAGTATGGAAACTCTCTCCCACCTTCAGAATGAGGGACTTGCGTACCTCGCTGCCCGGGGCGTTGTGATCGAGACGCTTCCCAGTAGCAATGTTCGGATCGGAGGCTACCGGACAGTAGCCGATCATCACCTCCTCCGCTGGTTGGGACTCGTTCCGGCCTACGAGGCTCGACCGCGGTTCGCTGTCGGCACGGACGATCCGGGGATTTTCTCGACAAACATCGTCGCTGAATTTGCGCACATCCACGCGGCTTTGGAGCTCCATACTTCGGACGACGTCATGCGCCACCTGCGCCGAATGAACCGCACGGGCCGGGAGGTCCGATTTCGCGCGCCCATATCCGAGCCACCGAACGTCCGACCGAGCGGGGCGCCGTGACTGCGTTCGAGATAGGAGGGCGATATACCAGGGATCAAGTGCGCGCGAAGCTGGGCCTGCCGGCGATGGCGGGTGGCGATTGGGCGACCGGCGCACCTCGGCTCGGCGACGAGGTCTTCGTGTTCTGCAATGTCGGAATTCCCGGGCGGACCGGACACGACTACCCGAACCGATGGATCGACGACGCGCTCGATTGGTTCGGACAGGCCGGATCGACGCCCCACCAGCCGCAGATCGCGGCGATGGTGTCGCACTTGGTGACGACGCACATCTTTTGGCGCGGTCGCAATCGCGGCCCCTTCACCTATGCAGGCGTCGGGCGTGCCGATGGTGTCTGGGGCGAAAAGCCGGTCGAAGTCCTGTGGCGTTTCAAGACTTCGGCGGAGATGGCAGAGCCGATAGGGAGCGGAGGCCCCGCATCCGAAAACGTCGCTGCTCACACCGCATTACGGCACGGGCCTCCGCCTAGCCTCGGGCTCAAGACGATGCTGATCGAGGATGGCGAATGCAGTTTGTACGTGATGACGCTGGATGGAGCCGACGCCCTGTTCCCGCATTTGGCCCCGACGGCCTCGGGGCGCACCATTGTGAAGGTTGGTATTTCGAAGTTTCCGGAGCGACGCCAGCGGGAATTGAACGCGGGGTTTCCTCGAGGTGCTGCGGCGGGCTGGAAGATAAGGAAAACACGAGCCTTCGTGTCCGTAGCCGATGCTTATGTGGCCGAGGGCGGGCTCCTTGAACGACTGGCGGCTGAGGGTTGGTGGATAAACGGAGAGTTCGCAATCATTCCCGACGCCTGCGTCGCGCATCTTCTCGGCTGAACCCCAGGGCGAGGCTGTCGCCGCGGTCACGTGGATCGAGAGCGACGTTTAGGATCAGGACATCGGCAGCAACCATCGACATCTCACGGGCACAGTCGCTGGCGAAGCCGCGCCAAGCTGTAATTCTCCTCTCAGATCTGACGCCAAGGTAAGCACCTCACCAGCCAGGGATCAGACGACGCTATTCGGGATCAATCAATCCGGCTCTGACGGCAATGGCGACCGCTTCGATCCGCGTCCGGACCCGAAGCTTCGCGCAGACCTTTTCAAGGTACCCGGACATCGTCGCCGACATGCTGAAGATCTCCCATCATCGCGGTTGGACGAAGCTGAGGGTCGAGGGTGAGGAGGCGTTCCGCCGTGAAGTGTGGATCCAGGCCCGCGCCCAGGGCCTGGACGTGAGCGGCTATCGGCCGCGGGACCGCGATCGCCAGGCGGCCGGACGGCCGGATGAAGGGGCGGCGCTCAAGGAGCGCCTGCGCAGAGCCGCCGCCGTGGTGCGCGCGCTTGTCCCGGACCCCGCTACCCGGCGGCGTCTGCTCGATCACGCCGTCGGCCTCATCGACCGCCCGGAGCGCAGGCCGGAGCTCCAGAAACTGGACCCGACATCCGGGCGCCGTCGATGACCGTCACGCTGGCAATCCATCGCCACGACACCCTTGTCCGGCCAAAGCCCGCCCGCGCCCGTTCCACGCCCCCGTATCATCCTCAAGGCCTTTGGGCCGGGCCTTTCATGGCGTTGTTTTCCCCAGATTTTGGCGGAACCCGACCAGGTGAACTGCGTTACGGCTCTTCTCGACGCGCCGACAACCGCCTAGGTTGCGGACATGGGGGCGCTATCCAGGTTCAAAGAGTTGTTCGCACGGCCGGAGCCTCTGCTCGCGCCGATGGACGATCCGTTCATTCAGATCGACAAGGCCGCCACGGCGGAGCGGTTGAAACTGCGCGAGCGCGGCGCGGAACAGGGCCGTATCGAACAGCCCCCCGGGCACCTCAGAACCTTCGATGCGATAGAGGCCGAGATCGTGGCCAACATCCTGGAGACCTACGCCCGCGCTCAGACCGACGCCGGAGCGGCAGTCCGCACCTATGACGGCCGCATCGCGGAGCTCGGCCTTCTGGGCAGCGCCACCTCGATCAGCGCGTCGGCGCGTCGGGCCGCCGGGGATTTCAAGGCGACTGTCGCCAACGCCATGAACCGATTGGCGAACAGCCGCGACGCCATCCAGAGCTCCTATGCAGAGCTGCGCGATTTCCGCGCGGAACACGGGATCCGACGTCCCGCTCACAGGGCCACGACGATCTGGGCGGCGGTGGGAGGGATCGCAGCTTCCTGGGCGGCCGAGACCGGCCTGAACGCCCTCCTGCTGCGCCAGAACGATGCGATGGGCTATCTCGGCGGGGTGGTCGCCGCCGGAGCGATCGGCGCCCTGAACGTCGGCCTCGCCGCCGTGGTCGGACGTCACATCTGGCCGTTGACCCTGCACCGCCGTCCCGCCACCCGCATCCTGGGCTGGACGCTCACCACCGCCTGGATGGCGGTCGTGGCGGTCTGGAACATCGGCGCGGCGCACTATCGGGACGCCAAGGTCAGCGGCGTGGACGCGCCCGAGATTCAGGCTCTGGCCATGATGGGCGGGGGATTCGACAGCATCTATTCCTGGGGACTGCTGATAGCGGGCGTGGTCTTCGCGGGGACTGCGGCGCTGTCCGGCTTCCGCATGGATGATCCTTATCCGGGTTACGGGCGGGTCGCCCGGCGCCACGACGAGCGCTGCCAGGCCTATGCCGACGATGTCGCCGACGCGACCGACGAACTGCGGGACATCCGCGATGAGGCGGTGGATGAGGCCGTATCCGTGCGGGAAGGTCTGGAGAGCCAGTATGCGGAACGGGGTCAGATTCTGGCCGCCCGCGCCAACTTCGTCCGCCGCTTCGGTGAGTTCAGCGAGCAGCTCGAGGTGATCGCCAACGGCCTTCTGCAGGAATACCGCACGGCCAATCTGACCGCGCGTTCCACGCCCGCTCCAGAGACGTTCCTGGGCGCCTGGTCTCTACAGCGTTCCGTCCTGCCTTCGGCGCCGCCCTCCACCGTGACCGACGGCGACATCAAGATTGCGGAGCGAGCGCTCGACGACGCGATCAGAGGCGTATCCGACGCCTTCGACGAAGCGATCACGCAGTTCGAGCCCCTCGATCGCCTCAAGCAGAGGCTCGCCGATGGCTAAGTCCCGAAGGTCGGTCCGCAGGGGAGCGGCCGCGGCCCGCGCGGCGCGGGAAAGCCGCACAGGCCTGCTCAAGATCGCCGGCGTAATCGCCCTCGTGGCGGTTGTCGGCGGCGCCTATTTCGCGGTGGCACGGGGCAATCAGGCGCTGGACAAGGAAACCCTGTGCCCGGCGAAACCGTCGGCCGTCACCGTCCTGCTCGTCGATGTCACGGATCCGATGACGACGGCGCAGAAGCAGGACTTCCGAAATCAGCTGAACCGGCTCCGGAACGCCGTGCCGCGCTACGGCAAACTGATCGTCACCAAGGTGGACAGCTCGTCCGCCGAACTGCTGCAGCCGGTCATCGTCCGGTGCAATCCCGGCACGGCTGCGGACGTGAGCGCCTGGAACGGTGATCCAAAGACGGTGCAGAAAGCCCACGATTCCGGATTCATCGCCGATCTCGACGAGGCGTTCGAGAGTCTGTCGCGCGCGCGTCCGTCGGACCGGTCACCCATCTTCGAATCCGTGCAGTCCGTCGCCCTGACCGAGCTGGCTTCTCCTGAGGTTTCGGATCTTCCCCGGAAGCTGGTGCTCGTCTCGGATCTTCTTCAGAACACCGACGCCGTCAGCTTCTACGGCGGCCTGCCGTCCCCGGAAGCGCTGATCGGCTCGGCCCCGTTCCGACGGGTCAGGACGGATCTGGGAGGTGTCGAGGTCGAAATCTGGATGCTGGAGAGGCTCGACGCCGCCCGCACCCAGCCGCGCACGCTCATCGATCTGTGGGATGCGGCGATCAACGCCCAGGGCGGCTCCGTCGTCCGGGCCTACAATGTGAGTGGATGAAGACCATGGCCCGCACTCCGATCGCCATCGTCGACCGCCTTGCCGATCGCGGAGTGATCGACCGATACGGCTTTCTGACCTTCGCGTTCGGAGGCGCCGGCCTGATCGTCCTGGCCAAGGCCCTGGGCGTTCCCGCCCTGATGGTCGCGGTCTGCGCCGCAGCCGCCATCGTCCTTTATGCGGTGCTGGTCCAGCGGACCGGGACGGGCCGGCTCCGCAGCGATCAGGCGGGCGACAACTGCTATTACCTCGGCCTGATCTACACTCTGGCCAGTCTGGCCTATGCGATCTTCACCTTCGATCCGGCCGACACCGCCACCACCATCGTCCAGGGCTTCGGGGTGGCCCTGGCCACCACCATCATCGGCCTGGTGCTGCGTGTCTACTTCAACCAGAGCCGTCCGGACATCGCAGAGGCCGAAACGACCGCTCGCCTCGAGCTCGCGGCCGCCTCCGCCAAGCTGAAGGCCGAGCTGTCCCGGTCCGTGGTGAGCATGAACGACTTCAGCCGGCAGACCCGCCAATCCCTGGAGGAGATGCGGGACGAGGTCATCGCCGGCATGCAGACGGTCCGGGAGAATGCGGAGCAGTCCGTTCTGGAGATGAAGGCGCAGGCCACGGCCGCCGTGACGGAAAGCTCCGAAGCGGCCGTCTCCGGAACGCGCAAACTCAGCACGGCGACGACGAAGGTCGTCTCCGGGATGGAAAGTCACGCCGCCGCACTGGCCGGGCTGGAAGCCACTCAACAGCATATCTCCGCCGGACTGGCGGCTCTGGAGAGCGCGGCGCAGCGCTCGCAGTCCATCCTGGAGACGCTCGCCGAGCAGAGCGGCAATGTCGGGCGCCTCCACACCAGCGCGGCCGAGACTGTCGAGGGCCTTGTCGGCGCCGCAGCGCTTCTGAACCAGCACGTCCAGGGGCTCAACGCCTCGACCGAACGGCTGGAAGGCATTCTGGTCGACAAGCTCGCCGAAGTGCAGGCGGTGCCGCGCACGGTGGCGGAGACGGCGGTTTCCGGGATCGCCGAGGCGCTCGAGCGGCTCCGGCTCGACCTGCAGAACGTGACCAAAGCTCAGGCCGCGGTTGTGGCCGATCTGGCCGGGCAGGTCCGGGAAAGCGCTGATATCGCCTCCCGTCATAACAGCGCCCTGGAGCAGGAAGTGGCGAAGTCGCGCGATAATGTGGCCAAGGTCCACAGCGCTCTGGTCGACATGACCGACCGGCTCGCCACCCGAGCGGAAGCCCGGGTCGGATGACGGACTATCCGGATCTCCGGCAGGAGAAGGCCTACCGCCGCGGGTTGGTGCTCGGCCTGACGATGGCCGAGGTCATGATCCTTCTGATCTTCCTGCTTCTGATGGCGCTGGCCGCGGCCCTTCAGAACCGGGATCAGCGGATCGCGGCTCTGGACGGAGACGGCGCCGCCCGCCTCGTCGAGCAGCTGCAGCGGGCCTATCCGCAGGCCCGCGACAACGACGACTATTTCAAAGAGCTCACGAGGGCCATCGAAGTGCGCCGGACGGTCGAAGAGGCGGGCGCCGACGCCGGAGCGACCCTGGCGGAGGACGCGGCGCTGGGCCGACAGGTGAAGGCGGCGGCGGGGACGGCCGACCCCGACGACTTTCTCCGCCGGGCCGTTTCCGCCGCCGAGCGCGGACGAGAAGGGGAATGGCCGCCGTTCTTCAGCCTCAGCGAAGCCGGCGGCTACTACTTCGAGAGTGGTAAGGCGACGCTGCGTCCTCAGTTCGAGCAGAGTCTCCGCGGCTCCGTCATTCCCCGTCTCGTCGAGTCGATTAAGGACTACGACGTCGATGTGATCGAAGTGATCGGTCATACCGACGAAGTGCCGATGGTCGGGGCCAGCAACCTGGACGGCAGCCTGATCGCCGCTTCCGTCAACCGCCTGCCGATCTCTGATCTGCGTTCGACCGACAACGCCGGTCTGGCCATGGCGCGTGCGGTCGCGGTTGTGAGGGTCCTGCGATCCGATCCGCGCCTGTCGGGCGTCGCTATTCTCCCGCTTTCCGGTGCCCAGATGATCGTTCCCGTAGACCGGATGGCGGACGGCCGCTCGCCCCGTGACGACCAGGCCCGCCGCCGCATCGAGATCCGTCTGCGCAAGTCGACCGGAGAGGTCGAACCCCATACGGCGGAGCGATGACATGGCGGGACCGGACCCCCTGGACGTCAATCTGGATCGCCTCCGCAGAGCTCTGACGCCTCAGGCTTCCGGGCGGACGGAGCCGCCCTCTCCTCTAGACAAAGGCGGCGCCCGGCCGCCCCTGTTCGCCCGCCTGGCCTTCTGGCGGACATAATGAAGCGCAGGCTCATCCGGCCGCGGCCGGCCCGCGCGCGGTCCGCCGCCCGACGTCGGAAGCTCGACGGGGGCGGCCGCCCCGGCGTCTCTTCCAGGGAGACGGCGGTAATGGCCGTCGTGGCGGCCGCCTTCATCGGTGTATTCGCTTTCGCCCTCGCCAAGCCCGGGACGGGCGTTCGTCCCGCAACCATGCCGTCAGCTACACAGCCCCTGATCTCCTCACCCTCCCTCCCTGCGGTGATCGATCAGAATAGCGCAAACGGCGCTGGCGCATCGACCAGTGGCGCCGACGCGTTCACCTGCGACGAACCTCAGGTGACGGACGGCGACACGATCCGTTGCGGCGCCCTGCGGGTGCGCCTGGCGTCCATCGACGCTCCGGAGATGCCGGGTCACTGCAGACGGGGAAGGACCTGCGTCCCCGGAGACCCCTACGCCAGCAAGGCGCACCTGGAAGCGCTGATGGCCCGCGGCGTGGCGCGCTGCGTTCAGACGGACCTCGACCGCTACGGAAGAATCGTCGCCCTGTGTGGCGTGGACGGACAGGATCTGTCCTGCGCTCAGGTCCGATCAGGCCACGCGGTGATCCGCTACGGCGCGCTGTCCTGCGCTTCCCGCTGACCGGAGAGCCGATCGGGTCCGCGCCAGCCGAAAGCAACGCACAGGTCTGACAACCCCCGCCTTCCGAAAGTCCGGCCCGACGATCCGGCCAGCCTCGGGGGGCTATTTTCCCGGTGGAGCCAAATGCGCCGAATTTCGGCATCGGCCGGGTCGCGCGTTTTAGGGCCGACCATGAGCGATGCCCGGCAGAGGGCGGGTCAGGTCGGCTTCACGGTTCCTCGCCGAACCCGGCTGGGTCCTCCGCCTGAGTAGTTGACCACGCATCGCCGAAGTGGTGCAAATCGCGTGCGCCGAACGCTCCGGGGGGACAATGGGCAGACGAAAGACGACAGCCGCCGATATCGGCTGTTTTGCGGTTCTGGCGCTGCTGGCCGCGCTCGCCGTCCTCGGGCCCTTGGCCCTGGCGGTATGGAGCGTGATTTGTGAACTTCGGGCGCGCCGCTATCGGCACATCAAGTCTCTTCATGACGTGCTTACGATCGACGAGCAGGCGACGTTGGAGCAGGCCGAACGGCAGCTCCGACACTACGAAGACCGGATTCAACAGGCGATAAATCAGGGCATCGCTTCCGGCTTCGCGCGTCGTGTTGACGGCCTGTTCGACGGGCGTCGTTCTCAGGCCCGCGATCTGAATGCGACGATCGCAGCGCTCCAGACCCAACGGGACATCGCGCAGGCGCAGTACGGTCTGGTGCAGGCTTCCGTCGGCCGAAAGCTCGGGTCGTGGCTCAATACGATGTCGAGCCTCGCGGGCGCCCGTTCCGGGATCGTCGCCTTCATCGTCAGCTTCGTCGCGATCACAGCGATGGCCGGCGGCAGCCTCGCGCCGTCCGATCTGCTGTTCGGCGGCGCCCTGGATGAGCCCGGGGCACGACTGGGGACCAGTTTCCTGTCGATCTGCGTCGCGGCTCTGGCTATGTTCGCAGCGGGCTCAATCTCGAGATCGTCGCTTGCCGCCTAGAGCCTTTTCGAGCAGCGCCAGATCGGACGTCCGGGCCGTTTCCGCCGTCCGATCGCTTGGGAGCGAGACGGACAGTCCACTCCCGGGGAGCCCCACCGTCGTTGTCCGTCCCCGCTTGCTGAACGTGGTCTTGAGTCCGCGAACGCCGATCGACACCGAAACGCTCCGCTTCGACACGTTCAGCCCAATTCCAGGCAGGATCCGAAACCGTCGGAAGAAATTGATCCGCATGAAGAGCCCCGTCACTTCACGACTCCATCTTGCCATGCATCCGTCGGGCGGGAAACGATGAGCAACCACTACGAGACGCTCAACGTCACCCGCGACGCCGAAGCGATCGTCATCGAGAGCGCTTATCGCGCCCTGATGAAGCGCTATCATCCGGACAAGACGAATGGTGACCCCATAGCGGCGGAGCGGGCAAAGCAGATCAACGCCGCCTATTCGACGCTTCGGGATGCTGAAACCCGTGCGCGTTACGATCGATCTCTCGGCGAAGATGCTCAACCCTTCCGATCGGCGTCACAGACGCGAGCGGCCCCTGAGCCTTCCGTCGCAGGTGACGCCGTCGTGCCGATCAGATCCTCGACGCTGAGCAGCGTCATCTCGCTCGTCTTCGTCGGCCTGGCAATTCTCATCGGCGTCGGAGCCGTCGGCTCCGTAATGGGCGCCGGTTCAAGCACCGATACCCGGTCCTCCGGGTCGGCCGACGCCGATACATCGAATTCCGACAGCTTCGTTTCGCCGGCCGCGGGAACGTCGCGGACGCAATCCGATCCGGAAGCGGAGCCTAAGCGGGGAACGCGCCCTCAGATGCGGAGCGCTGAGGACGAAGGCAGATCGTCAGCGACCGGCAAGGCGACTTCTTCCCCGACCGCCGGCGATGCAGATCCTTCTCAGGATGACGGCATCGTGCGCCCCACCGAGACGGCCATCGAAGCCACCCCGAAAGATTTGGAAGGCCTTTTCTGAAACCGCTCGTCCAAGCGCCCGGCGACGCAGATCCATATGGAACTGCGTCCTGACATTGGGATCGGTCTTCGGACGCGGACGACGTGGGGTCACCAATCAACGCGGCGACGAGAGAGCGGCCGTCGTGCAAGGGGCTTCTCCGCTTCGACCACAGGGCCATAAAGTTCGGTCAGTTTCGACGAAAAGCTTCATTGCTTTGGCCAGCATCCAGATCAGACAGATCCTGCGGTAGGCCAACGCTGCTAGCGCCGGCATCGCGTAGTAGCGCTTTGGCGGCCGACAGGCCGAAATCGACCTCGCTGGGTTCGCCTGCAAGTAGAGCAGATTCCACCGAATCATGATCGCTGGATACTATTGGGGAATCGTAGGGATCGGTCCCGTGGCTCAAGCACTGCCAGCAGATATTGCCGCCGCCATAGAGGCGTTGAAGAATCCCTGCGATCTTGACGCCATTTTAGCGTGCGCAGCTTCTCATACTGACGAATGTCCCGGGGGGCCCCGCACGGGGCTTCTTCACCCCCGCTTTCGCGAAGATGTGCCGCTAGTCGACGACCTGGCGCGCATCCTTGCAGACCAATGCGTTTATTACGCCTTGCCGCGCCGCAAGCGCCTAGAGCTTCACGAACAGATCAAGGCAGACATCTCCAAGATCGCGCGCACCATGGCGGTCGTGCGGGACGTCTTCGTCGACTTCAATGAGAAGCATCCATCCCGAGCGAGTGAAGTCGGAGAAGTGTTGGCCTACTGCATCGCGCAGACCCACCTGTCGGCGGCCCAGATGGCCTCGAAGATGGCGCTCAAGACCTCAGCAAATATGCCGGTCCACGGGCTGGACGGTGTTCACGCCAAGTTCGAAGACGGGGTACTCACGGTCTATTTCCTAGAGGCAAAACTGGCGTCCGGCGCACAAGTTGGAGCGCTGCGCTACGCGAAGTCGGCGGCCGAGTTTTCAGCCAACAAGAAGCAATACCATCGCGAATATCAGCTGGTCAGTGATCTCGGGCATTTCGACTCCCTCGAGGGCCCGGCTCGGCAAGCCGCCCTCGACTATTTCGACATCTGGAACAAGCCGACCGCACTTCCTCTGCGCGAGCGCTACGTCGGCGTGATCTGTCATTCCGAACCGAAGCATTTCGCCGATCAGCTGCCGATCGATGATGACGCGCTCGACATCCACGAAAAGCACTTCAGCCAGCTCTACGCTGCCGACCGCGACGGTCACTGTGCTTACGCGAACAAGGTGATCAAGAAGGCTGGCGGCAATCCGGCCAAATCCATTCTCTATTTTGTGGCCGTGCCGGACATCAACGAGCTGCGAAAAGCCTTCTACAATGCAATCGGTCTGCCAGTGCCGCCCGGCCCTTGGGACGAGGACGATGAGATCGACGACGATGATGATGTCGCTGACTTGTCGGCCCTCAGCGAGACGAAGGGCGATGGATCGTGAGCTTCATCGAGGACCTCGCCGACCGTCTGCGCTCACATGAACAGTTCGGTCGGGACTACGACGCCCTGCAGGCTGAGGCGGCGCTATCAACTCTGCCTAGCGGTTTGTCGCTGGAGGCGGCGCCACTCGACACCGACGCGGTTCACCGGCTGCTCTATTGCGCGAGTGTTTTTGCGCAAACCGGGGATGAACATCTCAGGGCGTTGGCCCAGTCGATCGCCTTGGGCAGCTTGTTGACGAACCGCGAGGACGTCGCAGCCGAGAATGCGCTCCGGCTTCTGACCGACTTGGGCAACTTCCCGGCCTTGACCTACGCGGAAGCGCATCATGCCGTCGACGGCGTCGGGTTAGGGCAAAGCCTACGGGCGGCCCTGTCGCGTGACCTCAATGCGTTCGATGTCGGCGACGAGCGACTGGCTTTGACCGACTTTCAGAAACGGGCGTGGGACCGGCTGCAGATCGCGCGAGCGCTCGCGATCTCGGCTCCGACGTCTGCCGGGAAGTCGTTCCTGGTGATCGAGCATCTGTGCCGGCTGGCTGAGCAGGCGCCGGCCTTTACCGCCGTCTACGTCGCCCCAACGCGCGCGCTCTTGTCGGAGGTCCATGCCAAGGTGCAAAAGCGATTGCAGGGTCGCGACGTCTGGGTCTCGACGGTCCCGTCTCCAGGCGAGGATCGCTCGCTGCGTCAGATTTTCGTGCTGACCCAGGAGAGGCTCCAGGTGCTTCTCGCGGTCGCGAAACCCGACTTTGATATGGTGGTGGTCGACGAGGCGCAGAATATCTCGGATGGCGCCCGGGGAATGATCCTGCAGGAGTGTCTCGACCAAATCCTAGTGCGCAACCCCAAGGCCCGGCTGATCATGCTGGCCCCGGGGGCTGCGGGCTTTCTCGAACTGGGTCGGTCGTTTGGCGCGCCCGATCTTGAACCGGCTGAATCCCGCCTGCCGTCCGTCATCCAAAATCGGATTCTGGCCAGCCCTGGCCGCCTGCCCAAGACACTGACTTTGCGCCTCATGACCGAGACCGGCTCGGTCAAGCTGGGGACGCTGACGGCGGACCGCGGCTTCCTACACCCTGATAGTCGCCTGGCCGCCGTCGCGCTCGAACTGGGTCGCCAAGGCGGCTCCTTGGTCTATGCCACCGGACCTAAGGACGCCGAAAGCGTCGCTCAACTCCTCTACTCGGGTTGCCCCGATAAAACTGAGGCTCCGCTTGAGGCGCTGTCAAAGTTCATCATCAAGCACATCCACCCGGAGTATGGATTGGCGACCCTGGTTCGACGGGGCGTCGCCTTCCACTACGGCAAGATGCCCACCTTGCTTCGGGAGGCCATCGAAGGCGCTTTCAAGTCCGGGGACCTTCGATTTTTGGCGTGCACGACGACGTTGTTCCAAGGGGTCAATCTGCCCGCTCGCAACGTGTTCATTCATACCTCCACGCGCGGTAGAGGCACCGAGCTCAACCCCGCGGAGCTCTGGAACTTCGCCGGCCGAGCGGGCCGGATGAACTCCGATGTAGTCGGTAACGTCTTTCTCGTCGACTACGAGAACTGGCCCGAGCAGCCGATGGACAAGTTTGTCGGCTACAAGATCGAGCCCGCCTTCCGCAAAACCGTCGAGACGCAGGGTCCCGCAATCCTTGAGGCTCTGGCCGGCGACATGCCGCCGGTCTCCAAGCGCGATGAGATACCAGCCAAGATTCGTGCGGCCGCCGGCCTGCTTGTATCGCGCGCAGCCCGCGGCGACGTAAGAAGCTTCCTGGAGAGAACGCTGCCATCCAGCGACGCGGCGGAGCGGGAGGCTCTCGCACAATCCTCGGAGAAAGCCCACGGCGACATCGCTCTTCCTGCTGCGCTTCTGGCGACGAACTGGACGGTCGATCCCTTCGGCCTCCAACGCCTGTTCAAATATCTCGTCGAACAAATCACCGTCGGCAACGCCGACGCGATGATCCCGCAAAACCCGCTGATCGACCCGCTGAAAGCGCGAGATCGATACGAGGATCTGTTCGGCCGGATAGAGACCCGGGTTAACCTCGGCGCCTTTGGCAAGCTGCACAAGAAGGCCGCATTGCCAGCGGTTAGGTGGATGGAGGGCAAGCCGTATCCCGTGATCCTTTCCAGCGAGGTCGTGAGCGCAAAGCGGCGGCACGCAAAAGAGATGCGGGCTTATGAAGAGCTGAAGGCGGCGGAGCCCCTAACGCGCAAACAGCCGCCTCGACCGGTCAATGTAAACGACGTCATTCACGATACCTTCGACCTGATCGAAGATGTCATCCGCTTCCGTTACGTCCAGCTCGGCAAGGCCTACTACGACGTCCTGGTCCTGGCGCTTCAGGAGTGCGACCTGGATCACCGGATCCCGGAAATTTTCGACTTCGCGCTCGCGCTGGAGCTGGGCGTGTCCACCCGGTCGGGTTGGTCGTTTATGGAGCTGGGGTTGTCACGGATCGCGGCGACAGCTCTCGAACCCCATTTCCCGGATTCGGACATGACCGCGTCCAAAGCGCGCGACTGGCTTCAGAGCGAAGACATGACCCCGTTCCGCTTGGGACCGATTGTTGTGGGCGAGTTGATCCGCCTAGGGCTCGCCTCGCCACAGACCTTGGCAGGGGCTTTCTATGACCATCACGACGATGAGGAAGACGCCGATCCGAGCCCGCTGTCTGAGACAGACGCCGGAGACTAACGGCGCTATGCCGCAGCCTGCCCCTTCCAGTCAAACGCCGCACTGACATCGGACTGGTGGTCCGGCCGATGGTGGCTGTAAACCCGCCCAAGCGTCCGCGATGTCATGCCCAGATACTGAGTGGCCCGCGCAATCGGCACATTCGCCTCCATCAACCAGATATCAGCGATGTGTCGGTGCCAGTGCGGCGCGACGACCGCCGGGTCCACGCGTTCATACTCGCGGGTTGGCGAAACGCCGAAGGCGGACCTCACCAAGGTCCGCTACGAGTCGAGGCCATGTAAAAACGTGTTGAGCTGCTGCGGTGCGCGAGCGGCATAGAGGTGCCGAGCGCTCTTTCTCAGGGCCTGATCGCTTCCATCAGCGGCTTCGTTCCGAGCACCGCCATCATCATCCGTTTCATGTTGTAGGCGAGGATGTGAAGGCTGATCTCGGTCTTCACGTTGGGCAACCGCTTCATCAGGAAGTGGGTGTGGCCCCTCCAGGCCTTGATCGTTCCGAACGGGTGCCCACCTCCTGCTGACCTCAGAAGGCTAACCTAATTCGCTCGGACCAAAGGCGTTTTCACACAGCCTCAGTCAAAGAGCGACATTCATCGCTCCCTCTGCCGGTCTGCAAGCGGCCGCTCGCCGTCCTGCCGTACCAAAGCTTTTCCTTGATCCTGCAGGTTCGGTAACCGACGCATGTGTTCCATCAAAGTGGCGCCCAACTTCCGGTCCTCCGACCGAGTCGAGCGTGCGAGCGCGATTGTTTCCGCCGCCAAGGACCGGCGTATCCTCACCTGACTCTTGCGCTGCCTGATTTCCCAAGGCGCCGCAGCCTCCTGACGCCGCAGGCCGCCAGCCTGATCACTGATCGACGTGCTCTCACGCTGCGCCGAATGGCGCTCCCGCATCTTCCGCACCGGCGTCGGCTCTGCCCTGTGCAATACACCTCGCGCCCGACGCGGACTGGCCTCAGCCTCCACGCCGCGATCACGTAGCGCCTGGGCGAACCTTTGGCGCCAAACCTCCAAGTCCGCCTTTCTCGGATTGAGCCGCGTTCCATCGGATCCCAACGCTCTCACCGTCAGATGCACATGAGGATGACCGCCATCGTCATGCAGAGCGAACACGTACGGAAATCGGTCCCCAAACACCTCGGCAGCGAAAGCCCGCGCCGCATCGTGCAGCCTCATCGCGTCCGTGCCCTTCGGCATGCTCAAAACAATGGACCGGGAAAGCGGACGATCTTTTCGCCCGCCCGGCTCTAGAGTTGCTTCAAGAGCCCAAACCCCAGCCAGAGCCTTCGTCTCCGCATGTCCCCCAAGCCGCTCGCCGTCCGGTCCCTCCAAGGTCAGCTTGCCGTTGCGGCTGATGTAATCCAGGTGCCGCACCAGGTGACCGTCATCGCGAGTGCTGCCGGTGACTTTGAGCATCACCTCGGGCGTGCGCCGGATGATCCGGGCGAGTTGGGCATATGCCGCAGCGTCGCCCACGCGTCCCGGCGGACGCAGCACCGGCTGGGTGATGCGCGCCCGGCGCACGTCGATAGGTGGGCGCAACGCCTCCTCGAACCCGAGCGGCCTACGGAAGTCGCTCATGGCTCGGCCGACCAGTAGGCCAGGTTGCCCGCGAAGGCTTCGTCCAGCCCGCCCAGATGCCCTCGAATCTCGGCGGCGAAAGCGGCGAGCTGCGCGATCTCCAGATCGAGGACGGTGCCCACCATGACCGCCGTGTTCAGGGCGCGGGCGATCTGGTTGATGTTGACGCCGATGCGGTGAAGCTCGCGCCGGACGCCGATCAGGGCCAGCGAATCCGGCGGCGCCAGTTGCAGCCGCCCATGGAGACGACGGCGGATGAGCATGACCGCCCACTGGGTTCGCAACAGCCCTGCGCGGTCTGCCTCCGCCTCAAGCAACGCCATGTCTTCTGCCGCAAGCCTGAGAGTCAGCTTGGCCGACTTCGCGCCTGGCGGCGCTTGCGTGGCCTCCGGCAAGGGTGCCTGCGCGGCGGCCTCCATGACTGTCCGCAGGTATCGGGACCGTCCGCCGCGCGCGGCCGCCGCCGCGTCGAAGCGGCGGGCCAGGTCGGGCGGGAGGCGAAGGGTGATGCGGTCCATCGGGAAACGGGTCTGTCAGACATTGCCGGCGCAAAGCCTATCCTGCCCTAGACCGCGAACCGCCTCGTCCCGCAGGCCTACGGAGGTTCCCCGCCCTCCCCTCGGCGGCCGCAATCGGCCGCTCGCCCGCCGCCCCGAAGGGCGCCCCAACCGAGGGCGACGACAACCCTCATCTCTCTTCGCCCCCATCCGAGCAAAGAATAAGCCGCGCCCGGTCAGGACGCGGCTCAAGCTCAAAGCGACGATGCCAGCATCAGGGATGCGCTTCATGCAGCCAGGCGACCGCCTTCTGCGCATGAGCTGCCCCCGAGAATAGGAACCGCTTGTCGGCCTTCAGCACATCGAGCCAATGGCCGAGATAGGCGGCATGATCCTCACGCGGCTCCAGCTCTAGCCCGAAGTCAGCGCAGAGGAAGGCGGCGCCGAGTTCGGCAACCAGTTCCTCGCGAGCGTAGGCCTGGGTCGAGCGGCTGAAGTCGCGGGCCAGCCGTGACCCGTGACCGGTCCAATGCACGCACTCATGTCCGAGCGTGGCGTAATAGGCGCCCGCATCGCGGAAGGTCTCGAACGGGGGCATCTGCACATGATCCGACGCCGGGACGTAGTAGGCGGCCGATCCGCCGTGGCGGATGTCGGTGCCCAGCCCGGCGAAGAAGCGTTCGACAACTTCCAGTCGTTCATCGGGATTGACCAACTCCGGCGGCGTCGGACGGTAGGCGTCCGGCAGGTCGTCGATCTGTTCGACGTTGAAGACGGTGTAGGCCTTCAGGAACGGAATGCGCTGTTCGACTTCTTCGCCGGCGGCGTCGGTTTCGGTGCGGACGATCTGGTTGGCGTAGACCACGGTGGAGCCCGTCTCGCCCTTGCGGACATGGGCGCCCAGCGCCAGCGCCTGACGGAAGGTCATCCAGGTCGGCGAGGCGAACCCTCGGCTGAAGGCTTCCGACCACAGCAGCAGGATGTTGATGCCTGAGTAGGGCGTGCCGTCGTGGCGGAGCGGACGGGTGACCGGGGCGCCTCCGGTCCAGGGCTGGGTCCAGGGCCGGACGCCCGCCTCCAGCTGGTCGATGATCTGGTTGGTGATCCGGCTATAGATGTCCGGATGAGCGGGATCGGCGGGACGCGTCATGGCGGCCTCCTCAAGGATGGATTGTTCGGATGAAGGGG
>Ga0065721_10049094_pt1 | contig 46577 bp, 33 predicted proteins | sample Mesricmetagenome_FD_59108 | JGI IMG/M metagenome (GOLD analysis project Ga0065721, IMG submission 59108) | Mesophilic microbial community from rice straw/compost enrichment Sample: eDNA_1 v2 (version 2) | ecosystem: Engineered > Solid waste > Grass > Composting > Bioreactor | place: USA: Davis...
ATATCCGCTATTAATGAAGCCGAGGGTAGAGGCTCAAGAATCTATCCGCATAAACGGGCATCCCAAGAAGCAAAAATATGGTCAACAACCATGATTTTAAAGCAGCTTTTGCTTAAGGAAGTGCCATTCGGGTCAGAGTACTTGAAATTTTGTTGCCTCGAATTACCGTCATTCTCGCGAAGCGGGAATCCAGCTTCTCCAAAGCTTCGAAAATATGGATCGCCCGCTTTCGCGAGGATGACAAATTAAAGAAAATTAAAGGGGACTGATTTATTTTCCAGATTAAAGGGAACACGCTAATCCCAGCTGCCAAGCTATCAGACTTTCAAAGTCTGCAAATACGATTATTTTAACAATGATTCTCAAGTTATTTTTTGGTTTCTTTATCCTACTTCTTGCCGGCAACACGTCCGCCACGGAATACTGCATCCATTCAGTTGACTCGGATGTGGTTGCTCCTTATTTGGAGCCTCAGCGGCCTGAGAAATATCGGTATAAGCCGTACGCACAAACAACCATTGGGCCATCGCTGAAGGCAACCTTGGAGCATTCGAGCCTGATGCTGGATGACTCCATTGGGAGATCTTACAGATTCGCTAACATCTATTCGCGCTCCGCCAGTGCAAAGACATCTGAGCTGGGTGAGCTCGAAAATGGTTGGCTCTACGCACGAAGTAACGACTACTATTATGTATTTGAGATGGTGGAATCCAATTTTGGCTTGTGGCGACCAGGAAGGCGATTTGGATTTGATGCAGGGTTGAGTACATTCGATAGATTGGTGGGGATGCTCTTCGAGTGGTCACGGTATGGGAACGGCGGCTTTGATTTCAAGGAGGTCAAATTTACCAAGGATACCCCGATATATTCATCCGCATTGAAAATTCTGTTGTTTCTGAAGGATAACCTTGTCTGGCGCAATGGCGAACTTGTCCACGAAAATTTTCACGGTGCGACTACCTACGTTGGTGAAAACCCACAACTGAAAGTCGTCTACCTTAAAGACGAGGGCGGTCAATTATGGGCGCTTTCCGAAGATGGCATGAGCAAGGTGCTGGAAGGTCAGGTCACCAAGCTCGAAATCAATGGGCGTATTGAGAGAGGAATCCACCATCTTGTTCTAGGCAGAAGTTTTTATTCGATACATCAAGGCATATACGAAATAGTCAAGGAAGGTAAGTCTTTCAGACTGGTATCCATTGAACTTCCTGGCCCCGTTGAGGATTTCTTTTTTTCCCAATTCATACCTTCGCTCGACGGCAAAACGGTCTTTGTGTTGCAGCGCCAAGGGGTGCACGATCTGAGAAGCCTGGAGAATATCTTTATTGATCGAGAACCTCACGAGCGCGTTCAGATTACAGGTTCGATTAAACACCCTGCCCTGTATCCCGACCTCGGCGGTGTACTCTTTACAGCAGGCCCCACGTTCAAAGACGCGAAGTTCTATTTGATACAAACCTGCGGCACAGCACCTCCCGCACCAACATTTTTGAAGCTAAAAGGTTATCGAGGCTTAGTCGAGACGCATATAGAAGCTTTCGAGCGAATTCTAGAAGACGTGGACTTCAGCCTGCTCAGAGCGGAGCAAGACGATTGGCTACAGAAGTTGGCGGCATCGTGCAACTCGAACGACCTGGCCTGCGGCGCCGAAAAGTACAAAGGCCGGTATGAGGTTCTGCGGGAACGATTCTTAACTACCCGTCCCTGGTTTATAACTGAGGATGGTCAGTATGTTACCTCCCCCACTCGTTGCAGCTTTGCCAGGGATATGATTCCAGAGGGTTCATTGGTTCTTGCTGCTGGCGCCTATCAAGGATTCCCTATGGGGCCAGCGCAATTGCGGATACCAGGTGAGTTCCACTTGGTCACCCATGAAAAGGAGCGACCGATAGCGCTATTGCTTAGCGCCTATGAACCGGCTACTTGGTACGTTCATGTGCCGCCGGGTGCACGAATCTCTGCTGTTTATTTGTCGGGCTATCATCCACAAAAGATTCAGCATTTACCAAAGGGCACACCGGTTTTGTACAGCGATCATGAGCAGATGGGTTGTAGCACGCACTACGTGGACCTTGCCAAAAAGACCAAAGTCAACGCACTGGCAATGCAATTGTTCGGCCGACAACCATCTGCGATCATTCAAGCAACCAAAATTCGAATCGACTTTCCAGTTAAATGATCCAAGCACATCGGGAATTCGCGCGAATTTGACAAGCTCCGCGCAATATCTGGGTTGCTTTGGTCGATACAAATTAAATATCTACGCAAGCCAGCGACTTCCAGCCCCGCAACCGCGAGCGCTTGCGTTCGAGACTTCTACAGTTCCGTTTTACTCATATCCGGTGATACGGTTAGTTTGCCGATAATAAAAATATCTTTGTTTTCATAACCACCACTGCGAAAATCGTCCACATGGCGCAAGCGCATTGTTTCAAGCGTGGACAGCTCTACCTCTTCATCGCTCGGCTCATTCATATTACTCACGTAAACACCGCGAGGACTCGCCGCCACCACCGCGCCAAAATGCATGTTGTAGCCGTCGTTATCCACCCCGCGATTGAGTATGCATATGCCTTCGCCAAGAGCCGGCAAATCACTGCCAAAAGGGTAACTCTCAACAGCCATATTAATTTTGTTATGGAAATTCGCCGTGCTCGTGATATTCACGCGGTGACTCTTAAATTCTGCCCAGACATTCGGCTTACGAGTCTCTCCAGCTTTACGCCACGTTACCGATCCGCCAGACCCGGTATTCAAAACCTGCACAATCAGCTCTGCCGCTTCGATACAACTGTTCGGCACCTGAGTAACACCTTTCGTAAAGGTACATCCACTTAAATAAATTTTTGGCATTTAAAATCCCTCCTAATAAGCACGCCATAACCTGTGCGATGATCGCTTGACGGCGAAGCATAACAAAAAAGTATGTACCCCACTCGCCCATAAGTGACCCTCAAACAACTGTTTCCAAACCACTTGCCAACCATTGTGTATGACTATTGCCGCGAACACTGGTGAATGTGACGGCAGACTCGCCTTAATCGACTCAATTGAGCTGCAAGCACGACTGTACCAACGCTCGAAACGCTAGTTATTAGGAAAAAATCAAGGGGTCAAATCAAGAAATCAAAGGGCCAGAGCACTTAAAATTTTTATTGCCCCTACTACCGTCATTCTCGCGAAGCGGAAATCCAGCTTCTCCAAAGCTCGAAAATATGGATCCCCACTTTCGCGAGGATGACAGTCTTGTCACTCGTCCGCACGGCTCCATATGAGCATCAATATAGAAAAATTCGAATATGGCACGAATCGAAGGGAGTTCGACTTCGCTCACTCCGCTTGATTTATTACGCCCATCTTGCCCCGATTGCCGTCATTCTCGCGAAGCGGGAATCCAGCTTTTGCAAGCTTCGAACATGGATCCCCGCTTTCGCGAGGATGACAGTCTTGTGTGGAGGAAAAGCCCATCCATTGAGCGAGAATTCGGCCTCATAATTGGCGCTATTGCTGCAATAAATTAGATCCCCTGTCTTCAGTACACCTTGGCATAATCCAGCTTGCTCCCGGTCAGCAAGATGATTGGCGATTTATCTCTGATAAAGAGAAAGCCGAAAGCTTCGACTCGTCGTTTCGCTCGCTATTGATAAAATCCGCAAAGTGCGAACGAAAAATCGAAAGTTCGACGCTTGCGAAGCAAGTTCGCAAGGAAGGCGCCTGGATACTTCACATGGATCAGGCGCTGTTTTCTTGCTGATATTCCAAGACAGTTATAAAACTAAGGGTAAAGATTTAATTGCTGCTTCTGAGCGAGAGGATTCAAATTGCCGCTGCCGGATTGGCGGGGAGTTCGACTTCGCTCACCCCACTTGATTAGTCGCGGGAAGTGTTGCTCAAGGCTCTCAATTCGCCTTTGGCAGGAGGTGCATAAGCTGCAACAGTGGTTGGGTGCGCTGGCTTACGAAGAATAAGCTCCTCATTTGTGGACAAAAGCAATTACCCAAACAAGCGCACCTTCATTGGAAAAATATGTTTGGTGATATTGTCGAAGTTGTCTCTTGTCGTTCGACAAAACAAAGTATTCATCCGGTACGGAGTCAACGCCATGACAAAATCTAAAATTGCTCTTCCCAAAATTGGTTCTCTTGAAGAATGGCATAAGGCAAGGCTGGAGCTGCTCGCGAAGGAAAAGGAGGTGACACAGGCGCTCGACGCTTTGGCGGCGGAGCGGCGCAGGCTTCCAATGGTGCACGTCGAGGACAAATACATATTTAGCGGACCGGAGGGAGAGGTTTCGCTTCGGGGTTTGTTTCAGGGTTACAGACAATTGATCGTTTATAGCGCCATGCTTGAACCGGGCGCGGAGCCATGCTCCGGTTGTTCCATGGTGATGGACAATATTGGCCATAACCTAGCGCACATTAAAGCCAGGGACACACGTTTTGTATTTGCCTCGCCCGCACCGCAGAGCGAAATTATCGCGCTGCAAACGCGCATGGAATGGAACACTCCGTGGTATACCGATCACCATCGTCGCTTTGCCGACGACTTTGATGCGGGGATGGGGTTTGCCGTGAATGTGTTTATTCGTGATGACCAGAACAATCTATTTCGTACATACTTCACCACGGACCGCGGCGGTGAAGTATTCGATACTCATTTTCGCTTGCTGGATCTTACGCCCTACGGTCGCCAAGAAACATGGGAAGATTCCCCTAAAGGCTGGCCGCAAACCCCTCCTTACCAGTGGTGGCGGCTGCATGATGAATATGACACCGAAGCTGGAAATTGTTGCGGTAAAAATAAGGTCACTTAAGCTGTAGAAATTCACGAAATCAAGGGGTCAAAGAGGTCAGAGTACTTGAAATTTTGTTACCCCGATTATCGTCATTCTCGCGAAGCGGGAATCCAGTTTTTACAATCTTCGAAAATATGGATCCCCGCTTTCGCGAGGATGACGGGCTTATATGCGTGCTCTACATGAGTATTCGAACACAAAAGATCGAATATGGTACAACTCAAAGGAGTTCGACTTCGCTCACTCCACTTGATTTATTACGCCCATCTTGCCCCGATTGCCGTCATTCTCGCGAAGCGGGAATCCAGCTTTTGCAAGCTTCGAACATGGATCCCCGCTTCGCGAGGATGACGGACTTGCCGCCTATGTGCGTGGCTCTACATGAGCATCAGAACGCAAAAGTCGAATATGGTACGGATCGAAGGGAGTTCGACTTCGCTCACTCCGCTTGATTTATTGCACATAACCGTGGCTGGATGCCTCACCCCACGAAGATTAAAAGTCAGTTAAAGCGACAAGCACCCAAACAAGAGAGAAACTTTGCCCTCCCTTAAACCTCTAATAAAACCGATTTCCCAAAACTCCGAGGTGCACAATGGCCGGTGGCTGGACTCGCGATGGCGCCGTTCAAGATCAGATCGACGCAAGTATTGATGACGCAGTAAAGAAAGCTCGTAGCCTTATCCCAAGCGGCGAGAGCCTCACCCACTGTGAAGAATGCGGCGCAGCCATACCCGACGCACGACAGAAAGCGGTACCGGGCGTGCGTTTATGTGTGGTGTGTCAGTCCGAGCTGGATGAGGAGCTGAAGAGGACCAGCGGCGGGATAAATCGCCGGGGGAGTAAGGATAGTCAGCTGCGGTGATGGTGCCCGTCCAAATGCGTTAAATTGCCCTCCTTCCCTATTCCTATCTTCAACCTGAACTTTGCGTAAAATAATCCCCTCCTTTTGTTTCCATCCTCATTTTTAAGGTTTGATTATGGCCATCATTGTTGCAGGAAGATTAACGATTAAACCGGAACGGCGAGATGAATTTGTCGCGAGATCAATTGACGCCGTGGTGCAGGCGCGAGCCCATGATTCCTGCGAGGACTTCTCCGTCTCCGCCGACCCGGTCGACTCCACGCGGGTGAATATTTTCGAAAAGTGGCGAAGCAGAGCTGCTTTGGATGCATTCAGGAATGCGGGACCAGAGTCGGACTTGTTTGATCTCGTCGAGTCTTTTGATGTAGAGGAATATGAAGTTTGACGTTTGAATAAAAGAGGACGGAACGGTGGCATGAGGCCAATAGCGATTTTAATTCATGCTCCGGATTGGGAAATAGGATTTTCTTGCATCAAAAAGCATTCCCCGATGCGATAGTTGTTGCGGAAACTCCGCCCCCAAAGGATCGCAAACTACCGTCGGTTGCTACTTATCCGACCAAACCGCTAACTCATTCCCTGCCGGATCTTGAAAGTGGAAGCGACGCCCACCGGGGAATGCGAATGTGGCCTTGGTGATTTGTCCGCCCGATTTTTTCACCTTGTTATTCGCTGCCTCTAAATCGGCCACGTAAATTACGGCTAAAGGTTGGCTGGAGCGGTGGGATGGGTCGACGTTGAAGCCGCAACCTAGCCCGCTGCTGGTGGTATCGGCGTAATCCTCACCCCAATCTTTGGGACCACTCGAACACCTGCTCATAAAATGCCTTGGCAGCGGTTAACGCTTCTACATCGTGAGCGGGAAATTCGATGAAGTTTATGGTGTTGGGTTTGTTCAAAGCCTGTTTCTCCATATTTTTTCGCGAATTATAATTTGACATTTGTTAAATCAGCCGAGCGCGAAAACTTCTCCCCTTCAATTTCCCATTGCTAATTTGCGCGAGCGCATCTGCAGCGACATTGCGTTTTACCGCTACATAAGTCGTATTTTCCGCGACACTGATTTTGCCAATAGAGTCCGCCGTCAATCCGCCCTCTCCTGTCAAAGCGCCTACTATGTCGCCGGGGCGGAGTTTCTGTTTTTTACCGCCGTCGATTTGCAGCGTCGCCATGGGTGGTTTGAATCCGGGTTGATTGAGCAGGCTCAATGGCGGCAGATTTTCCAGATTTGGAGTCTGCTGCAGCAATTCGCCTAGACGTTCCAATTTAAAACGTTCTTTTTCGCTGACCAGCGTAACCGCTTCACCACTGCTACCGGCGCGGCCGGTGCGGCCTATGCGGTGCACGTGCACCTCGGTTTCCCGGGCAATTTGGTAATTAATGACGAGATCCACCGCGTCTATATCCAAACCGCGCGCGGCTACGTCAGTCGCCACCAAAATAGAAGCGCTTTTGTTGGCGAACAGCACCAATGTTTGATCGCGGAATTTTTGTTCCAAATCGCCGTGCAGCGCCAAGGCGCTAAAACCGTGGCGTTTTAATTCGTCGGCAATTTGCTGCACCTCGGCTTTGGTATTGGCAAATACCAGGGTGGAATCGGGTCTGCGCGTGACGAGCAATAATCGCAGCGCAGTGAGGCGATCGGGCGCATCGCCTTCCACGCGATAAAAAGTCTGCGTAATGGTTGTTTGATCGTGGGTGGATTCCAGCTCGACCTTGGCCGGGTTCTGCAGAAAACGTTCGGCGATGGCGCGAATGGGCGGCGCGAAGGTCGCACTGAACAGCAGGTTCTGCCGTCGTTCCGGGAGATAGCTGACGATAGCCTCCAGGGAAGGCTGGAACCCCATGTCCAGCATGCGATCCGCCTCATCGAGCACCAGAGTGTTGATGTCGTCCAGCTTTAACGAGCCTTTGACCAAGTGCTCCTCAATCCGGCCGGGCGTGCCCACCACTATATGAGCGCCGTGTTCCAGGGAACCCAGTTGTGGGCCAAAGGGCGCGCCGCCGCAGAGGGTGAGCACTTTGATGTTATGCACGGCCCGGGCAAGGCGGCGAATCTCCTGCGCTACCTGATCCGCCAGTTCCCGCGTGGGACACAGCACCAACGACTGTATGCGAAAGCGTTTCACATCCAGGTTTTGCAGCAGCCCCAAGGCGAACGCGGCGGTCTTGCCGGAGCCGGTTTTGGCCTGCGCAATCACATCCCGGCCCGCAAGAATCCACGGCAACGCCTTGGCCTGCACCTCCGTCATGGTGTGGAAGTCCAGGGTAGCCAGGTTTTCCAATAGTTCTGGGCGAAGGTTTAAAGAGAAAAAATCGTTGGTATTCAAAGGAGGGCCCTGTCAGGAATCACGGCTGAAATAAGCGCGTAACTTACCCTATTGGCGGGGATCTACAAAGCGATAGCGCAAAAATCTAAAAAATTAGGGGTGGAGCCCCACAGGCTCACCACTACGCTCTGAGTCTTACCCAATTTCCACCCACCCAATTTCCGCACCATCATTTGCAGGCTCACAACCGACAATCACGATGCTATAAGCCTCATCGATTGGTGTGTCTTCGTCCGTTAATAACAACAGGGAATCGTCAGCTCGAATTAAAATTTCCGGCTCAAATAATTCATTTTGGGCAATGTATTCCTTCCAATCATTGCGTATCACTTCATTGCCACCGATATTTTCTACACTTGGCTGCTTGCTCTCAAATTGGCGGAAGCCTTTGAGCTTTCTTATTTGTATATTTTTCATAAATACTCTCGTTCAGGCCCCGAAATACGAGGCAATGTGACCGATAAAGCAATATGGATGCCTGGACTTTGTTCGGAATCTAACGTAGTGATAAATAAGGGATTTTGGAATTGGTTAAACGCAGCTTATCCATGCGACAGTTCAGGTGGTTATACTCCGCTTTCAGCATTGAAGGAGAGCCCCTATGACACACCCTGTTGCCCTTATCACTGGCGCCAGTTCGGGTATAGGCGCGGCAACTGCGCTGTTGGCAGCTGAGCGCGGTTATGACGTTGCATTTACGTATCTGCATCAGCAGCAAGAAGCCGAAGCCATAGCAGAAAAAATCTCGGCACTCGGCCGTAACGTTATGTACAACCGAGTGGATTTGAGCAAAGAAGACGACATCCTCAATTGGTTTGCACAAATCGATAAGCAATTTCAAAACATCGGCCTGCTGGTAAACAATGCGGCGATTCTGCGACAGAAATTATTTCGCGATATAAAAGCAGATGAATTGGCTAATTTATTTGCGGTGAACGTTATCGGCAGCTTTTTATGCGCGCGCGAGGCGGTTAAGCGCATGAGCAAGCCTGAAGGCGGTCGCGGTGGATCGATTATCAATATTTCTTCTGTCGCCTCCCGCATAGGCTCTCCCTTCGAATATATCGACTACGCCGCCACCAAAGGCGCCATCGACTCCTTTACCCTCGGCTTGGCCAAAGAAGTCGCGGGAGAAGGTATACGCGTAAATGCCGTACGTCCGGGAATTATTAACACCAGTATGCACGAGAAAGGCGGTGAGCCAGGAAGAATTCAACGCGTTGCGCCGTCAGTTCCAATGCAGCGCGCAGGTGAACCGGAAGAAATTGCCAAAACCATTTTGTGGCTTGCCTCAGATGAAGCCAGCTACATTACGGGTTCTTTGGTGGATGTTACGGGTGGGCGATAAATCACTATCATATGAGCAAATTCAGAGTTATTTTTTATTTGATATTGCTCACGAGAATCATCAACCACTCTAAAAGTGACCTGCTTCCAGCTTTCCCGTACAACCCCTGACATAATTTGCGCTTTATAGGGAGAATGACAATGATAATAAGAAATTTAGCAGCCGTAGCTCTTGCTGGGACAGCGTTTCTAATCAGCGGATGCGGTGGAGATGGCGGATGTGAACCTGTCATCCTGCCCGGAGCACAACTTATCTTTAACGACCGCGAAACCGGTTTGCCTGTCTGCGGGGTTAGCTACAGAATTAGCGATGGCGATTATACGGAAGAAGGCACCTTGCCTTTGGAAGGCTCACACTGTAACCAAATTAGCGTGCTGCAGGAGAGACCCGGCTCTTACTCCTTAGAAGTAACCAAGGACGGATACGCGCCTATAACCATGGACGTGGAGATATTTTCGGACCGCTGCCATGTTATAACCGAGCGACTCGATATAGATTTGGAAAGCCTTTGATAAGATTAAGTCGTGGTTTTTATCTACAGATTCCAATCAACCCAATGCAGCCAGAAGACCATACCACCCTAGAATCATGGAAAGACTTGATTACAACAACATGCCCAGCCTGATTCGCTCCTTCTATACCAAGGAACAGTTTTTATCGGCGCACACATCCGACCTTTCCAACAACCTTATTGTCTGGGTAATAAATCCAATTCGGAATAGTCCCCATACTTTTGCATTAGCATTAATCCCCCTCCAAAGACGAGCACCCTTTCATAGTTAACAGTGGCAAAAGCGAGCATAATGCGTATCAAATTTCGGTCAGAAAGTGTCAAGTTTCTGACTTTGCCAACCACAACCCTCAGGTGATATGGAAGCAATAACTGCCCACAGACCAAGGCTTTAGGTGACTGCTTCAACACTCACGAGAGAAAACTGGCCAAACAGAACAGTCTATGAAGGTGTTTTTGCGGACGCTGCTGATCCGGGTTTTGCTAACAGCCGTGCTCTCGGCGCTGACCCTTTATATCGGTTTCGATCTCGCTGAGAAAGAAATTCGCCTTATGCCGCAGGCGGAAAGTGGGATTGCCTGGGTGGGCTCGACACAACCGCCGCAGACCACCGATCAAACCCAGCAGGGCGCCACCCGCACTACTGTGCTTGAGGAAGGAGAGGTAATCCGCTACGAGTTCCTTCTGTCATCCCAACAGCCCTACCCCTATGGGAGCTACGATTTTACTTTTCTCTCCGAAACCTACGAGCGTCACTTCGTGGATCTCACTGCGATTGAATCCTTCCGGTTTCGCGTTACCTGCACGCCGAAAAACGTCATGATTTTTGTGATATTTACTTTTGATAACAAAGTAAGCATTTTAACCGAGGATTACACCCATCGAGTGAACTGGCATTTTTTTACGTGTGATGGATCCTGGTCGAATCAAGAAGTCAAACTCAACGAATTTGAAACGCCGGATTGGTGGCTGCAGTTAATGGGACTGGAGTTGGCCGACAAAAAGTACGACCTTCATCGAACCCTGGGTTTTTCGATTGTGAATTCTCTGCAAAGTCCACGGGACACGTTATCACAACTGAGTATTACCGACCTGGTGGGAATCGAGCGGCGACCGATTTTTATTTATCTCTCCCTGGCCATCGCAGGCGTTATGTGGGCGATTATGCTTTGGTGGGGATTTATGCAATATGCGCAGCAACTGGTGGCCAAAGCCAAGGAGCGCATAAAGGAGGACATGCCTTTGATTGCGTATCAAAAGCTGTCCATATCGCCTCAAGTGGATAAAACCAAACGCAGTCTGCTGCTATTTTTGGCCCAAGAATATGCAGATCCGGAAATCAGTCTGGATATGACTACAGAGAGATTGGGCATCAATAAAGGCAAGATCAACACCATCTTAAAAGAAGAGCTGGGAATGACGTTTTCGGTGTATATCAATAAGCTGCGATTGACCGAAGCAGCCAGATTATTGAGCGAGCACCCGGATGAAACGATTTCCCAGATCGCGTATCGGGTGGGTTTTAACAATCCGTCCTACTTCAATAAATTATTTAAAGAAACCTACGGCTGTTCACCCAAACATTTTAAATCCAACAATACGGAACAGCCTTCTGATGAGGCTTAAGCCTCCACTCCAAACAAGCGCCCTACCGCGCTGGTCAGCGCCATAGCCGAAGCGCTCCAGAACACCACCCGCGCTGCCGCTCGCAATACCGGCGCGCCGCCGACACGGGCGGCGATGGCGCCTAATAGCGCCAGGGAAAATAAACAGGAGCCGGCCACTAGCCACTGCAGAATGGCGAGCGGCGCCAAAACCACGCCCAACAGCGGTAGGGAGGCGCCGACGGAGAATGTCAGGGCGGAGGTGAGCGCGGCTTGTACCGGGCGCGGCTGGGTGGCGACGGATATACCCAATTCGTCGCGGGCGTGGGCTTCCAGCGCGTCGTGCGCCATTAATTGTTTGGCTACTTCGGCGGCGAGCTCCGGTTCCAGGCCGCGTTGAATATAAATTTCGGTCATTTCGTCGTGTTCATAATCCGGATTATTGGCCAATTCCCGCCGTTCTATATCCAGGTCGGCTTTTTCGGTATCTGCTTGCGAGCTCACCGAGACATATTCTCCCGCCGCCATGGACATGGCTCCGGCTACCAAGCCTGCAGCGCCAGCGAGCAAAATACTGGATTTATCCGAGCCGGCGGCGGCTATCCCCATCACTAGGCTGGCCGTCGAGACTATACCGTCATTCGCACCCAACACTGCTGCGCGCAGCCAGCCAATACGATGTATGCGATGTTTTTCCATGATGCCTCACTTAACAGGTTTAACGAGCCGGGAATGCAACAATCCCTGGTAAAAAAAGTCGTAGTTTAGGATTCAGCCGCTGAATTGACACCTAAATTATTGTTCAGACGGAGGCATTATGAAACAACAAGTCTGGGTTCTTTCCGCCGACATTCACAAAGCGCGCTTATTTGCCGCTGCCACACCCCATAGCAAACAGATAGAAGAAATCAAAACTTTCCTGCAGCCGGACACCGCTCTGCCGGAGCGCGAGCTGGTGAGCGATACGGTGGGCAACTTTTATCGCAGCGCCAAAATACCGCGCACTTCGCCCAAAGAAAAACGTATCGAAGAGTTCGCTCGGAATGTGACCGAATTTCTCGAAACGGCACATAAACAGGGGGAATTCTATAAACTCGGTATAGTCGCAGCGCCCCATATGCTGGGCGAGCTGCGCTCGCGCTTCAGCCCGGATTTATGCAAGGACTTGTGTTTTGAAATTGATAAAAACATAACGCAATTGGGCGCCTCGGAATTACGGCAACATTTGCCGGAGCGGCTGGCGCCATCGGCAAATCTTTAAGCTTTAAAAATCTTCACAGGTATAACGGGCAGCGGTACCACGCTGCCCCCCTCCAAAGGTAGAAATAACAGTTTAAGCTCATGCCGCGACACAGGCGCACCGCCAGTGAAATAACTGAATGCGGGCAGCACACAATAATCCTGATAAACGGCAAATACCGGCAGCCGCATTTGCGGCAAATTCACTACTGGATGTATATGTCCGAGAAAACGGAATTCCGGTGCCGTTGCTTTCTCCTGAACAAAAAGGTCATGAGAAAAAATAAAAGGCCCGCATTGCCATACAGGTTCGCATAAGGTCAATGGCAGTTGCTCCAATATTTGCCTGTTGGGTTTATCGTGATTTCCTAGCACGACAATTAATTCCGCAGCGAGCTCCGAACACCATTGGCGGATATCCTCCACTACCGTATCGGTAAGGCCGCTGCGGTGATGCACAAAATCACCGAGTACCAGCAAACGCTCAGCCCCGCTGGCCTTAATCAATTCGGAAAGACGCATCAAATCGTGGTGAAAGGACAATGCTGGCACAGCAATACCGGCACGCTGAAAAGTGTGCGCTTTGCCGAGATGTACATCGGCAACAATTAAGGTTTTTTCCTCCTGCCAAAAAATCGCTCGCTGCGGCAGCAGGTAGAGGTGTTGCCCGCGCAAATGCAATAAATAAGCGCCGGCGATTTTCATTTGTCGGACCACTGCTTGATCAATTTGGCCACCCGGTCTGCAATGGATTCATTGCTGAGATGGGAAGACACCCGCTCCGTCAGCAGCGGAAATCCAAACGGTGAAGGATGCACGAGAGGTTTTATCAAAATTTTTGCATCACTCAGTCGCTGCAAGGTCCGCTGCAGACGCGAAGCCTCAAAAAACTGATCCAGCGCTTCGCGCTCCGCTTGGCGCAGCAGCAGATTATCCGGCTCGTAACGCTGAAATACATCGAACAATAAAGACGCACTCGCCTGCAGTTGCCGCGCCAGATTGCGCCGGCCGGGATAATTTTGATTGACGAGACCGGTAATACGCGCGATATCGCGGAATTGGCGTTTTGCCATATTGCTGATATTCAAACTGGCGAGGGTATCCTCGGCTAAGTTTTCGGGAGAGAAGATGTCCGCCGTCAACACCTCCTGATAAGGAAATGCCTCGCGGCAGAGAAATTCCATACCGTAATCATTGACCGTCAGGGAAAAACTCGCTTTTTGCTCGCGGGCGAAACGATAAGCCAGCAGCGGTGCCAATCCCTCGTGTACCAAACGCCCTTCGAAGGGATAGAGAAATAAATGGTAGCCCTCGCGGGTGCGGCAGATTTCCGCCAGCAGCTGATGCGCGGCGGGTACCGCGGATAACTCCGCTTGACGTTGCAGGATTACTTCAATTGCGGCAAGTTCTTCCGATTCCCGCCATAAATCGCGGTTGCTCAGCAGAGCACGAATTTCCGCACTGAGGGATTCGGAGATAGGCAAACGGCTGCCCGGCCATTTGGTAATGGCACGGCTGGATTTTTCGCTTAGGCGCACCAGTACTTGCGCGTCCTCCACACGAAATAATTCCAGAGTGCGGCCGGCGAAGACAAAGCGGTCGCCTTTCTGCAAGCGGCTGATAAAGCCCTCTTCAATCATGCCCAGGGTTTTGCCACGCAGAAATTTCACCTGCAGTTGCGCATCCGAATGGATAGTGCCGATGTTCATCCGGTGCACATGGCCGAGGCGTGGGCTGACAATACGAAATGCGCCGGCTTCGTCCTGCGCGATTTTGTGATATTCGCTGTACGCCTGTAAATTGGCGCCTCCATGTTCCACCAGGGCGAGCACCCAGAGAAATTCCTGCCGGGTGAGATCGCGAAATGAATAAGTCGTTTTGACTTCGGCAAATAATTCCTCCGCCATAAAACCATCGCCCGTGGCACAAGACACTAAATGTTGCGCCAGCACATCAAAGGGTTTGTGCAGTAGCGGGCGTTTTTCCACTTCGCCTTTCATCACCGCGCTGCGGGTAGCGGCGAATTCCAATAATTCAAGGGCGTGGGTAGGGACGCAGGTGATTTCGCAAGGCTCGCCCAAACGGTGACGAGCTCGACCGGCGCGCTGCATGGTACGCGCGATGCCTTTGGGCGAACCGATTTGATAGACGCGCTCCACCTGGGGAAAATCCACCCCCAAGTCCAATGACGAAGTGCACACCACTAATTTCAAGGCACCGGATTTAATGGCGGATTCAACAAAATCGCGCACTTTCATATCGAGGGAGCCGTGGTGCAGGGCGATCAATCCCGCCCATTGCGGGCGCGCGTCGAGAATTTCCTGAAACCATTTTTCCGCTTGATAGCGCGTATTGGTGAAGATCAGCGTACTGCGTTCGATATCCAGATCCGCAACTAATTTATCGCGCATGGATAAACCGAGATGACCTGCCCAGGGAAAGGCGTCAACTTGCTCGGGCAATAGTGACCGCACAAATACCGGCCGCTTGATATCCGCTTTGATAATCGCGGCGTCTCTGCCCTCCCCCACCGCCAGACGGGCCGCTGTTTGCGGGTCTGCAATGGTGGCGGACAGCGCCCAGGTACGCACCGCAGGGGCGATTTGGCGCAGGCGCGCCAACCCCAGCTCCAACAAAATTCCGCGTTTGCCGCCGGCGAGTTCGTGCCACTCATCAATAATCACACAGCGGGTCTGGCGAAACTGTTCGCGCGCGCCAGCATAGGAAAGCAGCAGCGCAAAGGATTCCGGCGTGGTGATCAAAATATGCGGCAGGCGCTGTTGCTGTTTGCGCCGCAGTGATGATTTGGTATCGCCGGTGCGGGTTTCGATGCGGATATTGAGACCGAGATCCGCGCAGGGTTTGCTGATGGATTTTTCCACGTCGCGGCTGAGCGCACGCAGCGGCGTGATATAGAGCAAATGCAAACCGTCGTCTTTGGGATGCGGTGGATTTTGCAGTAGCTCAGCAATAGCCGCGAATACCGCCGCATAGGTTTTTCCCGAACCGGTGGGGACATAAATCAGTCCGCTTTTGCCCTGCTGATACGCTTGCCACGCGGCGCGCTGAAATTCTGTCGCCTGCCAGCCTTGCTGCGCAAACCATGCATCAATTTTTTGCCAAGCGGCTTCCGCGCTGATTGGCTCGCGCGGAATATTAGAGGAGAATTTTTTTGCTGACGCACGCGGCATAGGTTTTTATGCCATGGGTGAATCGGTATTGCCGCGGATCAGGGATTTCAAATTATCCAGGGTATCCGCTTCACTATAGGGTTTGTCTTCGCGCCAGCGTTTGATGCGCGGAAAGCGCACCGCTACGCCGGATTTATGGCGTTTGGAAAAAGCGATATTTTCGAAGGCAATTTCAAAAACCAATTCCGGTTTTACCGAACGCACGGGGCCGAAGCGCTCCACGGTGTTGCGGCGCACCCAATTATCCACGCGATTGATTTCGCTGTCGGTGAGGCCGGAATAGGCTTTGGCCACCGGCACCAGTTCCTCGCCCTGCCACAAGGCAAAAGTGTAATCCGTATACAAATTGGCGCGGCGGCCGGAGCCCGGTTGGGCGTAGAGCAGCACCGCATCAATGGTGTAAGGATCGATTTTCCATTTCCACCATTCGCCTTTTTTGCGGCCCACTTGGTAGGTGGAATCGCGGCGCTTCAACATCAAACCCTCCACACTTTGCGCGCGCGCCTGCTCGCGCAATTCGCCAAGTTTTTCCCAGGAGTTAAATTCCAGCACTGGGGAAAATTTCAAACGCGGGTCGTTCATTTGCGCGGTCAACAACGCAAGCTGGGTTTTGCGTTCGTGCAGCGGGTGCTCGCGCCAATCTTCGCCGTTCCATTGCAATAAATCGTAGGTCATAAAAATAACCGGGCTTTCCCGCATGACTGCTGGCCCCGGTTTTTTGCGGCCCAGGCGTTTTTGCAGAGCGGCAAAATCCAGCGGCGCATTATCCATCCAGGCCAGAATTTCCCCGTCGAGCACGGCACCCTCCGGCAGCAGCCGCGCCAATTCTTCCAGCTCGGGAAATTGTGCGGTCACCAATTCTTCGCCGCGCGACCAGATCAACACTTCGCCGCCCTGGTGCATCATCTGCCCGCGGATGCCGTCCCATTTCCATTCCGCAAGCCAGTCTTGCGGTTCGCCGAGGGATTCCAGTTCTTGTTCCAAGGGATAGGCCAAATAAAACGGATAAGGGCGCGGCGCCGTGGAGGTATGGCCGGCGGCACTTAGTGCCTCCTGAAAAAATTCTGCGGTGGGTTGCCAAGCGCCGATAAATCGGTGGGCAACCACCGCCGGGTCCAATTGCGCCACCTGCGCCAGTGCGCGCAGAACAAGCGTTTTGGAAACCCCAACGCGAAAAGCGCCGGTGATGATTTTATTCAGCACAAAACATTCGGCGGTATCGAGTTCGCGCCACCACTGTTTAATTCGTTCGCCCTGCTCGGGTTTGCTCAACGGCATCAGCGGCAAAATTTGCCGTTCCACCCATTCCTGCAAGGGCACATCTTCCATCTGGCGATTTTTTATCTGTGATCGCGCCTGCCCGACTAAAAGCGCCACGGTTTCCGCGGTATCTCCAACGGTGTGGTAGGCGTCTTTAAACAGCCACTCGGGCATGCCGGTCAATTCCATCGCCCAATTCTGCAAATCCCGGGAGGTGATAAAACGCTTGATACGTCCGCCGGTAAGAAAATAAGTCGCCCAGGCGGCATCGGCGGAGGGAACGCTCTGAAAATAATTCACCAGCGCTTCCACCTTGGCGTTGGTGGAGGTGGTGGTATCCAGGGCCTGAAATAATTCGACGAAGCGTTTCATATTGCAGCGCTCTCTGCCACAGTCGCCTCTGTGTCATCGCCGGTAAAAAGCGTATCTAGCGATTGTGCGGCGTAGCCTTCGTGACTCAAATAACGCGCTAATAAATCTTTATAGCCGTGAGTGACATAAATCCGCTGCGCGCCGGTCTCGCGCACAGTGCGTAATAAACCCGGCCAGTCGGCGTGATCCGACAACACAAAACCGCGCTGATAGCCGCGTCTGCGTCTGTGACCGCGCACGCGCATCCAGCCAGAGGCGAAACCGGTGGAAACATTTTTAAAGCGTTTCATCCACACCGAACGGTGGGCGGAGGGCGGCGCGATAATCAGGGCACCGGTATAGGAATGGTCTTTGGGCAGGTCGGTGGTGACGCGGGTGGGTAGCATGGCCACCCCCTGGTCGCGGTAAATCGCGGTAATCGCTTCCACCGCGCCGTGGGTGTACACCTCTTCATCGGTAAAGCGCCGCAATTCGGCGAGCACGCGCTGCGCTTTTCCGAGTGCATAACAAAACAGCAGAGAGGTAAGACCTGCGCGGCGATTGGCCATCCACCATTGATAAATCTCGCCCACCGTTTCCGCGCCGGGCTGCCACTGATATACCGGCGCGCCGAAAGTGGCCTCGGTAATCAGGGCATCGCAGGGCACGACTTCAAAGGGTTCGCAGGTGGGGTCGTCACAGCGTTTGTAATCCCCGGTCACCACCCACACCTCGCCCTCCGCCGCGATGCGCACCTGCGCCGAGCCGAGAATATGCCCCGCCGGGTGTAGGGAAACCGTGGCGTCGCCCAATTGCACCGCCTCGCCATAAGCGAGTGGCCGAATCTCCCCCGCCTGGGGCAGGCGATGCTGCAGAATCGGCACAGACGCAGCGCTGCAGAAATACTGCTGCGACCCAAGGCGCGCGTGATCCGAATGCCCATGAGTCACCACCGCCCGCGCCACCTTGCCCCAGGGGTCCACATAAAAATCACCCTGCGGACAGTAGAGACCTTGTGGGGTTACCTGGATCAGTTGGGCCATACGGGCTCTTCTCCTGAACAGTGGCGTTCGTGAGAAAACCCTAGCGCCCTCCGCCGCCCCCTTCTATACGCAAGGCAACATTCGCAGCCTCACTGCGCCACCGGCAGGCGCACCCGAAAGCGCGAGCCCGCGCCCAAAGTTGAGGTCACGTTGATGGTGCCGCCGTGCAGTTCCACCAGGCGTTTAGTGATGGCGAGGCCTAGGCCGGTGCCGCCGTATTTGCGGTTGTCGGTGCCGTCCACCTGTTCGAAGGATTCGAAGATTTTGTTGACCTGATCCGGCGGTATGCCGATGCCGGTGTCCACCACGTCGATCACCACCCGGTCGTATTCGTATTTGGCGCTGACGGTGATCGAGCCCTGGTCGGTGAATTTCACCGCGTTGCCCACCAGGTTGTAGAGAATCTGCTGCAGGCGGCCCTCGTCGGCGAATACCGGCGGCAGGGTTTCCGGCACGGCGTTGATCAGCTCCAAAGGTTTGCTGCCCACCAGCGGCTCGGTCATTTTCAGCAGCAGCTGCACGGACTCATGCACGTCCACCGGGCGGCGGTGCAACTGCAGGGTGTGATTCTTCAATTTGGAGAAATCGAGAATATCGTTGACGAGATTAGCGAGGCGCTTGCCGCTGTAGGCGATCATCTCCAGATATTTTTTCATCGGCTCCGGCACCGGGCCGGCGGCGCCATCCAGCAGCGATTCGGACAGCCCGATAATGCCATTGAGCGGGGTGCGCAGTTCGTGGGAGGTATTGGCGAGAAATTCGTCCTTGAGCTTATCCAGCTCCTGCAGGCGCCGGTTGAGTGTGTGTTCGCGTTCGTAGGCCTGCTTTTTCATCTGGAAATGCAGGACGAGGTACCCCAGTGCCGCCAGCATCAGCGCGTACAACCCATAGGCCCACCAACTGCGCCACAGGGGTGGCGCCACCACCACGCTCACCCGCGCGCCCTCCTCGTTCCAACGCCCTTCGTTATTGGAGCCGCGCACCTGGAAGGTATAGGTGCCGGGGTCCAGATTGGTGTAGGTGGCGGTGCGTTTTTTACCGACGTTGTGCCAGATTTTGTCGAACCCTTCCAGGCGGTAGGCGTATTGGTTTTCCTCCGGCGAGCGGTAATTGAGCGCGGCAAACGCGAAAGAAAAAACAGACTGATCCGGGTCGAGGCGGATGGTGTCCACCCGGCCCGGCGCCTTCTCCAACGGCGAGCCCGGCACGCCCACCGGAACCGGCTTGTTGAAAATCTGGAAGTCGGTGATCACCACCGGCGGTATGTAATCGTTGTCCCACAGCTCGGCCGGATTGAACACCGTCAGGCCCTTGCTGCTGCCGAACAGCAGTTCGCCCTGGGCGGTTTTGCTGGAGGTATTGCGATTGAACAGATTGCCGGCGAGGCCGTGGCGTTTGTCGTAGGCGCGGAAGCTATTGGAGGCGGCATCCAAACGGGCGATCCCCTTGTGGGTGCTGACCCAAAGCCGCTGCTGGTCGTCCTCGATAATTCCGGTCACGACCTCATCCGGCAGGCCGTGTTCGCTGGTGTAGACGCGGAAGCGGCGGCTGCCGATTTCCATGCGGTTGAGGCCACCGCCGTGGGTGCCGATCCAAAGATAGCCGCGGCTGTCCTCGTAAATGGCTTTGACGAAGTCGGAGCTGATGGAATTGCGCGAGCCGGGCCGGTGGCGAAAGCGTTCGAATTCACCGGTGGCGCGGTCCAGCAAATAGAGGCCGCGGATGGAGCCGACCCAGAGATTGCCGTGGGAATCCTCGTAAAGGGCCCGGGTGTAAAGGGTGGTGTCGCCGTCCATTTGGGTCGGATGTGGCACGTAATGGGTGAAGTTGTCGGCGTCGCGGTTGTAGCGGTTGACGCCCTCCTCGGTCGCCACCCAGAGCACTCCATCGCGATCCACCAGCACCGCCCAGGGCTCGCGGCCCAACAAGCTGGTGGGATCGTCCGGTATTGGCATGTACTGACGGAACGTCTGCGTCGCCGGGTCAAAACGGTGCAGGCCCGCCGCCCAAATTCCCATCCATAAAGCGCCGTTATCCTCACCGGTGATGCTGAGCACCGTATCACCGCCCATGGAATTCGGGCTGTTAGGGTCGTGGCGGAAGGTTTTGAACGTCTGGGTCTCGCGGTTGAACAAACTCAAGCCATAGCCGGCGCCGATCCAGATATTGCCGCGAACGTCCTGGTAGGTCGCGAGAATGCCGCCGTCGGCAACGGAGGTGGGGTCGTTGGGACTGTAGGTGTAATTGCGGAACACCGAGGCTTGGCGGTCGACCATATCCACGCCGGAGGGAAAAAAGCCGATCCACATGTCCCCGGCGCGATCTTCGAACAGCACATTCACCACATGATTGCCTAGGCTATTGCTGTCCCCTTCGCGGTAACTGAAGCGGCTGGTCTGGCCGCTCTCCACATCCAGCACCATCAAGGCACCGCCGTCGCCGATCCAGATATTGCCGTCCTTATCCTCCAGGGTGTCCCAAACAATGTCGCTTTTCATGCTGGTATCAAAGGGATACTGGCGAAAACGCTGCTCACCCGCCGGCAGCATATTCAATCCGCCGCCGTAGGTGCCCACCCAGAGCCGGTCGCGGCTGTCGAAAAACAGCGAGCGCACGTCGTTATGGCTGAGGCTGCCTGGGTCCGCCGGGTCGTGGCGGTAGTGGCGAAAACTGTTCTGCTGTGGATTGAAGCGGCTGATGCCGCCGGTGTGGTTGCCGATCCAGATATCGCCCTCGCTGTCCTCCGCCAGGGTCCAGACCATGGCGTCGCCGCTCTCCTTGGGATAGAGGTCGTAAAAATAGCGAGTGAATTTACCGGTATCGCGGAAAAACTGGTGAAAACCGCCGCGGGTGCCCAGCCACATGCGCCCCTGCGCGTCCTCGAGAATAAAGCGGCAGTCGTTGACGCTGAGGCCGTAGGGGGAATCCGAGTCGTGCAAGTAGGTGACGAATGAGTCGGTGTCGGCATCGTAGCGGTTGAGGCCGGCCTGGGTCGCCACCCAGAGATTGCCGTCGCGGGTCACCAGCAAGTGATTTACATAATTATTGCTGAGACTGCCAGCCACCCCCTCCTGATACTTGTAGAACATCAGGCTGTAACCATCGTAGCGAGCCAGGCCGTTGGCGCCGCCAAACCACAGGAAGCCCGTACTGTCCTGAGCGATGGCGGTCATATAGCCGATGGATTCCAGTTGATCGGGAAGGATGTGACGAAAGGAGAGATTAGCGGGTATTTCCTTGGCGCTGATCGGTTGGCTAAACGCCAGAGCCACACACAACACCCATGCATTCCACATTATTCGAATGGTCACAATTGCAGTCCGGCAAAATGGCAGAGGAAATATCCGTAGCAGCGACTGAGCCGCAAGGCGGCCATCATAAACAATCGCCAGCAACAGGGAAAACCTGGAAAAGTCGTCACAAAATGCCTGCGCTTGACGCCCCCAGGACCGCTTCCTACACTGCGGCGCCCCTTTCGTAGTGGTGTCTGCCCGTGTCCAACCTGCCCGAATTGCCGATCCACGCCGTTCTGAAGGACGTGCTCGCCGCCCTGCACCAACGCGATGAGGTGGTATTGGAAGCGCCGCCCGGCGCGGGTAAAACCACGATAGTTCCCCTCGCCCTGCTCGACCGACCCTGGCAACTCAAACGCATTCTGCTGCTGGAACCCCGCCGTATGGCGGCGCGGGCGGCGGCGCAGCGCATGGCCGATTTACTGGGCGAGCCGGTCGGCCAGCGCGTCGGCTATCGCATCCGCCAGGAGACCAAAGTCAGCGCCGCCACCCGTATCGAAGTAGTGACTGGCGGGGTGCTCACTCGCCTATTACAGGATGACCCCGGCCTCGGCGACTACAGCGCGGTAATCTTCGACGAATTCCACGAGCGCAATCTGGATACGGATCTGGGCTTGGCACTCACTCTGGAGGGCCGCGCCCTGCTGCGGGAGGCGGACGACCCGCTGAAGATCGTGGTCATGTCCGCCACTTTGGACGGCGCCGCCATAGCGGCACTGCTGCGGGACGCGCCAGTGGTGCGCAGTGAAGGCCGCATGTTTCCGGTGGAGATCACCCATCTCGGCATTCATCAAGGCAACCGCGCGCGGCCGCAGGACCCGGAATGGCTGGCCGGCGTGCGCGACGGTGTTCTACAGGCGGCGGCCAAACACAGCGGCAGTCTGCTGGTGTTTTTGCCGGGCCAGCGGGAAATTCTCAATCTGCAACAGGAGCTGGCGGGCCGATTGCCGGAGGACACCCAGATCGCGCCCCTGTACGGCAATCTCTCCCTCGAACAACAGCAGACCGCCATCAACCCGCCGCGCCCGCCCTACCGCCGCAAAGTGGTGCTCGCCACTGATATCGCCGAGACCAGCCTTACCATCGAAGGTGTGGAAGTGGTGATAGACACGGGGCTGCGGCGGGAGCCGGCCTTCGATCCGCGCACCGGCATGACGCGACTGCATACGGTGCGCATCTCGCAAGCCTCCGCCACCCAGCGCGCCGGCCGCGCCGGGCGACTCGGCCCCGGCTTCTGCTATCGCCTCTGGCGCGCCGACGAAACCCTCGCCCCTTTCGCCAAGGCGGAAATCGAGCAGGCGGACCTGGCACCCGTGGCCCTGCAGATGCTGGCCTTCGGCATCGTCGATCCCACCGCCCTCGCCTGGCTTACTCCACCGCCAGCAGCCGCTTTTGCCCAGGCTTTGGATCTGCTGGAGTCCCTAGGCGCGTTGCAGCGGACCGATGCCGGCGTGCGCCTGACCTCCCACGGCGAAAGCATGGCGGCCTTTCCGGCGCATCCGCGCCTCGCCCATATGATGCTGCGCGGCGCGGCTTTAGATCTCACGAAGGAAGCCTGTGCTCTCGCAGCTGCATTGGAGGAAACCGGCAGGCCGGCGTTTCTCGGCAGCGATGTGGCGCGCTGGGTGGAGGTGCTGCTGCACGAGGAGCGCGGCGGTCGCGATAAGGGTCTCACCGCCTGGGCCCAGCGGGCGCGCCAGCAGGTTCGCCAGTATCGCGACTGTCTGCCGTCCGCGAGCAAGTCCGGTGCGGAGGTCATTTCTCCCTGCGGCTTGCTGCTCGCCCTCGCCTATCCCGACCGCATCGCCCGCCAACGCCATAAAGGCAAATCGTTGTTTCAGCTCAGTAACGGTCGCGGCGCGGCGCTGGATGAAGCCGATCCCCTCGCCCATCTACCCTGGTTGGCGGTGGCGGAAGTGGGCGGCATCGCCGGTCGCGGTGACGACCGCATTTTCGCCGCTGCCGAACTTTACCCGCGCCTGTTCGACGACGAACTCGATGAAGTGGTGCGCGAGGAAAAGGTGTTGGAGTGGGACGACGGCCAGCAGCGGTTTATCGCCGAGCGGCGCCACAAAATTGGCGCGATTATCTGGCGCACGGAGACGCTGACAGATGTAACGGCGGAGGAAAAACAGCGGGCGCTGGCGCAATTGATTCGCCGCCGCGGTTTAGACCTGCTGCCCTGGGAGGACCACCACCGCCAGTGGCAGGCGCGGGTGGAATTACTGCGCCGGCATCTGGGCGATCCCTGGCCGGATGTCAGCAACGCCGCTTTGTTGGATTCCTTGGAGAACTGGCTCGCGCCCTATCTCAACAACGTGCGCAAACTCGACGACCTGCGCCGCCTGGACCTGGGCGCCGCATTGGCGACCCTGCTGCCGTGGCCGCTGCCGCAGCAACTGGACGACTGGGCGCCAACCCATATCCAGGTGCCGTCGGGATCCCGCATCGCCATCGACTACTGCCAGAACCCGCCGGTGCTGGCGGTCAAACTGCAGGAGATGTTCGGCTGCGAAACCACCCCCACTGTGGCCAAAGGCAAGGTGCCCCTGCTGATCCACCTGCTCTCCCCGGCGCAGCGCCCCTTACAGGTTACCCAGGATCTCGCCGGCTTCTGGCGCACCAGCTACCACGAAGTCAAAAAGGATATGAAGGGCCGCTATCCCAAACATCCGTGGCCCGATGATCCCCTGCAGGCCACGGCCACCCGTTTTACCAAGAATCGCTCTAATAGCTGAGCGCGGTCAGGCGTGTAGCGGCCGCCTCCGTCAGCAAGTACTCCAGCGCCTGCAGATCAACGGGTTTTACCAAGTGGTGGGCAAAGCCCGCCTCCTGGGAGAGCAGGTTGTGGCGTTTTTCGCTCCAGCCGGTTTGCGCCACCATCAGCGCGTCCTTCAACGCCGGTATCCGCTTCATGGCCTGACAGGTCTCGTAGCCGTTCATGCCGGGCATGCCGATATCCATTAGCACTAAATCCGGCACTACCTGCTCTGCCAGCACCAGCGCCTCCGCGCCGTCAAAAGCGACATGGGCTTGGTGGCCGAGCAGTTCGATCAACTGACCCAGGGTCTTGGCGGATTCGCGGTTGTCGTCCACCACCAGCACACGCAGGGTTGCGCTCAAGCCGCGATTCATCCTGCTGTCATTGACGACAACTGCGCCTGGATCGGCAGCCAGCGGCAGATGCACACTAAAGCGGGCGCCTTTGCCGGGGCCGTCGCTGTGCGCCTCTACTCTCCCCTGATGCATTTTCACCAACTGCTCGGCGAGGGTCAGACCTATGCCGAGGCCGCCATGGGTGCGGCCCAGCGGGTCTTCGACCTGGGAGAACATCTCGAAAATCAGCGGCAGCTTGTCTGGCGGAATGCCCATGCCGTTGTCTTCCACCACTACCGTCACCTCGCCGTGCTCAACCTCAGCGGCAATATCAATGGCGCCGCCGACCTGAGTGTACTTGCAGGCGTTGTTGACGATATTGGTGAACACCTGGGATAGCCGGGTGAAATCCGCGTTGAGCCAGACCGGCTGATCCGGCAGATGCACGCGCAGAGTCTGGCCGCGCTCATCCACCAGCGGGCGTACCACTTCCACAGTGTTCTGAAGCACGCTCACCAGGGAAATGCGCTCCCGCCGCAGCTCGACTTTGCCGCGGGTGATGCGCGATACGTCCATCAAATCATCCACCAACCGCACCATCTGCGCGAGCTGGCGGTTGATCAGCTCGCGCATCTCGTCGAAGGCGGCGGCATCGGTGCTCAGCCGCATGATCTGCAAGGCGTTGCTGATGGGTGCCAGCGGGTTGCGCAGCTCGTGGGCGAGCGTCGCGAGGAATTCATCTTTGCGCTTGTCCGCTTCGCGCAGGGCGGCTTCGCTGCCGCGCAACTTCTGCTCCGCCTCCCGGCGCAGGCGGGTATCGATGGTTTTGTCGATAATCAGCGCCGCCGTGCTGCCGAGAATCTCCACCATCTGCGCATCCCCGGTTGGCGGTTCGCTCAGGGTGTGGGGGTAGTAGAGGGTGATCACCGCAAGCAGCGCGCCCTCAGTGGAAAACACCGGCGCTGACCAACAGGAACGGATGGCGTGAGCAACGGCGATCTCGCGGTACGGAGCACAACGCGGGTCTGTCAGCACATCGCCGATCAACTGGGGCTCGCGCAAGTGGGCGACGATACCGCAAACGGCGGAATCGGGTCCTATGGCCAGCCCTTCAAAAGCCTCGTGCAGCGCTTTCGGCAGGTTAGGCGCGGCACCACAGACCAGCCGCTCACCACTCTCATCCGCCAGCAGAATCGACGCCCGCCCACCGGTACTCGATTGGGTTTCCACCGCCTGCACAAATACCTCCAGAATCTGGCGCAGGGGCGCACCGCCCACGCTCAACTCCAGGGCGCGCTTTTGCGCATCCAGAATTGCTTCCATCCTCCGTCGCTCGGCGATATCGAAGACGCAGCCGACATGGCCGACAAAACGCCCAGCCTCGTCGAAGCGCGGAGTGCCCGCATCGATCATCCAACTGTGGTGACCACTGCGGCCGCGCAGCCGATATTCCAAGCGGAAAGGCGCCTGCTCACGAATGGACTTGATGAAGGTGGCGCGGGCGCTTTCCTGGTCCAGCGGGTGGATCCGCTCGATCCAGTCAAAGCCGAGGTCCTGGGCGCGGGTGCCACCGGTGAATTCGTACCACTGCTGACTAAGATAGGTGCAAGCGCCCTCCGCATCCGTGGTCCACAGAATGATGGGGGCCTTGTCGGCGACCATGCGGAAATGATTTTCCTGCTCTCGCCGCGATTCATCTTTGGCCAAAAGCGAGCGTACTCGCGCTTTCAGCTCCCGCGCCTGAAAGGGCTTGATCAGATAGGCGTCGGCGCCAGCGTCCAGGCCTTCAATCTCAGCCTCATCGCCGGCGCGGGCGGACAGTAGAATCACCGGCAGGTCGCTGGTTTCTGGAGCAGTCTTAAGAGCCTTCAACAAACCGAAACCGTCCAGGCGCGGCATCATCACGTCGGACAACACCAGATCGGGGCGCTGCAATTCGATCTGCGCCAGCGCCGCCTCACCGTCCGCCACCGCCACTACGTCGTATTGCTCGCCCAGAATCCGTTGGATGTACTGGCGCATATCGGCGTTATCGTCCGCCAGGACAATACGCTGGCGGGCGATGCCGACGGGAACCGAGGGAGCCGCATAGGTATCCTCCGGCAGCCAGCGCAAGGCCTCCTCGACAAACGCCTGGGCGCGTGCGGCGCTGGTGGACTGAGCCCGCTCGACCCCAACTTGAGCGGCAGGCAAATGGTGGCGGCCGAAGGGAATGCGGATGGTAAAGGTGGTGCCGACGCCCCGACTGCTGGCAACGTCGATGGTGCCGCCGTGCAGCCGTACCAGCTCGCGTACCAGGGCGAGCCCGATGCCGGTGCCTTCGTGGGAGCGGCCGCGGGATTCTTCGATGCGGTGGAAACGTTCAAAAAGGTGGGGCAAAGCCTCTTCCGGAATGCCCACACCGGAGTCGCTCACCACCACCTGCGCCATACCGTTAAAAGTGCTGATCCGCAGGGAAATACTGCCCTGTAACGTAAATTTGAACGCGTTGGACAGCAGGTTGAAGACGATTTTTTCCCACATGTCCCGGTCGATAAATACCGGCTCCGGCAGAGATTGGCAGTCGATATTCAACTCCAGCCCGGCGCGCTCACAGGCGGAGCGGAAGTTACTGGCGAGATCGGCAGTCAGAGTTGGCAGATCCTCCGGCGTAAACAGTGCCTGCATGCGCCCTGCCTCCACGCGGGAGAAATCCAGCAGCGAATTCACCAGCTTCAACAGGCGCAGGCCGTTGCGATGGGCGGCGTTTAGGTCGGCGAGCACCGACTCGGGCAGCTCGCGATTTTCCAACGCCTGCTGCAGTGGCCCGAGCATCAGAGTGAGCGGCGTGCGGAATTCATGGGAGACGTTGGAAAAGAAAATGGTTTTCGCCTTGTCGATCTCGGCCAACGCCTCCGCCCGGCGGCGCTCCTGCTCGTATGCCTGCGCGTTCGCCAGCGCCGCCGAGATTTGCCCCGCGGCCAGCAGCAGAAAGCCCTGGTAGTCGTTGTCGTACAGGCGAAAGGGATTCAACCCCACCACCAGCACCCCTGCCCGGCCAGTCTCCCCGGTGGGGGTGATCGGCAATACCACCGCGTGACTCGGCGGCTGGTGCCAAGCGCCGCTGGGCAAGTCAGCTCCGGGAAAGCGCAGCGCCAGATCTGGCACCACCTCGTCCTGGTGGTGCAGCAGCGCCCGCTCCAATGGCCAGGGCGAGGTGTTGAGAGTCAACTCCGCCGGGGCGGCGGGATGACCGGATTCCAGACCTGCGCTGCCGCTCAGCACCAGTGTTCCCGACTCCTCTTGCAGATACAGCAGCGCGAAAGGCAAATCGTGGTTGTTGGTGGCGAGCGCGACGACGCTTTTTTTGCACACCGCCTGCCAAGACTGGGTATCCGCCGTCTGCGCCGCCAAATGGCGCAACAGGGCGAGCTGGCGCTCGCCGATCACCCGGCGGGTGTCATCGGTATTGGCGCAAATGATCCCGCCCGGGCGGTTGTCGTCGCCGGGAATCGGGCTGTAGGAGAAGGTGTAATAGGTCTCTTCCGGATAGCCGTTGCGCTCCATCAGCAGCAGCTGTTCTTCGACGTAGGTGCCCTCGGTGCCGGACATGGCGGTGGCGAGCATAGGGCCGATATCCCGCCAGATTTCGTGCCACACCTCTTTCACCGGCTTGCCTACCGCCCAGGGATGGCGCGCGCCGATAATCGATTTGTACGGGTCGTTGTAGAGGTAGATCAACTCCGGTCCCCAGCCGATCCAGATTGGCTGGCGCGAGGTGATCATGATGCGGATGGCGGTTTTCAGGCTTTGCGGCCAGCTTTCCACCGGCCCCAGCGCCGTGGTCTCCCAGGGAAATTCACGCATGTATTCGGCGGTTTCACCGCGGCCGGCAAACAACTCGGCCGCAGCTGAGTCTTGGGATTGCATCGACAGAACACCCTCGAAAGTATGCGCGAGCCTCGCGCGCTAAACGAACCGGGAGATCTTCGCGACGGTGCAACCTAACGTCTGTGCGTTAACAAGCCGAACATATTCAGGATGGAGGCGCCGCATCGATTACGGATGCAGCGAATGCGAGAGGGATTAGTTGCTATTGTTCATCAAGGCGGCGGCGGAATTCCGCCATCACCGCGTCGTAGAGTTCACCTTCGAGGAACTTGTCTTCCACCGCCGATTCGATGGATGGGTTGTCGTTGACCTCGATGATGTAAACCTCTTTGCCGTTCTGTTTGATATCCACGCCGTAAAAGCCATCGCCGATGGGTTTGGTGGCGTTGATCGCGGCTTTGAGTACCGGCTTAGGTACTTCAAACGTCGGCATAGCATCGAAGCCGCCGGTTTTTTTGCCATCGTTGGCGGAGTGGTTGTAGATCTGCCAGTGGTTTTTCGCCATGTAATAACGGCAGGCGTACAGCGGCTGGTTGTTGAGCACACCGATGCGCCAGTCGAATTCCGTATAGGTATAGGTTTGCGCAAGCATCAACGCGCTGTTCTTGAACATGGCTTTGAGCTGGTCCACCAGCTCTTCTTTGGTTTTCACCTTTTTTACGCCGACGGAAAAAGAGCCGTCGGGGATTTTCAACACAATCGGCAAACCGAGGTCGGCGATCACTTCGTCGATGCGGTTGAGATCGGAGCGGGTGAGAATGCGGGTTTTTGGCGTCGGCAACCCGTGGGTTTCCAACAACTGCGCCAGATAAATTTTATTGGTGCAGCGCAAAATCGAATCCGGGTCGTCCATCACTACCAGTCCTTCCGCTTGCGCGAGGCGGGCGAATTTATAGGTGTAATGGTTGACCGACGTGGTGGTGCGAATAAACAGGGCGTCGTATTCGGAGAGTTTGCCGATATCCTTGCGGGTGATGGTCTCGGCCATTATGTCGTGTTTTTTTGCCGCCTTGATAAAGCGTTTAATGGCGACAGAATTACTCGGCGGAAACGGCTCGTTCGGGTCTACCAAGATCGCCATGTCATAGCGATAATTTTTGCGCGTTTTTGCCTTGCGCCAAACCAAATGGCTGTAATTGTCGAGGGCGTTGGCAAAGTCAGTTTGCTGCTGTTCGGTTAGCGTATTCAACGCGCCGGCTTCCAGCGCGGCGAGGCGCCAAGTGTCCTTGCGCTGAAACACCACCTTGAGGATTGGCACCGGCATCTGTTCAAACAGTTGACGCGCGAGATCCGCCAGTTGCGGCTCAGCGGTAAAACCGAAGTACACCATCATCTGGTGCTCCTTCGCTTCGCCGGCCACGTCGGACAACTGCTTTTGCGCATCGACGTTGATCACGCCAAGCCAGATACGGCGCGACAGATCCTGAATGTGTTTAACCGCCGGAATCACCTGATGATGGCGCGCCTCGGCGAGCAGCGAACAGTAGTAGCCAGTGCTGAGATAGCTATACTGCCGGCACAGGTTGATTACCTTGTAACGCTCTTTGGAGGGGGCTTGGGCGAGATAATCTTTCGCCAACACCACATCTTCGGATGGGTAAAAAGCAGCCCAGTCCGAGGCGTTTTCGATCAGGATCTTAAGTTGGGTCATATACTTTGAGGGTCCGGAGGGATAAACCGCTTGCGGTCGCGCGCAAGTGTGTCAAAATCTGGCAACTTATCAAGTACTATTTTTATGAATTTCAGCCTACCCCGCATTGCCTCCCTGGATGATCTCCAGGGGCTAGTCGACCTTGAAAATCTCTGTTTTACCCACGACCGCATAAGCAAACGCAGCTTTCGTTATTTTCTTACAAAAAGCCAAGCAGAAATTTGGGTCGTCGACCAGCCGTCCGACAAAAAAAATTCTGCTGATGAAAATAAAACCATAGTCGACGATAAACCCGCTGTTGTTGATAAATCCGTAGTTGGTGATAAATCCGTAGTTGTCGATAAACCCGCAGTCGCCGATAAGCCTATAGTCGCCTATGGCCTGGTGTTATTTCACCGCGGTACATCCCTGGCCAGGATTTATTCACTTGCCGTGGATCCGCGCGAGCGCGGCAAAGGCCACGCGCGCCAACTTATGCTGACCATGGAAGCGTCTGCGCGTAAGCACAGCGCTTTGTTTATTCGCCTGGAGGTCGCCGACGACAACCATGGTGCGCTTAAGCTTTATCAGTCCCTCGGCTATGAACCCATCCGCCGCCTCCATCAATATTACGAGGATGGCCACGACGGTTACCGCTTGGAGAAACGCCTGCAAATCGATCGGCAGATTCCCTCGCAACTGCCCTATTACACCCAGACAACCGACTTCACGTGCGGCCCGGCGTCGCTTTTGATGGCAGCTAAAAAAATCAATCCCGATCAGCCGGTTAGCCAGATCGAAGAATTCAATATCTGGCGCGAGGCCACCACCATTTTTATGACCACCGGCCACGGCGGCACTTCACCTTATGGCTTGGCCCTCGCCGCGCAAAAACGCGGTTATAAAGCACGGCTTTGGCTCGCCAATGAAGAACCGCCATTTCTCGATTCCGTGCGCAGCCCGAAAAAGAAAAAAATCATCGAGCTGATCCACCACGATTTTGCCTTGCACGCCAAAGCCGTTGGCCTGCCGGTTGAACCTTTCCCGAAAGATATAGAAGCGATACGCACAGCGCTGCGCGCTGGCGAACAAATCATTCTGTTGATCAGCACTTATCGCATGAACCGAAGCAAAGGTCCGCACTGGATTTGGCTGGTGGATATCGATGACGATTTTGCCTATTTCAATGATCCGGAAGTAGACGAAGATGAATGGAAAACGTCGGTCGATACAGTGTACGTGCCGGTGCCGGTATCCGATTTTGCCAAGATGATTAAATACGGCCGCAACCAATATCGCGCGGCCGTGCTTATTTCTGCGGGAAATTAAAAATCAAAGATTTGAGATAAAAAACCTTCGCGTTTTTTCTTTTGATATTGGCCGCCACCGAGGCGGGGGTCGTAATCGATGGGTTGCGGAACCGGTCGACGGGTATCCAGATTGCGGTGTTCGCGCAGAGGTTGCGCCTGAAAATTGCCAGCGCGGTCGATAATTTTGTCCAGTTCACCGCGATCCAGCCAGACGCCGCGACAGTGTGGACAGTAGTCGATCTCTACACCAGAGCGTTCGGACATAACGAGGTCGACGGACTTGCAACTCGGGCAATGCATAACATCCTCCTTCGTTGGCGGAAAATTCAGGGATTGGAGCCACAACCCACTTAAGGCTGCTGCCCCGGTGCGGTTTTAGACCCGCACAACCCGCCGAGTTCACTTATGCGAAAAATGCTCCGCTGTTATTCCGCCAGCGCGAGCAGCTCATATTGGCCTTCCGGCCCCACGCGCAACACCACTTGCATATCGTTGTGTTCGCGGCTGGTTTCCTTGTCATTGAGCAACACCGCCGTGGTTACTGGATAAACGCCTTGGGGCATGCCGACCGGCAGCACAAAGCTGAACTCGTTCTCGAACGCGCCGCCTTTTTTGCTGGTCTCGTTTACGGTTTTCACCAGCGACTTGATCACTTTTTCCGGCTCTTCATTGTCGTGAATGGCGATTTTTTCCTGCACCAGCACCGGCCCACCATTTTTCCCCGGCACCACTTCCACTCGCGACACCAGCAGTACGGGCTCGCCCGGTTTTACCACCTGACCGGGTTTCAAACTGGATTCGTAAGACAGCACCGCCGGATCGTCGGGCAGGTTTTTGAATTTGGATTTGTATTTTTCAACAACAATTCCCTCCTCCGACACGTTTTTGGTTCGATAGTCGATCACCATGTCGTAAATGATTTTGGCCGCAATTCCCACCGCAACAATTTTGGCGGCGGACTTGATGTTTTCCTTGCGTTCGCAATCTTTTTTATTGCTGGAACCGTTGCATTTATCGATATTGGGTTTGATTTCCTTCGCCAGATCTTTCAAACCGAATCCGGTGGTCATGGTAAATGCCAGACACACTGTCGCTATAACACCGAGAGATTTTTTCATGTTCATATCAGCTCCTTGTGAACGTGTTGATGTGGGGGTGAAACAATTTCCGTTTTACTGGATGGTGATTTGGCTTTTTATACGCTCGACAGCCTGCTGCGCCGCCGCACGCAATTCCAAAGCGGGAGGGTAATCCGGCATAAATTCCAGCGCCGACTCCGAACTGGCGATAGCGCAACTGAAATTTTTCTTGTGCAGGCACGCCTCGCCTTTGGCCAAAACATTTTTGGCTTTTTGCAGATTGCTGTCATATTCCGCGCGTGCAAACGCAACTTTTTGCACCAGGGTTTGCGCCGCTGTCGGATCGGCCCTGCTGGCCAGCGCCGCCTGTGCCTGCTGGGTGGCGCAGTTGAAATCGCGCGCCGCCAGACACTCTTCCGCGCGGACGCTCGCCTCTACGAATAAGCGTCGCTGCCGCGCCTGCGCCTGCTGTGATTCAGCCTGAGCATTTTGCGCCGTCTGCAAAAGTTGGCGGAAATCCGCGTCCTCCCGCGTGCGCAAAACCTCTTCCGCAAGCCGGGTTACGCAGGGCCAGTCGAGGTTTTGCGCACATTGGCGCGCTTCCGCCAGCGCTTTTTCCCGCGCACGTTGATTTTGCGCATCGGTCCAGCGAGTTTGCAGCGCAATCACCTCCTGCTCGGCCACTCCCGCTTCGCGCAATTGGCGCAGAGCATCCGCGACACAGGAGCCGTCCGCCGTTTGCAGACAGGATTCAAACTGCACCGTGAGATCACTCTGGCGGCGAGCGCGCAATTGCGCATTCGCTTGCTGCATTAGCTCACGAGCTGCCGCGTGATTGGCATCCATCTGCAATACCGCTTTGGCACTGTCGAGTGCGCAATCCGCCTCGCCAGCGGCGAGACACTCGGAGCCGCGCGTATAGGTCTCCGCCACCCGCGTTTGCAGTTGATCGCCCACCAACAAGCGATAGGCGATGGTCGCGCCCAGCGCGCTCAATAAAATCGTGGCGGCCAACAAGCCTTTGATCGAGCGGCGCTTTTGCGTAAGGCCTTTATAGAAGTGCGTGACATTCTGGGTACGCTCACTGCGGCGCAGCTTCAAACCGTTTTCCAGCACTTTCCACTGCTGCTTGCTGAGCCCACGCACCGGCGCCGGGCGCAATTTTTCCCGCAGCGCCACATCCGCCGGTTTGCGTTTATATGGATGCTCCCCGGTAAATAATTCGTAAGCGATGATGGCGGACGCGTAGATGTCATCTGCAGGATGCGGATCTTCGCCGTTGATCATCTCCAAGCTGGCGTAGGCCGGCGTTAAAGCGCCAAGAGATCCAGCATCGAAATCCGCTGCGCCACTCTGATTAGTCAGGCGTGCGATACCGAAATCCAACACCTTGGTGCTGTCGGCGCAGACAAAAATATTGCCGGGCTTCAGATCGCTGTGAACGATATGTTTTTGATGGGCATAGGCCAGGGCTTGGCCGATATCGCGAATAATCTTGAGCGCCTGCTCTTTTACCAGTCCCTTGTTGCGGTGCTGGCGGATCATCGCCTCCAGCCCCTGCCCTTGCAGCAGCTCCATGGTCATATAGATGACATCGCCATCGCGGTCGAAGTCGTGCACGGTGACTATGTTGGGATGCGACAAGATGTGGGAGCGGCTGGCCTCGCGCTGGAGCGTGACAAACGCGTCTGGGTGATTGCGAAAATCATCGTTCAGCACTTTTACTGCGACGTAGGGATTGGGGTCGCTGGCTTCTACTTTGCGCAGATCCTTGGCGCGATACACAGTGCCCATACCGCCAGCGCCCAGGGTGGCTTCGAGTACAAAACGTTTGTTCAGGATGATTTTGTTGGCGGCGAGAGCTTTGTCCGCCGCCTGCTTGGCCAGGGCGAAACCCTGGCTGCTGTTCTGTTCGCGGATGGCCTGGCGGATGCGGGTGAGCTGGTGCTCTGCATCTTTATCCGCGGCAACATTGGCGGATGCGGGGCGTTGGATACGCGTCGCGTCCGCCGGACGTTTTACCTGGATCCGTGTGGCGGGATTCTGCGGGTCGCTGGGCGGCTGTCCCGGGCCATTTTTCATCGATTTCAATCCTGATCACGAGGTGTTCACATCAATGTGCGACCAAGCATAAAGAGTCGCTGCTGGCCTGTCCATGACGCGGCCTTGGGCCACGCCATTGCCATTCCTTAGTTCACAAATACCCGGGCATTGCGGAACAGGCGCAACCAACCGCCGTCTTCGCCCCACTCTGGCGGCTGCCAGGAGTTGGTCACCGTGCGGAATACCCGCTCCGGGTGCGGCATCATGATGGTGACCCGGCCGTCGCGACTGGTCAGACTGGTGATGCCCGCCGGCGAGCCGTTGGGGTTGGCCGGGTAGCGGGCCGCCCGTTGCAGATGGTTGTTTACGAAACGCATGGCTACCAGCCCGCTTTGGTCGCAACGGCGGAAGCCGTCGTCATCGGCAAACTCGGCACGACCTTCACCATGAGCCACCGCCACCGGCAAATGCGAACCCACCATGCCGTTGAACAGCACAGAAGGTGACTGTTCGATGCGCACCAGAGAGACCCGAGCTTCGAACTGCTCGGACAGGTTGCGCACGAAACGCGGCCAGTGATCGGCGCCGGGGATCAGGGACTTCAAGTTCGACATCATCTGGCAGCCGTTACACACCCCCAGGCTGAAGGTGTCAACGCGCTGGAAGAAGCTGGCGAAGGCGTCGCGTGCCTGGGAGTTGAACAGAATGGTCTTGGCCCAGCCCTCTCCAGCGCCGAGGACGTCGCCGTAGGAGAAACCACCGCAGGCGGCGACGCCTTTGAACTGGTTCAGATCAACGCGGCCGGTGAGGATATCGCTCATGTGCACATCCACCGCGCTGAAACCGGCGCGAGTAAACGCCGCCGCCATTTCGATCTGGCCGTTCACCCCCTGCTCGCGCAGGATCGCGACTTTGGGTTTAACGCCGACATTGATATAAGGCGCACAGATATCCTGCGATGGATCGTAGGTGAGTTTGGCACTCAGGCCCGGATCATCGGCGGGAATGGTTTGAAACTCCTGCACCGCACATTCCGGGTTATCGCGCAAAGACTGGATGTGATAACTGGTTTTGGCCCACAGGGTCTGCAGCGCCGAACGGGTGGAGCGGTAAACCACGTTGTCGCCCTGGCGGACCACAAAATTCTGCTCGCTGGTGACGCGGCCAATGGCCACCACGCGGGAACAACCTGCGGCGGCAAAACGCGCCTGCACCTCGGCGAGATCCGCCGCGCGCACTTGCAGCACCGCGCCCAATTCTTCGTTAAACAGCGCCGCCAGTGCATCGCCGCCGATAAGATTGAGGTCCACATCGACACCGCAGCGGCCGGCAAAACTCATTTCCGCCAAGGTCGCCAAGAGGCCGCCGTCGCTGCGATCGTGATACGCCAGCACGGCGCCGGCTTCCAGGTTCGCCTGCATGCCGTCGAACAGTCCCTGCAGCTGGCTCGGGTCGTCCACGTCCGGCGTGTCGCTACCCATTTGCTTGCAAGTTTGCGCCAGGATGGAAGCCCCCAGGCGCTGGCGCCCGTTGGCGACATCCACCAGCAGCAGAACCGTTTCGCCCGCGTCGGTGCGCAGTTGCGGCGTCACGGTTTTGCGCACATCCAGCACCGGCGCAAAGGCGGAAATAATCAGGGAAAGCGGCGCGGTAACCGCCAGGGTTTTGCCATCTTTCTGCCATTGGGTGCGCATGGACATGGAGTCCTTGCCCACCGGGATGGTCATGCCCAGTTTCGGACACAGGTCCATGCCGACCGCTTCCACAGTGCGGAAGAGTTTTTCATCTTCGCCCGGGTGGCCGGCGGCGCACATCCAGTTGGCGGAGAGTTTGACGTCGCGCAACTGGCTGATGCGGGTAGCGGCGATATTGGTGATGGCCTCACCGATCGCCATACGCCCGGAGGCCGGCGCGTCGAGCAGCGCTGCCGGCGTGCGCTCGCCCATGCTCATGGCTTCACCGGCATAGGTATCGTAGGTGGCGGTAGTGACTGCGCAGTCCGCCACCGGTACTTGCCAGGGGCCGACCATCTGATCGCGGACTACCTGCCCGGTTACCGAGCGGTCGCCAATGGTGATCAGGAACTGCTTGCTCGCTACCGCCGGGTGCTGCAGCACCTGCTCCACCGCCTGGGCAAGACTGAGGTTGCCCAGCTTCAACGGGGTTTTCTTTGGCTCCTGACGCTCCGCAGTGCGGTGCATTTTGGGCGGCTTGCCGAACAGCACTGACATAGGCAGATCGATCGGATGGGTGTCGAACTCGCGGTCGTTCAGCAGCAGCGTTTTTTCCTCGGTGGCCTCACCGACCACCGCGTAGGGGCAGCGCTCACGGCGGCAGATCTCTTCAAAACGCGCGAGATTTTCCGGCGCAATCGCCAACACATAACGCTCTTGGGATTCGTTGCACCAGATCTCCAGCGGCGACATACCTGGCTCATCGTTGGGTACTTCGCGCAACTCAAAACGGCCGCCACAGCCGCCATCTTTCACCAGCTCAGGGAAGGCGTTGGACAGACCGCCCGCGCCGACATCGTGAATAAAGGCGATGGGGTTGGCCGTACCAAGTTGCCAGCAGCGGTCGATGACTTCCTGGCAACGCCGTTCCATCTCCGGGTTCTGGCGCTGTACTGAGGCGAAGTCCAAGGATTCGGTGGAGGTGCCGGAGGTCATGGAAGACGCCGCGCCACCGCCCAGGCCGATCAACATGGCGGGGCCACCGAGCACAACCAGCTTTGCGCCAGGGGAAAACGGGTGCTGCTCGATATGTTCTTCTTTGATGTTGCCGTAACCACCGGCGAGCATGATGGGCTTGTGATAGCCGCGGCGCTGACCGTCGTGATCCTGCTCAAAGGTGCGGAAATAACCGCAGATATTCGGCCGGCCAAACTCATTGTTGAAGGCGGCTCCGCCGAGGGGACCTTCGATCATGATGTCCAGCGGTGACACTATGCGGTCCGGCTTGCCGTACTGGTCTTCCCAGGGTTGTTCGTAACCCGGAATACGCAGGTTCGACACAGTAAATCCGGTAAGACCGACTTTGGGCTTGGAGCCTTTGCCCACGGCACCTTCGTCGCGGATTTCGCCGCCGGCGCCGGTGCCGGCACCCGGGAACGGCGCTATGGCTGTCGGGTGGTTATGGGTTTCCACCTTCATCAGGATATGAATCGGCTCCTGATGGAAGGCGTATTCGCCGCTGTCAGGTTTTGGATAAAAACGTCCGGCTTCAGTGCCACGAATCACGGAAGCATTGTCCGCATAAGCGGACAGCACGTTGTCCCCCGCCTGGGCGTAGGTGTTCTTGATCATCTTGAACAGGGACAGCGGCTGGTCCTCGCCATCTAATGTCCAGCTCGCATTGAAGATCTTGTGACGGCAGTGTTCGGAGTTCGCCTGGGCGAACATCATCAATTCGACATCAGTCGGGTTGCGGCCCAATTGGCGGAAGTTCTCGAACAAATAGTCGATCTCATCCTCGGCGAGTGCGAGTCCCAGTTCGGCATTGGCGACCTCAAGGGCTATGCGCCCGCCGCTGGCGATATCGACCACGTGGAGCGGACGGGGCTCGTGTTGTTCAAATAGTACCGCCGCATCATCCAGACTGGCGTAAACCACTTCCACCATGCGGTCGTGCAGTAGCGGCAGTACCGCCTTGGCATCGAAGTTACCCTGCAGGTAATACGCTACGCCCCGTTCGATACGGCGGATTTTGTACAAGCCGGCGTTATGGGCGATGTCGGTCGCTTTGGATGACCAGGGCGAAATAGTGCCCGGACGCGGCACGGCCAGAAGAAGTCCGCCGTTTAAGGCGACTTTGGCGGATTTGGGCCCATAGGTGAGTAACTGCGCCAGAAGTTCTGTTTCATGCCCGTCAAGGGTATCCACCAGATCGACAAAGTGGATATATTCGGCCGCTACATCGGTGATGCCGGGCTGGCGCTCGCGGAGAGAGTGTAGAAGTTTGTCGCGGCGGAACGAGGATAAAGCGGCAGCACCAGGCAAAATCAACATAGCTAAGAGTTTCTCAAAGACGGGCAGCAAATCGGGGTCGGCATTGTACTGCAATTGCCCGGTATGGGCAGCGGGTAAGGGACACTAAGGGGACGTTTACATAAACGACCTAGCTTCAAGACCTCGGTTTCAGAGACTCCCTTCTATATTCAAACGTTGTCTAACGCACAGATTTTTATACTGATTTCGCGCCAAATACAGGAAAATGCGTCAGTCCGCAAGCTAGGCAGCTCGGCTTCGTTCAGATAAAATTGCGCAAAATTTGCTCAAATTCACATTTTGGTGTCGTCGGATACAACAAAAACCAACAGGACAACTAACGACACACAACAGAAAGAAAGAGGGCTTCTAGGTCAATGGAACTGAAAAAGCGTAGGCATAAGATGCTGAACCTCGTATGGCGTGGCCTGCGACGGTTTGCGCAACAGATCAAACTGCTAACCCTGGCGGCAGCCTTGTCGGCGCCACTGGTCAGCAGTCGTACGCCTACGACCCTCGAACAAATCCAGTCCAGCGGCAAGCTCACCATCATCTCCCGCAACGGCCCCACCACCTACTACGAAGGCACCGACGGCTTTACCGGCTTCGAATACCACCTCGCCAAGACCTTTGCGAAGCGTCTGGGTGTTGAGCTGGAGATCGTTGAAGAAGAAGACCTCAACCGCCTGCTCGACAACGTAGGTGAGAGCGGTCATTTTGCCGCCGCCGGGCTGACGGTCACCGAGCGCCGCAAGCGCAATGTGGCGTTCAGCCATCCCTACATGTCAGTGACTCAACAGCTGATCTACCACGCTGGCGACCCGCGCCCCAATTCGGTCGAGGATCTGATCGGTAAACATATTCTGGTAGTGAACGGCAGCGCCCACGCCGAACGCCTGCGCGAGTTGCAGAAGCAACATCCGGAGCTGGTCTGGGAAGAGCGCCACGATGTGGAAATGCTCGATCTTCTGGAGATGGTCCACAACCGCAAAATTGATTACGCCGTGGTGGATTCAAACGCGTATGACCTCAACGCTGCAGTTTATCCGAAAGCAAAGGTGGCCTTCGCGATCAGCGAGCCGGAACCTCTGGCCTGGGCGTTTCCATTGTCCAAAGACACCAGTCTGCTGGACGCCGCCAATGAGTTTTTACTCACCATGGAACAGAGCGGTGCACTGGTGGATATGCGCGAACGCTTCTACGGCGGCCACGGGGATATCGACTACAACAATGCTCTGGTGTTTGCCCGCCGGGTGAAGGAGCGCCTGCCGCAATGGCGCGACAAGATCAAAGCCGCTGCGGAAGAACACGAGTTGGATTGGCTGTTGATGGCGGCACTGAGTTACCAGGAGTCCCACTGGGATCCCGAAGCCACATCGCGAACCGGCGTGCGCGGCTTCATGATGCTCACCCTCTCCACCGCCAAGGAAATGGACGTTAAAAACCGCCTGAATCCGGACCAGAGCATCGCCGGCGGTACGCGCTATTTTCGCAAGCTGCTTGATCGCATCCCTGCCAGCGTCACCGGCCAAGAGCGCATGTGGCTGGCATTGGCGGCCTACAACATCGGCTACGGCCACCTGGAAGACGCCCGCGTACTGGCGCAGCAACACGGCGCCAACCCGAATCGCTGGTCGGACGTCAAAGACTATCTGCCGCTGCTGTCGAAACGACAGTATTACAAATTCACCAAACACGGCTACGCCCGCGGCCAGGAGGCCGTGGACTACGTCCAGAACATCCGCAACTTCTATACGATCCTGGCGTGGAACGATCTGGAGCGCGGCCATATGACGGCCCTCGCCATGACCAACAAACCCGAGCCCAAAGAAGACGATTTCAATTTCGTTATCAGCGAGGCGATTGCAAATCAGCAGTTCGCCTACCGCGCCATCACCAAGTCCATGTAATGCTCAGTTGGAGCCCGCCTTGTCTGCGCGGGCCTGCTCCCTGCGCATCTGAAAAAATGCCCGCATGATCTCCGCGGCCTCCTCCCCGCAAACATCTCCTGTAACTTGCAACCGATGATTCCAGTGGTTGGCATCAGCGAGATTGAGCTGACTTACTAATGCACCAGCTTTGGGTTCCGGTGCGCCAAATACCACCCGTGCGATACGCGCGTGCACCATGGCACCGACACACATAGTGCAGGGTTCAATGGTGACGTACAGAGTCGCGCCAGGGAGACGGTAGTTACCGCAGGTGCGGGATGCCTCGCGCAACGCCACTATCTCCGCATGGGCGGTGGCATCACAGGTACTGATGGGCCGATTCCACCCCTGCCCTAGCACTTCGCCATCGCGCACCACCACAGCTCCCACGGGCACTTCACCCGCAGCGGCGGCCTGCGCGGCCAAGTCCAGGGCCATGCGCATATAAATTGCGTCCTCAGCCACCCTGCTCCCCCTCGGTGACAGGCCCTATATATGTAAAGCGCGCGACGGTTTCACCGCCGATGGACACTGATTCGAGAAACATTGGCAGCGGCCGTACCCAAAGGCTGCCGTCGCCATAGAGGCAGCGATACACCACTAGGTACTCCTCCGTTTCCGAATGGCGCGCAACACCGAAGACTTCATAATCCCGCCCCTTGTAATGGCGATAACGCCCAGGCGGGAGTGATTCATGAGGATGAGGAATAGTCGACATAATCAATGCTCGTATCTGGCGGTGGCTCAGCCACACCGATAAAGATGCTGTTTTTAGAAATTATCCAATGTGGCGCCTAACACCGCTACCGCACGCATCCGCGCTTATCGATCGGGGGCCGAGCTGGTATCATGCGCCACCTCAGCCAGCCACGGGGTTTCCCATGTTAGACCAAAATAGTATTGCCCAACTTTCGCAGCTAAAAAAAGAAATCCTTGCCAGCAAGGACTATGCGGAGGGAATTGTAGTCGGTGCAAACGGGCGTTTTGGTTTTGTGAAACTTGACGATGGCCGCACTGCTTTTCTCAACCCCGAGCGCATGCAACATGTGCTGCCGGGTGACCGCATTAAAGTCAATGTGGTGAAAAATGATAAAGACCAGCTGGAAGCGGAACTGGAAAAACTCTTATCGGTAGGCACCGGTCAGTTCGTCGGCCGCTACAAAATCAAAGGCAATAATCATTTTGTGCAAGCGGATGAACAAGGTGCGCGCTGGCTGTTTATCCCGCCTCCGCTGCGAAAAAAATGTCAGGAAAATGACTGGGTTCTCGCTGAGCTGAATAAACATCCGTACGACGACGGCAAAGCGTCAGTCAAAATCGTAGCCCGCCTCGGCGGCGATGACGACGATTTTATTCATCACAACATCACCATTGCGCAATTCGGTCTCCACCGCATCTGGTCTCGTGACGCGACTGCGCAAGCCGAGGAAATTCGCAAAAAAATCGATATTGCAGCGCGTAAAGATTTTTCCGAAATACCGTTTGTCACCATCGACTCAGCCTCAACCCGCGATATGGACGACGCTATATTTGTCCGCCGCCAAAATGATGGTTGGGAGTTGTACGTCGCCATTGCGGATCCCGGCCATTTTGTCGCGCCGGGCACGCCAATCGCGAAAAGCGCGCGTGGCTTTGGCCAGAGTGTTTATCTGCCCGGCAAATCCCTGTCGATGTTGCCAGAAAATCTCGCCAACGATGTTTTTTCCCTGCTGCCCGGAACTCCCCGCCCCGCTCTCGTAGTGCGCATTAATATCAAGGCGGATGGTAGCATTGAAAATTACGAATTCGAATTCGGCAAAATTCAATCGCGGGAAAAATTGTCCTATCAGGATGTCGGCGCCCTGTTGCGCGGTGACGATATTCAAGTATCCACTGACGAGACAGTAATTGCATCCCTGCGCGAAGCCAATCTTCTCACCCTTGCTCGCCAAGGCTACCGCCAAAAGAATCACTTGGTTTATGAAGAGCAGCCGGATTACGACCTGATCGTCAATAAAAAAGGTCAGTTGGAAGGCGTGCAAAAGCGCGAACGCAATGATGCCCATCGCGTTATCGAAGAAGCCATGCTGTGCGCCAATATCTGTGCCGGTGATTTTCTCGCGCAGCACAAAACCGGTGTATTCACCACGCATTTGGGTTTCCGTCCCGAACGTATCGGTGAAGTGCGCGCGGTCTTGCGTGAAGATTTGGGCGAGAATTTTAATTCCGAAAATATCAATGAATTGCAGGGGCACGTTGAGTTTATCCATTCCCTGCAGAACTCCACCGAGCATCGCTATCTGCTCGCGCCGCTGCGCCGCATGATGCAGAACAGTGAAGTGAGCACCGAGACCGATCCGCACCTGTCCATGGGGGTAAAACATTACGCCACCATCACTTCACCCATCAGACGTTACGTCGATCTCTGCAACCACTGGTCGATCATGCAAATTCTCGCAGGCAAACAAGCGCAGCAAATGCCGCAGAAAGTGCTGGATCAACTGCGCGAAACGCTGCAACAGGGACGCCAAGCCTCCCGCCAGTTGGAGCAGATTCTGGTGGGCAATTATCTGTCCGACAAACTCGGCCTCGAAGGCGATGGCGTTATTCGGATCGTTACCCAGCAGGGCTTCGGCGTGAAATTGCTGGAAACCGGTTTTGAAGGATTTGTGCAGATTCCCAAAAAAGTGGAAAAAGTCTTTGACGCAAAACGTATGACACTGCAAATCGGCGATAAACGTTTTGCTCTCGACGATGTCGTCAAAGTGCGTGTCACTGGTGTCGATCTCGGCAAGCGCCGAGTGCAAATGACATTGACGGAGGGCTTGCAAGAATCTGCGGAAGGCGAAACTGTCGAAGCGGACAACACTGAGGAAACCTTATTACAGGAATAAAAAGCAGGAATAAAAAAAGCGCCCTTACGGGCGCGGAAGGATGCAACCTGCTGTTGAGCGCGCAAGCGCCACTCAATTTTTTTCCATTTGAAAATACACACGCTGCGCCATGGCTAAATAGGGGACGGGTCGCCCGTCCTTTATCACCGGACTGAATTTCCAGCGTTTCACCGCATTTATTGACTCTTTATCAAAAACCCTGGGTGGCTGCGCCGCCAAAATCTGCACGTTGGTGGTTGCCCCCGTCTCCGTCACATCAAATTGCACATCGACATAACCTTCAATGCCGCGATTTGCCGCTGCCTGGGGATAATTAGGCTGAACCAGCATGGTGGCCACTGGCGTATCGCCGAAACCGCCGGTGAGGCCAGGGCGCGCGGTCGGTGGCGGAAAGGTCGGCGGTGGCATAACCCCAACTTCCGGCGGCGACAAATCTATCGTTATTTTTGGCGGTTCCGGTTCAAACTCTACCTTCTTTGGCGGCTCGGGCCGCTTATAGAGAACTTGCGGCGGTGGCGGCTCCACCATGACCGGATCGGGCACGCGATAAATTTCCTCCGGGGGCGGCGGCATTTCCTTGGCGCGGATCAACCGCTCCATACCCCACAATAATCCCAGCGTGGCAATAACAGCTGCAGGCGCCACCACCAGTGCCCGTAGCACCGCCAATTCGCGGAACATTAAAGCTTGGTGTTTTTCATGAGTGAATAAAACGCTCATTGGATTTTCTCCAGATTGTGCTGCGAATTTTTGTTTTGTGCAGCGATCGGTTTAGTTCGCATCCTCAATCAATCTGAATTCAAAAACTTCGCTCATGCCATGCAGTGTTTGCTCGCGCGGAGCATAGCGATACTGTCGCACAGCGTCCGCGGCGGCCTTGTCAAAAATGCCGCGCGGTTCAGCGCGAATAACTTTTATTTGCGCGGTTTCGCCATTGGGAAGCACGCTGAACGTAACTTCCACCACGCCTTCCCGCGCTCGTCGCAACGCCCTCTGAGGGTATTCCGGGATGATTTTTATCAGCGGCAGGATTTGATCATGTGACACCTTTACAAGTGGTGCTTCCAGAACGGGATCAAGTGTTGCGACAGGTGTAAAAACTTTGTCTTGATCCAGTTGAATAATGGTGCGGGGAAATTCTGGCAAAGAATCGTGGACACTTTTGTCGCCGCCCAAAAAATCTGCATCCCCGATTGCGGCAACATCCTTCACATCGTCCGCCGCCGAAATCACCAGCGGTTGCAGCATATACTCAACCTTTTTAGTCTTAATTTTTTGCGTCAATTGCAAACCCGACACACAAAACAGGACGAGAAAAAATACCAGTGCGTGCAGCCAAAATTTCGCAGGTTTTGTCTGGCGAATCCGCGTACCGTCCAACACCGCGGCGATGCGGTCGTAATGAGTATGGGACTCCGTTAGCGCGACTGCCCCGGCAAAGGTCTGGCTGGCCGCCATATCCAAAAGATCGTCGGCATAGTCCGAGCGGCGACCTTCGAACGCGATGACCACATCGTCACAGGCAAGCTCTGCCAACCACTCCAATTTCTTTAAGAGTTTCCATGCGGGTGGCAGTATCCAAAGCAGTGCCACCACACCATAAGCCAACTGCTTGACGAACCAATCACAGCGCGCCACATGCGCAATTTCATGCAACAGAATGCGGCGCAGACGATGCTCGTCCCATAACAAACTTTCTCGCGGTAACAGAATCCACGGTTTAAAAAGCCCAACGGTAAGCGGCGTAGTAATTTGATCTGAATAGCGCAGGTGAATACGGCGTTTAATCTTTAAGCTGGAACTCAGGTTTGGGAGCAATTCTTCATGACTGACAACGGAAAGCGTTCGCGCTTTTTTCATCAACCCGAAGACTTGGCGAATCTGCAGCAAACGCCGTAATAAAATAAAAGCGCTACAAATCAGACAACCACTGCCGAGCAGAGTAAATATGCGACTGGCGGAATCCTGGTGATACGACCAATAAAGATCTCCTGCAAAATCAGACGGCAAAAGATACAGATGCACACCAGGAATCCGGTCAACCAAAAACGGCACCAACATAAGACTGAATAACACTAACAACAGCAATGCATGAAGAACGGCGGCAGAAGTATTGCGGCTGCGCGACAACAGAAATGCGGTCAAAATTAATAAAAACCATAATTTGACGACCGTCAGCCCCACCAGATTAACAACGTCGATTGCCATAGGTGTCTCCTTCAGAGAGACCGTAAGAGTTCAGTCATCATTATTTTTGCGCGATTTCAAACGCTGAATTTTGCGCTCGATTTCTTCAATTTCCCTGGCGCTCATGGTGTCCGCCTCCATATCCAGCAAGGCGCTGACCGCGCGCGCTGGCGAGCCTTTGAAAAAAGTTTTCAACAGCCGCCCTAAAGCTGATTCCTGCGCTTTTTCTTCCGCGACGCTTGGAAAATACATATAGCGCGCACCTTCCTGGCGAAATTGCACAAATCCTTTTTCCACCAAGCGAGCCAAGAGCGCGCGCACGGCGGAATAACTTGGCGGATCCGGCAAGCCCTCCTGAATTTCCTGCGCCGAACAGGGCTGGCGCTCGTAAAGCACATCCATGATCTGGCGCTCGCGGCGGCTCAATTGCTGTAGTGAAGGCGGCATAAACATTCAGCTCCGGATGATCTCTGTGCTAAATTTGTAGCACCATGCTAAAAATTTAGCACCTTCAGCCGAGAGGTCAAGAAAATAGAAGGAAAAATGTTATTCAGCTCACAAGGACGGCTGCAGATGGGGAGAATATTAAACGGCGGGCATAAAAAAACGGGCCTGAAGGCCTAATGCCAGTCAGTTAAGCTGACTGGCATTTTTATTGGGTGTGATTTTTGTTGGGTATCGTTGAGGTCTTCGCTTTACCGCTCTGGGATAGTGCCGGTCGCGGCGGTGGGGTAATACGAAC
>Ga0065721_10004031_pt1 | contig 46530 bp, 43 predicted proteins | sample Mesricmetagenome_FD_59108 | JGI IMG/M metagenome (GOLD analysis project Ga0065721, IMG submission 59108) | Mesophilic microbial community from rice straw/compost enrichment Sample: eDNA_1 v2 (version 2) | ecosystem: Engineered > Solid waste > Grass > Composting > Bioreactor | place: USA: Davis...
CGGCCTTGGCGCGCGTCTCGGCCGAATCCGCCACCGCGACCATCAAGTGGCCGGAGGAGTGCTCGACCTTATCGGCGAAGACCATGATCCAGCGCTCGGCACCTTGCAGCCCGTCGCGATAGCGCGCCAACAGTTCTCGTCGTCTCTGGTTTCCCCGCAGGAGCTTCGCGAGCTGCGCCCGACCAATCGCAGCGTGCAACTCGTCCAGCCGGTAATTGAAACCGGGGCGGGCGATATCGTAGCCGGCGCGTCCATGGTGACGCTCCCAGGACGAGCGCGTCATGCCATGACTGCGCAGCATTTCGATGCGCTCACAGAAGTCGTCGCGGTTCGTCACCAGCATGCCGCCTTCGCCGCACGCCAGGTTCTTGTTGGCGTAAAAAGAAAATGTGCCGAGATCGCCGATGCTGCCGGCCATCACGCCGTGCGGCTCGCGCCCCTGGGAATTGTGATAAGCGGCGCCCAGGGCGTGACACGAATCCTCGATCATCGCCAGGCCATGTCGCCTGCACAGCTCGACCAGCTCGCTCATGCGGGCGAGATTGCCGCCGTAGTGCATGGGAATGATGGCCTTGGTCCGGGGCGTGATCAGCCGTTCGACNTNAGCCGGATCGAGGGTNGGCTCCGCCAGGCTGCAGATATCGGCAAACACGGGNGTCGCGCCGGNCAGCAAGGTCATGTTGGCGGANGCAATGAAATTTATCGCGGGCTGGATCACCTCATCGCCTGGACCGATCCCGATCGCATGCATTGCCAGATGTAGAGCGGCGGTCGCGCTGGAGACCGCGTAGGCATGTCGCGCCGATTGCATTTCCGCGAATTCGCGCTCGAAAGCGGCGACTTCGGGGCCCATGGAAAGCCATCTGCTGGCGATGACGCGTTGCGCGGCATCTGCCTCCTCGACTCCGTAATCCAGTACGGATAAAGGAACGCGCCACTCTGCCAAGTTTCGGTACTCCTGCCCCCAGCGGGAATCCGGCGAGTGCCGGATGCTGTGTTGCAGAGTGTACCTTGTAGGATCCGGCTTAAGGAGCGCGGCGCCGGTCAAGGCGAGCCGATTTCCGATTCCGGCAGATAGCTCGTGCTCGGGGGAGGCTCATCGGGCGGATTCGTGACCAGGCTGACGGTCGCCATGGCGCCCGCGATCAAAGCGAGCAGCAGCAATGCCCAGTGGCGCCAACGCCAGAGCCGTCGGGCCCATTCGCCCGAGGCAGACCAGGCGCTCCCATCCCGATGCAGCACTGCTCGACTGAAAGCCATCGCTACCCCCGCGGCGCGCGTAACTACCGCCGCGGGTGCAATTGAGCACCTCTACAGTGGCAACTCCATAAGGGGAAGTTCCAGGCGCCGCAGCGATGAAACGCGCCATCGCCCTCGGAAGTTGCACGGCACAACCGCGCAACTTACTTGAATACGCCTCGTGGCAGCGCCGCCAGCAAGCGCAATGCGCCTTTGAATTTCCGCAGTCCCGAGCCTCGCGACTGGAAGGCTCCGCGATAGGTCCGCAGACCGGCCCGTACCTGGCCAGCTTTCGCCAAAGAAATCGCCGCGTCGATATGCGCTTTGATGAGACGTTCCTGATACGGCGTCACGTCGCGCTCGCGAGTGACATGCGGTGCCAGTGCTTTCAATCCATTGAGCTCGTCGACTGGCGCCGCTCCCTGACCCGGCGTGCCATTGCTGCCCGGCTCGCGCACCAGGGCCAGCACTTCGTCGGTGAACACGACCATGCCTCGCATGAACGCCTGCAGCGCGAAGCTCGTGTCCGCGCCGGGTCCGAGGCTGGGCTCGAGCCGCAGGTTCTGGATCGCGTTTCGACGAAACATCATGACCTGCAGGTAGGCAGGAATGTCGCTGCAGCTCACCAGCGCACCGAACGCCCGCTCTTTCGGAATGCGGCCGTACGCATGCGGCGCGTCGCGCAGCAGGACCGGGCGCTTGATCTCGGGGTAATTCCTGAACTGCTCGCCGATCATCTTGCCGGTGACGTGATCGACGTGCACGAAATTGCTGAAGGCGCAGGCGATCTCCGGGTCGGCGGCGAGATAGTCATGCATGCGTTCGACGAACGCGGGGCTCCAGCGGTCGGTGGGATATAGAAAAGTGATGAATTCGCCGCGCGCCGCGTCCAGACCGGCGTTGCAGGCGCTCGCCATGCCTTCGTGCGGCCGTTGGATGTACTGAATTCGCGCATTCCTGAAACGGCCGACCACTTTGGCCGTGTCATCGGTCGAGCCGTCGTCGACCACGATGATCTGCTCGACCCGAACGGTCTGCGCGAGGATGGAATCGAGCGCCTCGCCGAGCAGCGTGCCGCAGTTGTAGCTGGGCACGATGACGGTGATCGAGGCGCGGGGGCGGGGAGCGGAAGTGGGTTCGGGCGTGGCCATGCCGCGCATTCTACCTGCGCGTCGATGGCAGCATCAGCTGTGACCCGTCAGAGAGAGGGCACGGCCGGGGCGAACGCGCTTTCCTGTCCTTCGACCGATGGCAAGAACTTCGGGGTGATGCGCGCTTTGGCCCGCTGCTCGAAGGCATAGCCTGCCGCGAGCAGCACATCCTCGGACCACGGTGCTCCGATGAAGGACATTCCCAGCGGCAGGCCTTTGTGCTCACCCATCGGCACGGTGAGGTGCGGGTAGCCGGCCACGGCGGGCAGGGAAGTGAAGGAGCCCGGCGAGCGAGTGCCATTGATGGAATCCACGCGCGGTGCCACGCCCGTGCTCGGCGCGACGATCAGATCGAGCTTGTGCTCGGCAAGCATTCTCAAGATCCCTTGCACGCCTGCGAGCCGTTTGCCGTCGGCGCGCGCGGTCATGTACTTCGCATCCGTCAGCGGCGGCATGCCGTTCGCTTTCTCGAAGATGTCCTGACCGAACAGCGCCAGCTCCGCCGGCGTCTTCTTGTTGAACTCGATCAGCTGCTCCAGCGAGCGCACCGGGAGCTTAGCCGGCGAGCCGGCGAGATACGCGTTCAGGTCGGCCTTGAACTCGGTGTGCAGGACCATGTCCTCGGCCGCGTCCACGCCGTCCAGCTGCGGCAGCTTGATCTCGATCAGCGTGGCGCCGCCTTCCTTCAGGTGATTCAACGCGCGCTCGTACACGGGCGTGACATAGCCATTTCTCCCCGGCTCGAAACGCAACACGCCGATTCGCTTGCCATTCAGGGCAGTGGGCACGAGGCCCTTGGTGTAATCGGACTTGGCGCAGCCGGCGGAAGGCGGATCGCACGCGGGGGCATCGCCGACCAGCGCGGCCAGCAGTAACGCGGCGTCTTTGACGTTGGTCGTCATCGGGCCCGCCGTGTCCTGGCTGTGCGCGATTGGAATGATGTACTTGCCCGAGAGCAGGCCCAGGGTCGGCTTCAAGCCCACGATGCCGTTCATGGCCGAGGGGCAGATGATGGAACCGTCGGTTTCGGTTCCCACGGCAACCGGCGCGAGAGCCGCAGCGATCGCAGCGCCACTGCCAGCACTCGATCCGCAGGGCGTACGATCGAGCACATACGGATTCTTGGTCAGGCCGCCGACCGCACTCCATCCGCTGGTCGAGTTGCGAGAGCGAAAGTTCGCCCACTCGCTCAGGTTGGTCTTGCCGAGGATCACGGCGCCGGCCGCACGCAAATTCGCGACGATCGGCGCATCGCGCTTGGTCAGATTGCCCATCAACGCCAGCGAACCGGCGGTCGTGGGCATGGGATCGGCGGACTCGATGTTGTCCTTCAGGAGCACCGGGATCCCGTGCAACGGGCCGCGTGGACCCTTGGTCTGCAGTTCCTTGTCGAGCGCCCGCGCTTGCTTGAGGGCGTCGGGATTGATGGCAATGATGGAACGCAGTTGCGGACCATTGCGGTCGATGGCCTCGAACCGCCGCGTGAAAGCCTCCACCAGCTCGACCGACGTGGTCTTGCGCGAGTCCAGATCGCTGCGCAGCTCGCTCAACGTCCGAGTGTCGGGCTCATCCGCTGCGTGCACGGCGCCGGCGGCGATCGACAGCGTGGCCAGCATGCCCATTGAACGACGCAGCGACGTCCCGAAGATCCCCTTCATAGACAGCATTATTGGTTTCCACCCGCGCCAGATTGGCTTTGGCGGGAACATATATCCAACCTGCGGCCCAGCGACAAGGAGCAGGGGGTGTGGGTGGGGGACGCGGCTGTTTTGCGCATGGCCCGTTCAGCTTCGCGAGTCGCCCGAATCGGGCTAGTTCATCTTCGTGTCGTCATGCTGCGACTCGCGTCACATATTCGTCGGGGCAGTGGGTGCGCGACGTCACAGTTGTCGTTCCCCGGTGGCCGTGTCGACTCGAACGATTGTGACAACGTCGGTGTTTGCCCTGTACAGCAACCCGACACTAGCGCGACATAAGTGACCGCGACATAGTGCGTCCCGGCTCGAGCAGCGGGCGGTTGACGGTTTCAAGGGAGCACTCGATGAAGCGCATTGTCCTGGCAACGGTGTTGACGGCCGGTTTTGCTTGCACGGCTCACGCCGGACTGGTGTCGGTTGGATTCAACGATTTCGACGCTTCGCCCGACTTCTCTTATGCCAATTACGAGAACGCGGGTTATTCGATGGACCAGTGGCAGAAGTGCGACCGCTCGTACAACGGCTCGTCGGTCGCGATCTCGTCGGCCTCGCTCTGCACCTACGAGACCAACTATGCGAAGGACTATCCGGACGCGCTGCTCTCGGACCGCGCATTCAACGGTTCGGGACTGCTGACCGCTTACGGCCCCCTGCAGATCACGGCCGATGGCGAGTTCACGCTCAACAGCGTCGACCTGCTCAGCGGCCTGAACAATCACGGCATGTCGCTGCGCTTCGATGCTTATCTGAACGGCGTGCTCACCGCGACCTCCGATGTTTATTTTCCGGCGGCGGATCCGTCCAATTACGCCGCGTGGGTGGGGGGCCAGAGCTGGTTGTTCGGCTTCGACGGCCTCGGCCTGGGCATCATGGATACGCTGATCATCTCCGGCATTCCCGGCATCCGGGGCGACGGCAAGTTCTTCCTCGACAACCTGGTGGTCGATGCCGCGAATGTTCCGGAGCCGGGCACGATGGCGTTGTTCGCCGTCGGCGGGCTGGGGCTGCTCGCGAGCCGCCGCCGCAAGCGCGCCTAACTGCCCAATCTGTCCGGATCGCGCCAGGCGCGCTCGAAAGGCAACCGCCAGGCGCGCGGCGCGATCAATTGGTGGATCGCATTCGGCCCCCACGATCCTTGCGGATAAGGCCGGATCGGCGGCGGATGCTCCAGCAGCGTCGTCGACAGCGCCCACAGCCGTTCGATACCGTCGGCCGTGGTAAATAACGTGCGATCGCCGCGCATCGCATCCAGGATCAAACGTTCGTAAGCCTCCAGCACGTCGCCGATCAGGCCGGTGTCGCGCATGGCAAATTGCAGGCTGAGCTTGTCGAGCCGCATGCCCGGGCCGGGCCGCTTGCCATAGAACGACAGCGACATCTTCGACTGATCCGCCAGGTCGAAGGTGAGATGATCGGGGCCGCGCTCGCCGATGCCCGAGCCGGCCGGAAACATGCTCTTGGGCGGCTCGCGAAACGCAATCGAAATGATGCGCTGGCCCTCGGCCATGCGTTTGCCGGTGCGCAGATAGAACGGCACGCCGGCCCAGCGCCAGTTATCGATCACGCACTTCAGCGCGATGAACGTTTCGGTCTCGGACTGCGGATCCACACCATCCTCGGAGCGATATCCCGCGTACTGGCCACGCACCACGTCGCCCGGCTGGATGGGCAGCATGCTGCGGAAGACTTTGTATTTCTCCTCGCTGATCGGGATCGGTTCGAGAGAAATCGGCGGCTCCATGGCCACGAACGCCAGAATCTGAAACAGGTGCGTGACGACCATGTCGCGGAACGCGCCGGTCGCCTCGTAAAACGCCGCGCGAGTCGCCAGGCCGATGCTTTCGGGCACGTCGATCTGGATGTGATCGATGAAGTTACGATTCCAGATGGGCTCGAACAGACCGTTGGCGAACCGGAACGCGAGAATGTTCTGGGCCGGCTCCTTGCCGAGGAAATGATCGATGCGAAAGATCTGATCTTCCTTGAACACCTGGTGCAGCTCCGTGTTCAGCTTCACGGCGCTCGCCAGATCCACGCCGAACGGCTTTTCCATGACGATGCGGGCACGCTCGACCAGGCCGGCCTCGCCCAGCATGCGCACGGCCGACAAAGCGGCATTCGGCGGCACACTCAGATAGTGCAGGCGCCGGCTCTCGCCTGTGAAGGTGGCCTCGGCACGCTCGACTGCGGCCTTCAGCGCTGCCGGCCCGGCGCTGATCGGCACATAGTCCAGATTGTTCGCAAAGTCCTGCCATACCGAATCGGCCATGGGCCGCGCCGAGAATTCCTTCAGGGCTTCATGCGCCAGCGCGCGGAAGCTGTCCCGGTCGAGTTCGTGGAGCGAGACGCCGATGATGCAGCAGCCGGGAATGAAGCCGGCATTGGTCAGATGAAACAGGCCGGGCAGCAGCTTGCGCCGGGCCAGGTCGCCGGTGGCGCCGAACAGCACCACCACCTGCGGAAAACGCGGGCCGACGCCAGGAGGAATCTTTGCCATCGAGCTCGTCCGAAGCAGTTGAACGAGCAGGATAGCGCAGCACCCGCAGCCTGCTGATCGCCGGATACCGCAGCTCCAGCGCAGACTTTTGTCGGCCAATTCGCTAGATTGTTCGCATAACGAGCCCTTGCAGGGACGAGCAGGCGCCGACGCGCCGTAGGATGGGGGACAGAGCATGTCGCACAATCGCGCCGCTTACGCCGTCTTGTGGGGTGGCCTCGTCGCCGGACTCATTGATATCACTTACGCGGTCGGCTTCTCGGCCACGCGCGGCGTGCCACCCATGCGCATTCTTCAATCGGTCGCCAGCGGACTGCTGGGTTCGCCTGCGTATCAGGGAGGTGCAGCCACGGCGACCCTGGGCCTGGCATTGCACTTCGTGCTGATGATGATCATCGCTGCGATCTACTATCTCGCGAGCACCCGACTGCGTTTCCTCCTGACGCGGCCGGTCTGGTCGGGCGCGTTGTACGGATTTCTCGTTTACTGGGTGATGAATCTGGTCGTGCTGCCGCTCTCGGCGTTTCCGAGCGAGGTCAAGTTCGTGCCCTTCCTGGTCGTTACCAGTCTGATCGTGCATGCCTTCGGCATCGGCGTGCCGATCGCGATCGCCAGTCGCAAGGCGCAGCTGGCGGGCTGAACCGCGCCCTGGGCGCCAGTTCCGATCGATTCGTTATCTATTAATACATTGTTACCGACGCGACCGGGCTGCGAACGGTGGATTGCGCCGTCGCCGGCCACGGTTCGTGCTCCGTCGCTGACTGTGTCACAACCGTTTCGTGACTGACCCGTTGACCGTGTCGGTCCTAGATTGCAGCTGCCCTCAGGGAGGGGCGCGGCATGCGGTCTTTGCACATGAAACATTGGTTGGGGTGGGTCACGGCGCTCGGCAGCGTGGCCTTGAATGTTCCGGCGTTCGCTCAGGATTCCAACGGCTCCGCCGAACGCAAGCTCGAAGAGGTGGTGGTCACGGCACGCAACCGGTCGGAGCGGTTGCAGGAAGTGCCGATTCCCATTTCCGTCGTGAGCGGCGCGACGCTGGATCGCGATCGCACCTTCACTGTGGCCGAACTGAGCCAGCGTGCGCCCGGTCTGACTGCAACCACACCGAATGCGCGCCGCTCCGGCATCTCCATTCGCGGCATCGGCAAGACCAGTGGCAACGACAACATGGAGCCAGCGGTCGGCGTGATCGTGGACGACGTGTTCCTCGGGCATGTCGGCATGACCTATCAGGACTTCACCGATCTGGAGCGCGTGGAGATTCTGCGCGGGCCGCAAGGCACCTTGCTCGGCAAGAACACCTCGCTAGGTGCGATCAAATACACCAGCCGCGCGCCATCGTTCTCTGCGCAAGCCAGCGTCGAGCTCGAAGGAGGCTTGAGCACGGACTCGTACAAGGCGCGCGGCTCGTACTCCAACGCGCTCGTCGACGATCTGCTGGCGTTCCGCGCTTCGGCGTTCGTCGACAATCAGGAAGGTGATATCGAGAACGTGGCCAACGGCGGGCACTGGCACGCACGCAATCGCTACGGCGGGCGCCTGCAGTTCCTGCTTCAGCCGAGCAGCACGCTGTCGGTCAAGCTCAACCTCGACGGCGCCTTCACCCACGAGAACAGCAATACCAAGCCGTTCATGGTCGACCCGACCACGCTGAACGACGGCTCGTTGCGCGCGACGACGTACACGACCCGCCTGGCTCGCGACTATTTCGGTGGGTACACGCCGATCATCGGCTCGTGGGACAAGATCGAGCTGGACATGGCGCGGCCGCTGATCACCGACAATTACGGTGCGTCCGCGGTCGTGACCTGGAACGCCGGCCCGGTGGAGCTGACCTCCATCACGGCGGCGCGCTGGTTTCATTTCGACGCGAAGAACGATCAGGAACAGACGCGGTTTGCAATCGCACGCAGCGGTACGCGGGTCGACACGCGTCAGATCTCACAGGAATTTCGTCTCTCCGGCGAGATCGGCGATCGCATCGAGTATCAGACCGGGATCTATCTGTTCAACATCGACACGGAGACCACCAGCCGCAATACCTATGGAGCGGATGCGGGTGCGTTCTATGCAAGCGATTCGCAGTATCGCTCGCTGAACACCGCAGCAGGTCGCCAGTTCTTGCAAGCATCGTTGCGCGATGTGTTCGCCGTTACGAACCAGCAGCCAGTGTCGGACAGCGCGGCCGTATTCGGCCAGGTGAACTGGCATCTGACCGAGCGTGCGAGTCTGACGCTGGGCTTGCGGCAGACCTGGGAATACAAGACCAGCGAGGTCTATCGGCGTACGACGCTGCTCGATGGCTCGCCGCTCGTTTCGACCGGCAATGCCACGGCCGATGCCATTCGCGCGGCGCAGACCGGTGCCGATTACGGGACGATCGTTGGACAGCGTATCAAGGATGATGCCATTGCCTGGCTGATCAATCCCAGCTTCCAGTGGACCGACCAGGTCTTGTTGTACGCGTCGGCGAGTGCCGGCGAGAAGTCCGGGGCGGTGGCGTTCGACAACAACGGCGGGCTTGCGAACGTCGAACCGGAGAAGTCGTTGAACTTCGAGGCGGGCGTGAAGAGCCAGCTCTTCGACGAGCTGCTGACGTTGAACGTCAACGTCTATTACACCCGCGTGCGGGATTATCAGAACGTCACGAGCGAGCCGGATCCAACGTCGCCGACGGGTTTCAGCTCGCGGCTCGGCAACATCCCCGAGATTCGCGCGATCGGCACCGAGTTCGACGCCGCGCTTCGTATTGGCGAGAACCTGCAGATCACCGCCGGTGGCGCCTACAACGAGGCCGAGTACACCGACTGGTCGACGGCCACGTGCCCGCGCTCGTTCCCGTCTTCAGTGCCGGTCTGCAACAACACCGGTCGTCAGATCGTCGGTGCGCCGCACTGGACCGGCATCTTCGGTTTCGACTATCAGCTGCCGCTCGCCTCGGGTTTCGGTGCGCATTTCTTCGGCAACCACGTGTATCGCTCCCGGCACAACCTGGAGCAGCTGCTCTCGCCCTATGGCGAGCAGTCGGGCTATTCGCTGACCGATCTGGGGGCCGGGATCACGCACGAGACGGATTCGGCGAAGTACGAGCTGAGCATCGTCGCGAAGAACGCGTTCGACACCAGGTACACCACCAGCGTCAACGACTTCAGCAACAGCGCACCGGTGGGCTACGACGGCATCGGCCCGCGACGCTATGTCGGCGTGATTCTGCGCTCCAGCTTCTGATTACCGGGAACTCACATGGACAATTTCGCTCCTGGCCGCTTGTTGGTTGTCCACGGCGCCCACGCCGATGGCTTCGTTGCGCCTCCGATCGATGATGTTGTTGCACATCGACCGGTCGTCTTCAGAAGTTGAGCTGCAACTGCAAGCGTAATGCCTCGGCTGTGAAATTCCGATAATCGAGCCGACCCGCCCGGTTGCCCGTCACCAGGTTGGTTCGATTCATGCGGTGGTAGACGGCCGCCAGTTCCAGCGGCGCGGCGATCTGCCATTCCACACCGATCTCCAGATCGTCCACCTCGTTCATCGGCGCGTTGGTCTCGGCCTTGCTGGCGCCGTCGAAGTACTGCCACTTGATGAAGGGCAGGAACGTGCCGAAGCGATGTTCGATCTTGTACATCGCCTGCACATAGCCGCCCTGCAGAGTGGTGGGCACGATGCTATTGGTGGCGAGGTCGAGTCCCGGTGTGTTGCCCCAGTTCCATTCGGCCTGCAGGCCGAACGGCTGCGGATACCAGATCGCGCTCACCCCAACGCGCTCGTCCAGGTAGCCGAACTCGAATTCATCGGCGATGGTGGGAGTGCGGCTCACGTCGCCGGGCGCTCGATACGCGCCGGTGCTCGGCACGTATTCGCCGCTGTAGGCCTGAACGCCGAGCTCGAAGAACTGACCGCTCGCCAGCTGCCAGGGATAACTCAGCCGCGTCACGATGTGCTGACCGTCGTTGCGATCGCCACGGTTGGCCCCCTGACCGTTATACAAACCGAGCCCGAACATGCCGTAGTTGCCGCTGTGCTTGAGGCCCTGCTTGTTGATCTCCTCGAAGCGGTCTTGCACGTGCGAGGGGGTGAAGTAATAGAACACGCCGAGATCGCGCTCGTCACGGACCGCGCTGTTGAGGGCGTCGGCGCGATCGAGCGCCAGGCGGTTGGAGCTGGATTGCAGGTTCTCCCAACCGAACGGCACTTTGGACTGACCGACGCGCAGCCGGTGCACGCGATCGGTGGTCAGATAAACGTCCCCGTAGGCGTCACGCAGCTGGGCAACGTTGCCGGTCGTGCCGGCGCTGCTGGCGAAGTCGGGTTGCACATAGAAGGACAGGCGATCGCCGACGTCGCCTTGGAAGACCAGTCGGGCGCGACGAATCAGATAATTCTTGTCGGCATCGCCGAGCGAATGCTCATCGCCCACGGAGCGGTCCGACCACAGATTGATGCCCTCATCGCCGCCCAGCATCTGCGTGTATCGCGTTTGCAGATAGCCGCGGATCGAAAAGCGGCTATTGAACGGGCTGCGCGACGTGTCGGCGGCGACCGTGGGTTTGGCTTCAGCCGCAGGCTTTCCTCCAGCCGCCGGTTTTGCTTCCTGGGCTTCAGCCGCCGGTTTGGATTCAGCCATCGGCTCGGCTTCATCGACGGGTTTGAATTTGCCCAGCGGCACGCGATTCGGCCCGGGTTCGGCATAGAGCTGCCCGGTCTCGCGGTCCCTGAACAGCTCGATGGTCTCGGCGAGCGAGGGCGGAGCGATGGCAGCGGCGGCAACGGCCAGGGCGTGGGTCAGCGGAGCGGACTGTCTCTTCATCGAGTGCATTCGCGGGTGGGCGGACGCGACGCATTCTATGAACGATTTGTTGCGGATTTGTGACGGCCGGGCGAAAGATTGCAGTGGCATGACAGCCCGGCCCGGGTTGCGCAAGTCGCATGCTCATTCCCCTCCATCGGCGGCTATCAGTCCGTAACCAGGCCGCCGCCGCAAGTGACAGGCGGGTCACAGGTCCGGCGCGGCGGCGATGCCAGTCACTATTCGCCCCGGTTTCGGTCGTCGCCGGGTTAGAAATCGATCACATACGGTCCCATGCAATGCAAATAACGACACGGCATTTCGCCGCATGAGCGCGCGTCGCTAGATTGCGCCGCCCGTAGGTCTGGAAGGAAGAATCAGCATCATGCGTCGCGTCTCTGCTGCGGCCTTTGTTTCTTTGTTGAGCGTCAACCCGATTTCGACATTGCACGCGCAGGATGTGGATGCAAATGGAGCAGGCACGGACGCCGGTGTGATCGATAGCATCGTGGTGCTCGGTACCGCGCGAGAGAATACGACGGCGCTGACCAGCACCGCGCCGGTCGATGTCATCACGCCCGAGCAGCTGCGACAGACCGGTGCGGTCACCGTCAATCAGGCGCTGTCGAAGCTGCATCCGTCATTCAACTTCCCGCAAGGCCAGAACGCCGTAAAGGGGCAGGGCGTGCGTTCGGCGTCGCTGCGAGGCGTGGGGCCTGCGTACACGCTGGTGCTGGTCAACGGCAAGCGTCGTCATCTGTCGGCGCAGCTGTCCGGCACCGATCCGTGGCCGGCCGCGCAGGTCGTCGACATCAATACGATTCCGGTCAATGCGATCGAGCGGGTCGAAGTGCTGCGCGATGGTGCGGCCGCTCAGTACGGATCCGATGCGATCGCGGGCGTGATCAACATCGTGCTTCGCAAAGACGCCTCGGGCGGCGAGCTCGGCGGACGCTATGGCGGATACAGCGATGGGGGTGGCGACACGCATCAGTTGCTGGGGAATGTCGCTGCTGCCCTCGGCGAAGACGGCTTCATCAACGTCAGTATCGATCGCTTGAAGAACGACAACGTCGATCGCAGCGAGGCCGACTGGCGTCAGCTGTTCCCGAACGGCGATCCCCGCAACGAAACGTTCAACAAGAAGTACGGCCAGTGGGGCCAGTCGACCCGTGACAACTGGACCGCGCTGATCAATGCCGAGCTCGGCCTGAGCGACAGCGTGCGCGCCTACGGCTGGGCCAACTACGCCGACAAGTCGGCAATGAACTACGTCAATCCCGAGCGCATCGTCAAAGCGAACACTCGCGTAGCCTCGGCGACCGACCCGACGCGCGTCTCGGAAACCGCAGTCATTCCGGTCTATCCGAACGGCTATCAGCCGTTCATGACTTACGACGCGGAGGACATCGCAGCCGTCGCCGGTGTGCGGTATGAGGGCGGCTCGTTGGGCAATCTCGACTTCGCCGTGTCCTTCGGTCAGAACGAGACCGGGCGGATCACCGAGAACACCATCAATCCCAGCTACGGCCCGGACAGCCCGACCAGGTTCTATCTCGGTTCGTGGAAGAGCCGCACGACCAGTGTGACTCTCGACTACACGAAGGATCTGCAGATCCCCGGACTGCAGTCCTCGGTGCTGTCGTCCGGTGTGTTGTATCGGCATGAATATTGGGGTGTGGCGGATCTCGGCGACCCGACGGGTTACACCGCCGGGCCGCTCGCGGGGCGCACCGTCGCTTCGTTGTACGGGCCGGGCGGCATCTATAACCAGTACGCGTCGCTGTTCCCCAGCGTGAACTTCGCGGCCGATACATCGGTGATTCCGGTGACCGGTTCGTCGACTGCCGGCATCAACCCGCTCGATGCGGGTTCGGTCACTCGCGATGTGTACGGGGGGTACGCTGGCCTGGATTTCACGGTATTCGACAAATTGGATCTGGGCCTCACCGCGCGCTTCGAGGACTACTCCGACTTCGGCAGCACGACCAACTATCGACTGACCGGTCGCTATGAGTTCGTTCCCGCGGTGGCGCTGCGTGGCACGTTGAGCAGTGGCTTCCATGCGCCGAGTCTGGCGCAGTTGGGTCAGCAGTCCACGGGCTACACCAGCACGTTCACAAACAACGGCACCAGCGTTCTCACGCCTGGGCGCACACGTTTGTTTCGTTCCAGCGATCCGCGCGCTGCGGGCTTCGGTGCCAAGCCGCTGGATCCGGAAGAGTCGACCACGGTCTCGTTGGGCCTGGTGCTGCGTCCGTCGAGCACCAGCTCGGTGACCATCGATGCCTATCAGCTGGACGTGGACGATGTCATCACGATCACGGACACCATCCAGGGTGCGACCGTCACATCGGCGTTCAACGCCATCGGTCTGAACGGTTACACGCAGGCGACGTATTACCTGAATGCCTGGGATACGCGCACGCGAGGCGTCGATCTCGTCGGGCGGCAGCAATTCAACTTCTCGGCAGGCACGCTCGATCTGACTGCGGCCGCGAGCTTCCTGGATACCGAAGTCAAAGGCGTGAATCGCTCGGTGAACGTGGGCGGCGCGAACATCGTCGTGATCGGCAACTCGCGCATTCGCGACGCCGAGACCGGTGTACCGAAGAGCAAATACATTCTCAATGGCCGTTACAGCCAGGGACCATGGTCGCTCGAGCTGACCGGAACCTACTACGACAGCTACACCTACAACGTCGGCGATGTGCCGGGCGTGGCGACCGCGAACGGCAACATCGATCAGGAATTCTCGCCGGAAACGTATGTCGATCTGGGCTTCGACTACGAGCTGCTGCAGGGGCTGCGCTTGAACCTGCTGGTGCAGAACGTGTTCAACAAGTACCCGGAGAAATACGTCGACGGCAACCGTTCGAGCGGCATCAATCCGTACTCGTTCATCGCGCCCAATGGCGCATCCGGCCGCTTCATCCAGGGCGGCGTGACTTTCTCGTTCTGATCCGGGCAGCAGCACATGAGCAGACTCAGCAGCAAGACGTTTCTATCGGTGCTCACCGCCGGCTACCTGTTGGCCGGCGCGAGCGAAGTCTCGGCGCATCACGCGTTCGCCGCCGAGTTCGACGCCGACAAACCCATCGACCTGAAAGGCAGGGTCACCAAGATCAAGTGGGTCAATCCGCACAGCTGGTTGTACTTCGACGTGACCGACGCCAAGGGCACGGTGACCAACTGGGGCGTGGAGTTCGGCGCGCCGAATCAGCTGGCGAAGATCGGCCTGAAAAAGACCGACGTGGCGCCGGGCACCGAAGTTCACATTCGCGGCTATCTGGCGAAGAACGGCGGACCGTACGGCTATTCGGTGATCGTCAGGCTGCCGGACGGACGTGAGTTCCAGACCGGCGGTGCGCAGGATGCGCCGTCCGCCCGCACCGCGAGCCTGACGCAGTGAGAGCGACGATGCCTGCAGAGATGAAAGGCCGCATCGCGGCACTGCTGGTCGGCACGTTGCTTGCCACTTCGGTGGCAACGGCTGCGCCGAAGATCCCGCGGCTGAAGAGCGGCAAGCCGGATTTTTCCGGCATCTGGGAAACCACCAGTGCCGCCGAGTACGATCTGGAGCCGCATTCCGGCCGCGCCGACGCTCCGCCGAGCGCGGGCGTGATCGACGGCAAATACATTCCATATCTGCCCGCGGCGCTGGAACAGAAGAAGAAAAACTTCGCCGCCCGGGCCACCGAAGATCCGCGCTTGAAATGCTGGACGCTCGGTACGCCGCGCGGCATCTACTACCGCGAGCCGTTCCAGATCTTTCAGCGCGATCGCGATCTGACACTGTTGTTCCAGTTCGGCCATTCGGTGCGCACCATTCATACGAACGGCACGTTGCACCCGGAAGTCACCGACAACGAGTTCTATCTCGGCGACTCCCGCGGCCATTGGGAAGGCGACACGCTGGTCGTGGACGTGACCGACTTCAACACGGAGACCTGGCTGGACCGCGCCGGCAACTTCCATAGCCCGAAGTTGCACGTGGTGGAGCGTTGGCGCTTCCTGGACGAGAACACGATCGAATATCGGGCCACGCTCGAAGACCCCGAAGTGTTCTCGCGTCCCTGGACGCTGAGTGTGCAGCTGCATCGGCATCGCGAGAAAGATTTTCAGTTGATCGAAAACTACTGCTTCACGCTGGGCTACGACGAGTTCTACCCGGTGCCGCAGCAGGGCACGACCGAATGATGGCTAACAGCATGAACACGAGATGGTTGGTGAAGGTCGCGACGGCGGCGGCGCTGCTCGCTGGGACGCAGGCTCACGCGCAGCAGCCGCCGCCGGGCGCGGGAATTCAACGCGAGAAGACCGTGCCGGCGATCGAGTCGGGCAAGTGGACCGGCAAGCGCCTCGCGGATGGTCAGCCAGACGTGCAGGGGCATTGGTCGAACACCATTGCGAATCACAACAACTGGACGGACCCGCAAGGCGGCGTGCCTGGAGATCCGGGCCGCAACGGGCCACCGAAGACGCCGCGTTCCGAGCGGGCCCCGAGTCGCGTCAGCGATCCCGCGGATGGCGAAGTGCCGTTCCAGCCCTGGGCGCGCGCGGTTCAGCAGGAGTTCCTGCAGTTCTTCCACAATCCCATCAAGGAACAATACGTCGAGCCGCTCGCGCGCTGCGCGCCCGCCGGTGTGCCGAAGTCATTCACCTGGCACGGCTACGAGATCCGGCAGTTTCCGGGTTACGTGCTATTCCTGTTCAACTCCGGCACGCGGGTCATTCATCTGGATGGCAAGCCGCATCTGCCGGAGAACATCAAACTGTGGAACGCCGATTCGCGCGGGCGCTGGGAAGGCAACACATTGATCGTGGATGTCACGAACAACAATGCGAAGGCTCGCCTGGCGCGCACCGGCGAGTTCTTCAGCGACAACGTGCACATCGAAGAGCGCTACATCTTCAATGCCGAGGGCACTCGCTACAACTACGTGGCGACGATCACGGACGCGACGGTGTTCACGCGCCCGTGGACGACGACCATTCCGGCTCGTCGTTTCACGCTCGAGGACGAGCCGGATGGCTGGCATTACGAAGTGGCGTACGCCAATCAGCCGCCCGGCAAGCCGCCGTTGGTCGAGCGCTACGAGCGGATCTGCGTAGAAAACAACGGACCGTTCGGCAACGTCGCCGTCCTCGGCGCCAGATAGGATCGGAACGATCTCATGTCGACGTTATATGCATTGGCCGAACAGATCGAGGCGTCGGCGATCGGCGTGGCCATCGCCGAGTCGCGCTATGCCTATCCCATCATCGAGGGCATCCATCTCATCGGTCTGTCGATTTCGGTGGGATTGATCTTTCTCACCGACCTGCGCCTGATGAACCTGTTCATGAGGCGCGTGCCGGTGATCGACGTGTTGCGTCATCTGCGGCCGTACGTCATCGGTGGCTTCATCGCGGTCTTCATTTCCGGCGGCCTGCTGTTCTGGTCGGCGGCGGCGCGCATGCTCGACAGTCCGGCGTTCGTCGCCAAGATGATCTTCATGGCGCTCGCGGGAGTGAATGCGCTGTACTTCGAGCTCGTGATCGCGCAGCGAGCGCCGGTGCAGGACAGCCACCCGGTCTTGCCGTCGAGCGTCGCATACGCGGGCGTGGCTTCCTTCGGGCTGTGGACGCTGGTGGTGGTGTGCGGCCGATTGATTCCCTATCTGCCGAGCTGGGGTTGAGCATGACGACGTTCGAGTTTCTTTCGTGGCTGCAGGACAGCGCGCTGGCACATGCCATCAGCAAGACCGATCACCTGGTCGGTGCCGGCTTGCAGATCGTTCACGTGATGGGGCTGGTGGCGTTGCTCGCGTCGCTGGTGCTGATCAGCCTGCATCTGCTGGGCCTCGCGTTCAAACATCAACCGATCACGGACATCGCCCGGGAGGCGACCCGGCTGGTGTGGCTGGGGCTGGCCCTGACGGCGCTGAGCGGCACGCTGATGTTCATCGCCACGCCGAAGCTGTATTTCTACAATCCGGCGTTCCGTCTGAAGATGATCCTGTTCTTCATCGCGGTGCTCGTGCAGCTCGCCTTGTTCCGCAAGACCGCCGCCCAGACCGCGCCGACGCCGACGTTTGCCCGGGCCAGCGTCGGCATCTCGCTCGCGGCCTGGTTCAGCGTGGCGATGGCGGGGCGGATGATCGGCTTCATCTGATCACAGCACGGGCAGCTCGAAATAGAACGTCGAGCCCTGGCCGGTCGTGGTGCGGAACGCCAGCACGCCGCCATGATGCTGAACGATGGCGCGGCTGATGTGCAGGCCCAGGCCGGAGCCGCCTTTCGGGTTGGTCGCAGTCCAGTTCGCCTGGGCGAACTTCTCGAAAATGTTCGGCCGGAACGCTTCGGGAATGCCCTCGCCATGATCGGTGATGCTCACCCGGAGGGTCTGCGCCGAGCGCGTCACGTGCAGCTCGACGGTGCCGCCCGGCGGTGAATATTTGACCGCATTCGAGATCAGGTTCGTGAGAACCTGCATCAGGCGATCTGCGTCGGCATGCAGGAAGGCGCGCGGCAGATCGGATTTCACATCGATCTTGACCTGATGCTGATCGGCGTAGGGCCGCAATTCCGTCGCCGCCTGCGCGACCAGCTGGTTCAGATCGACGTCGGTGCGACGATACGCAAACGCGCCGGATTCGATCTTCTCGACGTCCAGAACGTCGTTGACCAGTCGATACAGGCGATCGGCGTTGCGATCGGCGAGCGCCGTCAGTGCTTGAGCCTTCGGCGGCAACTCGCCCGCGGCTCCCGCGGCGAGTATTCCCAGAGCGCCTCGCAAGGCCGTCACCGGCGTGCGCAGCTCATGACTCACCATCGTCAGAAACTCCGCTTTGCCGCGTTCGATGTTCTTGCGCTCGGTGATGTCCTGCACCTGAGCGACGAAGTACAGCGGCCGCTGCTTGTCCCATACCAGCGAGACGCTCAAGTGCGCCCACACCGCATGACCTGCGCGGTGCAGATAGCGTTTCTCCATCTGGTAGGAGCGCAGCTCCCGAGCCAGCGTCCGGCGCGCCAGGAGCAGATCGGATTCCAGGTCTTCCGGATGGGTGATGGCCTGAAAGGTGGTGCGTGTCAGCTCCTCGGCGGAGTAGCCCAGAATCTCACAAAGCGATTGATTCACGCGCAGCCAGCCGCCTTCGGGCGAGACCAGGGCGATGCCGATCGGTGCGTTCTCGTACGCTTCCCTGAACAATACTTCGCTGCGCGTGAGCGCTTGCATCGCGCCACGCAACGCGGCGGACGTGCGACGCTCTTCCAGCAACGCCATGACCTGGCGAGACAACGCGAGCAGGGCATCCTTTTGATCGGGCCCCAGTTGGCGCGGCTCGCGATCGATGACGCACAGAGTACCGAGGGCATGGCCGTCCGCGGATACCAGCGGTGCGCCGGCGTAGAAGCGAACGTGCGGCTCGCCGGTGACCAGAGGGTTGTCAGCGAAGCGAGCGTCCAGCCGTGCATCCGTCACAGTGAGAACTCGATCCGGCGCGACGATCGCGTGCGCGCAGAACGCGAGGTCCCGGCGGATCTCGGTCGCATCGATCCCGAGCGTGGCTTTGAACCACTGGCGGTCTTCGCCGATCAGTGTGATCAACGCGATGGGCGTGCGGCAGATCTGCGAGGCGAGCAGGGTGATGTCGTCGTAACGAGCCTCCCGAGCGCTGTCCATGATGTCGTAGGACTGCAAAGCCAGCAGGCGCGCCGCTTCGTTCACCGGCAAGGGCGGCCGCATCGGGTCCGCCTCGCCAGCGACTGCAGCGGGCGCATCGAGGCCGGGCAGGGTGGGTGGTTCGGAAGACATATTAGCTCTTCGGCCGCGGCCGCCGTGCCATGAGGATCCGGGTCAGCGTGCATTGCTGAACTGAGAGGCCGATCACCTCAAGTGAGGGATTGCCGAGGGGCGCGCAGTGACTGGCGTCACGCCGCCTGGGCACCCGTGGACAGGCTATATTGATGACTGTCATGGTCGTCCGGGAGCGGAGCGCCTTGTTGTACGGAGCCATCGAGGGCGGCGGTACCAAATTCGTATGCGCCATCGGTACGTCCTCACGAGACGTGTGGGACAGCGTGGTGCTGCCGACCGCCAGCGCGGCATCGACGCTGGCCGCGTGCGTGGAGTTTTTCAGCACGGCGGAGCAGAAGTACGGGCGTATCGCGGCATTTGGCTTCGCTTGCTTCGGGCCGATCGATCTGCGCACTCACGAGCCGACTCATGGACAAATGCTGGCGACGCCGAAGCCCGGCTGGTCCCGCGTGGATCTGCTGAAGCCTTTGCGCTCGCGCTTCAGCGTGCCCATTCTGATCGACACGGACGTGTCAGCCGCCGCGTTGGCGGAGTGGCAGCTCGGCGCGGGACGCGGCTTGGGCTCGATTGCATACGTGACTGTCGGCACGGGTATTGGCGGCGGTGTCGCACCTCACGACTTGACGACGCGTCGGCTCATGCATCCCGAGATGGGGCATATTTTCGTGCGGCGGGATGCGCGTGAACGGGATTTTCCCGGCGTGTGCCCGTTTCATGGCGATTGTCTGGAAGGGCTCGCGAGCGGCACCGCGATCCAGGCGCGCTGGCGCTGTCAGCTCGAGGCACTGCCGCCGCACCACGAAGCATGGTCGATGATCGGCGGCTATCTCGGGCAACTCGCCGCCGCCATTGCGCTCATGGTGTCGGTGGAGCGGGTCGTGTTCGGTGGTGGAGTGATGGCCAATGGCCAGTTGCTCCCCCATATCCGCGCAGCGGCGGCGAACGCACTCCAGGGATATCTCGAACCCTTGGGGCAGCCCGGCGCGCTCGATACATATATCTGCGCTCCAGAGCTCGGCAGCGGCGCCGGGATTGCCGGCGCGTTCCTGTTGGCGGAGCGAGCGCTCGCCTCCGGCGGTCGAGGTCAGCCGCCCGGAGGCACGTCGAACTGATACACCGTGCGCTGCGCCGAAGGGCGTGTCGCGAAGCTCTTCCTGAAAGCCTCCAGATTCGAGTACTGCTCGACCGGCAGGGTCTTGCGAAAGTGCAGATGCTCGATCATGCAGAACAGCGACGCCTCGAACAGGCTCAACTGGCGCGCTGCCGGCAACGCATTCAGCACCTCCGCGACGTGCGCATCCAGCCACTCCAACGCGCCCGCGAATCCGAGCCGCGCCTTCTCGAAATAGAGATTGTCCCCTGGCAGCTTGGCGATCACCGTGCCGAACACGATCTGCACCTGCGCGTTCATGCAATGCCAGACCAGTTCTTGAGCATTCCGGGAAATGTTGCCCGGCAGCTGCTCTGGCCACACCACCGCGGCAGATTTTTGCGCGTGATCGGCCAGCGCGCGGCAAATATTCTCAGTGCCGAACACCGCCTCATCGCCCACGCGCAGGACGGGCAGCTTCAACGCCGGGTTGCTCGCATAGGTCGCGGCATCCCGAGCCGTCATGTCGTAGATGGGTGCGATCTCGTACGGCACGCCGAGCTCCTCGGCGAACAGGCGAGCGATGCGTGTGAAATGCGAGCTGCGTCGCCCGACGATTTGCAATGAGGGCATGCGAGTTCCGTGATCTGTTTCAAAAACGAACGCAACCCTACGACGTTCGCGATGGAAGAATCAACTTGGCCGCGATCGGGCGAGGCGCGCACTCCGCCCCCCGTTGAAGGTGATGTCTTATAGCGCCCTGAGTGGCCCACCCGTCGGACATTCAGGGATTCTACGAGCTTTACCCGCGCGGTTTCCGGCCGATACGTAACCTGGTGCCGTAGGACTAAGTGATGGACCAGGATCAGAAACTTTCGAAGCGCGAGCTGCGTGTGGATGGCGAAATGACCATCTACCGCGCGAATGAGGTTGCTCAGACCTTGTTCGCGGCGGTGCGCGCGCATGCTGGCGATGTGAGTCTCGATATGTCGGAGGTGACCGAGTTCGACACTGCAGGCTTGCAGCTGGTACTGATGGCCCGACGCGTGGCGGAGGCGAACGGTCATCGCCTCGATGTGGTGCAGCCGAGCGAATGCGTCAGCGACGTGCTCCGGCTGTGCAATGTCGCGTTCGGCAATGACCAGGCGGAGCTCGCATCATGACCGACGCAGCACTGCCTACTTTCATCGCGGAAAGCCGCGAATTGCTGCGCGAGATGGAAGCCGCTCTGCTCGAATGCGAGCAGGGCGAGACCGGCTCGGAAGCGGTGAACTCGATCTTTCGCGCCGCTCATACCATCAAGGGCTCGTCGGGTCTGTTCGGGTTGGACGGCATCGTTGCGTTCACGCACGTGGTCGAAAGCGTGCTGGATCGGGTACGCGCCAACACCTTACAGATGGATCGAACGCTCGCCGCGATCCTGCTCGAGTGCCGCGACCACATCGCGCACCTGGTGGATGCGGTCGCTGAGGGCAAGCCCGATGACCTGCGGCTCGCGACCAAGGGCGAAGGGTTGCTGCAGAAGTTGAGCGGTCATGCGGGCGGCCCCACCGCGGCGCATGTGAGTGCTACAGCTTCCGTTGCGGCGGCCGCAGGCCGTCCGGGCGAGCGTTGGCAGATCACCGTGCAGTTCCATACCGAGGTGCTGCGCAATGGCATGGATCCGTTGTCGTTCATCCGCTATCTGAGCACGCTCGGTGAAATCGTCGCGCTGCAGGTGTTGACCGAGCGTCTGCCCGCAGTGGAAACGTTCGATGCCGAGGCTTGCTACCTGGGCTTCGAGATCGAGCTGGTGAGCAGCGAGCCGCAAGCGCGCATCGAAGGCGCGTTCGAGTTCGTGCGCGAGGATTGCACGCTGCAGGTACGGCCGAAGACGCCGGTGGCCAACGAAGTCGTCGTCCCGGAGAAGCGCGAGGCATCGGAAGCGAGGGAGAGCAAGGGCGGCAAGAGCAACTCGCTGCGCGTCGATGGCGACAAGCTCGACAAGCTCATCGACCTGATCGGCGAGCTGGTGACGGCGGGTGCCACGACCACGATCACGGCTCGCAAGGCGGGCCTGTCGGAATTGAATGAATCGACGCTGCGCCTGGCGCGCCTTGTCGAAGAAGTGCGCGATCAGGCGCTCAAGCTGCGCATGGTGCAGATCGGGCCGACGTTCTCGCGCTTCCAGCGCGTGGTGCGTGACGTGGCGCGCGAGATCGGAAAGGAGATCCGGCTCGAGATCGACGGCGCCGAGACCGAGCTCGACAAGACCCTGATCGAAAGCATCACCGATCCGTTGACGCACCTGGTGCGCAACGCCATCGATCACGGCATCGAAACCGCCGAGGTTCGTCGCAGCCGGGGCAAGAATGTCGAAGGAGTGGTGCGGCTCGATGCGTATCACGACTCCGGGTCGGTGGTCATCGAAGTGGCTGACGACGGCGGCGGATTGAAGCGTGAGCGCATCATCGCCAAGGCGATCCAGCGGGGCCTGATCACCGATGCCAGCACGTTGTCCGACCGCGAAGTATTCGCGCTGATTTTCGAGCCCGGCTTCTCGACCGCCGAACAGGTCACGAACCTGTCCGGCCGCGGCGTCGGCATGGACGTGGTCAAGCGCAACGTCAACGCGCTGCGTGGCACGGTCGAGCTGGATAGCAAGGAAGGCGAGGGCACGACAGTGCGCATCCGGCTGCCGCTGACGCTCGCCATCATCGACGGCTTCCTGGTCGGCGTGGGCGGCTCGTCCTTCGTCATTCCGTTGGAGCTGGTCGAGGAATGCGTCGAGCTCGGTGACGAGCACCGCTCGGCGGAGGGCGACCAGCGATATATCAATCTGCGCGGCGCGGTGCTGCCGTTCGTCCGCCTGCGCGAAATGTTTTCTGTCCGTTCGTCGGCCTCGCGCCGCGAAAGCATCGTCGTGATCCGCAGCGGCGGCAAGCGCATCGGCATCGTCGTCGATGAGTTGCTTGGCGAAATGCAGGCGGTGATCAAACCCTTGTCGCGGCTGTTCAGCCGCATCCGCGGTATCGGCGGCTCGACCATTCTGGGCACGGGCCAGCTGGCACTGATTCTCGATGTGCCCAGCCTGCTCGATCTGTGCCTGGACTCGCGTCAGGTCCAGCTCGCGCCCCGCCGCGCCCTGATGGACTGATCCTTCCGGAGGTTTCATGTTTCGCAATCTGAAAATAGGAGTGCGCCTGGGCCTGAGCTTCGCGCTCATCCTGATCTTGCTTGGGGCGGTCACCTTCATCGGCATCGACGGCTTCAAGCTGATGAAGGCCAGCACCGACGACATCGTCGAGAATCGCACGCCGAAGATGGAGCTGGCGCTGGAGCTGCAGCGTAACGCCGAAACGCTGGGGCTGGTGGCACGCGATCAGATCATGGCCAGCGATGCGCGGCAGCTCGATAAAGCCGTTCAGCAGATGGAGGCCGTGCGCGACCGCAACGGCAAGATCCTCGAGACATTGACCGCGACTGTGAGTTCCGAACGCGGCAAGGAAAAGCTGGCCGATGTGATCCGCGTGCGCGCGGAGTACTCCAAAGCCCAGGACAAGCTGGTCGAGCTGTTGCAGGCCGGCAGGAAAGACGATGCCCTGCAATGGCTGCGCACCGAGCAACGTGAAGCTCGCGAAGCCATGACGGCCGTGACCGACGCGTATTTCGATCATGAGAAAGCCTCGGTCGCCGAAGCCGGCCAGGCAGCGGAACAGACTTATCTGGAAGCCAGCAAGATGATGTTGACCGGCGCCGCCATTGCGGCCGTGCTGGCGCTCATTGCGGGCGTGTGGGTGACGCTGTCGATCACGCGTCCCATCGGACTGGCGGCCTCGGTTGCCAACCGCATGGCTGAAGGCGATCTCACGGCCCGGGTCACCTCGAATTCGAGGGACGAAGCCGGCATGCTGTTGCATGCCATCAGCACCATGACCGAGAAGCTGTCGCAGGTGGTCGGCGAAGTGCGCTCTTCGGCGGACACGCTGACCAGCGCTTCGGAAGAGATGTCGGCGACCGCGCAGTCGCTGTCGCAAGCGTCCACTGAACAGGCGGCGAGCGTCGAGGAGACCTCGGCGTCCGTCGAGCAGATGACCGCTTCGATCGGCCAGAACACCGACAACTCCAAGATCACCGACCAGATGGCGAGCAAGGCCGCCTCCGAAGCGGCCGAAGGCGGTCAGGCCGTGCGCCAGACCGTCGAGGCGATGAAACAGATCGCGCAGAAGATCTCCATTATCGACGACATCGCCTATCAGACCAACCTGCTGGCGCTGAATGCGGCGATCGAAGCCGCCCGCGCCGGCGAACACGGCAAGGGCTTCGCCGTCGTCGCCGCCGAAGTGCGCAAGCTCGCCGAGCGTTCGCAAGTGGCGGCGCAGGAAATCGGCGAAGTCGCCGGTTCCTCGGTCGAGCTGGCGGAACGCGCCGGCAAGCTGCTGGATGAAATGGTGCCGGCGATTCGCAAGACCTCCGAGCTGGTGCAGGAAATCACCGCGGCGAGCCAGGAGCAGTCCTCCGGCGTGGGTCAGATCAACACCGCGATGACGCAGTTGTCGCAGTTGACCCAGCAGAACGCCTCGTCGAGCGAAGAATTGGCCGCGACGGCCGAAGAAATGAGCACTCAGGCGCAGCAGCTGCAGGCCGCCATCGCCTTCTTCAAAGTCGAAGGCGGCAGACCGAGCGCGCCGGCCAAACCGGAAGTGAAGCGTGTGAACCGCATGCCGTCGAGCTGGACATCCAAGCCAGCGCCGGTGGAGATGCCGGCGGGTGCGGTGGCGATGGCTGCGCACTCTCACGCTGGTGGCAATGGTAAGGCGAATGGCAACGGCCTCGATCACAGCGCGCCGCTCGAGCAGTTCGTGCGCTTCTAGGAGCAGATGATGAGCCAAACTGCGGAAACGGCGGATGAGGCCGAGCGTCGGCACGATCTGAATCAGTACCTGACTTTCATGCTCGGGCGCGAGACCTTCGCGCTCGGCATTCTGTCGATCAAGGAGATTCTGGAGTATTCGGCGCCCACCGAGATCCCGATGATGCCGGCGTTCATTCGCGGCGTCGTCAATCTGCGCGGCGCCGCCGTGCCGGTGGTCGATCTGTGCGCGCGCTTCGGCCGGCCGAGTGCGGCTGTGACCAAGAAAACCTGCATCGTGATCATCGAAACCCGCCTGGAGGACGAAAGTCACGTGCTGGGCGTGGTCGTCGATGCAGTCAACGAAGTGCTCGAGATTCCCGGCAGCGAAATCGAACCCGCGCCGAGCTTCGGCGCCTCCATTCGCGCCGACTTCATCCAGGGCATGGGCAAGGTGCGCGGCAAGTTCGTCATCATTCTCGATGTCGATCGCGTGCTGTGCGTCGAAGAGCTGGAGATGCTGACCCACGCCGCCGCTTCCGGCGAAGTCGTGCAGCCGGCCGCATAGGACCGTCATAGTGCAAAACGTCGTGAAACTATTCAGTCGCGTCAGGGGCGAGCCTCCGGTGCAAACCGAGCTCAACAGCGCCGACGCAGTCTGTGTGCAGGCGCTGCCGATCTGGAGCAAACAGATCGAGACGGCGCGTGTGCAGACCGAACAGGCCATCGTCGAGCTCACTGCGCGCTTCGCCGGCATCGTCAATCGCCTGGACCTGGCGCTGGATGCCTCTCAGCACAACTCCGGTACCGCCGATCTCGCGCAAGCCCTCGAAGCGGGCAAGCGCGAGCTGGCGCGGGTGATGGATGCATTGAACGAAATCCATCAGAGCCGCTCGACCCTGGCCGAGCAGATCCGCTCGCTGGCCGCGCACAGCAGCGAGCTGGCGAAGATGGCGACCGAAGTCGAGCAGATCGCGTTCCAGACCAACATGCTGGCGCTCAACGCGGCCATCGAGGCGGCGCATGTGGGCGAGGCGGGCCGCGGCTTCGCAGTCGTCGCTCATGAGGTTCGCAACCTCGCCACCGCCTCACGCGACACCGGCAAGGGCATCACGCAGAAGATCGCGCTGGTCAACGAATCGCTCGAACAGATCATCCAGACCAACGAAACCGTGTCGGCTCGCGAAGGCGAGGCGCTGCACGATTCGGGCAATCGCATCCAGGGCGTGCTCGCCCAGTTCAGCGAGATGAGCGCCGGCCTGGCCCGGTCCACCGAAGAGCTGCGGCGCGAAAGCGGCGTGATCAAGAGCGAGATCGAGGAGTCGATGGTGCAGTTGCAGTTCCAGGATCGCGTCGGCCAGATCATGGCGCAGGTGGTCGGCAGCATGAACGATCTGGACGCGCACGCAGAAGCCGTGGCTCGCGGCGAAGAGCCGCAGATCGACGCGGAAGCGTACATGGCGCGGATGGTCAGCACATACACCACCGACGAGCAGCGTCGCAATCACCAGACGACGGCGGGCAGCGTGCCCGCGCCGACCCTCAAGGTGCAGGGCGGCTCGGACATCGAATTCTTTTGAATGGAGCGAAGGTAATGGCTAAGCGAATCCTGATCGTCGACGACTCCGCCTCGGTGCGGCAGGTGTCGAACATCGCGCTGACCCGGGCCGGCTATGAAGTCATCGAGGCGACCGACGGCCAGGATGCGCTCGCCAAGCTGGCCGGCAAGATCAATCTGATCATCAGCGACGTGAACATGCCGCGCATGGACGGCATCACGTTCCTGAAGGCCGTCAAGGCGCACCCGAACTACAAGTTCACGCCGGTGATCATGCTGACCACCGAAGCCGGCGAGGACAAGAAGAACGAAGGCCGAGCGGCCGGCGCCAAGGCATGGATCGTGAAACCGTTCCAGCCGCAGACCATGCTGGATGCGGTCGCCAAGCTGTGTCTGGCCTGATGACGTGCAACAAGAATAACTGGAGATCGTGATGCTCGAGAATATGCGGATCGGCCCCCGCCTGATCGCGGCCTTCATGGTGCTGGTGCTGATCAGCATCGTCATCGGCGTGGTCGGCCTGTATGGCGCCGGCAAGATCGATGACAAGGCCGATGCCATGTATCACAACGAGCTGATGGGCCTGTCGCACATCAAGGAAGCGAACATCAAGCTGATCGCGATCGGCCGCGCGCGCTCCAACTTCCTGCTCGCCACCAGCGAAGCGGAGCGCGAGAAACATCTGCAATCCATCAAGAGCAGCAGCGCCGACGCACTGCAGTCGATGCGGAAGGCTCAGCCGCTGTTCGTTTCGGATCGTGCCAGAGAGCTGTTCTCGCAGATCGACAAGACCTGGAGTGCCTATGACGCGGAGATGCAGCATGCGCTAACGCTGGCGGCGAAGCAGCCATTGCAGTCTCGCAGTGAGGATCTGGTCCGCTCGCTCGACCAGGTGCGGCAGCATGCCGACACGCTCGATGCGATGATGACCGAGCTGACCGAGCAGAAGGAGGCGCGGGCGCGTCAGGCGCTCGACGAAACCGACGCGGTCTACGCGGTGAGCCGCAACTCCATCATCGCCGCCCTCGTGGTGGGGGTGATCATCGGTATCGCGCTGGCGTTGATCATCAGCCGTGGCGTGACGCGTCCGCTCGGCGTCGCCGTGCAGGTGGCCAATCGGCTCGCGAAAGGAGACTTCTTCGTCGCCATCGAATCGAATGCCAAGGATGAAGTGGGCGACATGCTGCGCGCGATGCGCGACATGGTGACCGCCGCCGGCGGCAGCATCGACGACGTGTCGCGCGTGATGCGTGCGATCTCCGAAGGCGATCTGACCAAGACCATCGACAAACAATACGACGGCGTGTTCAACGAGATGAAGGAATACGCCAACAGCACGGTGCTGAAGCTGTCGATGATCATCGGCGAGATCAACACCGCGACCGATGCCATGTCGAGCGCATCTCAGCAGGTGAGCACGACGGCGCAGGCGCTGTCGCAGGCCGCGAGCGAACAGGCCGCGGGTGTGGAGGAGACCAGCGCGTCCATCGAGGAGATGACCGCCTCGATCTCCCAGAACACCGAGAACGCCAAGGTCACCGACAGCATGGCTCGCAAGTCCGCGGGCGAGGCGAGCGAAGGCGGCGAAGCAGTGAAGGCCACGGTCTCGGCGATGAAACAGATCGCGCAGAAGATCTCGATCATCGACGACATCGCGTACCAGACGAACCTGCTCGCGCTCAACGCCGCGATCGAAGCGGCTCGCGCCGGCGAACACGGCAAGGGCTTCGCTGTTGTGGCCGCTGAAGTGCGCAAGCTCGCCGAACGCAGCCAGATCGCGGCTCAGGAGATCGGCACGGTGGCGATCAATAGCGTCGAGTTGGCCGAACGCGCCGGCAAGCTGCTGGATGAAATCGTTCCCAGCATCACCAAGACCTCGGATCTGGTGCAGGAGATTTCGGCGGCCTCGCAGGAGCAGGCATCGGGCGTGAATCAGATCAACGCCGCGATGACCCAGCTGAGCCAGACGACTCAGCAGAACGCGTCTTCGTCCGAGGAACTGGCTGCGACCGCCGAAGAGATGAGCGGCCAGGCCGAACAGCTGCAGCAGACCGTGGCCTTCTTCAAGGTCGAGGGCGCGCGCACCGCCAAGCAGAAGGCCAACAAGGCTGCCTCGGACAAACCCGCAGTCAGACGGGCCGCGGCCAGTGTGGGCAACCTGGCGCTGGCACCGAGCGAACCCGATCTGGGCAGCTTCGCGAAGTTCTGAGCCCGCTGCATCGACTCCACCGACCGCTCACCTGAAAGACGATTGCGCCGATGACGATTGCGATTACTGACAAGGAGTTCGCGCTGTTCCAGCGTTTCATCTACGACGCGGCGGGCATCACCATGTCGCCTTCGAAGAAGGCGCTGGTCATGAGCCGCCTGTCCAAGCGACTGGATCTGCGCAAGCTGCCGACGTTCTCCGAGTACTACAAGGTGCTCTCCAGCGGGCAGGACGCGCAGGAGGTGCAGGTTGCGATCGATCTGTTGACCACCAACGAAACGTACTTCTTTCGCGAACCGAAACATTTCGATCTGTTGCGCGAGCAGGCGGAATCGTTTCGCGGCCGCGGCCAGACGTTCAAGGTGTGGAGCGCGGCGTGCTCCACTGGCGAGGAAACCTACAGCATCGCGATGGTGCTCGCGGCCACCATGCAGCACACGCCCTACGAGATTCTTGGGTCCGATATCAGCTCGCGCGTGCTCGATCGGGCGCGCACGGGTCACTATCCGGTCTCGCGTACCACGCATATTCCGCGTGCCTATTTGCAGCAGTATTGCCTGCGCGGCACCGGCACGCAGGAAGGCACGGTGCTGGTGGACCGTCCTTTGCGCGACAAGGTTCGGTTCATGCAGATCAACTTGAATACCACGCTGCCCAGGATCGGTCCCTTCGACTTCGTGTTCCTGCGCAATGTGATGATCTATTTCAGCCCCGAGACCAAGCGGCAGGTGGTCGAGCGGGTGATGTCGGTCCTCAAGCCGGGCGGCCACCTGGTGATCGGGCACTCGGAGACGTTGAACGAGTTGAACACTACGGCGGTCGCGGTCGCTCCCTCGATCTATCGCAAGCCGTGATGAGCGCGCAGCCCGTGCAACACAGCGCACTGCGCCGAGTGCAGGTGATGATCGTCGATGATTCGGCGGTCGTGCGCCAGGCGTTGACCGAGGTGCTCAATGCCGATCCCGGCATCGAGGTGCTGTGCGCGGTCGCGGATCCTTTGCTCGCCATGGAGCGCATGAAGAGCAGATGGCCGCAGGTCATCGTGCTCGACGTCGAGATGCCGCGCATGGATGGCTTGACCTTCCTGCGAAAGATCATGAGCGAGCGGCCGACCCCGGTCGTCATTTGTTCGACCTTGACTGAAGCGGGTGCCGCCACGACGCTCGAAGCGCTGGCCGCCGGCGCAGTCAGCATCGTCACCAAACCGAAGCTCGGCCTGCGTCGTTTCATCGAAGACGCGTCGGCGGATCTGGCATCGGCCGTGAAGGCGGCATCGCACGCGAATGTGAACCGCTTGCGTGGGGCGCATCGCCCGGAGCCGCAGCAACAGCCCGGCGTGACACCGAAATTCACAGCGGACGCGGTGCTTTCGCCGAGCGGACCCAAAGCCCTGCAGCAGACCACCGAGCGCATCATCGCGATCGGCACGTCCACCGGCGGCACACAGGCACTGGAGCAAGTGCTGACCTGTCTGCCGCGCGTCAGTCCCGGCATGGCCATCGTCCAGCACATGCCAGAAAAGTTCACCGCGGCCTTTGCCAGCCGGTTGAACAATCTTTGCCAGATCGAAGTGCGCGAGGCGAAGCATGGCGATCGCCTGTTGCCGGGGCTCGCGCTGATCGCGCCAGGCGGCAAGCACATGATGCTCAAGCGTAGCGGCGCGTACTACTACATGGAAATCATCGATGGCCCCTTGGTGAACCGGCACCGGCCCTCGGTGGATGTCCTGTTTCGTTCGGCGGCCAAGTGCGCCGGGGCGAACGCTCTCGGCATTATCATGACCGGCATGGGTGATGACGGCGCGCGCGGTCTGAAGGAGATGCGTGATGCCGGTGCCAGTACGATCGCGCAGGACGAGGCGAGCTGCGTAGTGTTCGGCATGCCGAGAGAGGCGATTCGCCTGGGAGGCGCGCAACGTGTCTCGCCGCTGAACGAGTTGCCGCGTGCCATGCTGGATTTCGGCGCCGGGAAGCGCATAGAAGGGAAATAATATGTCTGCCCCTCCTGTACAGATTGGATCGGTGCTGATCGTCGATGACAGTCATGTGCAGCGTCTTCACGCGATGGCGGTCTGCCGTGAGTTGGGCATCGAAAAGCTCCACGAGGCCAGCAACGGGCGCGAGGCGCTGGCATTGCTCACCGCGCTGGTGCCGCGGCCCGAGCTGGTCATCGTCGATCTGGAAATGCCGACGATGGACGGGCCGGAGTTCCTGGTGAAGCTTCAGGAGCTGGGCTTCGATATTCCGGTCATCGTGGCTTCGTCGCGCGAGCGCGCCTTGATCGACACCGTTCGAGAGATGGGCGGTGTGTTGGGATTGCATGTGCTCGCGGCGGTTCAGAAGCCGCTGCAGCCGGATGTCTTGCGTCACGCCATTGAGAGCTCGGGCAGGCGGGAGCTGCGGCGCTCTGCGCAACGCGCCGAGCTGGCCATCGATGCGACGGCGCTGGCGGACGCGCTGGATCGCAATGAAATATACGTGCACTACCAGCCCAAGGCCGACATTCGCACCGGCATCGTCCGGGGAATCGAAGCGCTCGCGCGCTGGACGCATCCGACGCTCGGTCCGATTCCTCCGGATCAGTTCATCCCGGTCGCGGAACGCAACCAACTGATTCATCGCCTGACCATCGACGTGATGAATCAGGCGATGCTGCAGAACTCAGCGTGGCGCGCACGTGGGCTGCATCTGCCGGTGGCAATCAATCTGTCGCCCACGTTACTGGAACGCGCCGACCTCGCGCTGGAAATCGCATCGCTGCAACAGTGTCACGGTCTACCGCCCGATCAGATCGTCATCGAGATCACCGAGAGCTCGCTGGTCACTCGCGTCGGAACCGCGCTCAGCGTGCTGGCTCAGTTGCGTCTGCGAGGCTTTGGCTTGTCTATCGATGATTACGGCACTGGTTTCTCTTCGATGCAGCAGCTCGCGCGCATTCCATTCACGGAACTGAAGATCGACCGCAGCTTCGTGCGTGGCGCGCCGGAACGCGACAGTCTGCAGGTGATCCTGCGCTCGGCGATCGAGATGGCCAATCGACTCGGGCTGGTCACCGTCGCCGAGGGCGTCGAGACCTTGCAGGAGTGGCGCATGCTCCAGGAGTTCGGCTGCACGCTCGGCCAGGGCTGGCTGATCGCGCGGCCCATGCCGGGCGATGATTTGATCGGCTGGATGAAACAATACCGGGTGCAGGCTGCGCAGCTGCGCGCCTAGTGCTGCGACATTCGGATACACTACGGGCCAATTTTCGTTCGGCTCGTAGCGACGATGTTTCCTACCTATCGGCTCCAGCGTCGACAATTGATTCAGGCAATGATGGCGGCGGCCGTGCCCGCCGGCCTGCTGTCCTGTTCCAGTGATACATCGTCGGGGCCGCTGGTCGTGGGTGGGTTGCCCGTGACCTGCAACCTGACTTTGCCCGTCGCCTGCGTCGCGCGCGCCAGGACGCCGCAGGCCGCCGGCCAGAACTTCGCCTTCGAGTTCAGCAAGTACAGCGGCTTTCCGGAGCTCAAGGAATCGCTGATGGCCGGGCGGGTGCAGGCCGCCTATCTGCTGGCGCCGCTGGCCATGGACCTGGCGGACAAGAAGATCCCGGTGAAGATCGTGTCGCTCGGCCATCGTTCCGGCGCGGTCATCATGGTGCGCACCGATTCGTCGTATCAGAAGTTCCGCCAGCTGGCCGGCAAGCGCATCGCCATTCCCAGCCGCTTTGCAGTCGATTACCTGTTCCTGCGCAAGATGCTGGCGCAGGAGAACATGACGCCGGCGGACATCGAGATCATCGAGATGCCGCCGCCGGACATGCCGGCTGCGCTGTATGCGAAAGCGGTCGATGCGTACTGCACGGGCGAGCCGTTCGGAGCAGCGGCTCAGATTGCCGGATATGCCCGACCGTTGCGTATGACGCGCGATGAATGGCGCAACTACATCTGCTGCGTACTCACCGTGCGTGAGGAACTGATTCAATCGAACCGTCCGCTGGTGCAGGATCTGGTGAATCACGTGCAGAGCGCGGGCCAGTGGCTCGATCTGCAGCAGGCCAATCGCGACAAGGCGGTCGACATCGCCGCGCGCCGGGAGTTCTTCAACCAGGACCCGAAAATCATCCGCTTCGTCATGGAGAACCCGACGGACCGGGTGACCTATGGCGATCTGCGCATGATCCGCGGCGAGTTCGAAGAGCTCATGCAGCTGTCGATCGAGGCGGGCACGCTCAAGCACCCGGTCGCTTACGAAACCTACATGGACGAGAGCTTCGCCAAAGCCGCGCAACCCGTGGCCATCAATCTTTGAATTCAGCCATGAAACATCGAGGACGCCTTGCGGGGTGGCTGCTCACTGCGGCCGTGATGTTGTCGGCAATGACGGCGGTCGCCGCCGATCGCCCGACGCTCAAAGCCGGAGTCTTCGAGCCGCCGCGCGCAGCGCCGGAGCTGGCGCTGGATGCGTCGAGCGGGGGCACGCTGTCACTGGCGAGCTATCGCGGCAAGGTGGTCCTGTTGGGCTTTGGCTTTACTTCGTGCCCCGAAGTCTGCCCGACGACGCTGGCCACGCTGGCCCAGGCTCGCAAGCGCCTCGGCGCACAGGGGGAGCAGGTGCAGGTCATCTATGTGACCGTCGATCCGGAGCGTGATAGCGCGGAACGGATGCGAGCGTATCTCGGCGGTTTCGATCGCAGCTTCGTTGGTGGCACGGGCACGCCTGCGCAGCTCGCGGCGGTTCGGAAGAACTACGGCGTGATGGCTGAACGCAAGCCATTTGGCAACAGCTATACCGTTGGCCATTCCTCATCGGTGTATCTCATCGACAAGAAAGGTCTGTTGCGCGGGATGATTCCGTATGGGCGAGGCGCCGACGATTATGTGCATGACGTTCGGGCGTTGCTGAGCGAGTGAGCTCGCGGGTGCGTCCGTCATGAGTCGCCGGGGCTGGTCATTGATGTTTGCTATCGGCCTGCTGGGTGTCGTTAGCTGGGGCGCATTGGCGCCGGTGCCGGTTCGCGCGAGTCGCGAGCAACCTTTTGTGATTCCCGAAGGCACATGGCAACGACGCATGTCGGGCGAGGCCGTCGATATCCTTCCACAGCAAATCCGGCTCACGCTCGGCATCAATGATGTATTGTTCCTCAAGAATCAGGACACGGTCCCGCAGACCTTCGGTCCGGCGTTGCTCATGCCTGGACAAACGTTTCGTCTGCCGTTCGAAGTGGCCTCGGAATATCAGTTCGCTTGCACTGCCCACAGCAGCGGACAAATGACTATCATCGTCGACGCGTTTCCGGACTCGCCCTGGCGTCGGCTGCGCTGGCGGGCACTGAAACTGTCCGAGGTCTTCGGCAACAAGAGCCATGAGCCCCATGAACGTAATGGATGATACGAGCGTCTTCGCATGAGCAGACTTCGGCAGTTCCTGCCGGGCATCGCGGTCATCGTGCTGCTGATCGCCGCCTGGTGGCTGGTCGTGAACGCGACTCGCAGTGTGATTTTTCCAACGCCCTGGCAAGTGGTGACCGGCACCGTCGAGCTGATTCGGGATGGCACGCTGTGGTTGCATATCGGCGCGTCATTGGGGCGGGTTGCGGCGGGCTTTGCATTGGCGGTCGCTGTAGCGGTGCCGCTCGGCCTGTGGATGGGCTGGATGCGCGGCGCCTATGACACGTTGAATCCATTGTTTCAGATCCTGCGGCCGATCTCGCCGATCGCCTGGATCCCGATCGCGATTCTCTGGTTCGGCGTCGGCAATGCCTCGCCGATCTACCTGATCTTCATCTCCTCGGTGTTTCCGATGATCGTGCAGACGGTCGCGGGAGTGCACACCATCGAGAAGCGCTATCTGCGCGCGGCAGAGAACTTCGGCGTGTCGCGTTACAAGCTGTTTACCCAGGTCGTGATCCCAGCGGTGTTGCCACAGATCATCGTCGGCATGCGCATCGGGTTGGGTGTTGCGTGGCTGGTGGTCGTGGCCGCGGAGATGATCGCGCTACGCTCGGGGCTCGGTTATCTGATCATCGACTCGCGCAATGCCGGCAATCGCTACGACCTCGTGATCGCCGGCATGATCATCATCGGCTTGATCGGATTGTTGCTGGATGGACTGATGCGCGGGCTGGAAGGCTTGAAGATGGTGCGGTGGCGCTATGCCCATTAAGATCGACGTCGCGGGTCTGCGCAAGAACTTTGCGACCGATCAGGGGACGCTTGCGGTCGTCGACGATGTGAGTCTGCAAGTCGGGGACGGCGAGTTCATCGCCATCGTCGGTCCCTCCGGCTGCGGCAAGTCGACGCTGATGCGCATGATCGCCGGCTTCATTCCGCCGGATTCCGGTCGCGTCCTCATCGACGGCGCGGTGCGCACGCAACCGGGCCCGCAAGGCATCCTCATTTCACAGCACGGCTCGGTGTTCCCGTGGCTCACGGTGCAAGAGAACCTGATGTTCGGGCTCAACGGCGGCCAATCGACCAGCGAGAAGATCGCGATCGCCGACCACTACGCCGACATCGTCGGCCTGAAAGGCTTCGAGGGCAGCTATCCGCACGAGCTTTCCGGCGGCATGCTCAAGCGCGTCGAGATCGCTCGGGCGCTCGCGGTGAAACCGGCCATTCTGTACATGGATGAACCGTTCTCGGCACTCGATGCATTGATGAGCCTGCGGATGCGCAACGAGCTGCTGAAGATCCTCGGGCGGGAGCGGCACACGGTGCTGTTGATCACTCACGACGTGGAGGAGGCCATCCATCTCGCCGACCGGGTCATGGTGCTGTCACCGCGGCCTACACGCATTCAGGCGACATTCGAGGTGAAGATGCCGCATCCGCGAAAGCTCACGAGCCCGGAAGTGCAACAGCTGCGCATGGCGATTCTGAAAGAGCTGGGCGTGGGTAGCGATGACGAGCAGAACTAGCTCATCTTGATTCTCGGGCCGCGGTTCGTTGGCCTCGTGCATGTCGATCGCTGCGCCGGGAGGCGACTGGTCACGCTCGTGATCGTCGCGATCCTCGCGGTCACTACACGTGGACCATAGGCCCCATCGAGGGCATCGGCTCCCGACCGAGCTTCGAGATCACGTTCACTCCCACCGGATCGCAGGCCAGCGATGGCGCGATCAGCCTCGACAGCCAGGGAAAAAGGCGCCCGCCGAGAAATGCCGTTCGAGTTCTTGATGGTCGACCCGGATCACCCGGAGAACGCCGCGGCCATCGGCCGACTCGCGCCGACGGGACAGTTTCCAGTGCTGGTCGACGGCGAACGCACGGTGATCGAGTCGGCGATCCCATTCCCGAAGCTCTCACCGCGCCTCGCAACAATCGCGCGCGTTTGCTCGCGCGATCCTCAGTCGCCCGTGTCGTTGACGAAGCGCGACCATGGCGCGAGAACTTTCCGCTCAAGGGCCATGATCCCGACTGAGGACTGAAGTCGGCTGACGCAGAATCGGGTCGAAAGTAAAGGGGGTCAAACTCAGGTTTGACCCCTTTTTTCGTTGTCTGGACTGCGGCGGGGACTGTCACCATCGGAGGCGTCGAAGATTCAACCAGGGTTCAACCCGCCTGTGAACCGTGGTTGACGTTGCGTAATCTATGGTTTACAGTCACCATGCTCGAACTATTCAGATCCGAAACGTTTGATCGTTGGCTGCGTGAGCTGCACGACATGCGCGCCCGGGCACGCATCGAGGCGCGGATTCTGCGGTTGTCGCGGGGCAATCCAGGCGACGTAAAACCTGTGGGATCCGGCGTGAGTGAGATGCGGATCGACTACGGCCCGGGTTATCGCGTGTACTTCACGCGCCGCGGTGAGTTCGTGATTCTCCTTCTGTGCGGCGGTGACAAACGCACACAGCAGGCGGACATCGAGCGTGCGATCGAGATTGCGGAAGACTGGAGCGACTGACCATGGCACGCAAGAAAGAAAAGTTCTCTCGTTATGACGTCGCTGACTACCTCGGCAGCGAGGAGGACATCGCGGCCTACCTCGATGCCTGCATGGAAGAGGCGGGCGATGACGCTGCATACATTGCCGCGGCACTAGGCGATATCGCACGTGCGCGCGGCATGGCGCAGCTCGCTAAAGACACAGGGATCTCGCGCGAAGGTTTATATAAAGCACTCTCACCTGAAGGCAATCCGAGTCTCGCGACGGTGCTCAAAGTCGTGAAGGCGCTCGGGTTGAAGCTGACGACGAAGGTCGCTTAGGGAACGAATCTCGCCAGGGGCAGGTACGAAACTCGCCGTCCGGAGCGATCTGAGGCTCGCGCCGTGCCGGTCGGTAATCCCGCGAATCGAGGCACACTCGGGCAGCGACAACTGTTCCAAGACGCCCGCAGGCCGCAGCGTATTTCGCGATCTGTTTCCTGCTGAGGAGGCGGCGGAACTTGAGATCCGTTCTACTCTATTTGCGCGGCCTGGAGCACTGGCTCGCGAGCAGCGGCATGACACAAGCGAAGGCCGCTGAGGTGTTGGGCGTCACCCAGGCTCGGGTGTCGGACATCAAGCGCGGCAAGATCAATCAGTTCAGCCTGGACCTGTTGATCCGTTTGGCAGCAAGAGCTGGGCTGCAGCCGAAGCTACGGCTGGTTGCGTAACACGTCGGATTGAACGCCGGCTCGAAGCAACAATGAGGAGTGATGGTGCCGGGACCGGCACCCCATTTAATGACTAAGTTGTTGAAATCTTTCGATCTATTGTCAATCACTTAGGCCGCCTCCCCCCAAAGTTCCCCCGCACCTCCGGTTGTTAGGCGCTGCCCGCCGTGGCTGTCACCACGGCGAGCAGCTCACCACAACCTGCACAACAGAGGTGCAAGTCATGGCTGCGGAAGATTTTATCCGGTTGCCGCTGGCTGCCTATACGCCGTCCATCGTCGGACGGCGGGGCGGTCCGGCATGAACGACCAAGCGGTATCGGTACGAGAGCGTCTCAACGATCAGGTTCGGCGTCTGCAGAAGGCTGCTGCCGTCCTAGCGTGTATTCAACATGTGGCGGAATACGAGGGGGGTTCGGGTTTGGGGTGGCCGACGCGGTCAGCGTCGTCGTGGAGATGGTCGAGGGCGTGGCGGACGGGGTGAGCTTTATCGCGTCTGAGGTCGAGGAGGTGCGGCCATGATTAAGCAGGAAAGCCGCGCCTACTTCCAAGCCCTCGGGGCGCACGTCACGGCGCTCCGCAAATCGCGGGGCATGACGCAAGCGGAGCTGGCGCGCGCTATCGGCGTCTCTCAGCAGGCCGTCTTCGCGTACGAACTCGCCCAGCGCCGCATCTCGGTGCTCGTGCTGGCCAAACTCGCGCGGATCTTCTCGACCTCGGTCGAGGATATCGTCGGCCTGTCCAAGCCGATCCGCGTGCGCAAGGGGCGGCTGTCTCCGAGATGCATGCGGCACGCCGAGCGGTTGCAGGCACTGTCAAAGACTCAGCAGCGCTTCGTCATCCGCATCATCGACGTACTCGAAGACAGCAACCGCGGTCACGGGGAGGCGCGATGACGCACCATCCCCTGGGCGAGACACGCGAACGGCGCGAGCAGCTGACCAAGCAAGCGCTGGCGGACGCCGTGCGGACACGCATGGCTGCCCGCCGCGTGCGGCAGACCGATCTGGCGCGGTGGAGTGGCGTTAGTCGGTCGTTTGTTCAGTCGCTCTTGCGTGCGGAGCGGGTTGGCTCGCTGTTCATGTTCCTGGAGTTGAGCCAGGGGCTGGGCCTCGATGACCCCTGTGAACTTCTGCGCGACGTTCTCCATCGGCGTGACCAGATTCGGAAAAGAAGTGAGCAATAAGCCGCGCTGAAGGCGGCTGATAGCGAGCGGCTCCGACGCACGTCGGAGCCGCTCATATCCCGCCGGTGGATGCGAGCATTTGGCTCAGGGGCGTTGCCTCCCGAGCTAAGAGGGGTTTTGCAGGGGAGGAGCGGCGATGTGAGCGACGCGGCAGCGGTCCAGCGCATCTCCTGCGCAAGTCGCGCGAACTTGTTCGCGCACTGCCAACGTTGCGGCGCTCCATGGAACTCAGCAGACGAAGCACGCGCGAACCCACAACGGCAAATTGCAGATCGCTGGGCGCTGGCGCATTCTCAGCCCTGACGATTATTCCCTGACGACGAGGGCATCGTCGTAACCCCGCCTGCGTTGCAGGCACCCCTAAGCAGCTTCAGACCAGGCAGAGAGCTGCGCAGCCGAAAAGGCTGTGGTCCTGACTCATCACTCGGGCGCTGACGCCTTTCTGTTCCAAGCCGCTGTCCTCCAGCGGTCGTTTCCTGCGGCAACCATTCTTCTAACGACGTAAACATACAAAGCTGCGCCAATAGCAGCATTCCTCCACGCGTGCGTCACTGTCTTCGGCGAAGCCGAGAAAGTGACGCACACGGATCACTGCCGCAACTCACTGTCACCGCGACGCATTTCACCGATGCGAGAAAGTGGCACCGCGTCTGCAACGGACGCAATCAATCATAGCTTCGCAACGAAGCTCCCTTCGTCGATGTCAGCCACCGCGAGCGGCCCGCCAAGGGCAGCCTCGATCTCGCGCTCACGCGCGAGCTACAGCACATGCCACCGGCACGTGCTGTGGTGAGGCCACGAAACTCAACCGACCGGATCAACGCACGTCCGGCCGCTCGCGATGGATCAAGGCAGGAAGTTTTTCCTGCCGAGGTCGCCCGGATGTGCGGATCGAAGTTGTGAGTTAGGACATGTGATGAGTAAGAAAACTGAGCTTCAGGCCGATCTGCAGAGGATCGGCTATCTATTGGATAGCTCGCACAAGACGCAGGAGTCGAGGAGCCAAACGTTCAGAACGTTCGCCAGCGTCATGCGGCAGACAGGCTTCGGGATTCACTCCGCCGCGCAGATCGGCGGCAAGCACTTGCAGGCTTACATCGGCTATCGGAATGAGAGCGGCATCGTAAGTCGAACGCTGGCGAAGGAGATGGGGCATCTGCGGGCAGTGCTGAGGCATGTTGGCAAAGAAGGGCTGGCTCGCAATCCCGCCTACAGCAATCGAGCACTCGGGATTGCCCAAGGCAGTCGCATTGGTCGCAAGCAACCCCTATCGGACGATCAGATTCGCGCATTCCAGCAACGCATGGAGCGGTTGGGTAGGCCGGATGCGGGCGCAATTTTGGAGTTGCAGCGGGCACTCGGTCTCAGGGCAATGGAAGCCATCCGCGCCGGCCAGATGGATACGCTCCTACGCTTGCAAGGAGAGCTAGAACGGCAGGGACGCGCCCGCCTGTTCGACGGCACCAAAGGTGCGAGGCCGAGAGAAGTGAATCCCGCCGATGTTGGGCGAGCGCTGGCAGCTGTGCGGCGAGCGATTGAGATACTGGAAGCCAGTGGACGGCGTTATCTCTTGGCCTGCGCCAAAGGTGTGGAAACGAAGGAGCTCAAGCAAGCGACGAAGGTGTACAGCGGCCTCTGCAGCCGAGCCGGGCTCCAAAATCACGCTGCCCGCTACGCGTTCGCACAGGGGCGTATGCAGGCGTATCGCGATGCCGGCTACAGTCAGCGGGAGGCGCGCATCGCGACCTCCCTGGATCTCGGTCATGGTGACGGTCGAGGGCGCTACGTCGCCAGCGTTTACGCGCGGGGGAGTTAGCGCTCGTCGCTGCAGCACCTGCAGGTCATTGACTGGTTGTGACTACTGGCACTCTGCGTTCCTGGGGGCCATCATGATGCCAGTTGGTTGGGGGGGCTTGGGATCGTTATGGCTATATCAAAAGCAAAAATCGCCACGTGGATCGTCACAGGTGCGTTGACGTTAACCACCTTTGCATTTGATCGGATCGACATGCCGTGGTTTGTTACAGGCGCAGCGGCCGGTGGAGCAGTTGTATTCTGGTCTTTGGCGATCTGGAATTGGGTCGGCCGTTTCCGCTATCAATCCTCCACTAACGCGAAACTGCAGAACTTGACTTTAAAACTTGTTACGGCGGGTATGTTTGTATTGCTCTGCTTGCTTTCATTTTCATACTACAAGAGCCTGATACCGGCGGATGAGGGCGAGCAGGCTGCGCTTCTGGAGCGGTATCGGCGCACGCTCGACCTTGCGGAACTTCCGAACAAAACAGCCTTAATAGAGCTGACAGACGAGGAGCTAAGGAAAAAATCAGAGATAACTGTAAGGAATATACGCGATATGAATGCCTTTTACGGAGAAAGTCTGGAAAAGCATAAGGCTCGCCTCAATCGTCGCGAGATAGATCAACTTAGATTTCAGGAGCTACACCGGCAAGAGGCGCTGCGAGCAGCGGAAGAATACGAGCGAAAGTACCGCATCGATGCTCAGATGGTGGTTAGAGAGCTGAGGAATCGTATTCCGTATGCTGCACGGAAGCACATTGTCGGCTTGCCGGAAATTCGGCCGGCAGATTCCAGAGCAGGCAACGTAGATCTCGGTAGCGTTATGTCTTCCGAATTTTCCCTGTACTATTCTGATGCGCTGTGCCGAGAGATAGAAGAGTTGGCCAAGTTGCTGCCAAAATCTTGATGGTTTGTGTCGGATGGTGGCGGTCCGCTTAAGCCTTGGGCGATTCTGGATTGCAGGTGAAAATGGATACATTGTCGCGAATGAACGAGACTGATGTCCGGGAGATCATCGTGCGACCGCTTATTCAGCGGCTTGGATATTCTCCTGGGACGGACAACAACGTTCGGACAGAAGTACCCCTACGTTACAGTGCCCGGGTCCTTGGCCACAAAAAGCCAGCGCGGGATCATGCGATGCGAGGCTTTGCCGATTATGTATGCGAAGTCGTTTCGTATGGAAGATGGACGATCGAGGTTAAGGCGCCAGGTGTTGAGCTGGATCAGGAGGCTTGGGAGCAAGCCTTCAGCTATGCGTCGCATCCAGAGATCGCTGCCGCGCATTTTATGCTGACAAACGGACGGAAGTTTCAGATCTTTTCGATGCTGGAACCCAGGGTTGCTGTTTTGGAATGGGACTACGGAGATGAAAACGCCCATTGGGTGAACATCCAGAATGTCCTCGGTCCCTCGCAAATACGCTCGCGTTTCGCTAGGGAACAGCGGCACACGGGACAGGCTCTTGCGATCGGTCTTGGCGCATCGGCTACCCTCGTGGGCGGCTGGCTTGAGTATGCGGAGTATGATTCGGAAGATCCGAATGTTTCAGCATTACTGCAGCAGTTTACTGGAACTCGAGCAAGCGTCGAGCGAGGCCAAGTGTGCCGAGATGACGCCGGTCTTATACGGGCGCACCTTGTGCTGGCAGGCCCAGCTGCGATTTGGGATGAGTTCAACCGTGCGGCTGGAGTTGAGGGCTATGACTTCTTTACTGCGGATGAATACATCTCTCAGGACGCTGAAAGGCCGACGATACTTCAAAGTTTGACAACATTCGGTCTGCCGGCAGGGCACAGCCTACGGGGTCTCCCCGGAATGCCACCCGATGCCTCGCCTACCATTCCAGCTCAACGCCAGCGCATTCACGGAAGCGGTTGGTTTCCTAGATGGGGATACGATGCGCGGGACGTTTTCAATCGACTTCCGATTGATTTTCCCTCCAGAAATCAGACAACTGATTCAAGGCGGCACTAGCCATAGAGCAAGGGGAGACTTTCGCATTAAGCTCGGCTAAGCTGAGGCGAGATCTCAGAACGGCGCCAATGACCTGTGAGTCAACTAAGTTGCCGGTTGTTTCGCAGCGCTTGCCTTCGGCGTTCCAAGCTTGCTCGCGGAGTGAACGGCGAGGACGTTGCACACAAATCGGATGCCGCTCCAACGACCGCTGAGTGCCGTTACGACGTATTGAGCAGCGAACACGCCGGCAGCAATCCACGGGGAAGCGGACGTGGCATGGACGGTGACTAGCGCAACGGGCACGAGGACGGCGAGCGCCAGTGACATGAAGACCATGTCACGATACATCAGGAAGAGCTTCTGCGCTTCAGTCACTTCGGCCTCGTACGCCGCCTGCTTATAGAGCTGGTACCACCTTGCGTTCTGCTCCGCTGGATCCGTGGGTAGCGCGCCAACGTTCTTCTTCAGCGCAGCCATGTTGATACGTGGGTCCGCCGGACCGCACTTAGTAAACGCTTGAGTTCCGGGTAGCCAGCCGAGCGGTTTCCAGTAGACGAGCATGGACTTCACGTCATGCGGCACCACGTTGACAATGAGCAGTACTGCAACCGGCATCACGGCGGTGGTCAACACACGACCGAGGCCCACCTGCGTGAGCGATGCACCGCTAACGAGCTCCGGTGCGACGAAGAACAGTACAGCCAGCACATCGGCTATGGCCAGCAAGACGAGCCATTTCATATTGAGCGACTTGAGTGAGCGCTCGCCGTTGTTTTTCATCCGTTGTACTCCGTGTCGATCGTGTAGTAACCGTTGGCACCCGCGTTAATCTGGATCCAGCCATCACGCCGGGTTGTGAGCACATGCCGAGTCTTTCCGGTAGTGCGTACCGGCACGCCGTGATCCTTCACGACCGCTCGATAGTCGGGTACGGTTTCTTGTGTTTCATGCTCCTTCGCCTTGTCCGAGATGATGATTGCGCTAGGTTCACAGTGATCGAAAACCTCTGAGCAAAAACCGTTTTCTCGTCCGTGATGTGACGCCACGAAAATATCCGTGTACTTAAGCTCGTCGCGGAAGTCCTGGCGTTGCAACAGGGATAACCAACCGGGTTTCTCAAGGTCACCCGGAAACAAGATCTTGGTACCTGCGAACTTGATGAAGATCACCAAACTTAAGTCATTTGTCTTAGTGAAAAACGGATAGTTGTTCCAGAACATGGTGGCCGTAATTCCACCCATGTGGTCGTCGAACGGATCAAGAAGCGGCTGGTTATAAACGGCGCAGGCATTGACGTAGCGCTCGGCATCATTCGTGAGTGGCCCACCGAGTTGCTTGATGGCTCGCATCTGGTCTCCGGTGTAACTCGGATTCCGGTATAGCCCGTGAACGTAGATACCTGCATCCCACAATCCTTGTAGATCGGACATGTGGTCTTGGTCAGCGTTTGTGATGAACAGGTAGTCGAGCCTGTTACGGCCAAGTGTGTGTTTGATATATGTGCTCGGATGCCAGGCGTTTGTGCAGCCGGAATCGATCATGGCGAGTCGACCACCGACTAATCCGTTGACGTGCTGAAGCATCGCGCAAGCGCCATGTTCGACATCCCAAACGCGAAGTCGCATTTCCCCCTGGAGCATGACTTAAGCGCCCGCCTTGTTTATGTTGTTCGCGGCGATGTGAGGGCAGGCATTGATGTTTCAAGGTCGCGGCGAGCGGCAAATGTGGACGCGATCTAACATGCTGTTTTTATTTGCTTTATTTATTGCCCCATGCAGTTAGCGGGCAGCTGCATTCGATCGGCAGCTACCCGAAAGGCGCTAGGACGTTCGGCGAAAGGGAATGATCGCTGCTCCGCCGCGAAGGGCGTCGAGATGATCTGCCCAGGCCTGCATCATCTTCCGTCGATCCTGTAGTCGCGTCGACCGGTTATAGGCCGCACGAACTTTGTTCCGTTCGGCATGGGCAAGCTGCAGCTCGATCAAATCCGAGTTCCACCCTTGCTCATTCAGGCAAGTTGATGCCATGGACCTAAACCCGTGCCCGGTCATTTCCTCCTGACCATAGCCGAGTCGGCGCAATGCTGCGTTGATGGTGTTTTCTGACATCGGCCGCTCTCTGCTTCGCAGCGAGGGGAAGACATATCGGCTCACACCCGTGAGTGGCAGCAAGTCTCTGAGAATCTGCACGGCTTGCTGGGGTAACGGCACGATATGCGCTTCGCGCATCTTCATTCGCGCGCCAGGAATGCGCCACTCTGCGGCGTCGAAGTTGATCTCAGACCATTCCGCGTGTCTTAGTTCACCAGGGCGAAGAAATACGAGTGGCGCCAACCTCAGCGCCGCATGCGTCACGGGCTGACCACAGTAGCCGTCGATGGCCCTCAGCAGATGATCAATCGCAATCGGGTCAGTGATCGCGGCATGGTGTGTAGTCACGATTGGAGCCAGCGCCCCGCGAAGATCAACCGAGATGTCACGTTCCGCGCGGCCAGTCGCGATGGCATAGCGAAACACTTGGCCGACTCGCTGCCTTGTTCGATGTGCCGTTTCGTGCGTGCCGCGTGCCTCGATCAGTCGTAGCGCTCCCAGCAGTTCCGGCGCGGTAATCTTGGAAATAGGTCGCGATCCGAGGCGAGGGTAGACGAACGTCGAGAGCATCCAGCGAGCTTTGTCGTAAGTGACCGACGCCAGCTTCTTCGCCTGGAGTGCCAACCATTCTTCGGCTACCAGCTCGAAGGTGACTTGCCGAGCTTCCTTTGCAGCCTTGCGCTCAGCGCTGGGGTCAATACCCCTGTGCCACCATCCGCCGCGCGTCTTCACGACGAGTACGCGCGAGCTTCAGCGAGACTTCCGGATACACGCCCAACGACAACTCGCGCTCTTTCCCATGGAAGCGATACTTGAATCGCCACCAGCGCCCGCCGTTCGGTTGAACGAACAGATACAGGCCGTCGCCGTCGAATAGCTTGATCGGCTTTTCCGTCGCCCTTGCCGAACGGATTTCGAGTTCCGTCAACGCCATCAAAAGTTCCCCCCACGAATTCGATTCCCGGCCACTTTGCGAGTGGAGTTCCCCCCAAAGTTCCCCCGACGCGTGATACGCTGTCCACAGACAATCGGATCTCGCGGTGGAACGTAAAACCCTAGATATCTAGGGTTTGGTGGAGTAGGAGCGGACTTTAGAAGAAGTCCGCGGATCGAGAGATGGTGCCCGGGACCGGAATCGAACCGGTACGGAGTTGCCCCCGAGGGATTTTCGTACTCGCTACAGCTTTCGCTGCAACCGGCCGACTCTAGAATCAGCTGGTTTTTGGAGTCTGGACTTTCTCTTTGTCGTGTCCCGCGAGAACGTCGCGGAAGTTAGACAGGGGCCGTCAAGTCTCTACACTTTCCTGGCGGACCAGGCTTAGCTCGGGATTGCAGGCACGCGCGCGGTGAAGCGGAGCGTGAGGCTGGTTCCCCGAATTTGACCCCATTCACGCCGGCCGTTTCCGAGCCGGGTGCTCAAATTTCAAGTCCCTTGCGTCTACCAATTTCGCCACCCGGGCACGGGCGGGCCGACATTGTAAGCCAGTCGAGGGCAGCATGCTAAACTGCGCGCGCACAAACCATTACACACAGAACTTAGCGCGACACCCAGCATGCTTGCACAGGTCGCTGCGACTTCGCCGCAGCCGCAATTAGAAGCGCGCGCCGTCCATTTGTGGCGCGGCGAAAAACACCTGTTACGCGGCGTGTCCTTTGCGCTTTACAGCGGCGAGCTGCTGCAGGTGGTGGGGCCGAACGGGGTGGGCAAGACCAGCCTGTTGCGCTGTGTGGCGGGGCTGTTGCCGACGGAGTCGGGCGAGATCGTCTGGCAGGGGCGGCAGTTGCCGGAGGGGCGCGACGAGTTCCATCGCGAGCTGGCGTATCTGGCGCACGTCAACGGCCTGAAATCCGACCTCACTGCACTGGAGAATCTGCACTTTGGCGTATCGATCCGGCGCCCAGTCACTACGGAGGAGTTGCGCGAAACTCTCCAGGTACTGCACGTGGAAGCCTGCGCAGACTTGCCGGTGCGCGCGCTGTCGGCGGGGCAGAAGCGTCGAGTCGCTCTGGCCCGCATCATGCTGACGCGCGCGGCGCTGTGGATTCTGGACGAG